>QFCE01001810.1_pt1 | contig 352261 bp, 297 predicted proteins | sample 5346091 | NCBI WGS metagenome assembly QFCE01 (sample SAMN09062252, study PRJNA434731) | Human gut metagenome, whole genome shotgun sequencing project. | isolation source: stool timepoint A chromium assembly | host: Homo sapiens | collected 2015
GTATTTGAAGCCATTCTGGAAGAACGGAAAACTTATGAGAAGAACCGAAGACGCAGACCAAAAGAGTTCCGGGACTGGAATTATATTTGTTGTTCTACATATGGGAATCCAAGGAGTAAAGGCTTTCATCAGAAATACTATAAAGACTTGTTGAAATCCTTGGATTTGCCTGATATTCATTTTCACCAGTTGAGAAATACTTATGCAACTATTTTGCTGAAGAATAGCTTTAATTCAAAAGGTGTTTCGCATTTATTGGGACATGCCAAGGAAATCATATCAGTAGATGTCTATGGAGATACGCAGGAAATCATAGAAGACTGTCTGGATGTATTGGAACCATTTATAGAAGAAGTTATTCCAAAAGAGCGGAAAGATCAGTATTATGATTATTCAGAAGTGATTGAAATAGACTTAATCCTGAAGGAATATTTCAACGCAGCATGATAAAAAATAGAATAGTAGTAAGAGAGAAAAGTACAAATAAGAATCGAACATTTGTACTTTTTTCTTGCCTTCATCTATATACTTTCAAAAAAATGTCTGATATAATAGGGACTGTTACAAGAACAAACAGTAAAAATATGACAGAACCGGAGCCTGGTATCATCAGGTAATTCCGAGGCTGTTTTATCCGCAAATATGAATTTTGTGACTTTTATTCGTAACGAGGAAAAAATGACACCTATTTGACACAAAAATGGGCGTTTCGTTACGAATCCGGATACGAATTTTTGGCTGATAATGATCATAGTAAAAGTCACAAATGGAGGGATTTACCATGAATGAGTTCAAATTAAAAGCCCCATATAAGCCAACCGGAGACCAGCCACAGGCGATAGCAGAGCTTGTGAAAGGGTTCAAGGAAGGCAATCAATGCCAGACTTTACTAGGGGTTACGGGTTCTGGAAAAACTTTTACGATGGCAAATGTGATTCAGCAATTACAGAAGCCGACGCTTGTCATCGCTCATAATAAAACACTTGCAGCTCAATTATACGGAGAGTTCAAGGAGATGTTCCCCTTGTCTCCTACTACGACTATTATCAGCCGGAAGCATATGTTCCATCTTCGGACACATACATTGCCAAGGATTCGTCCATCAATGACGAGATTGATAAGCTTCGACTCTCCGCAACTATGTCACTGATGGAGCGAAGAGATGTGATCATTGTTGCAAGTGTGTCTTGTATTTATGGACTGGGTAACCCGGTAGATTACCAGAACATGGTAGTTTCTTTGCGTCCTGGTATGATCAAAGATCGTGATGAAGTAATGGCAAAGCTGATTGAGATCCAGTATGATCGTAATGATATGGATTTCCACCGTGGTACATTTCGTGTGCGTGGAGATGTTTTGGAAATCATTCCGGCATATGAGAGTGACACAGCGATTCGTGTGGAATTTTTTGGAGACGAGATAGACAGGATCTCAGAGATTGATATTTTGACAGGAGAAGTGAAGGACGAACTGAAGCATGTAGCAATCTTTCCGGCATCTCATTATGTTGTTGACCGTGAGAATATCAAGCGTGCGGTGGCAGATATCGAGGAAGAACTGGAAGAACGTGTCAAAGAGTTTAAGAGAAATGACAAACTTCTAGAAGCGCAGCGTATTGCAGAGCGAACGAATTTTGATATTGAGATGCTTAAAGAAACTGGATTTTGTTCCGGAATTGAGAATTATTCCAGACATTTGGCAGGGCTTCGACCGGGACAGGCACCATATACATTGATTGATTATTTTCCAAATGATTTTATTATGATGATTGATGAGTCACATAAGACAATCCCGCAGATTGGTGGAATGTATCACGGAGACCAGTCGAGAAAGCAGACATTGGTAGATTATGGATTCCGCCTGCCATCTGCGAAGGATAACCGTCCACTTAACTTTGATGAGTTTGAAAGTAAGATCAATCAGGTGATGTTTGTGTCTGCGACACCGGGAGAATATGAGAAGGATCATGAACTTCTTCGAGCAGAACAGGTAATCCGCCCGACAGGACTTCTTGATCCGGAAGTTGAAGTGCGACCGGTAGAAGGACAGATTGATGATCTGATCGGTGAAGTGAACAAAGAGATCAGTAAGAAGAATAAAGTCCTTGTCACAACGCTGACAAAGCGTATGGCAGAAGATTTGACAGATTATATGCGTGAAGTAGGAATCCGTGTGAAATATCTTCATTCGGATATTGATACGCTTGAACGTACGGAGATCATCCGAGATATGCGTCTGGATGTGTTTGATGTGTTGGTTGGGATCAACCTCTTGAGAGAAGGACTTGATATTCCGGAAATCACTCTTGTTGCAATCCTTGATGCAGATAAAGAAGGATTCCTTCGTTCAGAGACTTCGCTGATTCAGACAATCGGTCGTGCAGCGCGTAATGCAGAAGGACATGTAATCATGTATGCAGATAAGATTACAGAATCAATGCAGCTGGCGATCGATGAGACACAGCGTCGTCGTGAGATTCAGATGAGATACAATGAAGAGCATGGAATCACGCCGAAGACGATTCAGAAGTCAGTGCGTGATCTGATCAGTATCTCTAAAAAGGTTGCGGCAGAAGAGATGCGGCTTGAAAAAGATCCGGAGTCCATGAGCCAGAAAGAACTGGAGAAACTGATCGCGGATCTGACGAAACAGATGAAGAAGGCAGCAGCGGAATTGAACTTTGAGGCAGCGGCAGAGCTTCGTGATAAGCTTGTTGAATTAAAAAAGATGCTCAATGATATGGAATAGGAGATTACAAAATGGGTAAGAAAATGGACGCCAGACAGTACATTAAGATACGAGGCGCGAATGAGAATAACCTGAAGAATATAGATGTAGATATCCCAAGAAATGAACTGGTTGTTTTGACGGGACTTAGCGGTTCTGGAAAATCTTCCCTTGCATTTGATACAATTTATGCAGAGGGACAGAGACGTTATATGGAATCACTGTCTTCCTATGCAAGACAGTTTCTTGGTCAGATGGAGAAACCGGATGTAGAAAGTATCGAAGGGCTTTCACCTGCAATTTCTATCGATCAGAAATCAACGAACCACAATCCACGTTCCACAGTTGGAACTGTTACGGAGATTTATGATTATTTTCGATTATTATATGCGAGAGTTGGAATTCCGCATTGCCCGAAATGTGGTCGTGAGATCGCGAAGCAATCGGTAGATCAGATGGTGGATCAGATCATGGCGCTTCCGGAGAGAACGAAGATACAGCTTCTGGCACCTGTTGTACGTGGAAGAAAAGGAACACATGCAAAGCTTTTCGAACGTGCAAAAAAGAGTGGATATGTTCGTGTTCGTGTGGATGGCAATATGTATGAGCTTTCAGAAGAAATTACATTAGATAAGAATATCAAGCATAATATTGAGATTATTGTAGATCGTCTTGTAGTAAAACCTGGAATTGAAAAACGACTGACAGATTCCGTGGAAAATGTACTTCAGCTGGCAGAGGGACTGCTTCTTGTAGATGTGATCGATGGAGAGCCAATGAATTTCAGTCAGAGTTTTTCCTGTCCTGTCTGTGAGATCAGTATTGATGAGATTGAACCACGCAGTTTTTCTTTTAACAATCCATTTGGTGCTTGCCCGGAATGTTTTGGACTTGGATACAAAATGGAATTTTCAGAAGAACTGATGATTCCGGATCCGTCGTTGTCTATTAATCAAGGTGCGATTGCAGTTTTAGGATGGCAGTCCTGTACAGACAAGAGCAGCTTCACACGTGCAATTCTGGATGCACTGTGTAAAGAATATCATTTTGATCTGGACACCCCTTTTGAGGACTATCCGAAAGAAATCCATGATGTTTTGATTTATGGAACAGATGGAAAAGAAGTGAAGGTTTATTATAAAGGTCAGAGAGGCGAAGGGATTTATCCGGTTGCATTTGAAGGATTGATCAAGAATGTGGAACGTCGTTACCGTGAGACAGGTTCTCAGACGATGAAAGCAGAATATGAGACATTTATGAATATTACACCATGTTCAGCCTGTAAAGGACAGCGCTTGAAGCCGGGGGCTTTAGCTGTAACAGTTGGAGATAAGAATATTTCAGAAGTGACAACACTTTCTATAGAACGTCTTCAGAAATTTTTAGATGAACTTCAATTGACAGAGACACAGCAGTTGATTGGTAATCAGATTCTGAAAGAGATCAAAGCAAGAATCAGGTTTTTGATGGATGTCGGTCTGGATTATCTGACGCTTGCGCGTGCGACAGGAACTCTTTCCGGTGGAGAAGCACAGAGAATTCGACTTGCAACACAGATTGGATCAGGTCTGGTCGGAGTTGCATATATTCTGGATGAGCCGAGTATCGGACTTCATCAAAGAGATAATGATAAACTTCTTGCGACGCTGAAACATTTGCGTGATCTTGGAAATTCATTGATTGTAGTAGAACATGATGAAGATACGATGCTGGCAGCGGATTATATAGTAGATATCGGTCCGGGGGCAGGAGAACATGGCGGTCAGGTTGTTGCTGTGGGAAATGCACAGGAAATTATGAAAAATCCAAATTCTGTCACAGGAGCGTATTTGAGTGGAAAAATCAGGATTCCGGTTCCGACAGAAAGAAAGAAGCCGACAGGTTATCTGAAAGTAGTCGGTGCACAAGAGAATAATCTCAAGAACATTGATGTAAAATTCCCTTTGGGAGTTATGACTTGTGTAACGGGAGTGTCTGGATCGGGGAAAAGTTCTCTTGTGAATCAGATTTTATATAAAAGACTTGCAAGAGACTTGAACCGGGCAAGAACAATCCCTGGAAAACATAAGAGAATAGAAGGGCTAGATCAGGTTGACAAAGTGATTAATATCGACCAGTCACCAATCGGAAGGACGCCACGGTCAAATCCTGCCACTTATACAGGCGTGTTTGATTTGATCCGAGATTTGTTTGCAGGAACGCCGGATGCAAAAGCACGTGGATACAAGAAAGGACGGTTTAGCTTTAATGTTAAAGGGGGACGTTGCGAAGCATGTGCAGGAGACGGAATCCTGAAAATCGAGATGCATTTTCTTCCGGATGTTTATGTTCCATGTGAGGTCTGTGGTGGAAAGCGTTACAATCGTGAGACTCTGGAAGTACGCTATAAAGGGAAAAATATTTATGATGTATTGAATATGACAGTGGAAGAAGCGGTAGATTTCTTCGAAAACGTGCCAAGTATTCGAAGAAAGATGGAGACGTTGAGAGATGTCGGATTGTCGTATATTCGTTTGGGACAGCCTTCTACAGAGCTTTCAGGTGGCGAGGCACAGAGAATTAAACTTGCGACAGAACTTAGCAAACGCAGTACCGGAAAAACGGTATATATTTTGGATGAACCTACGACAGGACTTCATTTTGCAGACGTGCATAAATTAACAGAGATTCTCCGCAGACTTTCCGGGGATGGAAATACAGTAATTGTAATCGAACATAATCTGGATGTGATTAAGACGGCAGACTATATTATTGACATTGGACCAGAAGGAGGAGACCGCGGAGGAACTGTTGTGGCAAGTGGTACTCCGGAAGAGGTCGCAAAGAATCCAGATTCTTATACAGGGAAATATATTGCGTCTATATTGGAGAAATAAAGACGAAAAAAAGTCGAAAAAAGTCGTAAAATATATGCAAAAAATGCCTTTCTATTTTAAGCGAAGTCTATTATACTAAAGTATGCGGATGATAAAACATTACTGTTTTGGTTACATAATATTGACAACAGTAATAGTGAAAAACAGTAACGATAAACCCCTTCAAGGGAAAAAAGACACTTGATTGAGGAAAGAGAATGCTGGAATCAGTAACCGACAATGTTGTTTATTTGCAGTAGATTGCTGAGAACAGTAAAAGAGCGTTTTAGAAGGGAGATATAGAAATTATGATGTCAGTAGATCTTGGAATAGATTTGGGGACAGCCAGTGTACTGGTATATGTGAAAGGAAAAGGGGTTGTTCTGAAAGAACCATCAGTTGTCGCATTTGATCGTGATACGAATGTGATCAAGGCAATTGGTGAAGAAGCGCGTCTGATGCTTGGAAGAACACCGGGAAATATTATTGCGGTAAGACCACTCAGACAAGGAGTAATCTCTGATTATACCGTGACGGAGAAGATGATTAAGTATTTTGTTCAGAAAGCTCTGGGAAAACGTACATTTAAGAAGCCGAGAATCAGTATCTGTGTACCAAGTGGTGTTACAGAAGTAGAAAAAAAAGCAGTGGAAGAGGCTACATTTGCAGCCGGAGCAAGAGAAGTTCATCTGATTGAAGAACCTGTGGCAGCAGCAATAGGAGCGGGGATAGATATTTCAAAGCCTTGTGGAAATATGATTGTTGATATCGGTGGAGGTACAGCAGATATTGCAGTTATTTCGTTGGGTGGAACAGTTGTGAATACATCAATTAAGATAGCGGGTGATGATTTCGATGAAGCAATCGTACGCTATATGAGAAAGAAACACAATCTTCTGATTGGAGAAAGAACGGCAGAAGATATCAAGATTAAGATTGGAACGACTTATCCACTTGTAGAAGAAGAGAAGATGGAAGTCAGAGGGCGTAATCTGGTAACGGGGCTTCCGAAGACAGTTACGGTGACTTCATCTGAGACAGAAGAAGCTTTGAGAGAATCTACAGGACAGATTGTAGAAGCTGTAATCGGAGTACTTGAGCAGACTCCGCCAGAGTTGTCAGCAGATATCCTTGATCGTGGAATTGTTCTTACCGGAGGAGGATCACTTCTTCGCGGACTGGAAGAATTGATCGAAGAGAGAACAGGAATTAATACGATGACAGCGGAGGATCCGATGAAAGTCGTTGCAATTGGTACCGGACAGTTTGTGGAATTTATGAGTGGAAGAAAAGAGTTTTAAGAGAAAGAATTCTGAAAAAGAATTTGAAGTGTCGGGTTCTTAGAGAAGAAGATTCAATTACAAGGGGTGTGTATAATAGGAACACACCCTTTTTCTGCATATAAATAGGAAAAGATACAAGAAGAGAGAGGAAAAAGTGTGGAAACAGTTACAGGGTATGTGAGTCATATTGTATATAGAAATTCTGATAATGGGTATACAGTATTCCATATTGAACATGATGATGGTGAAGTGACATGCGTGGGAAGTCTGAACTATATTAATGAAGGAGAACTTCTTGAAATTCAAGGAGAATATGTGAATCATAATGTTTACGGTAAGCAGTTGAAGATTTCTCATTATAAAGTAAAAGAGCCGGAGGATATTGTTTCTATTGAACGATATCTTGGCTCCGGAGCAGTGAAAGGTGTGGGTGCGGCACTGGCTGGCCGAATCGTGAAAAAGTTTAAAGAGGATACTTTCCGCATTATTGAAGAAGAGCCGGAAAGACTTGCGGAGATCAAAGGAATCAGTGAGAGAAAGGCACAGGAGATTGCATCTCAGCTTGAAGAAAAGAAAGATATGCGAAAAGCCATGATTTATCTGCAGAAATACGGTATTTCAACAAAGCTGGCAGCCAAGATTTATCAGTATTACGGAATGAAAGTGTATAAAGTGCTAGAAGAAAATCCGTATCAGCTTGCAGATAATATTGAAGGAATCGGATTTAAGACTGCGGATGAAATTGCATCCAAGATTGGCATACATACAGATTCAGACTATCGTATACGAAGTGGTTTATTTTATACATTGCAACAGGCAGTAGGTGAGGGGCATGTGTATTTACCACAGAATATATTGCTTCGAAGGGCAAATGCACTTTTAGGAGTTGATCTTGAAGATATTGAGAAGTACATCATGGATCTGTGTATAGAGCGGAAAACAGTTATGAAAGAAGTGGATGAGGAAATTCGCATTTATCCAGCACATTATTATTACTTGGAATTGAACACTGCGAAAATGCTTAATGATCTTGATATTGACTGTCAGATGCCGGAAGACATGATGGAGAAACGTCTGAAAAGAGTAGAACAGAAAGAAAAGATAGAATTGGATCCAATGCAGCACAGAGCTGTTATAGAAGCTATTAAACATGGTTTGCTCATATTAACAGGAGGACCGGGTACAGGTAAGACGACAACGATCAATACGATGATTCAATTTTTTGAAAGTGAAGGAATGAGTATCCTTCTTGCAGCGCCAACAGGACGCGCGGCAAAGCGAATGACAGAGGCTACAGGATATGAAGCCCAGACGATTCACAGACTACTTGAAGTAAGTGGAAATCCTGAGGAAGAGAACAGTGTAGGCGGATTTTTGAGAAACAGAGAGAATCCACTTGAGACAGATGTTATCATTATAGATGAGATGTCCATGGTTGATTTGAATCTGATGCATGCGCTTTTATCAGCAGTTATTCCGGGAACAAGACTTATTCTTGTGGGAGATGTGGATCAGCTTCCGTCCGTGGGACCGGGAAGTGTGTTAAAAGATATCATACGCTCAGAAAAATTTCACGTAGTGACGCTTACAAAGATTTTTCGTCAGGCAGGAGAGAGTGATATTGTAGTAAATGCTCATAAGATCAATGCAGGAGAACCGGTTACAATTGATAATAAAAGCCGGGATTTCTTCTTCTTAAAACGCCAGGATGCGAATACGATCATTAGCGTCGTTATTACTTTAATACAGAAGAAATTACCCAGATATGTGCAGGCCGACCCAAATGAAATCCAGGTAATGACACCAACACGTAAGGGATTGCTGGGTGTAGAACGATTGAATGTGATTCTACAGCAATATCTGAATCCTTCAGATTCTCAAAAAACGGAGAAAGAAATTAATGGTAGATTGTTCCGTGAAGGTGACAAAGTAATGCAGATTAAAAATAATTATCAATTAGAGTGGGAAGTTTCTACCGGATTTGGATTAACAGTTGACAAAGGGATTGGAGTTTTTAACGGTGATATGGGAGTTATTGATGAAATCAATGAATATACAGAAACTGTTATCGTGGAATATGATGAGGGGAGAAAGGTAAAATATGGATACGATATGACAGATGAGTTAGAACTTGCCTATGCGATTACGGTTCATAAATCTCAGGGAAGCGAGTATCCGGCGGTCATTATCCCACTTCTTCCAGGACCAAAGTTACTATATAACAGGAATCTGCTTTATACAGCAGTGACGCGGGCAAAAAAATGTTTAACAATAGTAGGGAGTGAACTAACATTTCAGGAAATGATCGAAAACAAAAGCGAACAGGGAAGATTTACAAGCTTAGACGAGCGAATCAAGGAATTTTAGAAAAAATGTATCCAAAAAGATGCCCGTTTTGTCAGGGAATCAGCTCAAAAGGTATTTGCGATGACTGTAGAAAACAGGTTGTTAAGGTGGGAAAAATAAAATGTATCCATTGTGGAAAGCCATTGGAGGATGAAACGAAAGAGTATTGCAGGGATTGTGAAAGAAGAAAAAGTAATTATGAACAAGGACGTAGCCTCTGGGTTCACATTCCGCCGGTTTCAAATTCAGTATATCGGTTGAAATATCACAACAAGCGATATTATGCGGAAATCTTTGGGAAAGAGCTGGCAGATGAGTTTGAATTTCAGATTCGAAGATGGGGGATCCAGGCAATTATTCCAATTCCATTACATAGATCGAAAATGAGAAAACGAGGATATAATCAGGCAGAACTTTTAGCAAAGCAGTTATCAGAATGCATGGGAATTCCTATGGAAAAAGATGTTTTATATCGGATTAAGAAAACCCGACCTTTAAAGGAAATGAACGGGGAGCAGAGACATAGAAATCTGAAGGGGGCATTTGCGGTTTCAAAATCGTGGAATCCACGCCAGAACATTCTTCTGATTGATGATATTTACACAACCGGAAGTACAATAGAACGTGCTGCAGGAATCCTGAAAAAAGCAGGTGTTGAAAATGTCTACTTTTTGACTCTAAGCATTGGACAAGGCATCTGAACATATGGTATACTTAGGAGAGAAATCTGGAAAGGTGAATGTCGGATATGTTAGATAAAGACAGGATTCGTTTAATGACAAAAATGTCGATATATGAGAAAAATCACAAAGATGATTTTAAAATTGCCGATTATTACAGAAAAGATTATGCAAGTCTTAAGACATGGATTACATTGATCTGGGTAACAATAGGTTATGCAATTTTGTTCGTTAGTTTCTGCATTTATTCAAGTGATAGTTTATCTGCTGATCTGACAATTTTCAAACTATTCGTTCTCTTGATTGCAGCAATTGCAGGCTATATAGTTCTTTTAGTTATATATGGGGTTTGCGCAAATAGTTTTTATAAGAGAAAACATGCAGTTGCCAAACAGAATGTAAAACGTTATTATCGTAATTTGTCCCGTTTAGAGAAGATGTGTAAAAAGGAGAAGAATGAACAATGAACAATTTACTGGTTCTTAGAGAAAGATTTAAGCAGATTTATGTTTCTCACTCTCTCTTGGTTCGAAAGGGAGCACAGTTTTTGCTTGCACTTTTGGTGTTTAACCTGATCAATTCTAATATTGGATTTATGAAGATGGCATCATCTGTTCTTTGTACTGTTGGCTTAGCAGTAGTCTGTACATTTCTCCCTCTGGCAGTTATGACGGCAGCAGCAACCGTGTTAATAGTGGCTCATTTATATACATTATCTATGCCAATAGCCGGAGTTACGGTGATACTGTTTTTGTTAATGTATATTTTCTACTTTCGATTTACCCCGGAGAAGAGCTGGCTGATTCTGCTGACGGTAGTAGCTTTCGGCATGAAAATACCACTGGTGATTCCGGTTATATTTGGGCTGTTAGGTACTACAGTATGGATTGTCCCTGCATCCTGCGGAATTCTTGTTTATTATCTACTTTACCTGATCAAAGCTTCTGCAACAGCATTGAAAGGTACAGATGGAACAACAATGATCAGCACTTTAACCAATTTTACAAAACAGTTTGTAGGCTATCAAGAGATGTGGGTTATGCTGTTTGCAGTAGTGATTGGAATACTGGTAGTGAACGGTATTAAAAATCGGGCAGTCGATCATTCCTGGAAGATTGCATCAGCAACAGGAGCAGCAGTTTGTGTGATCGTAGGTGCATCGGGAAATATTTCTCTTGGACTTCATATGTCTTATACGATGATGATTTTCAGTGGAATTCTTGGTGTTGTAATAGGATTGTTCCTTGAAGTTATTTTTTTCTCTGTGGATTATTCAAGAACAGAGAATGTTCAGTTTGAAGATGACGAATACTATTATTATGTAAAGGCAGTTCCGAAAGTAGGAGTTCAGATGCCTGAGAAGCAAGTGAAACATATTACAGAACATCAGGAACAGGAATCGGAGATGCTGGATATCTCAGAGAGAGAAAGCAATGTTGCTGCATCAGAGGTATCTGATTTGAAAAAGATTGAAAAGAAAGAGATCGGAAACCGAGCAGAACAATTGAAAAAGGAGCCTGATTTTACACAGACAGCAATTTTTAATGATTCAAAGATGACGGAAGACATTCTTTTAACAAGAAGTCTGAGTAAGGAATTAGGTTTGGATCAGAATAATGAGAAAAACGAGTAATCAGTAGAAAAAAGACTCAAAAGTGGATGACAACGAATGATTACATAAGGTGGTGAGACTTGAGATGATAGAGTGGATTCAGAATTTTATAAGAAATTATTCAAATGGAATGTATTTTCCACATATACAGATAAAAGATATCATAGAGATTCTGATTGTGACGATTATTGTCTATGAAATCATGCTCTGGATCAAGAACACAAAAGCCTGGATGCTTCTGCGAGGAATGCTGATGTTGGGAGGCTTTATTCTTCTGGCATGGCTTTTTCAAATGAATACGATCCTGTATCTGGCAAAAGAGTCAATTAATGTATTAGCGATAGCAGCAATTGTTGTTTTTCAACCCGAACTTAGACGGGCACTGGAGAAGCTGGGAGAGAAGAATTTATTTAGTAACATTAATCCGTTTGATAAAAATAAAGAAAATCAAAGGTTTTCAGATGAAACACTGGATAGTATTGTAAGAGCTTGTTATGCTATGGGAAGTGTATGTACAGGAGCATTGATCGTAGTAGAACAGGTGATTCAGTTAACAGAGTATGAAATGACAGGTATAGAGCTTGATTGTAAAGTGTCTTCTCAGGTGCTGATCAATATTTTTGAACATAACACACCACTTCATGACGGCGCGGTTATTATCAGAGGGGACAGAATTACATCAGCAACATGCTATCTGCCACTTTCGGATAACATGACAATCAGTAAAGATCTGGGAACAAGGCATCGTGCTGCATTGGGAATGAGCGAGGTTTGTGATGCCCTTGTGATTGTTGTTTCAGAAGAAACGGGACTTGTTTCTGTGGCTTCCGGAGGACGATTGCTTCGAGCTATTAACGCAGAAGAACTTCGGAGTCAGTTAAGCCAGATTCAGTATAGAAAGACAGAGACAAAGAACAAGTTTTCTATACGGAAAGGATGGCACAGATCATGAAAAAATACAAATTGACAACGAATCTTCCGCTTAAGATTATTGCATTTGTTTTTGCAGCATTTCTTTGGCTGATTGTTGCGAATGTTGCTAATCCGGTTACGAAATCAACCTATACAAACATCAAAGTTACGATAGCGAACGATGATGTGATTGCACAGGGTGGGGAAGTTTATACGGTTTTAGATGATCAGAATGTAAACGTAGTTGTTTATGCAAAACGTTCAGTGATTCAACAGATTAAGTCAGATGATATTGTGGCTACTGCGGATATTAAAGAAATGGATTCCAGGACAGGGTTGATACCAATTTCAGTATCAATTCCAAAGTATAGTGGATCTTATCAGTCGGCAGAGTCTGTTCCGAGAAACATACAGATTAAGACAGAACCGACAGGTAAGAATGTATTTACATTGACTGTTAGCACAACCGGAACGCAGCGTGACGGTTATCAGATTGGAGAGATGAAAGTTAATCCGGAAAAAATAACGATTACAGGAGCAGAATCCACAGTAAAATCAATTGATAAGGCTGTAGCGAAGATTAATGTAGATGGAATTTCGAAAGATGAAGAACTTACAGCAGAACTTGTTTTATATGATGCATCTGGAAATGTGATCAATCAGGGACAGCTAAGTAATAATCTTGGAGAAGATGGAATCACTGTAGATGTGACAGTGATGAGGATCAAGACGGTTCCGTTGAAATTTGAAGCATCTGGAACACCGGCAGATGGATATGAATATCTGGGTTGTTCGAGCGAACCAGCGAGCGTGCAGGTCTGCGGAAAAGAAGAGGCTTTATCCCAGATTGAAAGTATCAATATTCCAGCATCTGAATTGTCTATTGATGGGGCAACAGAAAAGATAGAGAAAGCATTCGACATTACAGATTATCTGCCGGAAGGTGTAGAACTTATTGAAGGTGCTTCGGGAAAGGTTACCGCAACTGCAATGATCGAACAGTTGGGAAATCGTACAATTGAGTTTATGGTTGCATCCATCAAACAGAATTATCTGGCAAAAAATCTTCAGGTAAGTTATGAGCCAGATGCTGAGGTGACACTTGTATTTCAGGGAGAGAAAGATACGCTGGATAGTCTGGATATCAGTAATGCAGTATCGGTAAACCTACAGAATTACACGAAGGAAGGTACTTATGACATACCGGTAGAAGTAGATCTTCCAGATGGAGTGACATTGACAAAACCAGTGACAGTGCAGCTTACATTGACTGAAAAAGAATCTACAGAGGATGAACAACCGGAAAATGACGCTGAGACAAATTAGTGATACTTCATATTAATTAAAAAAAGTAGGTTTAAATTAAAAAAGAATTAAGAAGGCTGGCATTGACAGTTTTTAATGCATATTATATGATGTTGAAGTTAAAACTTCAAACTATCAGAGAGATAGAATAGGAGAATAACATGGTAAGCGATAAAGTAGTGATCAAAAATCCGACAGGACTTCATTTAAGACCGGCAGGATTGTTTTGTAAAACTGCGATGCAGTACAAGAGCAAGATCACAGTGTACAAGAAAATGAAAAATGAAGAAGTGAATGCAAATGCCAAAAGTGTATTAAGTGTACTGGGTGCATGCATAAAAAGCGGAGATGAGATTACAATTATTTGTGAAGGAGAAGACGAAGAAACAGCACTTTCAGACATGGTTCAACTTGTGAAAGATGGATTGGGAGAATAAGTAGTGTTTATAAACCGGTATATTGTAACAGTGAAGAGACATTAGGAGGAAAAAGAAATGAGCAAAGCAACATTAGTAATCATGGCGGCAGGCATTGGAAGTCGTTTTGGAGGCGGAATCAAGCAGCTGGCTCCGATTGGACCAAATGGAGAGATTATCATGGACTACTCCATCTATGATGCATTAGAAGCAGGGTTTGACAAAGTTGTATTCGTTATCCGCAAAGATCTCGAGAAAGATTTCAAAGAGATCATTGGCAACCGTATTGAAAAAGAAGTAGAAGTAGCATATGCATTTCAAGAGCTTGATGATATTCCGGAAAAATTCAGCGGAAAATTCACAGGAAGAACAAAACCTTGGGGAACAGGTCAGGCAATTCTTTGCTGTAAAGATGTGGTGGATGCTCCATTCCTTGTAATCAATGCAGATGATTATTATGGAAAAGAAGCATTTAAAGAGGCATACAGTTATTTGACAAACCTTCCATCTGCTGATATAATGCAGATTTGTATGGTCAGCTTTGTATTGAAAAATACATTGAGTGATAACGGAGGCGTGACCAGAGGTGTGTGCGAAGTAGACGGACATGGCATGCTTGCAGACATTGAAGAGACACATAACATCGAAAAAGAAGACGGAAAAGCTGTAATCCACAAAGAGGATGGAGATGTATTCCTTGACGTTGATTCACCGGTATCTATGAATATGTGGGGAATTACACCTGAATTTTTCGAGATTCTTAAGACAGGATTTGATGAGTTTCTTGAGAAAACAGAAAGTACAGATCTAAAAGCAGAATATCTGCTTCCGACAATGATTGGAGATCTGTTAAGTGATGGAAAACTGGAAGTAAAAGTACTGCAGTCACATGACCAGTGGTTTGGGGTGACATATAAGGAAGATAAAGAATCTGTAACAGCAGCACTTCGTGGATTGATTGAAAAAGGAGTTTACCCGTCAAAATTGTTCTAATTTGAGAAAAGGGATGTAAGATGGCAAAACGAAAAGAATCTGCTGGCAATTCTGCACGCAGAAAGAAAAGTACAAATAAGTATTCCCGCAGATCGGGAAGTAATAAGCTGGGAACTTTGTGTATCATTCTTCAGACGATTGCCAGTATAGCCTTAATGGCGGTATTGTATTTGTTAGGAATGATTCCGGATAAGTATCTGATACTGGCAGCAGCAATACTGTTTTTCTTATGGTGTGTGACACTGAATTCACAGGTGGCAAGGAGAAAACGGGGGACTTTGGGAAAAGTGTTCAGTTTACTTATGGCTGTTGTGATGTTTACAGGAAGTTATTATGTCGCTCAGGCTAATAATATGATTGGAAAGATCACAGGCAGCAACTATAAAGTAGATAAGATGGTTGTTGCAGTGCGAGCAGATGATTCGGCAGAGACAATAGAAGATGCGGCAGACTATACGTATGGTGTACAGTTTGAGAAAGGTGCTGGCAATATACAGACAGCTGTGACCGATATTGAAAAGCAGATTGGCGTTGATACGATCGAAGTAAAAGAGTATGATTCTGTCCAGACACAAGCACAGGCTTTGATTGATGGGGATTGTGATGCAATCATTTATAACAGTGCATATACAAGTCTGATGGAAGAAGCAGTAGATGGTTATAGCGATAAAGTGAAAGTGTTGTATACATTTAATATACGTGTTGAGTTGGATTTCGGAAATTCAACAGGAGCAACAGATGACAGTATTATAAAAGAACCATTTACAGTTTATATCAGTGGTATTGATGTTTATGGTGATGTATCAGAAACAAGTCGAAGTGACGTGAATATTATTGCAGTTGTAAATCCACAAACACATCAGATATTACTTGTAACAACACCGCGTGATTATTATGTTCCTATTCCGGGAGTTTCAGGAGGACAGAGAGATAAGTTAACACATGCGGGAATCTATGGTATAGATGCATCTATGAAAACTTTGGGTGAATTATATGAGACAGATATTAATTATTATGCGAGATTAAATTTCACTTCATTAATTGATATTGTTGATACGCTTGGCGGAATTGATGTATATTCTGAATTTGCATTTACGACAAGTAAAGATTCAGAATATACTATGGATGTTCAGGAAGGGTATAATCATTTTAATGGTAAAGAAGCTCTTGCATTTTGCAGGGAAAGACACAATCTTCCTGATGGAGACAATCAGAGAGGAAAAAATCAGCAGGCGGTTATTACTGCAATGCTAAAGAAGTGTCTGTCGCCTACAATGCTTTTGAAGGCAAATGCAATTATGGAACAGGTCAGCAAAGATGTTGAGACAAATATGTCTCAGGAACAGATCAATGCTCTGATCAAGTATCAGTTGAATAATAATGCAACATGGACAATCCAGTCTATAGCAGCAGAAGGAACGAATACAAAAGGTACTTGTTATTCCAGTGGAGATACAGAACTCTTTATTATGGAACCGATTGAATCTTCTGTGCAGAATATTATTGATTTGGTGAATGTTGTTGAAGAAGGCGGCATATTGACCGAAGGAGAAAAATTAAATTAAGAATGGGTAGAGGAGGCGCAGAAATAGTAAGAAGCGTCTCCTTTTTTAAAGTTGATTGGTAATGATTTCAAAAACGTAATGCAGAGAAATATAAAACCTGCACAATTTATGAAAAAAATAAGTATAGACATTGAATAATGGAATGAAATTTGATAATATATAAGTTATGTAAAAAACTTGTAATAATTTGTAACATTGTTAATGGAGAGGATTTCTATGAAAAATATATTCAGCTTAAAAACATCAAAATCAAGAATGATATTACTATTTATTGTAGATGTCATTACAATTATAGTGAATTCTTACCTAGCGTTGATTGTTAGATATAAAATGGATGGGAACACGGTTCCTGTGGAAGATTTGGCAAGTGTTAATACGTATTTGTTGATTAATATAGTTACTACAATGATCATCTTTCTTTTATTGAATTTATATAATAGAGTCTGGTCATATGCAAGTCTTTATGAGGCGCTACTTGTTTGTGCAGCGGCAATTTTATCAACAGCATTTCAGGCATTTGGAATGAGTCTGCTTTATCTGACAGTGCCAAGAAGTTTTCATTTGTTCTATTTCTTTTTCTTGACAATGACAACTTTGATTACAAGATTTTCTTATCGTATTTTGCATGCTCTTCAAAGAGGTATCTCAAAGAACACAAATCGTCCAATCAATACAATGGTGATCGGAGCAGGCGAAGCCGGTAATATAATAATCACTGAGATGAAAACAAGCAAACATTTAAACAGAAATGTTGTGTGTGTAATTGATGACAATCCATCAAAAACCGGAAAATATATTCGCGGAGTACGCATTGTCGGCGACCGTACGAAAATTAAAGAGGCTGCGAAAAAATATGATGTAGATGAGATTATGCTTGCAATTCCATCTGCTGATAATAAAGACACCAGAGATATCCTGCGTATTTGTAATGAAACAACCTGTAAGCTGAAGGTACTTCCAGGCGTGTATCAGCTGATCAATGATGAGGTAAGTGTCTCAAAATTAAGAGAAGTTTCTATTGAGGATTTGCTGGGAAGAGATACTGTGAAGATTGATATTGACAGTATTGCCGGATATGTGAGAGGCAAGAGTGTTCTTGTAACGGGAGGTGGTGGCTCTATCGGAAGCGAACTCTGTCGACAGATTGCTGCACATAATCCGAGAATGCTTATTATTTTTGATATATATGAAAATAATGCATATGATATACAGCAAGAATTAAAAAAGAAATATCCAAAACTTAGATTAGAAGTGCTTATTGGTTCAGTTCGTAATACAAAGAGAATTGAAAGTGTGATGGATCTTTATCGACCAGATGTAGTGTATCATGCAGCTGCACATAAGCATGTCCCGCTGATGGAGGACAGTCCGAATGAAGCAATTAAAAATAATGTTTTTGGAACTTATAAGACAGCACGTGCGGCGGATAAGTATGGGGTCAAGAAATTTGTACTGATTTCTACAGATAAGGCTGTTAATCCAACAAACATTATGGGGGCGTCCAAGAGATTATGTGAGATGATCATTCAGACATTCAGTAGATATTCCAAGACGGAATTTGTTGCTGTGCGTTTTGGAAATGTGCTTGGAAGTAATGGTAGTGTTATTCCATTGTTTAAGAAACAGATGGCAGCCGGAGGTCCTGTGACAGTTACACATCCGGATATTATCCGTTTCTTTATGACAATTCCGGAAGCTGTATCATTGGTAATGCAGGCAGGCGCATTGGCTCATGGAGGAGAAATCTTCGTGCTTGATATGGGTGAGCCAGTTAAAATTGCTGATCTTGCCAAGAATTTAATTCGTTTGTCAGGTTATACTCTTGGTGTGGATATGAATATTGAGTATACAGGACTTCGACCAGGAGAAAAATTGTATGAGGAGATTCTAACAAAAGAGGAAGGTTTACAGAAGACGGCAAATAATCTGATTTATGTGGGACAACCGTTAGAATTTGATGAGGTACATTTCTTAAGCGAGTTGAAAAAACTCGAAATTGCTGCATCAGAGGAATCAAGGGATGTGAAAAAAATCGTATCTGGAATTGTTTCGACGTATCATATCAGAGAAGAAGATAAAGAACGTGATGAAGAGATGTATGAAGAATTATTAAGTCTTGGAAAAGCGAGTCACGAAGAACCAGTTGTGGAGGATAGATAGATGGAAAACAGACATATAGCATTTTCACCACCGGATATTACGGAGGAAGAGATTGCAGAGGTTGCAGATACTTTAAGAAGTGGATGGATAACTACAGGACCTAAGACAAAGAAATTCGAAAACGAAATAGCAGCATTTTGCCATACGAGTAAGGCAGTTTGTCTTAACTCAGCTACAGCATGTGCAGAGATGAGTTTACGTGTTCTTGGAATTGGTCCGGGGGATGAAGTGATTACAAGTGCGTATACGTATACTGCATCAGCAAGTGTTGCAGTACATGTAGGTGCAACACTTGTATTAGTAGATACTCAGCCGGATTCTTATGAGATGGATTATGAAAAGCTGGAATCTGCAATTACAGAGAAAACAAAGGCAATCATTCCGGTTGATCTTGGAGGGGTGATTTGTGATTATGACAAGATATACGACATTGTAGAAAAGAAAAAGTCATTATTCCGTCCGAGCACAGAGATACAGAAAAAGATGGGAAGAATAGCGGTAGTAGCCGATGGTGCGCATGCATTTGGTGCTACAAAAAATGGAAAGCATAGTGGAGAAATTGCAGATTTTACAAGCTTTTCTTTTCATGCAGTAAAGAATCTTACAACAGCAGAAGGCGGAGCAGCAGTCTGGAGAGATATTGACGGAATAGATAATGAAGAAATTTACAAACAGTTTATGCTTCTTTCTCTGCATGGTCAGTCTAAAGATGCTTTGGCTAAGACACAGCTGGGAGCGTGGGAGTATGACATTATTGCGCCGTATTATAAATGCAATATGACAGATATTATGGCATCTCTTGGACTTGTACAGTTGAGAAGATACCCATCGATTTTGGCAAGAAGAAAAGAAATTATAGAAAAATACAATGAAGGATTGAAAGATCTGGATCTTAGTGTATTGAACCATTATGGAGATGATTTTGCGTCAAGTGGTCATTTGTATCTTGTTAGATTAAATGGAAAGACAAGAGAAGAATGCAATGCAGTAATTACAAAGATGGCTGAAGCAGGCGTTGCAACAAATGTTCATTACAAACCGCTTCCACTTTTGACAGCATACAAAAATCTTGGATTTGATATCAAAGATTATCCGAATGCTTATGCACTATTTGAAAACGAGATTACGTTACCGCTCCATACAAAACTGACAGATGAGGATGTAGAGTATGTGATTGAAACATTTAGGAAATGTGTAAGTGAGGTTTAAAAGATGTGCAGATGGGACGAATTGCCTCAGAATATGCAAGTGAAAGAAGTAAAAAGATATTATGATATTTTGCAGCGGCATAAAGCAAGTTTGATTCTGAAGCGTCTTTTTGATATAATAGTAGCAGGTGTGTTGCTTGTGCTTTTATCACCACTGCTTTTGATACTAGCAGTTTGCATTAAACTGGATTCTAAAGGTCCGGTTTTCTTTCGACAAGTAAGAGTGACGACATACGGTAAGACTTTTCGGATTTTTAAATTCCGTACGATGGTTAATAACGCAGATAAAATCGGAACGCAGGTTACCACGAAAGGTGATACCAGAATAACAAAAGTAGGAAAAGCATTACGCGGATGCAGATTAGATGAACTACCGCAGTTGCTCAACATATTATCTGGAGATATGACTTTTGTAGGCACCAGACCAGAAGTTGAAAAGTATGTAGCCCATTATACAGATGAAATGAAGGCGACACTGTTATTGCCAGCAGGAGTAACATCAAGGGCGAGTATTGAATATAAAGATGAAGACAAGCTTCTTGAATCAGCAGAGAATGCAGATCAGGTTTATATCGAACAGATTCTGCCAGAAAAGATGAAATATAATTTGAAAGCAATTGAAGAATTTAGTTTCTGGCAAGATATCAAGACGATGTTAGCAACAGTAATAGCAGTTATAAAATAACAAAGGTATGAAGGAGAACTCACAATGAACGTATGGATTGTGAATCATTACGCCATTCCACCGAGTATGGGGGGATTGGTGAGGCATTATTATTTTTCAAAGTACCTTCAGAAGAAGGGACATTCGGTGAAAATCTTTACATCCAGTAAGATTCATAATACAGATATTAATATGATCAGGGATAAATCTCTTTATAGAGAAGAGATGGAAGATGGTGTAGAGTATACCTTTGTTAGAAGCCGTGATTATAAAGGAAATGGAATGGACAGAGTTATCAATATGATGGATCTTCCATTTAAAACCTGGAAGGCAATGAAGCGGTTTTATAAGAAAGAAAAGCCAGATGTGATTTATACATCTTCTCCAGATTTATTTGTTGCATTATTTGCATTATTATTTGGTAGAAAGCATAAAATACCAGTTGTTGTGGAAGTACGAGATTTATGGCCGGAGTCGATTGTAGAATATAATGGTATGTCTCGAATGAATCCAATTATTCAAGTACTGTATCAGCTTGAAAAATGGATTTACGTACACGCAGATCAATTGATTTTTACAATGCCGGGCGGAAAAGAGTACATATGCGATAAGGGCTGGACGAAAAAAGTTAATATCAATAAAGTAAATCACGTAAATAATGGCGTCGATTTAGCAGAATTTGAAGAGAATAAAAAATTATATAACCTTGAGAATAGCCAGATTGCGAATGATAATGCATTTAAAGTAGTTTACATGGGATCTATTCGAAAAGTAAATAATCTTCAGACATTGGTTGATGCTGCAAAAGAATTGAAAAATCAGGATATTCATTTTTATATTTATGGAGATGGCACAGAAAAAGACATGCTTGAAGATGAGTGCAGAAAGTATTCATTGAATGTTAAATTTGAAGGGCGTGTAGAAAAGAAATATATTCCGTATATTCTGAGCAATGCTGATTTGAACATAATTAATGTTCAGGGGGCAGGCTTAAATAAATACGGATGCAGTTGGAATAAACTGTTTGAGTATATGGCGAGTGAAAAGCCGATTTTATGTAATCTTCCGGTGAATTATGATTTAATAAGAGAGAAAAAATTAGGAATTGCAAAGCGATTTGCGAATGGAAAAGAATATGCGGAAGAGATTACAAAGTTTCGTCAACTTACTTCAGAAGAATACGGAGAGTATTGCCAACGTTTAAAAGAATGCGCACAAGAGTATGATTATCAGATACTGACAAATAAAATTGAGCGGATTTTAAAAAAGGCAATTGATAGTTCAAAACGATAAGTTTGTTTTGAAGAGAAGCGAGATAGTAAAACAGAGGAGTCATTTTGATGAAAATAATGTTTGTATCGGCAGCAAATAGTACGCACACTGTTAGATGGGTGAATGCATTAGCAGAGAGAGGACATGAAGTGTATCTTGTTTCAAACAGAGGCCATGAGCCGAAAGAAGATGCACTGAATTCGAGAGTAAAATTATACTTGATGAAACACAGTGGCGGCAAAGGCTATTATCTAAATGCCGGTGAATTGAGAAAAATTGCCAAAAGAATAAATCCGGATGTCATTAACGTACATTATGCAAGCGGTTATGGGACATTGGCGAGGAAAGCACGATTACCTAAATATATTCTTTCAGTATGGGGAAGTGATGTATATGATTTCCCATATGAAAGCAGGGTGAAAAATCATATTTTAAAAAGAAATGTGAGAAGTGCTTCTTATTTGGCCTCAACAAGTAATTGTATGGCTGTCCAACTGAAAAAAGTAATGCAGGATGAAAAACTGGAAATTACGATTACCCCATTTGGAGTGGATTTAAATAAGTTTGATCCGAAAAAGTATAAAGAAATAGAAAAAGAAGAGCTGATAATAGGGAATATAAAAGCTTTAGAAGAAATTTATGGTATCGAAGAAATGATTCTTGCATTTCGGGATCTGAAAAAGGAATTGGAACAGGAGCATTATTCAAGGAAAATTAAATTATTAATTTATGGTTCGGGAAGCAAAAAAGAACAGTATGAAGATCTGATCAATAAGCAGAACCTGCAGGATTCTGTTTTCCTGAAAGGGAAAATACCTAACACGAAGGTGCCGGAAGCAATAAGCGAATTTGATATTTTTTGTGCATTAAGCCGGAAAGAGAGTTTTGGAGTAGCAGCAGTAGAAGCCATGGCGATGAAAAAGCCCGTTGTTGCATCGGATGCAGATGGATTTAAAGAAGTTATAGAAGACGGAAAAACAGGATTGATTATTTCTCGAAAAGAAATAAATAAGGCAAAAGATGCATTGAAGAAACTTGTGCTTGATGAAAAGATGCGCACAAAGATGGGAAATAATGGACGTCAACGAGTGGAACAACTGTATTCATGGAATGACAATGTAGAGAAAATGCTTAATTTATATGAAAGAGTGAGGTGTGACAATGAACATTAAACAAGAAAAAAGATGTATTGTCCACATCCCCAACCATATTGAAAAAAGCGGAAAATCGGGCTCCAATATCCGTCCAATCAAGATGAAACAGGCATTTGAAGAAAATGGTTATCTTGTTGAATATATTTCAGGATATGGCACTGAAAGAAAAGTTCAAATAAACAAGATAAAACGGAATATAAGGAACGGTATAAAATATGATTTTCTTTATTCAGAGAGTTCTACAATGCCAACTTTGCTGACTGAAAAAAATCATTTGCCTCGTTATCCGTTTTTAGATTTTAGCTTTTTTAAATTTTGCAAGAAAAACGGGATAAAAATCGGACTTTTTTATAGAGATATACAGTGGAAATTTTCTGTGTATCGTGATAATGTATCATGGTATAAGAAGTGCTTTTCGATTCCAATGTACAGATATGATTTAAGGCAATATAAAAAATTGCTTAATGTATTTTATCTTCCAACAGATGAAATGCGGGCATACTTAAAAGAATATCCGGAATTGTTGAATAGAAGTGCAATTCTTATGCCAGGATGTGCGGAATATGATGTTGATGCCGTGCAGGCAATATCGGATTTGACTGCAAAAAAACTAGAAATCTTATATGTGGGTGGAATTGACAGAATCTATGATTTGACAGTATTTTTCCAGGCGATGCAGCAGATGCCTGATCAGGTTCATGCTTATGTCTGTTGCAGAGAAAAAGAATGGGAAAATGCAAAGAGCAAGTATTTACCATATATGAGCGAAAAGATTTCCATTATTCATGAGAGTGGACAGGGATTAGAGCCATATTATAAAAAAGCAGATATATGCTGTGCCTTTGCAGGTGAAGGTGATTATATGCGTATGGCAATGCCGATAAAGGTGTTTGAATATTTAGGACATTATATACCGATTATAGCAACCAAAGATACAGCAGCAGGTAAATTTATTGAAAAAGAAAACCTGGGATGGAGTATAGAATATAATCAGGAAGCATTAAAACAATGCTTGCATAATATCTTACAAAACCCGGCATTACTGCAGGAAAAGCGAGAATCGGAAATATCGGCATACGAGGCTAATACATGGAAAGCCAGAGCAAAACAGGTCATTTTAGATTTAAAATAAAGGAGAAGAAAAATGAAAGAACAATTATTGAAGAAAATTGAAAACAAAGAAATCGAAGTTGGTGTAGTAGGTCTTGGATATGTAGGACTTCCACTTGCTGTAGAGAAAGCAAAAGCTGGATTTAAGACAATCGGATTTGATGTTCAGGAAGAAAAGGTAAACCTTGTAAATGAAGGTCATAATTATATCGGAGATGTTGTAGACAGTGATCTGAAGAAACTTGTTGACGAGGGAATGCTGAAAGCAACAACAGACTTTAGTTTTGTAAAAGATGTTGATTTTATCGCTATCTGCGTACCTACACCATTGGATTCCCATCAGGAGCCGGACATCAGCTATGTAAAGGCCTCAACAGAAGCTATTTCTAAATATCTTACAAAAGGAACAATGGTAGTACTTGAGTCTACAACATATCCGGGAACAACAGAAGAACTGATCAAACCAATCCTTGAAGAAGGATCAGGATTAAAATGCGGAGAAGATTTCTATCTTGGATTTTCTCCAGAGCGTGTTGATCCAGGTAACCTGATCTATAAGACAAAAAACACACCAAAGGTTGTTGGAGCAATCGGTAAAGATGCGACAGAGGTAATTGCAACAATGTACCGTGCTGTACTTGAAGGTGATGTATATGAAGTTTCTTCACCGGCAATCGCTGAGATGGAGAAGATCCTTGAAAACACATATAGAAATATCAACATTGGTCTTGTAAATGAACTGACTATGCTTTGTGACAGAATGGGAATCAGCATGTGGGAAGTTATTGATGCTGCTAAGACAAAACCATATGGTTTCCAGGCATTCTATCCAGGTCCGGGACTTGGCGGACACTGTATCCCGCTTGATCCATATTACCTTACATGGAAAGCAAGAGAGTATGGATTCCATACATCTATGATCGAAGGATCTATGATTATTAACGATCAGATGCCGGAATACTGCGTAGAGCGCGCAAGCAAGGTTCTGAATCGTCATAAGAAAGCTATGAACGGAGCAAAGGTACTTGTTCTTGGTGTTGCATACAAGCAGGATATTGATGATTATAGAGAAAGTCCGGCTCTTCGTGTAATTGAAGTGCTCAAACGTGAGATGGCAGATGTTGATTTCTATGATCCATGGATTTCTGAGTACAAATATCATGGAGAGAAACATCAGGGAATTGAGAAAATTGATCCGGAAATCATTGCTTCTTACGACCTGATCATGGTAACAGCAGCACATACGAATGTAGATTATGACATGATTCAGAAGAATGCAAAAGCAATCTTTGATACAAAGAATGTTATGAAGAATATCGAGAACAGAGAGAATATTGAAGTTCTGTAGGAGGATATAAAGATGAAATATGCATTAATTGGTTGTGGAAGAATTTCAACAAATCATGTAAAAGCTGTTGTAAATAATAAGCTCGAATTTGTAGCTGCCTGCGATGTTGTACCGGAACATATCGAAAATGTTCTTGCAAAACATGGACTTGAAAATGATACAAGTATTAAAAGATATACAGACTACAAAAAAATGATTGAAGAAAATGAAATTGAACTTGTTGGTATTGCAACAGAAAGTGGTCTTCATGCAGAGATTGCTTTGTACTGTATTGAGCATGGAATCAACTGTATTATCGAGAAACCGATGGCAATGAGCATTGAAGATGCAGATAAGATTATTAAACTGTCTGAGGAAAAAGGCGTAAAAGTATCTGCGTGTCATCAGAATAGATTTAATGTTGCAGTCCAGGAGATGAGAAAAGCTCTTGAAGCAGGAAGATTTGGAAAACTTTCCCATGGTTCTATTCATGTACGTTGGAACAGAAATCAGGATTATTACACACAGGCTCCATGGAGAGGAACATGGGCTCAGGATGGTGGAGCCCTTATGAATCAGTGTATTCATGGAATTGATCTTCTTCGTTGGATGATGGGAAATGAAATCGATGAAGTTTATGGTGTAACAAAACAGCAGTTCCACCATTATCTTGAAGCAGAAGACATCGGAATGGCAGTTGTAAAGTTCAAAAATGGAGCAGTTGCAACAATTGAAGGAACAACAAATGTCTATCCACAGAATCTTGAGGAAACATTATATCTGTTCGGTGAGAATGGTACAGTCAAGCTTGGTGGAAAATCTACAAATAACATTGATGTATGGAATTTTGCTGATGAGACAGATGATGATCAGGCAAACAAGGGACTTGAAGAGCAGACAAGTAATGTATATGGAAATGGACACACAAGTCTTTATGCAGATGTAATTGATGCAATTAAGAATGACAGAGCACCATATGTTGATGCACATGCAGGAAGAAATGCACTGGAGCTTGTTCTTGCAATTTATAAGAGCCAGAAAGAAGGTCATGCTGTAAAACTTCCACTGGAGAATTTTGCAAGTCTGGATATGACAGGAGAATTTTAATGAGTGATTATTTTGTACATGAAAGCAGCTATATAGATGACGATGTTAAAATCGGAAAAGGCACAAAAATCTGGCATTTTTCTCATATTCAAAGTGGATCAGAAATAGGAGAAAACTGTTCTTTTGGACAGAATGTGAATGTGTCAAATCATGTAAAAATTGGAAATGGCGTAAAAGTACAGAATAATGTATCCATTTATGAAGGGGTTGAATTGGAGGACTACGTTTTTTGTGGTCCTTCTATGGTTTTTACGAATGATTTGACACCACGTGCCAAATATCCAAAAGGAAGTGCCGGATATAAGAAGACACTTTTAAAAGAAGGTTCAACAGTAGGTGCAAATGCAACGATTGTATGTGGTCATACAATTGGAAAATGGGCTATGATCGCAGCGGGTGCTGTCGTTACAAAGAATGTAAAAAATCATGCATTAATGGCAGGAGTTCCGGCAAAAAGAATCGGTTGGGTATGTGAATGCGGAAATGTTCTTGGAAAAGATTTGAAATGTGAATGTTGTCATCGAGAATATGAAGAACATACTGATGGATTAAAATTAAAAAAACATTAATGATCTTTTAAATAAATATATGGGTTTTTGTGAATATAATGGCAAAGAATGTGAAAATTAGTTAATACATAATGCTGAGTAAATCGGAACATGTGAAAAAGAGGGATAAATAGAAATGCAGTTTAGAGATTTAAAGAAACAATATCAGGTATTAAAAGAAGAAATGGATGTTGCAATTTCTGAAGTATTAGAAAATTGTAATTTTATCAGCGGAAATCAGGTAAAAGAATTAGAGGAGCGTCTTGCGAAATATGTTGGAAGAAAACATTGTATTACATGCGGAAATGGTACAGATGCGTTAACGATGATGATGATGGCATGGAATATCAAAGAAGGAGATGCAGTTTTTGTTCCAGATTTCACTTTTTTTGCTTCAGCAGAAGTAGTTTCATTTGAAGGTGCAACACCTGTATTCTATGATGTTGATCCGGATAGTTTTAATGCAGATGTGACATCTCTGAAGGATGCAATTCAAAAAGTAAAGGATGAGGGAAAACTTATACCGCGTGCAATTATTGCAGTAGACCTTTTTGGACAGCCGGCAGATTATGAAAAACTTGAAGCAATTGCAAAAGAAAACAATCTTCTTCTGTTGGAGGATGCTGCGCAGGGATTTGGCGGAAGAATTGGTGACAGAGAGGCATGTAGTTTCGGTGATGCATCTACAACATCATTTTTCCCGGCAAAACCATTAGGCTGTTATGGTGACGGTGGAGCTATTTTTACAGATGACGATGAGACAGCAAAATTATTAGAGTCTATCCGTGTACACGGAAAAGGACAGTTTAAGTATGACAATGTACGTATTGGTTGGAATTCAAGGCTTGATACACTTCAGGCAGCAATTCTTGGAGTTAAACTTACTGCATTTGAAAAGAATGAACTGAAAGCTGTTAATGAAGTTGCAAAGAAGTATACAGAAGCTCTGTCAGATATTGTTAAGACACCATGTGTTAAGAACGGATTTTATTCAAGCTGGGCACAGTATACAATTCAGCTGAAGAATCAGGAAGAAAGAGATGGGCTTCAGGCTTACTTAAAAGAAAATGGTGTTCCATCTATGGTTTATTATCCGAAGCCGATGCATTTACAGACAGCATTTGCTGATACAAAGAAGTATGTGGATTGTTCGGTTTCAGAGGAACTCTGTAAGAAAGTTCTTGCATTGCCAATGCATCCGTATATGAATGCGGAAGATTTAGAGAAAGTATGTAATTGCGTGAAAGATTTTTTGAACTAGTCTTGTAACAGATTGAAAGGAAGATATTATGAGACAATTTTGTGGAATATTTATGACTAAACTAAAAGAATACGAACGAAGACATCCAATATTGATCATAATATGGTCTGTGTTAATTACAGCTCTTCTTGTAGCAGGAGTTATGGTGGGAGTATCATTCCGCCATAACACTGCAAAAGAAGATGAGTATATAGTATTTAATAATAAATATATAGAAAAAGAACTACAACAGATTTTAAAAAAAGATAAAATAACGCAAGAGGATTTAGACAGTCTGCGGACAATAGATATAGAAGATAATCAGGAAATTACAGAAATTGCAGATCTGGCTAAGTGTAAGAAACTTACTCAGCTTACAATCAAAAATTGTAAGTTGAATGATATTTCGGCAATAGAAGGGTTAAATGAACTCCAGGTGCTTGATTTATCTGGAAATGAAATAAAGGATATAACAGCGTTATCAAAATGTTATTCATTAACTGAATTGACATTAACAAATAATCAGATATCAGATATTTCACCAATTTACGGATTGGAAAAAATACAAAAACTGGTTATCCAGCAAAATAATATCGGAAATATTCAAGAAGGAATCGAAAAGATGAAGAGCCTGACATTTCTTGATCTTTCAAAGAACCGACTTGTGAATATAAATCAATTAGCAAAAATTGAACAGTTAAATTTCCTGTACGCATCATCAAATATGCTTTCTGAAACACCGGAGTTAGAAGGCTTGACAAATTTAATTCTGTTAGATTTGGGGAACAATGCATTTTCTGAATTAGGATATTTGGGAAATCTTGAACAGTTAGAAGAACTCGATATTTATTCTAATCATCTGGAAGATTTTGATGTTTTAAAAAGTTGTCCGAATATAAAAAGATTAAATATTTCATATAATGAGTATTCCGGGTTAAATGGAATTGAGCAGTGTCCGGATCTCGAGTTTCTAAGCATGAAAGGAACGAAGATAACGGATATTAGCGTGTTGGAAAATCTTCATAATTTTAATACAATTTATCTGGATAATGATTTTGACAGATCACAGATTGATTTTATGATAGGTAATTTTAAGAATGGTGATGAAAAAACAAAGCAGTATTTATTGGATAAACAGTATAATTTAAATGATTGAGGGTTATATTTTGGAGATATTACTTATATTGGTGATTTTTGGGATTTCAACGATTTTGTTCAGTAAAGCAGCAGGAACGTTGAATCCTGGTAAGGTAAATGTTATATCATATATATATTATATTTTCATGTTACAGACATTTGCAGGAACGGCTTTAATTTTATTAGGATTTGACAAACACTATACACTGGGATATCTGTTAAATCGTGATAAAAGCTGTATGATTACAGAAGTAGTTGTTTTTGGAATTGCAATTTTTTTACCGGCATTTATTTTGCTTTGGGAGAAAATGTTCAGAGTCAACATGAAGAAACAGTATCAGGAGTACTTAAAGAAAGAAATAGAATGTGAAAAAGAAGATTTGATTTTTCCTTATTTTGCATTGCTTTCAATTGGGTGTATCGTCTTGTTGATAGGTCTTTTGGCGAAGATTGGATATATTCCGCTTTTGAAATTGATTCATGCGTCAGCGGATTTTGATTTTGCGACAGAGAGAACCAGAATAGGAGGACTTTATTTTATACATCCATATTTAAGCAACATTTTTGTTCTGATGATGGTACCGCTGCTTTCTTATGTGGCATTTGCATACATGCTGAAAACAAAGAAAATAAAATGGACAATTATCACAATTGCTCTATTTATTTCTTCTGTTATTATAAAGACATATAAATTTGAAAAATCATCGGTTGTTTTTTATTTTGCAGCCTTTATAATTATGTTAATTTATTATAAGGGTGGCATTAAGATGATTTATATGATTATATCTGTTGCATTTATGGCAGTAATTATAGTAGCATTTTATTTTCATACAGGTTTTTCTGGATCGCTTTTTGACATTTATAATGGACCGCTTGGAAGAACTTTGTTTACACAGGTGGGAACCCTGGCATATTGTTTTGATTTGTTCCCAACAGTGTTCGGTTTCCTTGGAGGCCGGAGTTTTACTCCGACAATTTTAAGATTAATCGGGATGAATAGCAGTGATTATTTGAGAAGCGCAAAACTGACAATGGCATTTTATGGATCGGAAAAAGTGTATGATGGCTCGGCCGGAGTAATGAATGCTCTTTTTGCAGGTGAAGCATATGCAAATTGGGGATATAAAGGTGTGATTTTTGCGGTGATTTGGGTTGCTCTTATTTTGAGTCTCGTAGTTTTGTTAATTATGAAACTTAAAAAAACACCTTCTACATTGGCACTTGGAGCTGTTTTAACAATTAAATTAGGAACAGCGTTGGAAGGTGGATTTTGTGATTTTGTATATAGCTTTGATCTTATACTAACTGTACTGTTTTTACTTGCAATTTATTACTTCTTTGAAAGAGAAGGAAAGATACAAAGGTATATCACAGGAATATCAGAAAAGGTGAAAGGCCAGTTCGTTTATGGGAGAAAAAATAAAAAGTAAGTTAAATGGTTTGATAAAAGGAGGCTTTTTTCACATTTTTGTAGGTAATACACTTGTGAAAATGATTGCTTTTGTTTCAAGTATTGTAATTGTACGTTTAGTTGACAAGACAGATTATGCTTATTTAACGTATGCTGATAATTTATATAACTATGTAGTTTCATTTGCCGGTCTCGGAATGACATCGTCGATTCTTAAATATTGTGCGGCGGCAGATACTGAACAGGAAGATAGAGCATATTTTGAATTTGCAATGAAATATGGAACTCTATTTGAAGCTATCTTATCTTTGATTGTAGTACTTTATGTAGCTTTAACTTCGATTCCGTTCCCTAATGCGCGTAGCGTTGTATATGTACTGGTGCTTTATCCTGTTTTTAATAATATATTGGCTACAGTACTTAGTTATTTGAGAGCACATAGCGAGAATGAGGCGTATGCACGTGCCGCTGTGGTTCAGACAACAGTTGTATTTGGATGTAGTGTATGTTTTGTTTTATTGATTGGTATCAAAGGAATTGCATTTGCCAGATACGTGGCGATCATAGTTGCAATCATATCTGTATGGGCAGCACTAAAGAGAAATATTTCTAAAGAGAAAGCGGCGAAGCTGAGTCCGGAACAGATAAAGGCATTTATGGTAATGTCTATCTCATTAATGCTTTCTAATCTGTTTTCACTGATTATGCCAATCAACGAGATGACACTTGTTAATGAATTACTGAGGAATGAAACAATAACAGCAAATTATAAAATTGCTATTATGATTCCCGGTCAGTTGTCATTCGTGACTCAATCAATTATTATTTATTATTTTACTATTATTGCAAAAGCATCAGATGGAAAAGAAGTGTGGAATATTTCAAAGAAAGTTGGTATGATGACAGCAGGAGTTATTGGTATCATAACTGTTGCAGGAGCAGTGCTTAGTCCGTATATCATAAGAATTGTGTACGGAAGTCGTTATGAAGATGCAACTGCTTTATCAACTGTTTTTTGGATAGTATATGCGTTGAATGCAGGAATCAGAATGGTTCCAATGAATTTTCTGCCGGCAATAGGAGTTGCAAAATTCAATGCAATAATGGCAGCAATTTCTTGTGGATTACATTTAATCATTACTTATTTTGCAATCAGTCAATTTGGAATCTGGGGAGCTGGAATTGCAACAGGATTTGTATATGTAGTATCAGGAGTGGTATACTGGGTATATTATCGGAAAAAGTGTTTATATGATTAAATAACAGATTTTATATAACAAGGGGAGAGAACATGTTAGTTTCTTTTTGCGTGATTGCATATAATGAAGAAAAAGCACTTGATTCGTTGTTCAAAGATATTATTGCACAAGATTATCCACATGGAAATATAGAGGTGATTCTTGTAAATGCAATGTCAACAGATCAAACGAGAAGGAAAATGGAACATTTTTCAGAAGAGGATCATGGCTTTAGAAGAGTTGTTGTTTTGGATAATGCGAAGAAAATTCAGGCAGCAGGATGGAATGTAGCAATTACAGCATCAAAGGGCGATATTATTTTAAGAATTGATGCACATACAATGATCCCGCACGATTTTGTATCTAAAAATGTTCAATGTATATTGAGTGGAGAGAATGTGACAGGAGGTAGAAGACCGAACGTCGTAGAAGAAGAAACCCCTTGGAAACATACATTGTTGTTGGCAGAATCTTCTATGTTTGGAAGTAGTATTGCACCTTATCGTAAAGGAAATCACAAAACGTATGTGAAGTCTGTTTTTCATGGAGCATATCGCAAAGAGGTATTTGAAAAAGCAGGGCTTTTTAATGAAAATTTAGGACGAACAGAAGATAATGAAATGCATTATCGTATTCGAAAAGCAGGATATAAAATTTGTTTTAATCCAGATATTATATCTTATCAGAATATTAGAAATTCATGGTGTGGAATGTTAAAACAAAAATATGGAAATGGGCATTGGATTGGCTTGACGCTTGGGGTTTGTCCGGGATGCTTTTCTATTCATCATTTTGTTCCTTTGGCATTTGTGTTTGCACTGATTTTAACAGGAATTATAGCATTGTTGGGAAACACAGGAATGCTTGTTTGCTTATGCATACTATATGTGATTGTCGATTTGTTAATGTCAGTGTTAGCTGTTCAAAGGCAAAAGTGGTACAATTATTATTTGATGTTGCCATTAATATTTCTATCACTGCATCTAGCATATGGAGTAGGAACCTTAATTGGAATTATAGAAATGCCATTTTGGGTAAGGAAGATTAAGAGGGATAAAAATGAGTAAAGAGAAGATATCATGGAAACAGAAAGAGCAGATTATATTTATATGTGAAATTTTACTATTTGTAATAGGATCTGTGTTATTTTTGGTATCAAGAGTGGGAAATCTCTTTAATCTGGGATTAGTGGCAATCATGATATTATTCTGTATGAATATCCTGTTCAGTATAAAAAACTTTAAAGAAAATTTTTTATATTTTTTCATGCAGCTTACACTTTTTACATTTCAAATCAGCAGACCTTTTATAGGAATGTGCAAAGGCAGAAAATGGTGGGAAGAAAGTTTTCAGAAAGAGGAAAATATTTGGTTTGCATTAACTTTGATTGTTATTACAGAGACTGCGCTTTATATTGGTGCTAACATTATAAAGTTTTTTCATATAAAAATCAGAGAAAACAATACACGTTCTTCAGATAGCATATTTTGTAAAGCAGAATTTGTCAGTAATCTCAGAAAGGTTTCAATGATTGTGTTTTATGTAACAATGTTGTTTTATCTTATTGAGCAATTTGAACCTTTGATTAAAATAGGAACTGGAAATTACTTGGATTATTACACAAATTATTCCAGTAGTCTGCCAGGTTTCTTTCATACATTGGCCTCTTTTGCACGTTATAGTATATGTGTATTTCTTGCTACACTACCAGAAAAGAAAAAAACGTTTATTCCATTGAGCTTATACGTCCTTTCCACGATTCCAAGTTTGCTGATAGGAGTACGGAATCCGGCAATGTTAAGTCTCTTGTTTGTATTATCTTATTATTTACTGCGAGATTATTTAGTAGATGATAAGAAATGGATCGGAAAAATTGAAAAGGGACTCCTTGCTATATGTGCACCAGCTTTAATTATTTTTATGGGAGTATACGCATATATACGTAGTGGCTTAAAGATTGTAACCGGAAACTTTTTAACATTAATTGCTGATTTTTTCTATGGTCAGGGAGTCACATTTAACGTTACAGCAATAGCATATGGATATCGAGAAGGAATCAGACTATCACCTCATTTGAATTTTACATTTGGAGATATTATAGACTATATTTATAGAGGAAGTATAGGACAGAAAATTTTTCATACAGAAGGCTTGACGTCGGCAAATAGTGAATTTAATGCCCTTCATAGCAATAATCTTTCTCACATTCTTTCTTATTTGAGCATGAAAGAAGATTATTTGAATGGTCGTGGACGAGGATCCAATTATTTGGTGGAGACATGGTTCGATTTTGGATATGTTGGAGCTTTTATATTCAGCATTATTTTAGGAATTATTTTACTATATATGGTATATGGTTTTGGAAAAAGAGCGTTGCTTAGTACAATTATTCTTGTCTCATTGCAAAATATTTTCTTTATTCCACGAGCGGAAGCAACTGGATGGTTAACATTTATTGTGTATATTCAATTTTGGCTTTGCATTGCTGTATGCTATGGTGGAACGTTGTTTTGGTATAAGACAAAGCTATTTGACCGGTTGAAAAGAAAAAAAGCTCTATAATTATTTGCAGGGGAGGAAAAGGTATGAAGCGAAGAAAATGGATGGCTTTGATGTTATGTGCGGGAATATTTATGGCAGATTTTTCTGGAATACCGTTAAAAGTGTCAGCAGAACAGGTGGAACAGGCAGAAACGGTTTTGGATGATCAAGGCACACAGAAAGATGATGGTGAAAATACAGAACTGATTCAAGAGACAGAAGATGAAAATAATTCAGAAGCATCGCCAATCGAAACAGAACCGGAAGAAAGAGCGGCAGAAGATACAACAACGGAAGAATTACCATCAACAGAAGTGGTGACAGAATTAAAAACTACAATTGTCAGTAATAAAACAGCAAGAGAATATGTGGACAGAACCGTAGAATTGACAACAAATGTCGAGGATGCGGTCGGAAATGTTGAATACCAGTATACAGAAGAATATAGAGGGGAAACAGCTGTTGTTCAGGAATACGCAGAAAATCCAGTCTATTCATTTAAGACATCTGGCGTTGGTGAACATGTATATCGAGTAAATGTAAAAGATGAAAATGGCAATATAGGGTCAGCAGAGTATAAGATTGAGGTGGTTGCACATCCATCGAAAGTTCTTTCAGGAAAATTAACCAGTAATAAAACACAAAAAGAATATGTAGACAGAAAGATAACGTTAACTGCAGAAGCAACAAATGGATATGGGAATTATCAGTACAGGTTTACTGAGAAGAAAGACGGTGTAGAAACAGCATTACAGGATTATGGTGACACAAATACCTATTCATTTATAACAAAGGAATGTGGCGAACATACATATTATGTTTACATTAAAGATGCAGAGGGACAGGAAATACAGTTATCCTATACGATGACAGTTGTACTGCATCCGCAAAAGAAATTGATAGCAGAGCTTAGTTCGAATAAGACAAATCGAGAATATATACAAAGAACAGTTGTTCTGACAGCAGCAGCCAAGGGCGGCTATGGAAAGATCAAATATCAGTTTTCTGAGACATATGGATCAACAACGGCAGTAAGACAGGCTTATAGTGAGAAAAACACGTATACTTTTAAAACTTCAGGAACGGGACATCATGTGTTTTATGTTGACATGATTGATGAACAGGGACAGAAATCTAGAGCATCTTATGAGATGGATATTGTTGCTCACCCGGATAATGTGTTGACAGGTAGTGTGACAAGTAACAAGACGACAAAAGAATATATCGATAGAAATATCTGCTTAACAGCAAATGCAAAAGGTGGTTATGGTTCACTTAAATATCAGTTTGTAGAATCTTATAATGGAAAAGTAACTGTCGTTCAGAAGTATAGTGAAAAGAAGACGTATTCATTTAAGACAACAGGGCCAGGAACGCATACTTATTATGTATATATAAAGGATAAAGAGAATCAGAGTACAAAACTCAAATATTCCATGACTGTTGTAGTACATCCAGATAAAGTAATAAAAGCAGGTCTCAGAAGCAATAAGACAACGAGAGAATATGCAAAAAGAACTGTTACATTAACTGGCAGTGGAGTGGGTGGATACGGAAAACGTCAGTATCAGTTTACTGAAGTATATGGAGCAACTACAAAGGTAAGACAGAGTTATAGTTATAAAAACACATATTCTTTTACAACGACGGGGATTGGAACACATATTTTCTATGTGGATGTAAAAGATGATGAAGGCCAGGTGGTACGTGCAACGTACACAATGCAGGTAGTGGTACATCCGGATAATCAGTTAAGAGGTTCCTTTGTAAGTAATACAAATGGTATAGCAAAAAACGGACAAAAAATACAGTTGACTGCAACTTCCAGTGGAGGTTATGATAATGTTCACAAATATCGTTTCAGAGAAGTATATGGTGGAAATAACAAAGTTTTACAAAATTATTCTACTAAAAAGTCATGTGAATTTACGTTCTCAGGAAATGGAGCACATACATATTATGTAGATATACTGGATTCAGAAAGTCAGATTTTAACATTGAGCTTAAGGATAACATCTCCAACCTATGTGGATAGAATGTCAGTATTCTCTACAGTGTCTACAAATAATGAAAATGGAACATATAATATGAGTAGAGCATTAAAGAGCTTTAATCAGGTTGTCATTCAGCCGGGACAGACCCTTTCATTTTTTGGCGTGGCAGGGCCATGTGGAAAAGCAGAGGGATATAAGCAGGCAGGAGTTGTAGGTGGTGTTGGATATGGCGGAGGTATCTGTCAGGCGAGTACAACGCTTTACGGAGCAGCAATAAGAGCCGGACTTACAATTGTTCAGAGAAGAAACCATTCTGTTCCATCTACATATGTGCCGATCGGTCAGGATGCAATGGTAGATTATGGATCATCAGATTTGAAATTCAGAAATGACTATGATTATCCGGTGAAACTGGTGACATATGTCAGTGGAAAAACATTGTATGCTGAAGTTTGGGGAATCCAACCAGACTGGTATGATTATGTTAATGTACGATCATGGAGTACAGGAAGCAAATCAGCGGTTGCTTATAGAGATTATGTTAAAAACGGAAAAACAGTAAAAACAGAACAGCTTCCAAGTTCATATTACAAATAATTTAAAATACCATGTTATAGAAAAAGACTGATTGGAAAATCAGTCTTTTTTTAAACGCATTTTTGTGTTATTATCATAGAGAAATCTGTGGGGAGCAATAAGCCAGAGGAGGTTAAGGTATATGAAAAAGCTATTAGTAGTTGTAATGTTGACAAGTATGGTGCTTTTTTCAGTGGGATGTGAGAAAAACAATGTGGATACAGAACAAAATACTACAGTAGAGGATTCAGGCAATAAGGATACAAGTGAAACGATAGATTCTGAAAAAAATAATCAAAAACAGGAGGAAGAAAAAAGCAATATTTCAGAAGAAAAGCAAGAGATGAAGACGTTGAAAATTTACTATGTGAATGAAAATGCTGAAATCGTTTCGGAAGAGATGAAGACAGAAAACATAGATGATACAACAGTTTGGAATCAATTAATAGAAAAAGGTATTCTGACAGAAGGTTGTAAATTGAACAGTTGTAAAATTGACGAGAATAATAAAACAATAGATCTGAATATGAATACAGAAGTTGGTGAACGTATCAGAAGTATGGGGACCACAGGGAAAGATGAAATACTTACATGTATTGTGAACTCCTATTTGGATACATATAACTGTGAGAAACTTAAATTAACAGAGAATGGACAGGCATTAGATACAGGTGATACAGAGTTAGATGGATACATGAATCACTTCTGATGGAAATAAGAGCAATTGATAAACATAGAAAATAAGTAGGAGGAAAAAATGATATCAAAAATAAGAACTTGTCTGGTCGCAATATTAGCAGCAGCAACTGTGGTTACATCAGTACCGGTTTATGCAACAGACACAAAAGTGGATACAAATATAGAAACAGTTGAAAATCAACCATCAGACAGTGAGCAGATAGAAGAAAATCAAGTTCAGAATGCAATAGAGCAGCACCTGAATTATTTGTACATAGAAAGTCCGTACGTAGAAACTCCGGCAACACAGAGAATTGTTGTTTCCTGGGGGGATGGAACAGAAAATATTGAAGAGATTGATTTAAGTGTAGAACATAATGGGGATACACAAACATGGACTTCTGTAAAATCAGAAGACGGTGTCTTTCTATATGAGAAGGCATATGCAGATGGAGAGGATGGAATTTATACAATAACCAAATTGACAGTAAAGACAGCAGAGATGGAAACAAGTTATTTGCTGTCGAATCTTGGAATGGAAGCAAAATTTGGTGTTAATGAAACATATGAAGGAATGTCAGAATTACAGCCGATTGAAGGACAACCGGATGCAGAAGCAGCAACTGATGAGGAGCAGTATGATGTTGCTGTTATGAGTATTGATGAAGATGGAAATGTGATGGAAGAGTCCAGTATAGAAGATGCATTGGAGAAAGCGGAAGTTGAAGAATATGGTTCGGATGAAGATATTCAGACTTATGCAGAGGATAATGCAAGAGCTGTAGATGATTCGAGAGCTGTCAATAAGAATGTTGTGGTTGCTCTAGATCCGGGACATGATTCAACACACACAGGAGCAGGAGCAAATGGTGTAAGAGAGGAAGTTTTAACTTTAAAGATTGCAAAATATTGTAAGGAAGAATTGGAAAAGTATGCGAATGTGTCGGTTTACATGACACGAACGACAGCAGCATGCCCATATCCAAGCAATAAGAACAGTGGTGGGGATATCAGTGACAGAGTATATGCGGCTGCAAAAGCAGGGGCAAGTATATTTGTTAGCTTTCATTTGAATTCTTCTACATCGACTTCAGCAAAAGGTGCAGAAGTAATTGTACCAAATGATAGTTGGAAACCAGAAGTTGCACAGCAGGGAAAAGAGCTGGCGAATGACATTATGGATGAGCTGACTGCGATTGGTTTGCAGAAAAGATCTATTTATAGTAAAGATACAACACTGGCAGATGAAAAGTATCCAGATGGATCAAAATCAGATTATTTTTCGGTTCAGATTGCAGCGAAAGAAAATAATATTCCTGGAATTATAGTAGAACATGCATTTGTAACGAATACAGGCGATGTAAATACATATCTGAATAATGAAGCTGGGTTAAAAAAACTCGGTGTTGCGGATGCTACTGGTATAGCAAAGTATTTAGGAGTATCTAAGGAAAAAGGAACTTGGGTAGAGGATTCCAATGGATGGAAATATAAAGAAGGCGGAAAATATGTAACTAATTCCTGGAAAGATATTGATGGAAAGAGATATTATTTTGACGCAAATGGATATCGGGTGACAGGCTGGCAGACAATTGGTGGAAAAAAATACTTCTTCATGCCAGAAGGTTATATGATGACCGGTTGGATTTCTTTTGGAAGTACAAGATATTATCTGATGCCCGATGGACATATGCTGACAGGCTGGTGTAGCTTTGGAAGTACAAAGTATTATCTTGCATCAGATGGAAAGATGGTACGAGGTTGGCAGACAATTGATGGAAAACGATATTATTTTAATGATGATGGAGTGATGCAGACAGGCTGGCAGACAATCAATGGAAAGAAATACTTCTTCATGCCGGAAGGTTATATGATGACCGGCTGGATTTCTTTTGGAAGTACAAGATATTATCTGGATAAAAACGGAGTAATGCAGACAGGCTGGCAGACAATCGATGGAAAGAGATATTTCTTTATGCCGGAAGGTTATATGATGCGTGGCTGGATTTCTTTTGGACAGACGAGATATCATTTGGATGCGAATGGAGTGATGCAGACAGGTTGGCAGACAATTAGTGAAAAAAGATATTTCTTTATGCCAGAAGGCTATATGATGCGTGGCTGGATTTCTTTTGGACAGACGAAATACTATCTGAGTACGGATGGAGTGATGCAGACAGGCTGGCAGACAATCGATGGAAAGAGATATTTCTTTATGCCGGAAGGCTATATGATGCGCGGCTGGATTTCTTTTGGTAAGACAAGGTATTATCTGGATTCTAATGGTGTGATGGTGACAGGAAAACAGGTGATTGACGGGACAACGTATACGTTTGCTTCTGACGGTAAGCTGATTGTAGAGAGTAAACGTGGTTGGAAAACAGTAAATGGAAAAAAATATTATTACAATGAAAATGGAGTAGCAGTAACAGGCTGGCAGACGATCGATGGAAAGAAATATTTCTTTATGCCGGAAGGTTACATGATGACCGGTTGGATTTCTTTTGGAAGCACGAAATATTATCTTGGCACAGATGGAGTGATGCGGACAGGCTGGCAGACAATTAATGGAAAGAAATATTTCTTTATGCCGGAAGGTTATATGATGACCGGTTGGATTTCTTTTGGTCAGACGAGATATTATCTGATGCCGGATGGACATATGCTGACAGGATGGTGCAGCTTTGGAAGTACAAAGTATTATCTTGCATCAGACGGAAAAATGGTACGAGGCTGGCAGACAATCAGTGGAAAGAAATATTATTTTAATACGGATGGAATTATGCAGACAGGCTGGCAGACAATTGACGGAAAGAAATATTTCTTTATGCCGGAAGGCTACATGATGACCGGTTGGATTTCTTTTGGAAAAACAAGATATTATTTGGATAAAAACGGAGTGATGCAGACAGGATGGCAATTTATATCCAATACATGGTATTATTTCCGAACCAATGGAACATTGGATGATTCTTGTACTACAGATCAGTTGATGGCTATTTCTGGAAAGACTACTGTGACTGCATCCCAGATGGAAAAATATTTTAAGGCTAAGGGTGCAACATATCCGGCATATTACGCTGAGACGGATGCGCCAACACTTGAAAAGTTCTGTCAGATTTACGTTGAAGAAGCGAATGCGGAAGGAATCAATGGGGCAATTGCATTTACACAGGCAATGAAAGAGACTGCATGGCTTAAATTTGGTGGTGATGTTAAGATTGAACAGAATAATTTTGCAGGACTTGGAACAACTGGTGGCGGCGTTGCCGGAGCATCATTTACTACAGTACGTGAAGGAATACGAGCTCAGATTCAGCATTTGAAAGCATATGGATCCAAAGATGCATTAAAGAATGAATGCGTAGATCCAAGATTTTCATTGGTTACAAGAGGAAGCGCTCCTTATGTGGAATGGCTTGGTCAGAAAGAAAATCCAAATGGATATGGCTGGGCTACAAGTGAAGGATATGGTATTGATATTGAAAAAATGGTGAAGAATCTGCAAACATATTAAAGAAATAATAGTTTGGGCGTCTATTGTAAGTTCAATAGGCGCCTTCTTAGTAAAACGATATTTATTGTTCACTATGCAGATGGAGAATATTCAGAATGAAAAAAATATGTTTTGTTAATTATGATATGACAGTAACAGGAGGAGTTGAGCAAGTCACAACAACTCTTGCCAATGAGTTTTGTAAAGAATATGAAGTATATATTTATGCAATTTTTGGAAAAGGAGGGCATGTTCCATATGACCTGGATCCGAGAATCACATACAGAGCAGAACTAGAAGAAGAGTGTCGAGTACGCGACAGAATTAAGAAGACATTTCAACCATTTAGAGAATTTGTTAGACAAAATCAAATAGATGTAGTTTTCCTTATGGAGAATTATCCTGCTATGACGGTTTCACCGGTTCGTTTTTTTACGAAAGCAAAGTATGTGTTTTGCGATCATGGTGCATTGATGAATGAATGGGAGAAGAAAGATATCCGCTTTTTCCGTTTCTGGGATTCGTTAATTTCACATTGTACAGTGACATTGACGGAGCAGAACAGACAGGATTATATTAGAAAATTTCATATAAATCCAAAGAAAATCCGAAGTATATATAATTGGATCAAACCAGAAATCCTGACTATGCGAAAGAAATACAAAGCGGATTCGAGAAAAATCATCACAGTTGGAAGATTCAGTGAAGAAAAGGGATATGATCTTCTGGTAGAAGTGGCGAAAAAAGTATTGCCTTCTCATCCTGAGTGGGAATGGCATTTATACGGGACGGGAGATACTTTTGACGAGATACACCAAAAGGTGGTAGAATACAATTTAACGTCTCAATTGATTCAGAAAGGGAATGTAAAAGATGTGTATAAGTTGTATAATGAATATGCATTTTTGGTATTACCATCTTACAGGGAAGGATTGCCGTTAGTATTGCTTGAGGCAAAGGCAAGTGGACTTCCTATGGTGAGTTTTGATGTGACAACAGGGCCAAGAGAAATCGTTGAGGAGGGAAAGGATGGCTATTTAATCCCCCCTTATGATTTGGACAAGATGGCAAATCGTATAGAATTGTTGACGGATAGTGAAGAACGAAGAATTGCGTTTTCAAATCATACGATATCGGGTGTAAAAAAATTTGAAAAAGAAGAGATTTATCGACAGTGGACGAATCTGATAGATGAACTGACAATGGAAAGGAAGTAATTGGAAAGTAAATGAAAGTATTACAAGTTGGATTATCCTTTAATCCCGGAGGTATTGAAAGTTTTGTGATGACATATTATAGGAAATTGAGTAAGCAAGGAGTAAGATTTGATTTTATAAGTATGTTTCCACACCTTGCGTATGAAGAAGAAATCAAGTCACTTGGAGGAAAAGTGTTTCATACGTGTGATGCAAGAAAACATCCATTGAAGTTCAGCAGACAAATGAGAAAGATACTTCGAATTGGAAGATATGATGTAGTTCATGTAAATATGCTGTCAGCAGCGAATATAGTACCGCTGATTGTGGCAAGCTATGGAAAGGTTCCAACAGTGATCGCACACTCACATAATTCTTCGACTCCGGGAGTGGTGAGAAATTTGTTGCACAGAATTAACCGACCGTTGATTCCAATGTTTGCTACAAAGTATTTTGCATGCAGTGAATTGGCTGGAAAATGGCTCTTTTCAAAAAAGATCAGAAAGAGTAACAATTATCATCTTATCCACAATGCTCTTGATCTGAAAAAATTTGCTTTCAGTTTGTCAGAACGTGAAGAGATCCGTCATGAACTGGGAGTAGAAGGAAAATTTGTGCTCGGACATGTGGGACGTTTTGAAGAACAGAAGAATCATAAATTTCTCTTAGAAATCTTTCGTGAGGTTGCATCTGCCTGTGAAGAAGCTATACTTTTGTTAGTTGGAGAAGGAGAACTTCAGGAAATGATCCAAAAGAAAGCTGAGGAATACGGAATAGAAGATAGGATCAGATTTTTAGGGATCAGAAAAGATGTTGCAAAATTATGGAAAGGAATGGACATTTTTGTATTCCCATCTCTTTTTGAGGGACTTCCTATTGTTGCGTTGGAAGCGCAGGCATCCGGAATCAGGAGTGTAATGGCAGATACGATTACAACAGAAGTGAAGTTAGTTGAAAAAGTGAAATTTCTGTCACTTCAGGATTCACCAAAGGAATGGAGCCGTGTGATTCTTTCTTACAAAGGTGAAAATAGGAGCGAAGAAGAAAATTCAGGAATCAGGCAGGCATTTGCAAAAGCAGGATATGATATTGAAAGCGCTGCGCAGACTCTGCTTTCATACTATGAATAAAATGGAGGAGATATCATGCCGACAATCAGTGTGATCGTACCGGTTTATAAAGTTGAACCATATATAAGAAAGTGTGTGGATTCCATTTTGGGACAGACATTTTCTGATATTCAGGTGATTCTGGTAGACGATGGGAGTCCCGACCAGTGTGGAAAAATATGTGATGAATATGCAAAACAGGACAATCGAGTGGAAGTGATACATAAGGAAAATGGTGGACTTAGTGATGCCAGAAATGCTGGAATTCCCTATGCAAAAGGAGAATATATCATTTTTTTAGACAGTGATGACTATATTGAAAATGATATGTTTGAATATATGTATACACGTATCAAAGATAGCGGAGCAGATATGGCAACATGTGGCTTATATGAAGTGTATAAAGACAGAATCGAGACACAAAAGGAAGAGGTGGATTTTGTCTGCACAGGAGAAGAGGCTTTTCGCTGTATCCTCAGGGGGCATACGATCCGTGGAGAAATATGGAATAAGCTGATCCGGAAAAGCTGTATTGAAGATCTTCGCTTTCCGAAGGGGAGACTGTATGAAGATATTTATTATACTGTAGACCTCATGCAGCGAATTAAGAAAGTGGCAGTAGGAACAAAGCCGAAGTATTATTATCTTCATCGAGAAGACAGTATTACCGGAAAGGCATACCGTCCGAAAGTATTTGACATAATAGATGGATATACAAAGAATTATGAAGTAGTGAAAGAAAAATTTCCATCACTAACACAGGAGGCAGAGTGCCTCTGGATCTGGTCTCGCTTTATTGTTCTGGATAAGATGCTATTACAGGAGGATTATAAGAAGTTAGAAGGATATCAGGATTTGAAACGCTTTATTCGCGGGCATATCCTGACAATCCTGCGAAATCCATATTTTCAGCCAAAGAGAAAGATTTCATCTGTTGTATTGTGCGTAAATACGGGCTTGTACAGGAAGATGGTATTCATGAGTGAGGAAAAGAAAAAGTAGAGGAAAGGAAATCTCATGAGAGGAAAACAGGCATTAAAAAACATGGTGGCAAGTCTGCTTTTACAGGTAATTGTTCTTTTGTCTGGATTGATATTGCCACGTTTTATTCTTGAGGCATATGGATCGAGTGTGAATGGAATGATCACTTCAGTAAATCAGTTTTTAACATATCTGGGCCTGGCAGAAGCAGGAGTAGGAACGGCAACAGTTGTTGCTCTCTATACACCTCTTGCATTGAATCAGACGGAAGAAGTAAATTCAATTCTTTCGGCGTCAAGAAAATTTTATAACAAATCCGGAATGTTATTTCTGGCATTGACACTGGTACTTGTAGGTGTCTATCCGTTTTTTATTTCAGGACAGCTTGAAAATAGTCTTGTGCGTTGGATGATACTTGTTTTGGCAGGAAGTACTTTAGTGGATTATTTTTTTCTGGGTAAATACAGAGTTTTATTGACTGCAAATCAGGAAGGATATGTGGTTGCACTGATTCAGGCAGCAGGAACGATCGTTAATATGGTTGTTTCTATTTTTCTGATTTATATTGGAGCAGGTGTTCTTTTTGTAAAGGCAGTTGCAACTGGTGTGTATATGCTTCGTCTTGTATTGGTTAAAATCTATGCAAAACGAAAATATCCTGCATTAGATTTCCATGCAGAACCGAATGAAGGTGCGTTAAAGCAAAAAAACGCGGCACTGCTTCATCAGGTTGTTGGTATTATTGTAAATAATACTGATACGACAGTGCTGACCATTTGTCTGGGAGCAAAGTCTCTTCTTGAAGTCAGTGTATATGGAATTTATATGATGGTGGTTAATGCCGTGAATCAGCTGATGACCTCTTTTTCGAATGGTCTGACAGCAGGATTTGGAGAAGTGATCGCCAAGAATGAGGAAGAGACATTAAAGAAGAGCTATTCAAGTTATGAGTATATGTATTTTGTAATTATGTTTATTGTGATAGCCTGTATGGGAGTCCTGATTCTGCCTTTTGTCGGGGTATATACCATTAACCTTACAGACGTACAGTATGTACGTCCGGTTCTTGGAATTTTATTTACATTAATTGTTTTTATGCAAAATGTAAGGATTCCAGGATTGACGATTATCTGCGCGGCAGGGCATTATAAAGAAACGAGATATCAGGCGATTTTAGAAGCAGTGATAAATATCACGGTTTCTTTTGGGCTGGTATGGAAGTTCGGCATGGCAGGAGTTCTTCTTGGTACAGTATGTTCTTATGGATATCGCTCTTTTGAAATTGTGTTCTATACAAGTCGACATCTGGTAAAAGGATGTGCAAAAAAATCTATGTTCCGAATTTTTAGAAATGTACTTGTCGTTGCACTTCTTTGTATTGTTGGAATATATGTTATTCCTCAGAATATAGCATCTTTTGCTACATGGCTCCTCTATGCGATCGGAATGGTGGCTGTAAGCGTATTTACTATTGTTGGGGTAAATTATGTGGTTGAACCGGATGAGTTCAAAGAACTTCTACTTAGAGTGAAGGGCATTTTGAAAAGGAAAAAAGAAAATTGATTTCTTTCGCTTCCGGGTGGACAACTCCATTCAAACAGTGTACAATAGGATGGTATATAAGTTTAAGACAACAAAAGAAGGGGTAATTATATGAAAGCAAAGAAATTAGCGGCAGTAGCATTATCACTGTGTCTTACAGTGCCAATGTTCAGCACAATCGTAAGTGCAGCTGATGGTTCTCTGATGTTCTCTGATCCACAGACAAAGGTTGGAGAGGAAGTAAGTGTAGATCTTGTTGTGAGATCCGGTGATTCAGCTGTTGGTGATGCAGATATTACAATGAGTTATGATACTTCTGCACTTCAGTTTGAAAGCGGAGAGGGTGTAACAGCAGACAGTGATGGCAAGCTTACATACTCAGGAAGCGGAGACGGAACAGCGACAGAGCTTCGTACTACAATGAAGTTTAAAGCCTTGAAGATGGGAGATACAACGATCACGGTTGACAGCTCAAAGGCTTATCTGTATTCTGATGAGACGCTGACATTAGATCAGGGATCTTCCGCAATTAAGATTGAACAGGCAGATGATGGTTCAACAGAAGTTGAAGGAACCGGCAATACAGCAAGTACAGCAACAACTGGTACAGCCACAGATATCACAGTAAGTGTGAACGGAACAGATTACAATTTCTCAGAAGGATTTGCAACATCTGCAATCCCGGTAGGATACAGTGAGACTACAAAGACATTCAATGGAGAAGAGCACAAGTTTGTTGCTAATGAGGCTGGCGTTACACTTGGATATTTGGTAGATGCTTCCGGAGAAGGAAAGTTCTTCCTGTACAATGAAGATGATTCAACATTCGTTCCATATACAGAATTGAAGATTTCTGACACAACATCTATTATTCTTTTAACAGATAATGGAGGAGCAAAACTTCCGAATTCTTATCAGGAAGGGGAACTTACAGTAGCAGATCAGACGTATCCATATTGGGCAAACCCGGAGAATGATCGTTATGATCTCCTGTATGCGGTGAATACAAGAACCGGTGAAAAAGGGTTCTATCAGTATGATTCACAGGATGGAACTTATCAGAGTGTAGATGTTCAGACAACAGACAGTACAAAGAAGGAAGCAAAAGGGATTGTTGGAAAACTGGAGTCGCTTGTAAAAGAGCATCCAATTGTTCTTCTGGCTGGAGGAGCACTCATCGTAGTTGTATTACTTGTTCTTATGATTATGTTTGCAGTAAAACTTGTGCATAGAAATCAGGAACTTGATGATTTGTATGACGAGTATGATATTCCTTTTGAAGATGAAGAAGATGACGAGCCGGTTGCTGCTAAGAAGTCAGACAGAAAGGCGTTTGGACGTAAAAAAGTAAAAGATGATGATTATGACGATGGTTATGATGATGATTTTAATGATGATTACGATGCCTTTGATGATGAGTATGCTGATTATGATTTTGATGATGATTACGATGATGATTATGACGATGAATATGATGCACCGACAGGAAATACAAGAAATTTAGGAAGATCAGCTAAAAAATCAAAAAAAGAAAGAAAATCAGATGATTATGATGTAGATTTCATTGATCTGTAAGTTTAAGAGACAGATGAAAGATACTGGTTAGCTGGTTGAAAAAATATAGACAGGATTAGAACGGATTAAGAAGGAAGTTCTGATCCTGTTTTTCTATCGTTCTTTTCAATCTTTATTAATTGATTATACACAGATTTATCACAATGCGGAGTTACTATGTAAACATCAAAGAAAAAGAATAAACAAGAGAAGAGGTAATCTTTATGGAGAATCAATATAATTATTATAATTCGGATGGAATGAATGGAAACGGACAGGGTGAAACACCATTTCATGATGACAATGGTGGTCAGAAACATCAAGTACCGCATGGTAAGAAACCACAAAAGAAAATTCCCAAAGCAGTGGCAGTGACAGGATTTGCACTATTGTTTGGAGTTGTTTCCAGTGGTACATTTCTGGCATCAAATGTTGTTGGAAGTAAAGTGCTGGGATTGACCGGTGTGACGAAGACCAATACTACGGCAACCAAATCTGTGAGCAGCAATGCTTCATTATCCAAATCTTCCAGTGTTGTAACTTCAGATGTTTCAAGTATTGTGGAAAATGTAATGCCATCAATCGTATCAATTACAAATATGAGTGTGCAGCAGGTTCAGGATTTCTTTGGTGGTGTGTCACAGCAACAGAGCGAAAGTGCTGGAACAGGAATCATTATTTCCCAGAATGATTCAGAACTTCTGGTTGTTACAAATAATCATGTAGTAGCAGGAAGCGATACATTAACAGTTACGTTTGATGATGGAACAAGTGTTGAGGCAAATATCAAAGGAACAAACTCAGAGTATGATATTGCTGTTGTGGCTGTTCCGCTTGATTCTATTTCAGATGAAACGATGAAAAAAATTTCGGTAGCAACACTCGGAGATTCCACACAGCTAAAGGTTGGAGAACCTGCGATTGCAATCGGTAATGCACTTGGCTATGGACAGTCAGTAACAACTGGTGTAATCAGTGCTTTGAATCGTTCTGTTTCTGAAACAAACGAGCAGACTGGTGAGACAACAGAGAGTGATGCCAAACTGATTCAGACAGATGCAGCCATTAATCCTGGAAACAGTGGTGGAGCACTTGTAAATGCAAGTGGCGAAGTGATTGGAATCAACTCATCCAAGCTGGTCGGTGATTCTGTAGAAGGTGTCGGATATGCAATTCCAATCAGTGATGTATCCGATCTGATCCAAAATCTGATGAATCAGGCAACAAAGACAAAGGTTGCAGAAAAAGATCAGGGTGCAATTGGCATCAAAGGAATGAGCGTGCCGGCTGAATATTCCAAACAGCTGAATATGCCGGAAGGTGTTTATGTATCAGAAATTACAAAAGGCGGTGGAGCAGTGGCAGCCGGAATGGCAAAAGGAAGTGTTATCACAGCAATTGACGGAACAACCGTATCAAGCATGGATGATCTTCAGGAACAGCTTCAATATTATGCCAAAGGAGATAAGGTGTCACTGACAATTCAGATTCCACAGAGTAATGGAGAATATGAAGAGAAGACAGTGGAAGTTACTTTAGGTGCAAAATAAAAACTACTTTTAAGTGAATGTATTATGTTTAGGGATTGTCACGTGGCAATCCCTTTTGCTGTTGTTCACAATTTTTCTTATCTTCCATACAATAACAAAAAAGATATAAGGATTTATTTTATGGCACCATATTGTTCTAATAGGAATACGAACTGTTATTGTCAGAATGGAAATTACAGGCCACAAACAAGGCAAGAAAATGAAAGACAGCTTCATTGCAATATTCCTGTTCCTCCACTTCCGGAGCAGAAGTCGAAAAATTACTGTTGCGATGAGTGTGTTGGTGATTACAGCAAAACGGATGTTTTGCAAGAGTTTCCGGTTGCGATGGCTTATGTCCCATGGCAGCAGTGGAGAAAACTTCACAATCTCGGTTATGGATTTCAGTGTGGAACTATTTTTCAAGAGCTTGAAAAACCATTTCGTGGAAAAGGAGGATGCTGTAAATGAGTTGCAATTGTCATGAAATGAATCGAAGAGAACTTTTTGAATATATAAATCAGATAAGTTTTGCAGTAGATGATGTTAAATTATTTTTAGATACACATCCTGGAAATCAGAAAGCACTTGAATATTTTCAAAAATATAAAGAGAAACGTATTGAAGCACTCAAAGAATATGCAGAGGTATATGGACCTTTAACTGTAGATACAGTCAGCGAAAACAGTGACTGCTGGAATTGGATCAATGAACCATGGCCGTGGCAGGAAGGGGGATGCTGATTTATGTGGAATTATGAAAAAAGACTTCAATATCCTGTGAAGATAACCCAGACGAATCCGAAACTGGCGAAGATCATTATAAGTCAGTTCGGTGGGCCGGATGGCGAATTAGCTGCATCTATGCGTTATCTTTCACAGCGATATACGATGCCATATAAAGAGGTAACAGGAATACTGACTGATATTGGTACAGAAGAACTTGCCCATATGGAGATGATCTGTGCAATTATCTATCAGCTGACAAAGAATTTGTCACCGGAAGAAATTGAACGTTCCGGTTTTGCACCGTATTATGTTGATCATACACTGGCATTATGGCCACAGGCAGCCAGCGGAGCTCCGTGGACTGCAACGTATTTCCAATCGAAGGGAGATCCGATTACAGATCTTCATGAAGATCTTGCAGCAGAGCAAAAAGCACGGACTACGTATGATAATATCCTGCGGCTGATTAAAGATCCTGAAATCTGTGATCCGATCCGTTTTCTGAGAGAAAGAGAGATTGTGCATTATCAGAGATTTGGTGAAAGTCTAAGAATTGTACAGGAACATCTTGACAGTAAGAATTTCTATGCGATCAACCCAGAATTTGAATGAAGATGAAGTGTTTATTTTGTAAAAGGGATTGTCAGACGGCAATCCCTGATTTACATTTTATGTAAATACTGCTCAAAAATCCCCCTTTACTTTTCCCTATAAATCAGATATAATATACGCGTTGATGGGGAAACCATAACAATTAAATATACGATCAATGGGGATACTGTGATGTTATACTCACAGTATTTTTCTGTTTTTCTGATGAAAGGGACTTTTTTCCCTGAGTAAAAGAGGCTATAATAAAAGAAATTTATTGTCGGGTGTAAATATACGTTACTGTTCACTCCCGTGTCAATCACTCCGCTGATTGACACGGAGGATGCATGTTTTGGCTTGAATGCATCTCGCCCCATCGCCAAAGGCGATTTAAAATGGCGAGATGCGTTGCTGGTCGCATAACGTGTGAACAGTAACAAATATACAGTTGACAGTAATTAAAAAAGGAGAAGGCATATGTGTGGATTTGCAGGATTTGTCGGAGAAGTTGATGACAGAGAACAGGTACTTGTTAATATGATGAATACAATCGTACACAGGGGACCGGATAGTGCGGGAAAGTATGTGGATGAAGATGCAGCACTCGGATTTCGCCGTCTGAGTATCATAGATCTTTCTTCCGTTGGTGATCAGCCGTTGTACAATGAGGATCGCAGCATGGTTCTTGTATTTAATGGAGAGATTTATAATTACCAGGACCTGAGAGAAGAACTGAAAGCGGCAGGTCATGAGTTTGTATCGAATACAGATTCAGAGACACTGATTCATGGATACGAAGAGTGGGGCGAGAAATTGGTAGACCGTCTTCGCGGAATGTATGCTTTTGCAATCTGGGATACAAAGAAGAAAAGATTGTTTGCAGCGAGAGATATTTTCGGAATCAAACCGCTATATTATGCGAATATGAATGGTACATTGATGTTTGCTTCTGAAATCAAAGCATTTATGGAGCATCCGAAGTTTGATAAGGTGTTCAATGAAGAGGCGCTTGGCAACTATCTTTCTTTCCAGTTTGTTCCTACGAATGAGACATTTTTTAAAGGAGTGTTCTGTGTACAGCCAGGACATTACTTTATATATGAAAATGGAAAAATGAACATTACACGTTATTTTGAACCTCATTTCACAGGAGACTGTAAGAAGCCTTTCAAAGAAGTGGTGGATGATGTAGAACGTGTGATGAAGGATTCCGTTGAGAAGCATAAAATCAGTGATGTAGAGGTTGCTTCTTACCTTTCCAGTGGTGTGGACTCCAGTTATCTGACTTATCTGGGACAGGTGGATCGTACTTTTACAGTCGGATTTGATGAAGGAAAGTACAGTGAGATTCAGGATGCAAAGGAATTTGCAGCAAGCATTAACATGAAGAATGACGCTAAGGTGATTTCACCGGAAGAATATTGGGATAAGCTTTCGGATATTCAGTATTATATGGATGAGCCGGTCGCAGATCCAGCTGCAATCGCACTTTATTTCCTCAGTGCAGAAGCGTCCAAGAAGGTTAAGGTAGTTCTTTCAGGAGAAGGTTCTGATGAATTGTTTGGAGGATATAACATATATTGTGAACCTTTGGAGCATACTTCTTTTAATAAAATACCGATGCCGGTACGCCGTTTCCTGGGGACGTTTGCAGAACGCTGTCTGCCACGTGGTATGAAGGGAAGAGGTTTCCTTATGCGTCACGGAAAGACACTGGAAGAGAGATATTTCGCAAATGCGACGAATATTTTTACAGAGCGTGAGGCAAATCGTATTTTGAAAAAAGGATGTAAGCCGGGAATCCAAAAAGTGACAAAACCATTGTATGCACGTGTAAAAGGAAAAGATCCTGTGACAAAGATGCAGTATGTGGATCTTCATTTATGGCTGGTGCATGATATTCTGATGAAGGGTGACAAGATGGGAATGGCGAATTCTCTTGAAGTCAGAGTTCCGTTCCTTGACAGAGAAGTACTTGAACTTGCCGAGACACTTCCGTTAAAATACAAAGTACGTGCGCCAAAGACGAAGGTTGCATTGCGTGCTGCGGCAGAGCGACATATCAGAAGTAAGACAGCGGAGAAGAAGAAACTGGGATTCCCAATTCCGATTCGTGTATGGTTGAAGGAAGAGAAGTATTATAATATTGTAAAAGAGATGTTTGAGTCTGATGCAGCGAAGAAGTTCTTTGATACGAAGCTCCTGCTTAAGATGCTTGATGATCATAAGAACGGAAAGAATACGAATGAGAAGACAGATAACAGTCGTAAGATCTGGACAGTTTATATCTTCCTCGTATGGTATGACAGATTCTTTGAGCATGGAAAACCGGTTCATCCGGCGATGAGTGTTCAATAATAAAACGTGTATTTATATCATTTGTTTTAAGAGTGCTGGATAAAACAAGCAGAATTGATACAGATGTTTAGACAGGGAGTATGTATGAGAAACTATGAGAGTGATGCTTATAGGAAGTATCAAAGCTCAATAGAGCAGAGACAGAAGGTTGTGAGAACGTCAGGTTCTCCGTATTCTCAGCAGACTGCGGTACAGGGGAAAGGGCAAAGGGCAGAAATGTCTGCGAGTACAAAACGCAAAAGGACAAGAGAAAAAGAAAAACTTTATTATGATTATGATCTGCTTCTTGTAATTATTTTTCTGATGTGTTTTGGACTTGTGATGCTTTACAGCAGTAGTGCTTACAGCGCACAGGTTGATTATAAGAACGATATGTTCTTTTTCACAAGACAGGCAATGATCGGGATTATCGGATTCATTGTAATGTTTATTGTTTCTAAGATTGACTATCATCTATATGGTGCTTATGCAAAAGAATTATTTTGGTTTTCAATGTTTTTGATGGCATTGGTGCAGACACCACTTGGTAAGACTGTAAATGGAGCAAGAAGGTGGATCAGGCTTCCTGGTGGCTTGTCATTGCAGCCGGCAGAGTTTACGAAGATTGCGGTGATTCTATTTATAGCATATGAAATCTGCCTCTTGGGGCAAAAGGCGAAAAAACGGGATGGAATTAAGATTCTGCTTGGTTATGGTCTTGTTGCAACACTGGGAGTTTTTCTATTGACGGATAATCTGAGTACAGCAATTATTGTGTTTGCAATTACATGTATTTTAATTTTTGTTGTACATCCGAAGACAAAACCATTTATTGCTGGAGTAATTGTAGCAGGAATCGTGGGAATTATTGGGATTATTTTTTTGAAATATACACTTGCGAAAAGTGATAACTTTCGTATGCGCCGAATCATTGCATGGCTGAATCCGGAGGCGAATGCTGATACAGACAGCTATCAGTTCTTGCAGGGGCTATATGCAATTGGTTCAGGTGGATTTTTTGGAAAGGGTCTTGGGAATAGTACGCAGAAATTACATGCAATACCAGAGGCTCAGAACGATATGATCCTTGCAGTTATCTGTGAAGAGCTGGGAGTGTTCGGCGCAATTATTATTTTGTGCTTGTTTGCTTTCATGCTGTATAGATTACTGTTTATCGCAAGAAATGCTCCGGACTTGTATGGTGCGTTGATCGCAACAGGTATTTTTGCACATATTGCACTGCAGGTTACTCTGAACATAGGAGTTGTAACAGGACTACTGCCGACAACCGGTGTTACCCTTCCGTTTATTAGTTATGGAGGTACAGCGATTGTAATATTGTTGGCTGAGATGGGAATTGCGCTTGGAATATCATCTAAGATACGGTTGAAATAAATTCTCCCTCTTTTCAACTTGACTGAAGTGTGTTATATTAATATGTAGTATTAAAAACCACGTAAAGTAGGATGGAAAAATATGCGATAGAGCATGGGAGGATATAAGTTATGAGTTACAGAGTGATCGTAGATAGTTGCGGAGAGTTGACCCTACAGATGAAGGAGAGTGGAATTTTTAAGACGGCTTCTCTTAGCATGGAAGTGGATGGCTTTCACATTCCGGATGACGAGACATTTGATCAGGCTGATTTTTTAAGAAGAGTGGCTGCAAGCGAGGAATGTCCGAAGTCATCCTGTCCATCCCCGGAGCGTTATATGGAATTATACAAATGTGATGTTGACAGAGTCTATGCAGTTACTTTGTCAGGGGAATTGAGCGGATCTTATAACAGTGCACTTCTTGGAGAGAAACTTTATAAAGAAGAGGGCGGAGAAGAAAAGATCTATGTATTTAACTCTCGTTCAGCATCTGTCGGAGAGACGTTGATCGGACGAAAGATTCAGGAATGTGAAGAAGCCGGAATGGATTTTGAACAGGTAGTTGAAACGGTAGAAGCTTATATTGAAGAACAGCATACGTATTTTGTTCTTGAGAATCTTGATACACTTCGTAAGAATGGACGACTGACAGGACTGAAATCTCTGGTAGTCAGCGCATTGAATATCAAGCCTGTTATGGGTTCTACCCCAGAGGGAACAATCTGTCAGTTGGATAAGAGCAGAGGAATGAAGAAAGCTTTGGCAAAGATGGCAGAGCATGTCGCGAAGGACGCTGTAAAACCGGAGGAGAAGATTCTTGCAATTGCACATTGTAACTGTCCGGAACGTGCAGAGGTCGTCAGAAAATTGATTTTGGAGAAAGTAAAGGTGAAAGATTCCTTTATTGTAGATACAGCAGGAATTAGTAGTATGTATGCGAATGATGGTGGAATTATTGTTGTACTTTAAGATGTGCTGTGGTAAAATAATTGCTAAAGACCTAATAGGAAGGGAGCAGGCAAGAGATGAGTCAGGCGAAGGTAGATCGTTATAAGAAGGAAAAGGCGGACCGAAAGAAGACAATGCGTAAAGAGAAGATCATGCGCAATGTAAAAAGATGTGTAGCGGGAGTAATTGCACTTGCAATTGTTGGCTGGTTCGGATATTCAGCATATGATCTGCATTCTTCCAACCAGGAACGTGCAGTTGCAGAAGTGAATTATGACTCTGTTAAGGATTATCTGAGTACACTTTCAGCAGAATAAAATGAATAGAATATGTAGATGTAAGATATGGCATATGTGGAAGGGATTATGTGCCATATCTTTTTTGACTTATTAAAAAAGGAATAAGGGAGAAAGAAATGAAGAAAAAACAAATATTGGCAGTATTGATGATTTGCAGCATATTTGTAGGAAGTAAGGGAGAATTGGTTTTGGCTGAATCACCAATGGATAGTTTGCAAGTGGGTGAAACAAACAACGTTGAAATTACTTCTATTGGCAGCTGGAATGCAAGTGAAGAAAATCTCAAGATTGAAGAAGGAAAAACAGAATACATCTATATCTATAATAATTCTTTAGAACTTTCAGAAGAGGAACTTGCAGAGTGTGTAGATACTAATACAGATTGTCTGAATGTTGAAATATGTACTTGTAGTATTGAAGAATTACTTTCTGAAGAAAATGACGAATTGGAAGATTTAATCAATCAGGCATCGAATGAGAAGAATGTTATATGGTACAAAATTACAGGAAAATCAGCAGGAACGGGTAAAATAGAGTTTATAGTTGACGAGCAAGTGATTACTGTAAATATAACGATCGATCAAAGAGCTGTTGACAGTTCAAAAGAAACAGAGGTTGTTTCAGAAGAAATAGTTGATCAAACAACAGAAAATGAGCAAAATAATATTTCAGAAGTTAATCATGGATGGTCAGAGGATGGATTGTACTATACATTTGAAGATGGAACTCCTGCAAAAGGTATAGTAAAAATTGAAGGCGTTAGTTACTATTTTGATCTGGAAACCGGAAAGTTACAAAAACAAGCTGGTTGGTTAGAAATAGATGGCAAACGCTATTTTGTGAATGACCAAGGGAAATTGTACGTTAATCAGTTTATATCTTTCGGAAGTACACGCTATTATATGGGAGCAGACGGAAGTGTACAGAAAGGGATTGTGAAAGCAAATGATGGGAAATATTACCATATGGATGAAACAACTGGTAAGCTTGTGAGAAAAGCCGGTTGGATTGAAGTGGGTGATAAAAAATATTTTGCAGATGACCAAGGAAAATTGTATGTTAATCAGTTCATCTCCTTTGGAAGTACACGCTATTATATGGGAGCAGACGGAAGTGTACAGAAAGGGATTGTGAAAGCAAATGATGGGAAATATTACCATATGGATGAAACAACTGGTAAGCTTGTGAGAAAAGCCGGTTGGATTGAAGTGGGTGATAAAAAGTATTTTGCAAATGACCAAGGAAAATTGTATAGTAATCAGTTTATTTCTTTCGGAAAAACTTACTATTATTGTGGACCTGATGCTGCGATCATCAAAGGAAAAAAATATCCGGTAAATGGTGTTTTATACACTTTTGATGCAACAGGTGTTTTACAGATTACGCCGGGATGGGGAGAATATAATGGTAATAAATATTATATAAATCCATCAACAGGATTTCCTTATAAAGGCTGGATCACTTTTGGAAAAACAGCGTATTATGCAAATGTAAAAGGCTTTTTAGTAAAAGGCTGGCAGAAGATTGATGGATATCAGTATTATTTTTATCCATCAAATTATGTGATGGCGAGAGATACTACAATTGATGGTATTAGAATTGATTCATCAGGACATGCAAAATTAAGAGCGGAAAATTATAAGAAGGGAAATTTGTGTCAATTTTTAGGGATTGATGGACGAAAATATTATAATTTTTTGAAAACTCATATTTCTGATAAAACATATATAGGAACAAAATATTCAAAAAACAGTTATAAAGATGGTGCGAATGGATTTAGTGGATGGGTTAATTCTGCGGGTGCCGGAATGGATTGTGAAGGTTTTATCGATAATGTGTTAAAACAATGCGGAGCCAGCCATCCAATGTCTGTAGGAGGCGGTGGAAAGGGATGGGTTGCTTATAACAATCATCATGGATTACCGTATTACGATTACAGCTCAAAAGAAGATATGTTAGCCAGTGGAATCTTAGATTATGGTGATATTATTTGGATGTTTGATACAAGTGGACCGAATAGTATCAGTTCAATTCACCATGTGGGTATCTTTGTTGGTTCTAATCCGTATGAAGATAAATTATGGCATTCAACATTCGCTATGAGTAATCAATATGGGTCAACAGTAAACGGAAACCAGGTTTCGAGAATTGTTCCTCAAGCTTCTGGTTGTAAAGTGTGGCGGGTGATTAAATCCGGAGCTATAATTACTCCATAAAAACATTGATATTTTATTTGAATGTATAACTGAATAGCACAATAAAAAGAGGTTGTCGTATTAAGTGATACGTCCTCCGATTATAGGATTTTTATATTTCGTTATCCTATATGAAGGTGGCATATCATTGTTAAAGCGGCAACCTCTTTTTGTGTTTCTTGCAACAAAACAGGAAGTGAACAGTAACGTGAACTCTGAAAAGAAACGAAAAAGTTCATAAAAAGGACTTGAAAAAGGTGGAAGTGTGGTTTACAATGGAGCTAAGTGGTGAGAAGTGGTAGAATGTGGTGCAATATGGAGAAGGAGTGGAAGCAAAGGGATTACGGTAGTGATACCTTTAGCGAACGCGAACATTTCCATAGATTCCAGAGAAAGGGTTTCGTATGTTATTAGGAGAGTTTAACCATAACATAGACGAAAAAGGCAGACTGATCATCCCGGCAAAGTTAAGGGAAGATCTTGGTGACAGCTTCGTGATCTGTAACGGATTAGAGGGCTGTCTATTTGTCTATTCCCAGGAAGAATGGAATAAATTCGTAGCCGAACTCGAAAGCTTACCACGAATGAACAAGGATGCCAGAATCTTTAAACGCTACTTTTTTGGAAGTGCATCTGAGGGCAGTTTCGACAAGCAGGGGAGAGTTCTTGTCCCACCGTCACTTAGAAAGAATGCACATCTGGAGAAGGAAGTAGTTCTGGTCGGAGTCCAGGATCGTGTTGAGATCTGGGACAAGGCACTCTGGGAAGAGAAAAACCAGATCAGCGAGGAAGATCTGGATGCGATTGCAGAACGTATGGAAGCGATCGGAATTCGCATCTGATGACAACAAAGACCGCCAAGTGAGGCAGTCAGAAGGAGGAGTCTATGGCATTCGAGCACGTTTCAGTGCTGTTGCATGAGACAGTAGACGGTTTGAACGTAAAACCGGATGGCATCTATGTAGATGCCACGTTGGGTGGAGGCGGACATGCATATGAAGTCTGTACAAAGCTTGGCGAGCAGGGGAGATTAATAGGTATAGACCAGGACGCTGATGCGATTAAAGCAGCAGGAAAACGCCTGGAAGGTTTCGGGGAGAAGGTCACAATAATCCGGAGCAATTATTGTGATATGAAACCGCGGCTTCATGAGATAGGAATTGACAAAGTAGATGGAATTACAGTAGATCTTGGAGTTTCTTCTTATCAGTTGGATACAGCTGAGAGGGGATTTTCATATCGGGTTGACGCACCTCTTGATATGCGTATGGATCAGCGTCAGAAGATGACAGCCAGAGACATTGTCAACGACTATAGTGAATCGGAACTTTATCGTGTGATTCGTGATTATGGCGAGGACAGATTTGCTAAAAATATCGCGAAGCATATTGTTGCAGAACGCACAAAAGGTCCGATTGAGACAACAGGACAATTGAATGAGATTATTAGTCATGCAATACCAATGAAGATTCAGAAGACGTCAGGACATCCGTCAAAGCGTACATTTCAGGCTCTTCGAATTGAATTGAATCATGAGCTTGATGTTTTGCGGGATACATTAGATGATATGATCGATCTGTTGAATCCAGGAGGAAGACTTTGCATTATTACATTTCATTCGCTTGAAGACAGAATTGTGAAGAGTTCTTTCCGTAAGAATGAGAATCCGTGCATTTGTCCAAGTCATTTTCCGGTTTGTGTATGTGGAAATGTATCCAAAGGGAAAGTGATCACCAGGAAGCCAATCCTTCCGTCAGAAGAGGAGCTGACGGTAAACAGCAGATCAAAGAGTGCAAAGCTTAGAATCTTTGAACGTGCATAATTTGATATCACAGGGAGTATTTAGAGTATAAACGAAACGTTCCTCCGGGAAGGGGAGAGCCCGGCGGAACAAGAATCCAGAGAAAGGACAGGAAAGCGATGGCGAGAAACACAGGTCGCAGACAGCAGAATAGACCAGCAGCAGACTGGAACCACTTCTATGTGTACGGTAGTGCCGTGCGTCAGCCAGAAGCTTTACCGTCTGGAAACGGGACAGTTCGTAAGCCGAAGAAAAAAAGAACAAGCCGTCAGGTGATTAAAAACCGGCATCGTGCGCAGCGGATCAGTCCGGCATATGCGACTTTTCTAATTGCGGCGGCAGTCTGTGCGGTTTTTATATGTGTTATGTATTTACGCTTACAGGCAGATGTTTTGAATCGTGCAGATCAGATTACAGCGCTGCAGCAGGAACTGACGGATCTGAAGGAATCAAATGATACTGCACATCAGGCAGCGGAAGATTCTGTTAATCTTGAGACTGTTCGTGAAAAGGCAATGAACGAGATGGGAATGGTTTATGAGTCTCAGGGCAAAGTGATTCATTATCAAAGCCCGACAAGTGACTATGTAAAACAGTATGATAACATTCCGGAAGATGGCGTTTTAGCGCAATCCAAGGATGTGAAAAATAAGGAATAATGGAAGATGGCAGGAAGAAAAAGAAGGAAGAACAGATTTCAATTTCTGACTAAAAAATTCCCGGTAAGAATGCAGAGAAAGCTGGTACTGCTGTTTATAGCAGTTATACTGGCTTTTCTTGTTCTTGTAGGAAGAATTACATACATTAATGTTACGAAGGGAAGCAAGTATACAAAGCTTGTACTGAATCAGAAAATTTATGACAGTAAGACAATTCCATATAAACGTGGAGATATTCTGGATAGAAACGGTACAAAGATAGCGACAAGTGAAAGGGTTTATAATGTGATTCTTGATGTTGTTGTAATGACAGATAAAGAAGAATATATAGATCCTACGATTAAAGTATTGAATAAATGTTTCGGAATCAGTGAAAAGACAGTACGAGAGATTGTAGAAGAAAAACCTAATAGCAGATATGTTATATTGAAAAAAGGAATCGATTACGAGACGGCTCAGAAATATAATGAGATAAAGAATGATACTGAGAATTATCCAAATGTAAAGGGAATCTGGCTGGAGGATGATTATAACAGAACATACCCATATAATACGCTGGCAAGCGATGTGATAGGCTTTACTTATTCCGGAAATATAGGAGCAATTGGAATTGAGAGTGCTTACAATGATGTTATGACGGGGACAGATGGCAGAGAGTATGGTTATCTGGATGAAGATGATACAGTCGAACAGAATGTAAAAGCAGCAAAGAATGGGAATAATGTTGTTACAACAATAGATATTACCTTACAGAGTATTGTGGAAAAATACATTCAACAGTTCAATGAAGAACATGCCGGAGAAGAAGGAAGTGGAGTGACCGGTAGCAAGAATACAGCGGTTATGATCATGAATCCGAATACCGGAGAGATTCTGGCTGAGGCCTCTTACCCTAATTTTGATTTGAACAAACCAAGAGATCTGTCCAGCATTTATTCCGAAGAAAAATGGAATGCGATAGATGAGAAGGATCAATTGAACATATTGAGTAATATCTGGAGAAATTTCTGTGTCAGTGATGCATTTGAACCGGGGTCTACGATGAAACCATTCACTGTTGCAGCCGGATTGGAGACAGGAACTCTTACCGGAGATGAATCTTATTATTGTGGTGGTTATCTTCATGTGGGGGATAATGATATCGGATGTCATCTTCGTTCCGGACATGGAACAGAAAGCACAATGGATGCGATTGCCAATTCCTGTAACGTTGCATTGATGGAAATGGCGGAAAAAATCGGAATTGATAATTTTATCAGATACCAGCATATTTTTGGCTTTGGAGAATATACGGGAATTGACCTTCCGGCAGAAGCATCAACAGCAAGTCTTCTGTATACAACTGATACGATGACACCGGTTGATCTTGCAACGAATGCTTTCGGACAAAACTTTAATGTGACAATGACTCAGCTGGCAGCAGGGTTCAGTTCTCTGATCAACGGTGGTTATTATTATGAACCGCATGTTGTAAAGCAGATTCAGGATGAGAATGGAAATGTGATTGAAACGAAGAATCCCGTATTGCTCCGTAAGACGGTTTCGACAGAAACATCTGAATTAGTAAAAACATATTTACAGGCGGTAATGCAGTATGGTACAGGTAAGAGAGCACAGGTAGAAGGATATGATATTGGAGCAAAGACCGGTACAGCGCAGAAACTTCCACGTAAAGATGGGAAATATCTGCTTTCTTATATCGGATATGCTCCACAGGAGAATCCGGAAGTTGTTATCTATGTGGTAATTGATGAAGCAAATGTAGATGCACAGGATAATAGTTCGTTGGTTCTTGAACTTGCGAAGAATATCATGTCAGAAGCATTTCCGTATCTTGGTATCACAACCATAGAAGAGGCAGGGGAAAGTCAGACACAGCAGAGCGGTCAGAGCTTTGAAGATACAGAGTATTCTGATTATGATCAGGACTATACAGATGATTACAGTAATGAAGACGGCTCATATGTTGATGAAAATTATAAGCCGGATTTGGACAGCTGGGCAACATCATCCAATATAGATTAAGTGTTATAGCAGACAGGCAAACAGGAATAACTCCGAAAAAGACATAATACATTGTAGAAATGTCTTTTTCGGAGTTGTTTTTTGTGAAAAATAAAACATATAACCGAAAAAAAACAATGGTTGTTTTTTTCTGCGCAGTTCTTTTGATTTCGGCTCTTTTCGGAAGACTTGTTTATCTGATGATTTTTGATGCTGCACATTATCAGAAGCTGGCGAAAGATCTTCATGAGCGAGAAAGAAAAATCAAAGCGGCAAGAGGAGAGATTGTTGACAGAAATGGAGTTGTCCTGGCAACGAACAGGACGGTATGCACAATTTCCGTGATTCATAATCAGATGAAAGATCCGGAGCAAGTGATTGCAGCTCTCTGTCAGGAACTTGGAGAAGAGGAAGAAAACATCCGTAAAAAAGTAGAAAAAGTGTCTTCGATGGAAAAAATTAAAACAAATGTGGAAAAAGAAACGGGGGATAGAATCCGTAATCTGGATCTTGCAGGAGTAAAAGTAGATGAGGATTTTAAAAGATATTATCCTTATGATACACTTGCATCCAGAGTTCTTGGATTTACAGGTGGGGACAACCAGGGAATCATCGGACTTGAAGTGAAATATGAAGAGGTATTAAAAGGAACCAATGGAACCATTCTTACAGTGACGGATGCGAGAGGAGTCGAACTTGAGAAAGTAGCAGAAGACAGGATTGAACCTGTGGCCGGGAACACGCTTCAGATCAGTCTGGATCATAATATTCAGAAGTACTGTGAACAGGCAGCAAAAAAGGTTCAGGAGGAAAAACAGGCGGATAGTGTATCTGTATTGCTTATGAATCCGCAGGACGGAGAGATATTTGCAATGGTAAATACACCGGAATTTAATCTGAATACCCCTTTTGAATTGATTGGTGTGGATGAAAATACAGAACAGACGGATGAACAGACTCAGGAGATGTTAAATCAGATGTGGCGAAATCCCTGTATTAATGATACATATGAGCCGGGATCAACGTTTAAAATCATTACAGCATCAGCATGTCTTGAAGAAGGTGTCGTTTCTTTGTCGGATACATTTTCCTGTCCGGGATACCGGATTGTAGAAGACAGAAAAATCCGGTGTCATAAGGTTGGTGGACATGGACAGGAAACGTTTATCCAGGGGATACAGAATTCCTGTAATCCGGTATTTATTGATATTGGTCTTCGGCTTGGAGCAGAGAAATTTTATGCTTATTTTAAACAGTTTGGATTACTTAGTCTGACGAATATCGATCTTCCGGGTGAAGCGGGAACAATTATGCATAATGTAGAAGATATTGGTCTTGTGGAATTGGCAACGATTTCATTTGGACAGTCGTTCCAGGTAACACCGGTTCAAATGGCAACAACAGTAAGTTCGCTGGTTAATGGGGGATACCGGGTGACACCGCATTTTGGAGTGGCAGTTCTTGAAAAAGACGGAACAGAGATACGAAAGCTGAAATACAAAAAGAAGAATGGGATTGTATCTGAAAAAACATCGGAGACGATGAGAATACTTCTGAAGAGTGTGGTAGAAGAAGGATCTGGTAAAAATGGATACATTGAAGGATATTCGATCGGAGGCAAGACTGCGACATCACAGACTCTTCCAAGAAGCGCAAACAAGTATATTTCATCATTTATAGGGTTTGCACCGGCGGAAGATCCGCAGGTTCTTGGAATTGTAGTGATCCGTAACCCACAGGGGATTTATTACGGAGGAACGATTGCAGCTCCGGTTTTGCGCAGCATCTATGACAATGTACTTCCGTATCTCGGGATTGAAAAAAACTGACCAATGGAGTATACTGTAAAGTGCATTTTGAGAATCTGATGTTCGAGGATTGCGGGAATTGCATAGCAATGGAGCAATCCGGTTACATCAGTGAGTGGCAAAATTTATTTTTGACACTCACATCATCTGATGACAGAAAAGTACATAAGAAGGATTCTCTGTGTAAAACAAAAGAAATGAAGAGGTGTATATATGAACAGTCATGTAGTGATTCCGGTATTGATTGCATTTGTTATAAGCCTTGTGCTTGGACCGGTGGTCATTCCTTTCCTGAGAAGGTTAAAGATGGGCCAGACGGAGCGTGTGGAGGGTGTACAGTCTCATTTGAAGAAGGCAGGAACACCGACAATGGGAGGTATTATCATTCTGGCAGCTGTTGTGATTACGTCCCTGTTTTATGTGAAGGACTATCCAAAGATCATCCCGGTACTTTTCCTTACAGTAGGATTTGGACTGATCGGATTTCTGGATGATTATCTTAAAGTTGTCATGAAACGTTCAGACGGACTTTTTCCAATGCAGAAGATGGCACTCCAGATTGTAGTAACAGCAATTTTTGCGTTTTACATCGTAAAAGTAGCGAAGATTCCGCTTACAATGATCGTTCCATTCTCCGGCGGTTATGAATTGAATCTTGGATGGTTTGCGATTCCGGTTCTTTTCTTTGCAGTAATCGGTACAGTTAATGGAACAAACTTTACGGACGGACTGGATGGTCTTGCATCAAGCGTAACAGTTCTGGTGGCAACATTTTTCACAGTTGTAGCAATTGGAACGAAAAGTGGGATTGAGCCGATCACTTGCGCAGTTGTCGGTGCATTGATGGGATTCCTTCTTTTTAATGTGTATCCGGCCAGTGTGTTCATGGGAGATACAGGTTCTCTTGCACTGGGTGGTTTTGTTGCAGGAACAGCGTATATGATGCAGATGCCGCTGTATATCATTATTGTCGGATTTATTTATCTTGTAGAAGTTATTTCAGTTATTCTGCAGGTAACATATTTCAAAAAGACAGGAGGAAAGCGTCTCTTTAAGATGGCACCGATCCATCATCATTTCGAGCTTTGCGGATGGTCAGAGACACGGGTAGTGGCAGTATTTTCTATTGTGACGGCAATTCTTTGCCTGATCGCTCTTATGGGGGTATAGAACAATGGTTGTAAAAGATAAAAATGTATTAGTGTTTGGCTCTGGAATCAGTGGAGAGGCAGCATGTGCGCTCCTTTTGAAAGAAGAAGCAAAGGTCATATTGTATGATGGTAACGATAAATTGAATTCGGAAGAGATACGTGCAAAGATTGAAGGCGGGGACAGTGAGTCACTGGAAATCGTCCTTGGAACACTTGAGGGAGACAGGAAAGAAGAACTTCTTGATAAACTTTCTCTTGTTGTAATGAGTCCGGGTGTTCCGACAGATCTTCCAATCGTGAATGAGATGCGTGAGAAAGGACTTCCAATCTGGGGCGAGATTGAGCTTGCGTATGTCTTTGGAAAAGGTGATGTTCTAGCAATTACTGGAACAAACGGAAAGACAACGACCACTTCTCTGCTTGGAGAAATTATGAAAAACTATGCGCAGAGCAGCTTTGTGGTAGGAAATATCGGTAATCCATATACGAGTATTGCACTCCAGACAAGAGAGGATTCTGTAATTGTTGCTGAGATGAGCAGCTTTCAGCTAGAAACAATTCAGACATTCCGTCCGAGAGTCAGCGCGATCCTGAATATTACTCCGGATCATCTGAATCGCCATCATACGATGGAAGCATACATAGAGGCAAAGGAAAATATTGCGAAGAATCAGACAGAGAAAGATACTTGTGTTCTGAATTACGAAGATGATGTAACAAGGGTATTTGGAGAAAATGTAAAGTCAAAGGTTCTATATTTCAGCAGTCAGCGTATATTAGAAGAAGGAATCTATCTGGAAAACGGTCAGATCGTTCTTGCAATGAACGGAGAGAAGACACCGGTATGCCATGTAGATGAATTGAATATTCTTGGAACGCACAATCATGAGAATGCGATGGCAGCAGCCGGAATGGCAGCAGCATATGGGGTTCCGGTAGATGTGATCCGCAGAACGCTGAAAGAGTTCCAGGGAGTCGAACATCGTATTGAATATGTGGCAGAAAAGAATGGAGTTGTATATTACAATGATTCCAAGGGAACAAACCCCGATGCAGCAATTAAGGGGATTCAGGCAATGAATCGTCCGACAGTTTTGATCGGTGGAGGTTATGATAAGGATTCTGCTTATGATGAATGGATCGATTCCTTTGATGGAAAAGTAAAAAAATTAGTACTTCTTGGTGCGACACGTGACAAGATCGCAGAGACAGCCAGAGCACATGGATTTGAAGATATTGAGATGGCGGATACATTTGAGGAAGCATTTGCAAAATGTGTAGAGAATGCAAAACCGGGAGATGCAGTACTCCTTTCTCCTGCATGTGCAAGTTGGGGAATGTTTAAGAATTATGAAGAACGTGGAGATAAGTTTAAAGAGCTTGTAAATAATCTGTAAAGGGTGAACTGTATTGAAGCGTCCTGCAAAGAAGCACACGTATGATGATACACTGCTTGTGACGGTGCTGATTCTCGTACTGGTTGGTCTGATCCTTCTGACCAGTACAAGTGCATATAACGGCAGGGTGAAGTTTCATGATTCTTATTATTATCTGAAAAAGCAGGGACTGGCTACAGTTCTTGGAATGGCAGGAATGCTATGGATCGCGAGAATTGATTATCACAGATGGATTCCACTTGCTGTGCCAGGATATCTGGCTGCAATCGGTTTATCCATTGCTGTTATGGCATTCGGAAAAGAATATAACGGATCCAAAAGATGGTTGTCTTTGGGTCCGTTTTCTTTTCAGCCTTCAGAATTTGCTAAAGTAGCAGTGATCTTGTTTCTGGCCTGGCTGATCAACCGAAATGTGAAAAAAATATCAAAACTTCGGATAATGTCCGGAATGATGCTTTCAATCCTTCCGGTTGTCGGTCTGGTAGGAGCAAGTAATCTGAGTACAGCAATCATTATCCTCGGAATCGCAGTTACATTGATTTTTGTTGCAAGTCCAAGATATGCACAGTTTATATGGATGGCCGTATCAGGAGTTGGATTTATGGGAATTTTTCTCGCCTTGGAAAGCTATCGGCTGGAGCGACTTGCAATCTGGCGAAATCCGGAGAAGTATGAAAAAGGATATCAGACATTGCAAGGACTTTATGCAATTGGAAGTGGAGGACTGTTTGGCCGGGGGCTGGGAAACAGTGTACAAAAACTGGGATTCCTGCCGGAAGCACAGAATGATATGATTTTTTCTATTGTCTGTGAAGAATTAGGGCTTGTTGGTGCGGGGACTATCATTGTACTGTTTCTGATTTTAATCTGGAGATTTTTTGTGATTGCAACACACGCACCGGATCTTTTTGGTGCGTTGATTGCAGTGGGAGCCATGGCACATATGATGATTCAGGTAATATTGAATATTGCTGTCGTCACAAATTCTATACCGAATACAGGAATTACACTTCCGTTTATCAGTTATGGTGGAACGTCAGTTGTTTTTCTGCTTTTGGAAATGGGGCTTGTCCTTAGCATATCACGTTTGGTACAATAGAGTTGCCTGTATTTCATACAGATGGAGTCCGGGTATGGAAAACATGAACAGAGGAAGGAATCTGATCAATGAAAAAAAAGAAGAAAAAGAAGAGAGGGATGTTCCGCTTTATTGTAGTATTACTGTTGATTGTAGTATTTGTTCTACTCTTTCAGACACGCAGTATAAAGGTGAAGGGAAATGAATATTACGGAGAGAATTCAATCATCAGCTGGCTCGAGAAAGATAAACTCTCCATGAATACGGTGTATTTATTCTGGAAATATAATTATACAGATGCAGAAGTTCCGTCAGTTGTGGAAGAAATGAAATTGACATTTGAAAATCCATGGACGCTTGTTGCGCATGTGAAAGAGAAAGGAAAATCCGGTTATGTTTCTTTCAATGATACAAATTTATATTTTGACCGGAAGGGGACAGCACTTTTTGAAAGCAAGAAAACTTTTACAGGAGTACCTTATGTGGAAGGACTTTCTTTCGATGCATCGAAAGTAGAGATCGGAAAAAAGATTCCGGTGGAAGATGACAGTGCATTCACTTTGATCGCAGAGGCTTCAAAGTATCTGGTGAAATATTCACTTACACCGGATAAACTGGTATATGCTAATGAACAGAGTGTGGTATTATATTTTGGATCAGTAGAAGTTTTAATTGGGAATAAAGAATATGAGATCAGAATTGCACAGATCAAACCGATTCTTGAGAAGCTGAAGGAACAGTATCCGGATCAGGCGGGGGTACTTCATCTTGAGAATTATGAAGCAGATTCAGCATCAATTAACTTTACACCGCAGTCTTGAAGCTGAATTGTTGGAAAAAAACCAAAAATAAGAAAAAATCTATTGATTATTTACGGAAAAGACTTTATTATATACTTATTGAATTGTATCGTTCAATTAAAATAAGGGATGTATATAAGAATTAATAAGACGACAAAGGAGGAACTACTCTTGTTAGAAATTAAAACCAACGAATCTGAAGCGGCTGCAAGAATTATTGTTGTCGGAGTCGGCGGAGGCGGTAACAATGCCGTGAACCGAATGATCGACGAACAGATTGCAGGCGTAGAATTCATAGCTGTGAATACAGATAAACAGGCATTACAGCTGTGTAAAGCACCGACACTTATGCAGATCGGTGAAAAACTGACAAAAGGACTTGGTGCTGGTGCACAGCCTGAGATGGGAGAGAAGGCAGCAGAAGAAAGCGCTGAGGAGATCCAGGCTGCATTAAAAGGTGCAGATATGGTATTTGTTACCTGCGGTATGGGAGGCGGAACTGGAACAGGTGCTGCTCCGGTTATCGCAAGAATTGCGAAAGAGCAGGGCGCTCTGACAGTAGGAGTTGTCACAAAGCCTTTCCGTTTCGAATCCAAGACAAGAATGCAGAATGCAATCAATGGTATTGATAAATTAAAGGAGAACGTTGATACAATCATCGTTATCCCGAATGACAAACTGCTTGAAGTTGTAGACAGACGTACTACTATGCCGGAAGCTTTGAAAAAGGCTGACGAGGTTCTTCAGCAGGGTATTCAGGGTATCACAGACCTGATCAATGTACCATCTCTGATCAACCTTGACTTTGCTGATATCCAGACAGTTATGAAGGATAAAGGTATTGCACATATCGGTATCGGTGCAGGACGCGGAGATGACAAGGCACTCGAAGCAGTTAAGCAGGCTGTTGCCAGTCCACTGCTTGAGACAACAATCACAGGTGCATCTAATGTTATTGTTAATGTATCTGGAGACATTACACTTATGGATGCTTCTGATGCAGCTGATTATGTACAGGAGCTTGCAGGAGAAAGTGCAAGTATCATCTTCGGTGCTATGTATGATGATACAAAGTCTGATGAATGTACAATCACAGTTATTGCTACAGGCTTACATAATGTAGGCGGAAGTGCATCCAAGCTGAAAGCAAGACTGGAAGGACAGCAGAAGACAAGTTCTATTCTTCCGAATGGTGTAGAAAGTCATGCAAGACCATCTTATGACTATACAGCACAAAGAACAGCTCAGACATCAACAGTAAGACCGCAGGGTGGAACAATGCCAACACTGCAGCCAAGATCAACAACTGGTGGAGTAAGAGAGCAGTCTATTAAGATTCCGGATTTCTTTAAGAAATAATTGAATTGAAAAATGATGAAACGGTCTGAGGTATCAGGCCGTTTTTCTTTTATGTCGAAGGATGTCAGAAATTCTTCTATTTTCTTTCTGTTTTACTGTCAGTATCTGACAAAATTTCCAAAGAGCAAATTTTATAATTCTATATGATATCGAGGATGACTCGAAATGAAAAGGAAGGTGGAAGATGCACTATGAGTTGTACATAGATCTTTTTTTTCTGGAAAATTTCATGATGGATAGCCTGTTACTTTTCGTGACAGAACGGATTACGGGTGGAAAATATAGTTTTAAAGGAGTTTTATCCGGAGCATTCCTTGGAAGTGTGTTGACATGTCTGATGGTGGTTGTATCTGTTCCCGCCTGGATGAAAAACATAGCCTTTTATCTGGTGATTCCATTTTGTATGCTTTGGTTAAAAAATAGGAAACAATGTATGCTCCAGATACTCAAAGGAATGGGATTGCTTTACCTTTTTGGAATGTTCCTGGGGGGCACGTTGATGATGTTTCGTCCTTATCTGCATTATATCAGTCTGTTTTATGGGATTGCGGTGCTTAGCTCACAGGGGATTCTGATGGCCTGGAAGTTCTTGAAAGTTCTTAAGATAGAGCAGGAACGGTGCTGTGAAGTGATTTTATTTACAGAAGCAGATAGTTATAAGGTTCATGCATTGAGGGATACGGGAAACTGCCTGACAGATCCACTCAGTGGTGAAGGGGTGCATGTACTGGATTGTAATTTTTATCATCAGGTAATGAAAGAAGCAATGGAATTCAGGTATATTCCATATCGGAGTGTTCATGGTAGTGGCATTATGAAAATTTTCCGGATCAGGAAAATGTGTGTGGAAATAAATGAAAAAGAATGGATAGAATCTCCGTTGATCGGTGTGAGCGAATCACCGATCAGTGGGAAGGAAGATTATCAATTGATATTGAACTGTAAGGTGCAGATGCTGTGAATGAAAAACTGTGCTGCAACAGAAGATGTAAGAAAGAAACCAGGAGGAATTTATATGATGGTTAAAGTGGCTGTGCCGGAGAAATTTAAATTAAGGATTGTACCAAATGTCAGGACGGTTTTATTTGGTGGCCAACAGGAGATTCATTACATAGGAGGCAGTGAGGTTCTTCCTCCACCATTGGAAAATGAAAAAGAACGTGAGGTGGTAAGGTGGCTTGGAACAGATCGAGATGAAAAGGCGAGAAAGATACTGATTGAACATAATTTGCGTCTGGTTGTTTATATAGCAAAGAAGTTTGATAATACAGGAGTAGGTGTAGAAGATTTGATTTCTATTGGTACCATCGGTCTGATCAAAGCAATCAATACATTTAATCCATCAAAGAAAATTAAACTGGCAACATATGCTTCACGTTGTATTGAGAATGAGATTTTGATGTATTTGAGACGAAACAGTAAGACGAAGATGGAAGTTTCCATTGACGAACCTTTAAATGTAGATTGGGATGGAAATGAACTGCTTCTATCTGATATTCTTGGGACAGAAGAGGATACAATTTATCGGGATCTGGAGGATGAGGCAGAAAGAAAGATTCTGTTTCGTGCCTTGAATAAACTGTCAGGAAGAGAGAAATTAATCGTTCGTATGAGGTTTGGACTGGATCATCCGGAGGGAAAAGAAATGACGCAGAAGGAGGTTGCGGATCAACTTGGAATCTCTCAGTCTTATATATCAAGACTGGAAAAGAAAATTATGCACAGACTTCGGATGGAAATGGTCCGGTATGAATAACAGTTACAAAAATTTAATAAAAAGAAAGATGTACAATTTCCCGTATGGTGTTAAAATAAAAGAAAAAGTATCTGAAGCTTAAAAAGAAAAGATACAGGACAGAAAGGGTTGAGGATGTATGAAATTAACATTTGTAGGTGCAGCCCATGAGGTTACGGGAAGCTGTCATTTTCTGCAAGTAGCAGGAAAGAATGTTTTGGTTGACTGCGGTATGGAACAGGGACCGGATCTGTATGAGAATCCGGGACTTCCGATCAGTGCAACAGAAGTGGATTATGTATTCCTCACACATGCACATATTGATCATTCCGGAATGTTGCCAAAGCTTGCAAAGGATGGGTTTAAAGGGCAGATTTTCACTACCTATGCTACAGCGGATTTGTGTGATATCATGCTTCGTGACAGTGCGCATATTCAGGAATTTGAGGCAGAGTGGAGAAATCGAAAAGGCAGGAGAGCAGGAAAGCCGGAGTATGAACCGGTTTATGAGATGCAGGATGCACTTAATGCGATTGAATTGCTTGTGCCTTGTCAGTATGGGGAGCGCATTACAATCTGTGAGGGGATCCAGATCCGGTTTACAGATGTAGGACATCTGCTTGGATCAGCAAGTATTGAAGTCTGGGCAACAGAAGACGGAGTGACAAAGAAGATTGTATTTTCCGGAGATATTGGAAATCTGGATCAGCCGATTATTAAAGACCCGGCTTATACAGAGAGTGCGGACTATATTGTGATGGAGTCTACGTATGGCAACCGGCTGCATACGCAGGAAAAACCGGATTATCTGGGAGATTTTACAAGAATCCTGAAAGAGACATTTGATAAAGGGGGAAATGTTGTTATTCCTTCCTTTGCTGTGGGCAGAACTCAGGAACTCCTCTATTTTATACGTGAGATCAAAGAAAAAGAATTATTAAAAGAATATCAGAATTTCGAAGTATATCTGGACAGTCCGCTTGCAATTGAGGCAACGAAGATATTTACAAAAAATATGAGAGAGTGTTTTGATGAGGATGCACTTGCACTTGTTAATGCAGGGATTAATCCACTTATATTTGATGGACTTAAGACTGCAACAACAAGTGATGATTCTAAGATGATCAATTTTATCGAGAAACCAAAGGTGATCATCTCAGCTTCCGGAATGTGCGATGCTGGTCGTATCCGTCACCATCTGAAGCATAATTTGTGGAGAGAAGAGTGTACGATTCTTTTTGTTGGGTATCAGGCAATGGGCACTTTAGGACGCAGACTGATTGAGGGCGAAAAGAATGTGAAGCTGTTCGGTGAGCCGATTGAAGTTAAGGCAAGAATTGAGAGTCTTCATGGAATTAGTGGTCATGCGGATATGAATGGACTCTTAAAATGGCTGGGAGCATTTAAAGAGGCTCCACAACGCGTCTTTGTTGTGCATGGTGAAGATACTGTAACAGAAGAGTTTGCAAAGACGGTGGAAGAAAAGTTTGGATATCAGGCTTATGCACCGTTTCCGTGTAGTGAAGCAGACCTCTTGACAAATGAGATCTTAAGTGAAGGTGTAAAGATTCCGGTGAAGGCGAAAAAACCGGCACAGCGTAAAGCGGATGCGGCGTTTGAACGTCTTGTTGCAGCAGGAAGGCGTTTACTTGATGTTATTTACAAGAACGAAGGTCTCGCGAATAAAGACAAAGCAAAATTCGAGTCGCAGATTAATAATTTGTCGGATAAATGGGATATTTGATTGTCAAGGACTAAAACTTTATAAAATTCAGCACTTCATGGAATATCTTATTCAAAGAGTGAGAATGATTCTAAGTAGAAAAAAACTTAGGAGGTTTCTTACAATGGTTGTGAATAAGGTAGAACTGTGTGGAGTGAATACATCAAAGCTCCCACTTCTCAGGGAAAAGGAGAAGGAGGAGCTTTTTCGCAGGATTCGTCAGGGGGACAAGTTGGCGCGGGAAGAATACATCAAAGGAAATCTTCGGCTGGTGCTTAGTGTGATGAAACGGTTTGACAGCAGTAATGAAAATGCAGATGATCTGTTTCAGATTGGATGTGTGGGGCTTGTAAAGGCCGTAGATAACTTTGATCCAGATCGCCAGGTGAAGTTTTCTACTTATGCGGTTCCTATGATCATAGGAGAAATCCGCCGGTATCTGCGAGATAACAGTTCCCTTCGCGTGAGCCGCTCATTGCGTGATATAGCTTATAAAGTAATTTATACAAGAGAAGGTTATATTCGAAAAAATATGAAAGAACCCAGCATTCAGGAAATCGCAGAAGAGATTGGACTTTCAAAAGAAGAAGTAGTTTATGCACTGGATGCAGTACAGACACCAATGAGTCTTCAGGAACCGGTGTATAATGATGGTGGCGATGCACTGTATGTGATGGATCAGGTCAGTGATAAGAAGAACAGAGAAGAAAACTGGGTGGAAGAGTTGTCCTTAGAAGCTGCGATGGAACGGCTGAATGAAAGAGAGAGACGGCTGATCCGTTTACGATTTTTTGAAGGAAAGACGCAGATGGAAGTTTCGGAACAGATTGGAATTTCGCAGGCACAGGTGAGCCGTTTAGAGAAAAATGCTTTAAAAACAATGAGACAATATCTTCTTGGAAAATAGAGAGAAAGTATTGAAATTTTTATGACTTCATACTATGATAAATGGGAAGAAAATGTTACAGAAAGTAACAGAAAAGAGCAGATATGGTTATGGTGTAATGTAACCAATGATAAAGTATGGAGGCAGCTATGATAAAGGCTTGTATTTTTGATCTGGATGGAACGTTGACAAACACATTAGATTCACTGGAATATTCAGTCAATGAGACGATGAAAGAAATCGGAATGCCACAGATCACAAAGGAACAGTGCCGGCAGTTCGTTGGAGATGGGGCGAAGGTTCTGCTTGAACGGACATTAAAGACAGGCGGGGATACACAACTGTGTCATCTTGAAGAGGCGGTGGAAGCGTATGCCAGGATATTTGATGCAAATTGTATGTATAAGGTTGCTCCGTACGAAGGAATTCCACAGATGTTGCAGCAGTTGAAAGAGAGTGGTATCAAACTTGCAGTTTTATCAAATAAGCCAGACAGACAGGCCGTACATGTGGTTGAAGAAGTATTTGGAAAAGAACTTTTTGACCATATACAGGGGCAGAAGGATGGAGTTCCTAAGAAACCGGATCCGACGGCCGCGTTGACGATTGCCAGTTCATTTGGGGTTTTGCCGGAAGAAGCAGCATACATCGGAGATTCAGAAGTGGATCTTGCAACAGGGCACGCGGCAAGGATGCAGACAATTCTTGTGTCCTGGGGATTCCGTGGAAGAGAAGCTCTTTTAGAGGACGGAGCTGAATGTATTGTTGATTCAGCGGAAGAGATACGAAAGATTGTTAAGAAACAGGAGGAGAAGTAATGGGAGAGTACAATGAAGAGTGTCTGAAGACTTTTTTGGAGAAGCAGGAGCAGCTTTTTGATGAGCCAGTAGCAGAGACCCTTGAGGCAGCAGAAGCTTTTCTGGAGGACTGTATGGCAGTTGTTGTAGAATCTCTGGCTGAAGTAAGAGAATACTTTGAAGAGAATGGCATGGATGTGGACGGGATGTCAGAGGAAGAATTGGAAGAGGCTTCTGAAGTGTTTGCACTGCCGGATGGTACTTATCTGATCGTAGAAGGATAAGCAGAATTAAAATAGTAGTGATTGTGAAAAAGCAATTGAAAAGCCACAGAAAGGATGGACTGTGGCTTTTTTGCTGTATAAACCCGGCAAGCAGCATTTTTGAGTGCTTATGAAGAAATGTTAGTTTCAGCAATGCAGCATTGCGGATCGGATTTTGCTGACTGCTCTTTTGGATGGAACATAAGAATCAGAAGAAGGATCAGAAGAATGCCGAGAGCAGCAAAAATAATAGTATAGATGATCTCTTTCATATGAAGGACAATGATTTTAGTTTTTGATTTCATGAGTATCCCCCTTTTTATACAATTTATGAATTTACAGAGCAATTATGCATGACAAATATTCACACATGCGGTAAAATAAAGATTACTGTTTGCAAGAGGAAAACCTATGAAAATAAGTCATTGTTGCTTACAGTGGGAAGATGAGAATGGAAAATGTATTTGGGAAAGGAAGAAGAAGATGTATATTATAGCAGGATTAGGCAATCCGACGAAAGAATACGAAGGAACAAGACACAATGTCGGATTTGATGTTATAGATCGACTTTCTGAGAGATATAATATAGATGTAACTATGGAGAAGCATCGTGCTTTGATCGGAAAGGGTATGATTGCAGGACAGAAGGTGATTTTGGTAAAACCGCAGACTTATATGAATCTTAGTGGCGAGAGCATCCGAAGTGTGATTGACTATTATAAAGTGGATCCTGAGAAGGAACTGATCGTGATTTATGATGATATCAGTCTTGGGGTAGGACAATTAAGAATTCGTGCAAAAGGCAGTGCAGGTGGGCATAATGGAATAAAAAATATTATTGCACATCTTGGCGGACAGGTTTTTCCTAGAATAAAAGTAGGAGTTGGAGAAAAACCACCGAAGTATGATCTTGCAGATTATGTTTTAGGACATTTTTCTAAGGTGGAACAGGAACTGATGAGCGAAGGTTATGATAATGCGGTAAAAGCGGTGGAACTGATCGTGAGTGACCAGATGAGCGAAGCGATGAACGAATATAATCGTAAAAAGAAGGACGAGTAGAGATGCAGGCTTTTTTAGAACCATTAAAAGAACTGGCTGATTATCAGGAGATTGTCAGTTCGAGAAGAAAGAAAACGGGTTTCCTGCAAATCGCAGGATGTGTGAATTCACAGAAGATACATCTTGCGAAAGCACTGAGCGATGGCTTTGAGTACAGAGTCATCGTTTTTTCCAGTGAAGAAAAAGCAAAACAGGCTTATGAAGAATGGCGTGTACTGGAGGAAAATGTATGGTTTTATCCGGCAAGAGATCTTTTGTTTTATCATGCAGATATTAAGGGTGCATTTTTGACAGGGAAACGTATGGAAGTATTGCGTGCGATTGTAGAGAAGAAAGGACGGGAAGCAATTACTGTAGTTACAACAATGGACGCATTTCTGGATGGGCTTCCATCGAAAGAAGAACTGTGCGGGAACAGGATTAAGATTCATGCAGAAGAGGCGCTGGATTTTCAGAAATTACAGGAAAACCTTTCGATATTAGGATATGAAAGGGAAAACCAGGTTGAAAGTCCGGGACAATTTGCAGTCAGAGGTGGGATTCTGGATGTATTTCCACTGACAGAGGAGAATCCGGTTCGAATTGAATTATGGGGAGATGAAGTTGATTCTATTAGAAGTTTTGATGTGGAAAGTCAGAGGTCGACAGAGAATTTACAGGAAATAGAAATCTATCCGGCAACTGAGAACTGGAAGCAGATGGAAACGGAAAGCTTTTTGGCATATTTTCCGGTAAAGGAGACAATCTTGTTTTTGGATGAACCGGTACGTCTTCAAGAATCTGCAGAAATCGTAGAAAAAGAGTACTTTCACAGCTTGGAGAGCAGAGAAGAAGCAGGTATCGAGGCAGATGAGATTCCGATTCAGGTAGAACAGACAGATCATACGATTGGAAAGATGAACAAGTATTATGGAATTGCATTTACCATGTTGGAATCAAAATGTGGAATGTTTAAAGTAAGGTCTGTCTACAGTCTGCAGGTTAAAACTGTCAATCCGTATAATAGCAGCTTTGAGCTCCTGACACGAGATCTGAAGAAACTGAAAAGAACAGGGTATCGCGTGATTCTTGTTTCGGGCTCAAGAACAAGAGCAAAACGTCTTGCAGAAGATCTGAGAGATTATGATCTGAGCAGTTTTTACAGTGAAGAGATGGAACGACAGGTGAATCCGGGAGAGATTATGGTAACCTGTGGTTATATTTCAGAGGGATACGAGTATCCAATGTTAAAGTTTACGGTCATCTCGGAATCTGATATTTTTGGTAAGAAAAAGAAAAAAAAGAAAAGAAAAACTTATGAAGGAAAAAAAATCCAGGAATTTTCCGAACTTAAACCGGGAGACTATGTGGTACATGAGAATCACGGACTTGGAATTTATCAGGGGATTGAGAAAGTTGAAGTAGATACTGTTACTCGGGATTATATGAAAATTTCCTATGCGGACGGAGGAATTCTATATATACCGGCAACACAGATGGATCTGATCCAGAAATACGCAGGAGCAGATGCAAAGCCACCAAAATTGAATAAGCTTGGTACACCTCAGTGGAAAAAAACAAAAGGACAGGTAAAAAAAGCGGTTCAGTTAATCGCAAAAGATCTTGTAAAACTCTACGCAACGCGCCAGCAGACAGAAGGTTATGTTTATGGACCGGATACGGTCTGGCAGAGAGAGTTTGAGGAGATGTTTCCATTTGAAGAGACAGAGGATCAGCTTCGTGCAATTGAAGATACAAAGAAAGATATGGAAAGTACGAAGATTATGGATCGTCTGATCTGCGGAGATGTAGGGTATGGTAAGACTGAAATTGCGATAAGAGCAGCTTTTAAGGCAGTGCAGGAAGGGAAACAGGTTGTTTATCTTGTACCTACAACGATTCTTGCGCAGCAACACTATAATACATTTATTCAAAGGTTTAAAGATTTTCCGGTGCGTGTTGACTTGATGAGCCGTTTTCGGACGCAGGCGCAGCAGAAAAAAACAGTAGAGGATTTGAAAAAAGGTCTGGTTGATATCGTGATCGGAACACACAGAGTGCTTTCAAAGGATGTTGGATATAAAGATTTAGGACTTCTGATCATAGATGAAGAACAACGTTTTGGTGTGACGCATAAGGAAAAAATAAAAAAATTAAGAGAAAATATAGATGTGTTGACGCTGACAGCAACGCCAATCCCAAGAACACTTCATATGAGTTTGATCGGAATTCGCGATATGAGTGTGCTTGAGGAAGCACCGATGGATCGTATGCCAATACAGACGTATGTAATGGAATACAATGATGAGATGGTTCGTGAGGCTATTGAGCGTGAACTTGCCAGAGGTGGACAGGTCTATTATGTTTATAACAGAGTAGAAAATATTGCAGATCTAGCACTTCGTGTGCAGAAACTGGTGCCGGATGCAAGGGTATCTTACGCACATGGACAGATGAATGAACATCAGTTGGAAGATATTATGTATGATTTTATCAATGGTGATATTGATGTGCTTGTATCGACAACAATTATTGAAACAGGACTGGACATTGCGAATGCTAATACGATGATTATACAGGATGCAGATAGATTTGGACTGTCGCAGTTATATCAGCTGCGAGGAAGAGTTGGGAGATCCAATCGAATGGCATATGCATTTCTGCTGTATCAGAGGGATAAGATGCTTAAAGAAGTTGCAGAGAAGAGGCTGGCTGCAATTCGTGAATTTACAGATCTTGGATCGGGATTCAAGATCGCAATGCGTGATCTTGAGATCCGAGGTGCGGGAAATCTTCTAGGAGAGTCGCAAAGTGGTCATATGGCAGCAGTTGGATATGACTTGTACTGCAAGATGCTTAATGAGGCTGTCAGTCAGTTGAAAGGTAAAAAAGAAGAAGCAGACTATGCTACAACGATTGATCTTGATATAGATGCATTTATTCCGGAATCTTACATTAAAAACGAGTATCAAAAATTGGATATTTATAAGAGAATTGCCACAATTGAAACAGAAGAAGAGATGGATGATATGACAGAAGAACTGATTGATCGTTTTGGAGATCTTCCGAAAAAAGTACAGCAGCTTCTTCATATTGCAGCACTTAAGAGTCTTGCGCATTCTGCATATATTACAGCGATAGAACAAAAGGGAAAAGACTACAAATTTATCTTATATGAAAAAGCAAATCTGGATCCGGCAAAAATTCCGGCACTTTTAAAGAAATATGGAAATAATATGACTTTCAAAGCAGAAGCAGTCCCGTATTTCCTTTATCAAAAGAAAGGGAGAAGCGGAAAAGAGAAAGGGGAAAATGTTCTGCAAATGCTAAGAGAAATTATAGAGAGTATTCGCGAACTTCGATTAGATCAGGGAAGTTGAGGAGATTCTGTGTTTGGGGTTGTGATAGAACAAAAAACACGATATAATGAGCGGTAGTATGGCTGCGTAAGTAAATACGTAAAAAGAGGAGGATTTACCAGATGGTACGTTTGGCAAAAAGGCTGGCAGTGCTTGCAGTGGCAGGCACATTGACAGCAACATCTTTGACAGGATGCGGAACAATAAATACAGATGAGACAGTTGCAACAGTTGGTGATGAGAAGATTACACTTGGAGTCGCGAATTTTTACGCAAGATTGCAGCAGGCTCAGTATGAAACCTACTATGCGAGTATGATGGGAACAACAGCAGAAGAGATGTGGGCAAAGGAAGTATCAGACGATCAGACATATGAGGAGCAGACAAAGAAGAGTATTCTTGAGAATCTGGAGAATATGTATCTTGTTTCACAGCATGCATCTGACTATGATGTTGCACTGACAGAGGAAGAGCAGCAGGCGATTAAAGATACAGCAGCAAAATTCGGTGAAGATAATTCGGATGATGTGAAGAAAGTGGTATCAGGAGATGAGGAGGAAGTGGCTAAAGTTCTCGAACTGATGACAATTTCGAATAAGATGGAAACGGCAATGGAAGCTGGTGTGGATGAGAATGTATCAGATGAAGATGCAGCACAGAAGAGTATGCAATATCTCTTATTCTCATATACAACAACAGATGATTCGGGAGAATCCCAGACATTATCAGATGATGAGAAAGAAGCTTTGAAGACGACCGCACAGGCATTTGATGATCGGTTAAAGGGTGGAGAAGATATGGAGACTGTTGCATCAGCAGCAGGACTTACAGCCCAGACAGCTACATTTGATTCTGAAAGTACAAGCCCGGATAAGGATTTGATCGCAGCAGCAGATGCATTGACAAATGAAGGCGATGTTACAGATATTATAGAGACAGAGAACGGAATTTATATTGCAAAGCTTACAAGTCTTTTGGACAGAGAGGCAACAGACAGTAAAAAAGAAAGTATTGTAAGTGAGAGAAAACAGGAACAGTATGATTCACTTCTGGAGCAGTGGAAAAAGGATACAAAAATCAAAGAAGAGAAAAAAGTATGGAAGAAGATCAGTTTTGAAAAACAGGGTGTAACAATTAAAACGTCAGATACATCAGATACTTCAGACAGCCAGAATTAAAAAAACAGGGACAAAAACTTTGTGAAGACCAACAAGTTTTTGTCCCTGTTATGTTTACACGAGCAACGAGCCAAAGTCCGTGCTTTCACGAAAAATTAAATATATTCCAGTTTTTCGAAATAATGCATTAAGATATCAGCACAGTTTTCAACACCAAGCTCGGAAGTGTCAAGAATCATGTGATAATCATTCACATCTCCCCAGGTCTTGCCGGTGTGTTCATAATAATAAGTAGCACGCTCTTCATCCGTATGCTCCACCTTTTCTTTTGCGGCATCATGATCAAGATTTTCTTTTTTCATGATTCTCTGAATGCGGTCCTCTTTGGCAGCACTCACATAGATGTTTAATACATTCATCCGGTCTTTCAGAATATCTGAGGCGCATCGTCCGAGAATAATGCAAGGGTTTTCAGCCAGTTTCCGGATTGCTTCAGCTTCACTTTCATATTTGTGATCAGAGAGCTTTTCTTCTATATAGGCCTTGTCATAGACCGGAATATCAAGTCGTTTCGAAAGCTCTTCAGCAATAATGCTGGCTCCGGTACCGAAACGACGACTCATAGTAATTACTAATTTCATAATGAAGTCCTCCTTTGTAGAAATAACATTCAGATGAATTTTATTATAGCACGTTCTGTTTGATTTGTCTCGGTTTTACTTACTTGTATCCAATGATGGGAAGCTACTGATAAAAATGTATCCATTTTTTAAAAGAAATAAAGGAGGAATTTCAATGAAAAAATGGATGTAAAACTTTATACAATCACCCATTGCAAGATCATGTATACTAATGATATAATTTATAGTAGCGTTTTTGGCAGTTGCCAGAAGCAAACTTATGGATGATTAAAAATTTGAGTAGGTGACGGATTTGAAGAATAAGATCAAACGTTTTGCAAAGGGGGATTTTCACATCCCGCAGCCGGAAATTATTTTTCCTGAGACTCACATTACGATGCGTGTCGGAGAAGGAGAAAAATATGAGGGAAGCTTTTCTCTGCAGAATGAAGGGGAAGGGACAATACGTGGACTTGTATATCCTTCTTCCTATCGTGTACAGTGCGTAGAGCAGGGTTTTGATGGAAATCCGGTAAATATTTATTATACATACGATGGAAGAGGACTTGTGCCGGGACATGTTGAACATGGGAAATTTACGATTGTATGTAATGGTGGAGAGTATGATATTGCATTTACTGCAATTATTGAGAAACCATTTGTTATGACTCGATACGGAAAGGTTCAGAGCCTGGAAGATTTTAAGAAGCTTACATATCGTGATGCAGCTGAGGCAGTGAAGTTATTCCGGTCCAGAGATTTCTTTGAGATTCTCAAATATGAAGATACGAGGATCAAGGCGCTTTATAATAATATGCGTAAATGGGAACTGGATCAGCACGCCCTTGAAGAATTCCTGGTAGGGTGCAAGCAGAAAGAAAAGATTTTTCTTACATTGGAAGAAGAAAGCCGTGCTTTTATTTCTCTTGTAGAAGACAGAAAAGAGACTTTTACTGTGAAGAAAAATACCTGGGGATATCTGGAGATTGATGTAAGAACAGAAGGCGATTTCCTTTCTGTTGAGCACAGACATCTGACGACAGACGAATTTATAGGTAATGCCTATCGTCTGGAATATGGTATTTCTATGGACAAGCTTCACAGAGGAAGTAACTTTGGAAGGATCATTCTGGAAACTCCATATGAAACATTGAGTTATGAGGTCGTAGTGGAAAAGGATATTTGCAGAGATGAGGAACATCGTGCAAATGAAAAAGAATTTAATGGAATTCTGAAAGATTATCTGAAATATGAAGGTGACAAGATGTCACTGGAAGATTGGACAGAGACTTCTATAAAGAAAATTTCGCATCTTCGCGAGGTAGATGAACGTAATGAATTTTACCTTCTTGCCCAGGCACATATCTGCATTTTGGGTAATCGGATGGATGAGGCAAAATGGCTTTTAGAATCTTATAACTACAATCGTTTTGCAATCGGTAAGGATGTTGAATTGAGTTCCTATTACCTTTATCTGACGACAAAACTGAGTAATGATTCGATTGGGCAGAGGAGGGTCGCAGAAGAACTTTCACGTTCTTTTATGAAGCATCCGGACAGCTGGCGGATTCTTTGTATGCTGATTGAGGTTGATTCAGAATATAAAATCTACAGTGAAAGACTGAATGTGCTTGAGAAGCAGTTTATGGAGTATAAGTCTCACAGCTTATGGTTCTATCTTCAGGCATTCCGTTGTTTTAAAGAGAAGAGCTCATCTCTTAAAAAACTCGGACAGTTTGAAGTACAGGTTCTGCTTTTTGGCGTGAAATATAAACTGATGACGAAGGAACTTGCATTATATACAGCAAACCTGGCAAGTCAGATGAAGAATTTTGATAAACATCTGTATAATGTACTTGTGAAGTGTTATGAGATGTATGATGAAGCGATGATATTGACTTCTATCTGTACATTGCTTATAAAAGGCAGCAGAACAGAACACATCTATTTCCATTGGTATGAGAAAGCGGTAGATGCAGAGTTGAAGATTGCGCAGCTTTACGAATATTATATGGCGGCTGCGAGACCGGAAGAATTTCATAAGCAGCTTCCTCGTTCGGTATATTTGTATTTTATGCATGGAAATTCTCTGGATTATAAGAAATGCGCATTTTTGTATGCAAATCTTATTACTTATGAAGATGAGACAAGCGAGATTTATGCGCACTACAGGGATGAGATGGAAGAATTCACATGGAATCAGCTGGAGAAGAGAAATATAGATGAAGATCTGCGGATCATTTATAAGCGATTCCTTGTAGAGACAGACATGAGTCAGGACAGAATCCGCGCTCTTTATGATGTGTGTCACGCATATTGGATTACAACAAAGGTTCCGAATATGAAATTTATTCATGTAATCGCAGCTGATGGAACAATTACACAGAAGGCAGCATATACAGAGAATGGAGCCAGAGTATTTCTGTATGCAAAGACGGATCGCATTGTATGGGAAGCAAAAGATGGAAGACATTATACAGATTCTATCCCATATGAGAGTAAACGTCTGTTTTATGAACTTAGATATATGGATATCTGCAGAAAATATGCAAATAGCCTGAACCGAAGCAAAGCGTTTGAAGAAGAGGAAGAGCTGACACTGGAAATCGTAAAGGAAAAGGGTCTGGAAAATTTCCCGGAGGATGAGATCCAGGCACTGTGCAGCAAGATGATTCGTGAGACAAATTATGAGAATGATGATTTCCTGACCTATGTTTGTTATGATTTATTTAAGAAAAAACAGTATGATAAAGTGATTCTTACGTATTTGGCAAACTTCTACTGTGGAGCAACACAGGAGATGAAGGAATTGTGGAAAGTTGCCAGAGAGTATGAAGTCCATACGCATAAACTGGCAGAACGGATCATTACACAGATGCTCTTTTCAGAGGAATTATTCCAGGAGACAAAAGTATTTGAAGCTTATTATGATGAAGGTGCATACTTCCGGCTCCAGCAGGCTTATCTGGCATATGTCTCCAGAGAATATGTTGTAGAAGCACGTAAGATAGAGAAATCTATAATTGATATTATCTGCAGGGAAGCAGAGAAGGGTGAGGCAACAATCGATATTTGTATGATTGCTGTTTTGAAATATTATTCGGATCAAGAGTATGAAACAAGCCTTAAGAAGACGCTGAAAAAGTTTATGCAGGAACTTTGTGGCAAACAGATTTATTTCCCATTTTTCCTTAAGTATGATAAGGAGTGGCTGATTGAATTCCAGTTGTGGGATAAGACACTGGTAGAATACAAGGGCCAGAAGGATAGCCGTGTTATGTTGTATTATCAGTTGCAGAAAGGTGGAAACGAAGATTCTGATTATGCAACAGAACTTCTGACACCAATGTATGAGAATTTGTATGTGAAGAAGTTTGTGTTGTTCTCGCATGAACGACTGATCTATTATTTTAAAGAAACAATTGACGGAAATTCTTACAGAAGTGAGAAAAAGATCTGCCAGCATACGGTTGAAAAAGGTGAACCGGGCAGATATGGAAGGCTCAATGACATTATTCTGGAAGAAGATCCGGAAGAACGAGAGAAGAAGATGAAGCAGTATGCACTGGAAGATGCGGTTGCATCACATATGTTCATACAGTATTAAGGAGGAAATCTTTTCATGGGACAGGGAAGTATAATTGGATATGAGATAAATGAAAAGACATGCCAGATCAGTTTTTATAATGATAAAGAGATGGAACCTCAGACACTAGAAGTTGACTCAGATAATTTTCAGATTCCTTTGATTATTGGAAAACTAAGAGACACATGGGCATATGGAAAAGAGGCGAAACGTCTTGCAACACTGAAAGAAGGATTTACCGTTGCCCGTCTGCTTTCGAGAAGTCTTGCAAATGAGAAAATTGAATTTGGTGATGAGACATATGATGCAGTATGGCTGCTTTCACAGTTTATCCAGATGTCTTTACAGTCATTTCCTAAAATTGATGGAATTGTGTTCAGTGTACCGGTTCTTACAGAAGAACTGGCACAGATGCTTCGAAGGATCGCAGTTCGCATGAATATTGATAAAAGACATATCTTTATTCAGGATTATAAAGAGAGTTTTTGTAATTATCTCTTCTATCAGCCGAAAGAACTGTGGCAGTATGATGCAGCATTGTTCTGCTGTGACCGTAATGAGATCAAAGCATATATGCTGCGCAGACTGAAGCCGGGACTTGGTGGTGGAAAGACTACATTTGTTACGGTTGATGAAGTTGCAAATGCACATATGAAAGAACTGGCGCTTGTTTATCCGGTTTTGAACGAGGACAAAGCAAAAGAAGCCGATGCGATGTTCTGTAAATTTATACAGAGCGTGTTTGATAAGAGGATTGTTTCTTCTGTATTCCTGACAGGAGAAGGGTTCGAAAATAACTGGTATCCGAAGTCATTGCGGGTGCTTTGCAATGGAAGAAGAGCATTTATCGGAAATAATCTGTACAGCAAAGGAGCTTGCTATACTGCATACAGAAAATTGTATATGCATATAGAGAATCCGGTTTATCTATCGGAGACTAAGCTGACAGATCAGATTACAGTCAATATGCGTGTGGATGGTCAGGAAATGTGGTATCCGCTTGTTTCCTGGGGTGCACACTGGTATGAGTCGAATAATCAGTGGGAAGTGATCCTTGAAGAGGGTGATGATATAGAATTTCATATCGAGTCACTGGTTCAGGGAACGGTTAAGACCGAAAAAATCTCTTTGGAGAGACTTCCAAAGCGAGCAGAGTACTCTACAAGACTTCAGATAGAAACGATGTTTCAGGATGAAAAAACCTGCAAGATTACAGTACGTGATGTCGGATTTGGAGATTTCTTCCTGCCGACGGATTTCCGTGAGGAAAAGGTGATACATTTAGGAGGTAATGATGGGAAATTTAATTCTTTGTCATGACAGACACGCAGCACACCCTTATGAGATTTCCAGGATCCACTGCAGGATCTTTACGATAGAAGAATTGTGTTACTATCTGTGTAATAATTTATATCTGATCGATTATACGATCATGAATGAACCGCTTTGCACCTGGCTGGAAGAAGAGATTGGGATGAAAGAACTGGCAGAGCAGCTTCGAGATTTGATGCGTATGCGTGGATCTGTCGAGAATTTTGTTCTTACAATCTTGAAAGCTTCAAAGATCTATAAAGAATCGGAGATGATCCGAATTCAGAATGTTTTGGAACATCTGAAAAATCAGAAGGATGTAGAGCGTAAGAAGTATAAAGGCGATAATCTTCTTGAAAGCGGTGAGATTGAAGAAGCAATCATCGTTTATCAGGAAATCCTGAATCAGGAAAAAGATGAGAGTGTAGATGAAAAATTCTATGGAAAGATCTATGCATGTCTTGGAGCTGCATATGGACGATTGTTCCTTTATCAGGAAGCGGCCAAAATGTATGACAGAGCCTACCAGATCTGCGAAGATAAGGAATTACTAAAACCATATCTGTATGCGTCTTATAAGTATATGTCGCTGGAAGAATTTCATATTCTGCTTACAAAGCACAGTGAATATCAGGAAGTGAATGCACAGATGAGAAGTGAGATGGACGAAGTGAAGCAGAATCTTCAGATTGAGCCAAATGAAGTACTTTTGGAGAAATGGAAGAGAAAACATAGAAGAAATCATACATAATACAGACTTTTTGTGCAGCTGTTCACAGAATCTATGAGCAGCTGCATTGTTTACTGTTCACACGATGTGCGACCAGCAACGCATCTCGCCATTTTAAATCGCCTTTGGCGATGGGGCGAGATGCATTCAAGTCAAAACGCGCATCCTCCGTGTCAATCAGCGGAGTGATTGACACAGGAGTGAACAGTAACCTGCATTGTTCCGTACCTTTTGGTTACTGTTTTGGGGTTTGACATATATTGTATGCTATGGTAGAATACAACGGTAACTTTACCGTAGTACAGTGACTCATTGGTAGAGAATAAAAGCCAAACTCAATGATGGAGGGTGTTATTATGAAAAGAAAAGTATTAAGTGTGTTATTATGTGCAGGACTTGCAGTTTCTATGTTAGCAGGATGTGGTTCAGACTCTTCTAATGCGAATAAGAAAGCGGAATCAACAGGGAGTGATCTTGAATATGTGAAAGACAAAGGGACACTCGTGGTCGGTGTTACTGACTTTGAACCAATGGATTATAAAGATGATAATGGTGAGTGGGTCGGATTTGATGCAGACATGGCGAAAGCATTTGCAGAGAGTATCGGAGTTGAGGCAGAATTTGTAGAGATTGACTGGGATAATAAAGAGCTTGAGCTTGATGGAAAGTCAATCGACTGCGTATGGAATGGTATGACACTGACAGATGAAGTGGAAAGCTCTATGGAATGCACAGATGCTTATATGAATAACGCGCAGGTTGTAGTTGTACCGGCTGACAAAGCTGATAAGTATCAGGATGAGGATAGTGTGAAAGATTTAACTTTTGCAGTAGAAGCAGGAAGTGCAGGAGAAGAGCAGGTAAACAGAATCGGTGCTCAGTATACAGCCGTTTCATCACAGGCAGATGCATTGATGGAAGTTGCTTCAGGAAATTCAGATGCAGCTGCAATTGATGCTTTGATGGCAGCAGCTATGATTGGAGAAGGAACAGGTTATGCAGATCTTACTTACACAATAAGTCTGAACGATGAGGAGTATGGTGTTGGATTCCGTAAAGGATCTGATCTTGCAGCAGCTCTGAACGACTATTTTAAGAAGAGTATGGAAGATGGATCAATGAAGAAATGTGCTGAGACTTACAAGGTGCAGGCTGCATTGATTGAAAAATAAATTTAGGATGGAGCTTTAATAAAATGGAACTTATTATGGAACAATTTCCAATCGTTATTCACTCACTGAATGTGGGATTTTTACAGACGCTGAAGCTGTTTTTTGCAACGCTTCTTGGAGCTATTCCGTTGGGACTGGTTATTGCATTTGGATCAATGTCACATTTTAAACCGTTGAGTTATATCACGAATATCATTGTTTGGATCGTGCGAGGCACACCGCTTATGATCCAGATGCTGATCATTTATTATTTCCCGGGACTGGTCTTAGGAAACCCAATTTGGGGTGGCGGTGAAAGCGGAAGATTTCTTGCAGCTTCGGTTGCATTTATCTTTAACTATGCATGCTATTTCTCGGTAATTTACCGTGGAGGAATCCAGGGTATCCCACAGGGACAGACGGAGGCCGGACTTGTTCTTGGAATGACAAAGCATCAGATCTTCTTTAAGGTTAAGCTGCTTCAGATGGTGAAGAGAATTGTTCCACCGATGTCAAATGAGATCATTACGCTTGTAAAAGATACTTCTCTTGCACGAATCATTGCACTGCAGGAGATTATCTGGGCAGGACAGGCGTTCCTGAAAGGTTCTCAGGGAATCTCAGGTGCGATCTGGCCGATGTTCTTTACAGCTTTTTATTATCTGATCTTCAATGGTATTCTGACAGTCCTTCTTGGAAAGCTTGAGAAGAAGCTGGAATATTTTAATTAAATGGGGAGGAAGAGATAAATGGCAATACTTGAAGTAGAACATATTAATAAAACATTTGGACGGACAGAAGTATTGAAAGATATCAGCTTTTCGTTGGAACGTGGACAGGTACTTTCCTTGATCGGTTCTTCGGGAAGTGGAAAGACGACACTTCTGCGCTGCCTGAATTTTCTGGAGACACCGGATAAAGGTGTGATCCGTGTAAATGATGAATTATTGTTTGATGCTGCAAATCCTGTAACAAAACAGGAAAGTGAGATCCGTAAGAAAAGATTACATTTTGGACTTGTATTCCAGTCTTTTAATCTGTTCCCGCAGTATACAGCACTTGGGAATGTAATGCTGGCGAAGGAACTACTTGCAAAAAGTCAGCCTGATTATAAGGCGCGCAAGAAAGAGATACACGCAGAGATTGAAGCAGAAGCAAAGCGCCTCTTAGATCAGATGGGACTTTCAGAGCGTATGAATAACTATCCGCATCAACTTTCCGGAGGACAGTGTCAGCGTGTGGCGATTGCCCGTGCACTTGCACTCAGTCCGGATATTCTATGCTTTGACGAGCCGACTTCGGCGCTTGATCCGGAGCTTACAGGTGAAGTACTGAAAGTTATCAAAGGACTTGCAGATCAGAATACTACGATGATCATCGTAACGCATGAGATGGCATTTGCAAGAGACGTATCGGACAAAGTTCTGTTTATGGATGACGGTAAGATACTTGAGCAGGGAACTCCTGAGGACGTGTTTGAGAATCCAAAAGAAGAGCGTACCCGTCATTTTTTGTCTCGTTATACAAATGGATAGTGATTTTGTAAATACTGGACAAAAAATGAAGGCGGTAATAAGATACGAAGAATAAAACGACGAATATATTAGAAATACTAATATATTGGACGTAAATAAAATAATGAGCAGGAAGAAATACAAGGCGGAGGGAATGTTGATTTTCACTCCGCCTTATATTATAATCGGTTTTGTATGATACAGAAATCATGATAAAAACTAGCAGGAACTAGGTAAGGAGCATAAACTGACATGAGTGAATTTGAAAAAGCAGTGACGGGACTTGGGGAAGAATGCGGTGTTTTTGGTGCTTATGATGTGGATGGGCATGATGTGGCTGCATCAGTCTATTATGGCTTGTTTGCTCTGCAGCATAGAGGTCAGGAGAGCTGCGGTATTGCAGTGACAGACACTTATGGGAAGAGAAACGTCCTTTCAAAAAAAGGACTTGGCCATGTGGATGACGTGTTTGATGAAGAGGGCCTTTCAGAGCTGAAAGGAAATCTTGGTGTGGGCCATGTGAGATATTCAACAGCAGGCGCAACACGTGTAGAGAATGCAATGCCACTTGTTATAAACTATGTAAAGGGAACACTTGCGATTGCACATAACGGAAATTTAGTAAATGCAATCGAGCTGAGAGAAGAACTCAGCCAGACAGGTGCTATTTTCCAGACAACAATAGATTCTGAAGTAATCGCATATCTTATTGCGAGAGAGCGTCTTCATACACCGACAGCAGAAGAAGCAGTGAAGCGTGCGATGCAGAAGATCAAGGGTGCATACGCACTTGTTGTTAGCAGCCCGAGAAAAATGATTGGTGCAAGAGATCCATTTGGACTCAAGCCACTGTGCATCGGAAAACGTGACAATACATATTTCCTTGCTTCTGAGAGCTGTGCAATTGCAGCTGTAGACGGTGAGTTTGTAAGAGATGTTCTTCCGGGAGAAATCGTAACAATTACAAGAAAACATGGAATCCAGTCAGATACGAGTATGGTGATCGATTCGGAAAAACAGGCAAGATGTATTTTTGAGTATATTTATTTTGCAAGAACAGACAGTACAATCGATGGTGTAGGTGTATACCATTCCAGAATTCTGGCAGGAAAAGCACTTGCGGAATCTTATCCGGTAGACGCTGATCTTGTTGTAGGAGTTCCGGACTCCGGTCTGGTAGCAGCGAAAGGATATTCTGAGCAGTCAGGAATTCCGTATGGAATGGCATTTCACAAGAACAGCTATGTGGGAAGAACATTTATCAAACCGAAACAAAGCGAACGTGTTTCCAGTGTAAAAATCAAACTGAATGTGATTCCGGAAGTTGTAAAGGGAAAACGAATCGTAATGGTAGATGATTCCATCGTGCGTGGAACAACTTGTGCAAATATCATTAAGATGCTGAAAAAAGCCGGAGCAAAAGAGGTACATGTACGTATCAGTTCTCCACCGTTCTTACATCCATGCTTCTTTGGAACGGATGTTCCGTCAAATGAGCAGCTGATCGCACATACTCACACACAGGAGGAGATCCGTCAGCTGATTGGAGCAGACTCTCTTGGATACATGGAGATTGAGAAACTGAAAGACATGGTTGGAGATCTTAAGTATTGCGATGCCTGCTTTACAGGAAAGTATCCGATGGAAGTTCCGAAAGAGGATATCAGTCAGGCATTTGAACAAAATTGATTTTGAAGACTCAGTTTATGTGTTATAATAAATGAACAGTTACGATAAAGATATGAAACAAGGAGAAAAGAATTATGAGTAATGATCGTTATGTAAGCCCGCTTTCAGAGCGTTATGCAAGCCGCGAAATGCAGTATATCTTCTCACCGGACAAAAAGTTCAGAACATGGAGAAGACTTTGGATCGCACTGGCAGAGACTGAGAAGGAGCTTGGACTTAACATCACGGATGAGCAGATTGAAGAGATGAAGAGCCATGCGGATGATATTAACTTTGAGGTGGCAAAGGAACGTGAGAAGGTTGTACGTCATGATGTTATGTCTCATGTTTATGCATATGGTGTTCAGTGTCCGAAAGCAAAAGGAATCATCCATCTTGGAGCTACATCCTGTTATGTAGGAGATAATACAGATATTATTATTATGTCAGAAGCACTGAAACTGGTTCGCACAAAGCTTGTGAATGTAATTGCAGAGCTTGCGAAGTTTGCAGAGGAGCAGAAGAACCAGCCTACACTTGCTTTTACACATTTCCAGCCGGCACAGCCGACAACTGTTGGAAAGAGAGCAACTCTCTGGATGCAGGAGTTTGAAATGGATCTTGAGGATCTGGAATATGTACTTGGAAGCCTGAAACTGCTTGGATCTAAAGGAACAACAGGAACACAGGCAAGTTTCCTTGAACTGTTTGACGGAGATCAGGAGACAATTGACAAAATCGATCCAATGATCGCTGAGAAGATGGGATTTAAGGCATGTTATCCGGTATCCGGACAGACTTATTCAAGAAAAGTAGACACAAGAGTACTGAATGTACTGGCAGGAATTGCTGCAAGTGCTCACAAATTCTCTAATGATATCCGTCTGCTCCAGCATTTGAAAGAAATTGAAGAGCCATTTGAGGAGACGCAGATCGGATCTTCAGCAATGGCTTATAAGAGAAACCCAATGAGAAGTGAGAGAATTGCTTCCCTTTCAAGATATGTGATGATCGATGCACTTAATCCGGCAATCACATCTGCAACACAGTGGTTTGAGAGAACACTTGATGATTCCGCTAACAAGCGTCTGAGTGTTCCGGAAGGATTCCTTGCAATCGACGGAATACTTGATCTTTGTCTGAACGTTGTAGACGGACTGGTTGTATACCCGAAAGTAATCGAGAAGCGTCTGATGTCCGAACTTCCATTCATGGCAACAGAGAATATTATGATGGATGCTGTTAAAGCCGGTGGAGACCGTCAGGAGCTGCACGAAAGAATCCGTGAGCTTTCTATGGAAGCAGGAAGAAATGTGAAAGAGAAGGGACTTGACAATAACCTTCTTGAACTGATCGCAGCAGATCCGGCATTCAACCTGACTTTAGAGGATCTTCAGAAGACAATGAAACCGGAGAAATATGTTGGACGTGCAAGTGAGCAGGTAGATGCTTATCTTAAGAATGTGATCCGTCCACTGCTTGAAAAGAATAAAGAGATCCTTGGCGTGAAGGCTGAAATTAACGTATAGAATCCTTGGAATCTATCAGGACAAAGCGGAAAAATCAAAGGGATGTTGCATTTGGTTGCAGCATCCCTTTTTCTTTGATAAACTAAAATTATTTCGTATATTAAAATGTGGGGGAAAGAGAAAGGAATAAGAGAACATGGATATAGGACTGAATTGGAATGAATGGCATCAGGAAGCGGCGAGAAAACCATATGTCAGAGTGGGAGTGACTTTATTAAGTGGTGCGCTGATTCTGATGCCTGCACAGGAAATTGTTTCATTATATTTGGAAAAGAATCTGATTTCCGAAATAGAGGTCTGTGCGACAACAGAGGATATAAATGTGTCAGGAAATGATCTGCCGGAAAAAGTAACAATAGAAGCTATCCAGACAGATGTTAACCAGGCGGATGTTATCCAGGTAGCAGCTGTTCCGGCAGAAATTTTAGTGGAAGAACCTATGGTAGAAGAAATTGCGGTGGAAGAACCAGTAGTAGAAGAGATTGTGGCAGAAAAACCAGGCGTGAAAAGAGATACAACTATAAATGTTGCAAGTGAACCGGTAATTACAAATCCTGATTCAATGGAAAATGTAAAAAATGAAAATGAGGATGAAGAAGGGTCGATAGCAGTGGGAAATACAGATACCGGATATCTTATTAATGCGGAAGGTATGATCTGTGGACTTTCAGGAGACAAAGAAGTGATAAAGGATGGAGTATTGTACTTTCCTGAAGAAGGATGTTCCGGAATTGCGAGAGGAGCACTGTCGGGTCTTGGTTCTGCTGTAGAAGAGATTGAAATTCCTGCTAATATAACAAATATTCAGCCAGGAGCGTTTGTAGGGCTGAGTGATCTGGGATGGATAGAAGCAGATGCAGCAAATCCAGCCTATGTTACGGTAGATGGTGTACTTTACACGGCAGATGGCACAGTTCTTCTTGCATTTCCGGCAGCGTGGACAGGAACCTTTCAGGTGCCGGAAAGTGTGAAAAGTTTTGCGGAAAGTGCATTTGATGGAACAAATCTGGAATGTATTGATGCAAGATCCTGTACACTTGAACAGGCGGGAAGTATTCCTGAAACGGTGAAACTTTTGGAGTAAAAGAAAAACATTGATTTTGTTTGTTGAAGAATTTGGGGACTTGCGCTATAATATGACGAGATTGAACAATAACAAACAGGAATTGGAGAAGATAGAATGAGTAAGAAAGTAAGAACAAGATTTGCACCAAGTCCGACAGGAAGAATGCATGTGGGTAACTTAAGAACAGCACTATACGCGTATCTGATCGCAAAGCATGAAGGGGGAGATTTCCTCCTTCGTGTAGAGGATACAGACCAGGAACGTTTTGTGGAAGGTGCACTTGATATCATTTACAGAACAATGGAGAAAACAGGTCTCATCCATGATGAGGGACCGGATAAAGATGGCGGATATGGACCGTATGTACAGAGTGAGCGTAATGCATCAGGACTTTATCTTAAATATGCAAAGCAGCTTGTAGAGCAGGGAGATGCTTATTACTGTTTCTGTGACAAAGAGCGTCTGGAGTCTTTAAAGACACAGGTTTCCGAAAGTGGAGTAGAGATTTCTGTTTATGATAAGCACTGCTTAAGTCTGAGCAAGGAAGAAGTAGAGGCGAATTTGGCAGCAGGTAAGCCATGGGTTATCCGTCTGAATGTACCGAATGAAGGTGAGACAACATTCCATGATGAGATCTACGGAGATATCACAGTTCCGAATGCAGAGCTTGACGATATGATCCTGATCAAATCTGATGGATTTCCGACATATAATTTTGCAAACGTAATTGACGATCATCTGATGGAGATTTCACATGTTGTTCGTGGAAATGAGTACTTATCTTCAGCACCGAAGTATAACCGCCTTTATGAGGCGTTTGGCTGGGAAGTACCGGTTTATGTACACTGTCCACTGATCACAGATGAGAATCATAAGAAATTGAGCAAGAGATGTGGACATTCTTCTTATGAAGATCTGATCGAGCAGGGATATGTTTCAGAGGCGGTTGTGAATTATGTTGCACTGCTCGGATGGTGCCCGACAGACAACAGAGAAATCTTCTCACTGGAAGAGCTTGTTGAGGCATTTGATTATCATCATATGAGTAAATCTCCGGCTGTGTTTGATACAGTGAAATTAAAATGGATGAACGGAGAATATCTCAAGGCAATGGATTTTGATAAGTTCTATGTACTTGCAGAGCCTTATCTGAAAGAGGCAGTAACAAAGGACTATGATCTGAAGAAGATTGCAACACTTGTGAAGACAAGAATTGAGATTCTTCCGGAGATCAAAGAGCAGGTTGATTTCTTTGAAGAACTTCCAGATTACGATATTGCACTGTATACACACAAGAAGATGAAAACAGATCCTGAGAAGTCACTCGCACTTCTGAACGAGGTTCTTCCGGTTCTCGAGGCGCAGGAGGACTTTAGTAATGATGCATTGTTTGAGACATTGAAAGCATTTGCAACAGAAAAAGGATACAAAGTAGGTTATGTAATGTGGCCGCTTCGTACAGCAGTTTCAGGAAAGCAGAACACTCCGGGCGGAGCAACAGAACTGATGGAAGTACTCGGAAAAGAGGAGTCTCTTAGAAGAATCCGTCTTGGAATCGAGAAACTTCAGTAAGGACAGCGAAAAGAGGTACAATGGGATTTAATGAAGCACAGACGCAGGCGATCCAGCACACAGACGGCCCATGTCTTGTACTGGCAGGCCCGGGATCGGGGAAGACGCTTACGATTGTAAACAGAGTAAAATACCTTATAGAGAAACAGAAAGTAAGACCAGAAGAAATTCTGGTCGTTACTTTTACAAGATTTGCAGCGGCGGAGATGAAATCCCGCCTCTGTTTGGTTATGGGCAAAAGAGATCTTCCGGTTACAGTAGGCACATTTCATGGAATCTATTATGGAATCCTGAAATGGGCTTATCGGATGAATCAGGAAAATATTCTTTCGGAGACAGAAAAATATCAGATTTTACGTGGCGTGATTAACAAGGAAAGAATGGAGATCTTTGATGAAGAAGATTTTATTCAGGATATTGCGGCAGAAATTGGAAAAGTGAAGAATAATCGGATTCCGCTGGAAGAATTTGTATCAGAAAAGTGTAGTGCGGATGCTTTTCGCAATATTTACCGTAATTATGAACAGCATAGAAAAGAACTGAAAAAGATTGATTTTGATGATATGCTGGTACTTTGTTATGAATTGTTCCGGTCAAGACCAGATGTACTTGCACAGTGGCAGAAGAAATTCAGATACGTTTTGATTGATGAATTTCAGGATATTAATCGAATTCAGTATGATGTGATCCGCATGCTGGCACAGCCGGAAAATAATTTGTTCGTAGTAGGGGATGACGATCAGGCAATCTACGGATTTCGTGGAGCTGATTCAGAATTGATGCTTGGATTTGGAAAAGATTTCCCTAATGCAAAACAAATTCTGTTGGGAATGAATTACCGTTCGACAGCAAATATCGTACAGAATTCTTTGAAACTGATTGAAAATAATGTGGAGAGATACAGTAAAAAATTGGAAGCAAACCGTGAAGGCGGTTCCTGCCTTCATATTCAGGAAGTGAAAGATCCGGTGGAAGAGGCAGAATATGTTCTTGAAGAGATACAGAAATGTAAGGAGAATGGCATAAAAGAAGAGGAGATTGCGATTCTGTTCAGGGTTCATACAGATGCGAGAGCAGTGGTAGAAGCAATGGTGGAGCGGAAGATCCCGTTTCAGATGAAAGAACATCTTCCAAATATATATGAACACTTTATCGCAAAGGACATCATGGCATATTTCCGACTGGCAACAGGAGCCCGGCACAGACAAGATTTTTTACAGATAATGAACCGACCAAAGCGATATCTTGGAAGAGACAGTGTAGCAGGAGCGAAGGTTTCTTTTGAAGACATGCGGAAGTTCTATTGTGATAAAGACTGGATGATCGACCGGATTGATCAGTTTGAGTGGGATGTTAAGATGCTTATGAAGATGGCTCCATATGCGGCAATCCAGTATATCAGAAAAAGGATTGGTTATGACGATTTTCTGAAAGAGTATGCATTTACACATCAGATAAACAGATCTGATCTGAATGAAGTACTGGCAGAGATCGAAGAGGCGGCGAAAGCATTTTCAAGTGTTGAAGAATGGTTTGCACATGTAGAAGAATATACGGAGACTTTGAAAGTGAAGGAAAAGGAAAGAAACAGACCACGTCCGGGTGTCCGGCTGATGACGATACATGCTTCTAAAGGACTGGAATTCAAGCAGGTATTTCTGATTGCGGCGAATGAAGGAAGGATTCCGTATCAGAAGGCAAAGACAGACAAGGAGATCGAAGAAGAGAGAAGATTATTCTATGTGGCAATGACAAGGGCAAAAGATTTTCTGAAGATCTGTTATGTGAAAATAAAAAACGGGAAAGAAGTTACTCCTTCCCGTTTTGTAGACGAATTATTGAAAAGCTGACCGGATGCCAGTCACTTTGCTGACATCCTCAAGACTTAGTCCTCCAGGTCATCTAATGCATCAAGATCGATATCGCCGAAATCCTGTGTATCCAGCCATTCGTTGAATATAGCGGAAACACGGTCGAACTCTTCATCTTCTTCGATGTTCTCAAGTCCAGGTTCTTCCTCTTCTCCGTTATCAATGAAACGATACAGATAGATCTGACCGTCTGTGTTATCACCGTTTTCATCCAGTGGAAGAAGTGCGATATACTCCTTTTCATCTGCTTCAAAAATATTGAGAACAGCGCATTCAAGTTCCTCATTATTCTCCAGTGTCAAAGTGACTGTGAGGGATTCGTTTTCGTTCATAATCTTCTCCTTTGAATCTGTGTTGTATTTCATTCCGTATTGACCAGCCAGGTGCTCAAAACGAGAATGATCAGCTATCTTGATGGTAACAAAAAGGGGAGAAAAAAGCAAGATAAGATTGACTTTCGGGTTAAACAAGGTAGAATAAAAGTGTTACTGATAGAAGTGAAAGGATAATAGACAATATGAAGAAAAGATGGATACTGTGTACAGTGGCAGTTTTGTGTATAGCGGCAGCGCTGCTTGGATGCGGAAAGAAAAATGTCGGAACACCGGAAGATAATGCAGTAGTAGAAGAGGATGATAAGAAAAATGATAATACAGGGGAAGGTGGCAGACTGTTTGGATTTAGTGGGATTGATATGTCGAATCCTTTTTATGACACATTGAAAAATTCTGTCCAGACAGCATTAGAGGCTCAAGGTGACCGTCTGATGGTTCGTGATCCGGCATCAGATGCTGATTTGCAGAATGAACAGATTCGGGAGTTGATCAACGAAGGGGTACAGGCAGTATTTCTTTGTCCGGTAGATTGGGAGAAAATCACTCCCGCACTTGAAGCCTTAAAAGAGGCAGATATTCCGGTGATCAATCTTGATACAGAAGTAAAAGAGACAAGCCTTGTATCTGCATTTGTAGGGTCAGATAATGAGAATGCGGGATATGTGTGTGGGCAGGATCTTCTGGTCCAGAAACCAGATGGCGGCAAAATTGTGATTGTGGAAAGCCCTGGGGTGAACTCAGTGAATGAGAGAATTACCGGATTTGAAGAGGCTATAACAAACAGTGGGTTTGAAGTGGTAAAGAGAATTGAAGCATTGGGAGACAGCAGCAATGTGAAGGACGAGATGACACAGGTTCTGAGCGAAAACAGCGAGATTGATGCTGTAATGTGTGGCAGTGATCCGATGGCAGAACAGGTGATGGCGGCGATCACAGAAGCGCAGAGAACAAATATCTGTGTGTACAGTGTGGATGGTTCCCCGGCGACAAAAACAGCACTGATGAATGGCACTGGAGGAATGACCGGAATTGGAGCACAGTCCCCAATCAATATGGGAAAGACAGCAGTAAAGGTAGCGACAGCATTACTGGCAGACAAGGATTACGAGAAGGAAAATTATGAGGAAACTTTCTTTATAAATCGTGATAATGTTGAAATGTACGGAACAGATGGATGGCAGTAATTTATTGATTGCTCAAGAAAGGGGTTAACTATGAGGAAGATAAAGGGGAGTCCGCAGCCATTTGGAGTGGATATCAAAGGCAAAAATATAAATTTTGCCGTTCAGGTAGCAAAAGGGAAGACATGTGAACTTTTACTGTATAAGAGAGGGAAAGAAGTTCCGGAATATCAGTTTGATATGCCGGAGGAAGAAGGCGTTGGAGAAGTACGTTTCTTATCTGTTGAAGGTCTGAAAGCAGATCGATATGAATACAATTTTCTGATTGATGGGAAAGTATGTGTGGATCCATATGTAAAAGAACTTGCAGGAAAAGAGAAGTTTGGTGTAGAACGGAAACTTCAGGAACATCAGATCCGTGGGAAAATTGTTTCAATGGAGGACTATGACTGGCAGGAGGATCAGCGCCTACATCTTCCATGGGAAGATGTAGTGGCTTATGGTTTGCATGTGCGTGGATTTACAAAACATTCTTCTTCGAAAGTGGTGCATAAGGGAACATTCCAGGGGGTTGTTGAAAAACTGGATTATTTAAAAGAACTTGGAGTCAACCAGATTCAGTGTATGCCGGTCTATGAATTTGAAGAGTGCGGAAAAACAAAAGTGAACTATTGGGGATATGGTAAAGGTTTTTATTTTGCCCCTAAAAAAGCCTACGCATATGGGAAAAGTGCAGTTCGTGAGTTGAAAGATATGGTGCGCGCATGTCATAGTCAGGGCATAGAAGTTGTACTGGAGATGCCATTTGTTCCGGGAATATCAGCAAATTATGTAACGGAATGTCTACGCTTTTATATGCTGGAGTATCATGTGGATGGATTTGTTCTGAATCCTTATAACGTACCGTGGGAGCAGCTGATAGAAGATCCGTTTTTGAAAGATATCAAGCTGATGCAGAAAGATGATGGTTTCCAGAATGTGATGCGTCGCTTCTTAAAAGGTGACGAGAATATGGTCAATGATGTCATCTGGGCATTGAAAAATCGTTCATCGGAAAATGGAAAATGCAATTATATTACAACACAGACAGGATTTACGTTATGGGATTTAGTGTCTTATGATTGCAAACATAATGAAGAAAACGGTGAGAAGAACCTGGATGGACCAGATTATAATTACAGTTGGAATTGCGGAGCTGAAGGACCGAGCAGAAAACGCGCAGTTGTCAATCTTAGAAAGAATCAAGTGAAGAATGCATTAGAACTCCTGTTGACGGCTCAGGGAACTCCATGCCTCCTTGCAGGAGATGAATTCTGTAATTCGCAGAGAGGAAATAACAATGCATATTGTCAGGATAACGAGACAGGATGGGTGAACTGGACACAGTTGAAGAAAGATGACTGGCTGTTTCAGTATACAAAGAAACTGATCGGGCTGAGAAAAGAACATCGTTGTCTCCACCAGAGTACAGCACTATCCGGAATGGATACCACGAGATGTGGCATACCGGACGTATCCTACCATGGAGAAAATGCATGGCAGGTAAAAGCAGAAGTTTCCAGCCGTCAGTTAGGTGTCTTGTATTCAGGAACGAAAGAAGGGGAGTTCCCTTGTTTTATAGCATATAATATGCATTGGCTGCCGCATCACTTCGCAATACCATCGATTGGAAAGAACGTAGAATGGTATCTTGTTATGACTACAAAAGATGGCGTGCTTTGTGAAGCGAAAAAGCTGGAAAATCAGAAAGATGTATTACTGGAAGAACGTAGCGTAGCAATTCTGGTTGGACGCAGGATAGAGGAAAAGAAGAGTCGTTCAGAAAAGAAACCGATTCATACAGCTAAGACGCAGAATGTAAATAAAATAGAAAAACGGCAGGGAGCAGAAGAACTTTGTAAAGAAGAACAGCCGGCCAGAGAGGGAAAAGTATGAAGGCATTTGCACATTTTTGTACCATAACAAAACACAAAAAACTGGTATTGAAAGAGTGTTTTCGTGTTGGGTTGTACAAACAGGGACTGCTCCATGATATGTCAAAATACAGTTGGACAGAATTCCGTGTGGGATGCAGATACTATCAGGGGACAAGAAGCCCTAATAATGCCGAACGGGAAGAAAAGGGGTATTCTTCCGCATGGCTCCACCACAAAGGCAGGAACAAACACCATTATGAATACTGGATTGATTATAGTCTGGAGGGACCGAACCTTCTGGCGGGAATGAAGATGCCGGTGAGATATGTAGTAGAGATGTTTCTTGACCGCATTGCAGCAAGTAAAGTGTATCTCGGGGATGCATATACCTCTGATGCACCGCTTGCTTATTATGAAAACGGACGTGCAGATGAGCTGATGCATAAAGATACAAGAGAATTATTAGAAAAACTGCTTCATATGCTTGCGGAAGAAGGCGAGGAAACTACTTATAGATATATCAGGAGAGAAGTATTAAAAAGATAAGAAGAGGGAGTGTAGGCAGCAGTGAGGCTATATATTGTGCGTCATGGAGAGACGGATTGGAACAAGAAAAAACTGGTACAGGGACGAAAGGATATTCCCTTAAATGAATATGGGCGTCATCTTGCCCGGGAAACTTCTTATGGGATGAGACAATACCAGATTGATCTGGCTTATACAAGTCCCTTACAGCGTGCAAAAGAAACGGCAGAGATTCTTCTTGAAGGACGCAACATTCCGCTTTATGAAGATCAGAGAATCCAGGAAATTTCTTTTGGCTCGTATGAGGGAATGTCTTGTGTAGATAAGACGAAAGAAGAGAATCTTGCATTCCAGAAATTCTTTCAGGATACGGGAAATTATATTCCGCCGGAAGATGCTGAAAGTGTAGAACAACTTTATGAAAGAACCGGAGAGTTTTTAAAGAGTCTTGAAGAGAGTAAGAAGTTGAAGGATAAGAATCTTTTGATTTCTACTCATGGTGCTGCGATGACAGCAATGCTGAACAGGATGAGAGGCAGTCTTTCAGTAGAACATTTCTGGAAAAATGAAGTACCGCCAAATTGTTCTGTTACGATTGCGGAACTTGAAGGCAGTGGATTCAAAATTATCCAGGAAGGAATTATCTTTTACAAAGAAGAAGTGAAACACTGGAAAGCAGTGTAGTATAAAAGGCAGAATGTAAGTGCTGTGGTACTTGCATTCTGCCTTTCCTTATGCTATTCTTTAGTTGTCTGGCCGGCAGATCCTTAAGCCGGCAATGATTCACATGAACTTCAATTCTTCTGTTTCAGGAAGAGGATTCCATGGTATATCGTATTATTGCAACAAAATTAAGGGGAAGAATTATTGTTGACATTTTGAAAGAAGTATAATAAAATCTATTCATAGACGAACAACTGTTCGAAAAAGAGAGAATGGGTTTTATACACTAAGAGAGATAGAGAAGGAGAAAATTATGGCAGGCAAAGAGAGCGTTACAAAGCTGGCGAATAACGAAGAGAAGAAGAAAGCACTGGATGCAGCGATCGCAAAGCTGGAGAAAGATTTTGGTAAGGGTGCAGTGATGCGGCTGGGAGAATCAGGGGCGCATGTAGCTGTAGAGACAGTTCCTACCGGATGTCTGAGTCTTGATCTGGCACTTGGACTTGGCGGTGTGCCAAAGGGACGTGTGATCGAGGTTTATGGTCCTGAATCAAGTGGTAAGACAACTGTCGCACTTCATATGATTTCTGAGGTTCAGAAGAGAGGCGGAATTGCCGGATTTATCGATGCAGAGCATGCACTGGATCCTGTATACGCAAAGAATATCGGAGTAGATATTGATGAACTCTATATTTCACAGCCTGACAGTGGAGATCAGGCCCTTGAGATTGCAGAGACAATGGTACGTTCAGGGGCGATTGATATTATTGTCATTGACTCTGTAGCTGCACTTGTTCCAAAGCAGGAGATCGAAGGGGATATGGGAGACAGTCATGTTGGTCTGCAGGCAAGATTGATGTCACAGGCATTGAGAAAACTGACACCGGTTATCAGCAAGTCAAACTGTATTGTGATCTTTATTAACCAGCTACGTGAGAAAGTTGGAGTAATGTTTGGAAATCCAGAGACAACGACAGGAGGACGTGCGCTGAAATTCTATGCATCTGTGCGTATGGATGTCAGAAGAATCGAGACTTTAAAGCAGAGTGGAGAGATGGTAGGAAACCGTACAAGAATTCGTATTGTGAAGAATAAGATTGCTCCGCCGTTCAAAGAAGCGGAATTTGATATTATGTTTGGAAAAGGTATTTCCCGTGCAGGAGATATTCTTGATCTCGCAACCAATATTGATCTTGTGAAGAAGAGCGGTGCGTGGTATGCATATGAGGGAGAGAAGATTGGCCAGGGAAGAGAGAATGCAAAGGCATATCTGGAATCACATCCGGAAGTGATGGAGACACTGGATCAGAAGGTGAGAGCACATTATGCATTATCCGGATCAGAAGAAGCAGAGAATGAGCTTCCAGATGCTGAGAAGAAGACAGGGGCATCAAGTGATCTGAAGCTGACACCGGCTTCTAAAGTGGCTGATGAGGCAGAAAAGAAAGAATGATTGTTACTGGGATAGAAGAGCAGACAAAGACGAAGTTTAAAGTATATCTGGATGGAACATTTGCATTTGTGCTTTATAAAGGTGAGTTGAAGCGTTTTGGTATAAAGCAGGGAGAAGATCTCGCGCAGGAAAATTATGAAAAAATTCAGAATGAGGTACTGTTGAAACGCGCAAAGAAGAGAGCAATGCATTTGCTGGAGGATATGGATCGTACTGAGTCTGCATTAAGGGAAAAACTGAAGGCGGGACAATATCCGGAAAATGCAATCAGCGGAGCAATTGAATATGTGAGATCTTTTGGATATCTGGATGATGCAAGATATGCGGAAAATTTTGTTATGAGCCGCAAAGATACTAAAAGCAAACGGGAAATCAAGGCACTGCTGTCGCAGAAGGGAGTTTCTGATGATTTGATCTGCCTGGCTTTTGAACAGTGCTATAGTGAAGATTCTGAGGAAGAGGCAATCCGAAGGATACTGCGAAAAAAGAAGGTTGATCCGGAAAGAATGGAAGAGCAGGAATATCAAAAGATATTAGGATATCTTGCGCGAAAAGGATTTCGTTATGAGGTGATCCGCCATGTTATATCAGATTATGATAAACAGAGTAACTGTACACTCCCGTGTCAATCACTTCGCTGATTGACACGGAGGATGCGTGTTTTGACTTGAATGCATCTCGCCCCATCGCCAAAGGCGATTTAAAATGGCGAGATGCGTTGCTGGTCGCACATCGTGTGAACAGTAACCGGGTTATGTCATGTGATACAAAATAATAATTACAATGCTTGACATTGTTGTTGAAACAGTATAAAATTTAAGTGTTGTATTTGAGTAATATGTACAATGAAAATCGAATAAGGAGGTGCTCCTGTGCAGATAAGTCTAGGTTTATTTATAGGCGTTGCCGTGGCCCTCGCGTTGATAGTCGGAATCATTACTCACTTTGTTACAGTTTCCAATCTGAGAAAGAATGCGGAAAGCAAGATTGGGAATGCAGAAGCAAAAGCAAGAGAAATCATTGACGATGCTGTAAAGACTGCAGAGACGACGAAGAAGGAATCTCTTTTGGAAGTAAAGGAAGAGTCCATCAGGACAAAGAATGAACTTGAGAAAGAGACGAAAGAAAGAAGAGCGGAGTTACAGCGTTATGAGAAGCGTGTACTCGCGAAGGAAGAATCGGTCGACAAACGGTCAGATGTACTGGAACATCGTGAGAGCAAACTGACAGCGAAGGAAGAACATCTTCGCCAGCGTGAAGCCAAAGTAGAAGAACTTAGCCAGAAACGTGTGCAGGAACTGGAACGAATCTCAGGACTTACCTCCGAACAGGCAAAAGAATATCTGTTAAAAACTGTTGAAGATGACGTCAAGCATGACACAGCCAAGATGGTCAGAGAACTGGAAACTCAGGCAAAGGAAGAGGCTGACAAGAAAGCAAAAGAGTATGTTGTCAATGCAATTCAGAGATGTGCAGCAGATCATGTTGCAGAGACTACAATTTCTGTAGTTCAGCTTCCAAGTGATGAAATGAAAGGAAGAATTATCGGTAGAGAAGGAAGAAATATCAGAACACTGGAAACATTAACCGGTGTGGAACTGATCATTGATGATACTCCGGAAGCGGTTGTATTATCAGGGTTTGACCCAATCCGCCGAGAAGTTGCAAGAATTGCACTTGAGCGTCTGATCGTGGATGGACGTATCCATCCGGCAAGAATTGAGGAGATGGTTGAAAAAGCTCAGAAAGAAGTGGATACAATGATCCGCGAGGAAGGAGAAGCTGCAGCTCTTGACGTTGGAGTTACAGGAATTCATCCGGAGTTGATCCGTCTTCTTGGACGTATGAAGTTCAGAACAAGCTATGGACAGAATGCATTGAAGCATTCAATCGAAGTAGCTCAGTTATCAGGTCTCATTGCAGGAGAAATCGGACTGGATGTCAGACTTGCAAAACGTGCAGGACTTCTTCATGATATCGGTAAATCGATCGATCATGATGTAGAAGGATCACATATTCAGATTGGTTCAGATCTTTGTAGAAAATACAAAGAATCAGCAACCATTATTAATGCTGTGGAGGCACATCATGGTGATGTGGAGCCGCAGAGTCTGATTGCTTGTGTTGTTCAGGCAGCGGATACTATTTCAGCTGCAAGACCGGGAGCAAGAAGAGAAACCATCGAGACATATACAAACAGATTGAAACAGTTAGAAGATATTACCAACCAGTTTAAAGGTGTAGATAAGTCTTTTGCCATTCAGGCAGGTAGAGAGATTCGTGTTATGGTAGTTCCGGAGCAGGTATCTGACGATGATATGGTGCTTTTAGCAAGGGATATTGCAAAACAGATTGAGTTTGAATTAGAATATCCTGGACAGATTAAAGTAAATGTTATTCGTGAGTCACGAGCAACAGATTACGCAAAATAAGAGAATCATAACAGAAGATGAAAGTTGGCCCTTGTCGAAAGACAGGGGCTTTTAGTTTACTGAGAAAGCTATTACAGGTAAGAGTAAAAGTCTTTGATATAGAATGCATACGGTGATGTAAGGTAAAAGAAGGGAGAACGGAATGAGCGAGAAGATTAAAAGAATTAACAGAGAATTGAAATTTAAAGGAAAGATTCTTGATTTTTATCAGGACACGATAGAAGTGGACGGGGATCATACCGTAGTATGGGATTTTATAGGTCATAAAGGAGCAGCAGCGGTAGTTCCGGTTACAGCAGATGGTAAGATTTTGATGGTGAGACAGTATAGAAATGCGCTGGATCGATATACATTGGAGATTCCGGCAGGAGCACTTGATGAAGTGGGAGAACCTGGTATAGAGTGTGCGTCTCGCGAATTAGAGGAAGAGACAGGGTATCGCAGCGAGAATCTGGAGTGGCTGATCACTTTACGGACAACAGTAGCATTTTGTAACGAACGGATTGAAGTTTATGTGGCACATGATCTGATACCGTCAAAACAGCATTTGGATGAAGATGAATTTATTGAACTTGGCGCTTATACAATAGAAGAATTGAAGGAAAAGATCTTTTCAGGTGAGATTGAAGATGCGAAGACAGTTTCTTCTTTGATGGCTTATGCTGTAAAGTATGGAAAATGATTGAATGCCGACAATAAGTAGCATCGCTGCCGCATGAGAAAAACCAGACACTCATATAATGGTGTGGAAGATTGAGGATAAAAATATATCCGCAGAACATTTTATAGGGTGGGAGGAATACTGGTGAAGGCATTTCGTACAGGTCATTACTTTCTGGCTCTGTTTTTTACAGGCTTTTTGACAGGAATCTTGATTGTCAATTATATATGGGGAGAACAGCTGAGCCTGATCGGAACTTTTACAGAAGTTTATCTTATGAGATTAAAGAATGAGAAGATATCTTTTCAACAGTACATTTGGTATTTGATTCAGGTACGGGGAATTTTTTTCCTGGTGCTGTTTTTGGCGATGGGAATCCGGATTAGAAAAATTGTGGCAGCGTTTTTTCTTCTGTGGACTGGGATGTCAGGAGGAATTTTACTGTCAGAGGCAGTGGCAGAATTGGGAATGAAGGGAAGTATTCTTTGTGTGGCAGGACTATTTCCACAGTTCCTTTTTTATGTTCCGGCAGTTCTTGTGCTTTTGCGCTTTTGTTGGAACTATCCACAGAATCAGTGGAACAGACAAAAAACGTTCTTTGTATGCGGTTTGTTTTTAATTGGGATTTTTTCAGAATCCTGTCTTAATCCGTGGCTGATTCAACAGATTGTAAATATTCTTTTTTGATTTCGTGGGAAAGTGTGAGTAATGCAACGAGGCAGACAGTTGATTGACTGATGAAAAGTCCCCATAGGTATCCTGTGATTCCATAGTGCGGGATTCCGAAATATACACTAAGAATGCGGATGGATAATCCAAGAAGATTGATCATCAGTGTCAGGGTTGTAAGTCCCAGTCCGTTGATTGCACTGAGAAGAGCGGAACTTGTGTACAGGAAAGGGCAGATCCAGGCAAGTGTTACGATGAAATTACCGGCTAAAGTACTGTGAAACAGGAAGTTTCCGAGAAAAGACCCGGTAAGAAGAAAGAAGACAGAACACAGAAGACCAAGGGAGAAACATCCTCCGGCAGCCTTTTTTATAAGGAGAAATGTCTCTTTTGAAGAGCTTTCAGCCTGCTTTTGTGCGACAGCAGGGATTAAAAGCAGGCTGACTGAGTTTGTGAGTGCACTGGGAAAAAGGATACATGGTAATGCCATTCCGGTCAGTACTCCATAAATACTGAGAGCTTCGGAAGCACTGTGAGATGCAAGCTCAAGGCAGACAGGGATTGAAGCTGCTTCAATTCCCTGCAAGAATGTAATTGCTGTGCGATTAACTGTCAATGGAACAGAGAGGCGTAGCAATTCAGAACAAGATTTTGAGATAGAAAGAATATATGGAGAATTGGCATCAAAACCCTTCTTCTTCAGTGAAAAAAGCGAGTAGCCTGCTGCTGCAAGTTCTCCGAAAATAATACCTGATACAGCCAATGGAATCTTAGGGTGAACTCCACGGTGTATAAAAATAAAATATAAAACAAAAACAGAAGAAATTCGAACAAATTGCTCGATTAACTGTGAAATAGCCGGGACAGAGGTTCTTTGCAGACCGTAGTGATAACCACAGATACAACTGTGGACAGAAGCTGCCGGAAGTGCAAGAACGATCAGATATAATAGTGTTGCACATCTTGGATCTCCAAGAAAACGATTTGAAAGAAAAACGGAATTCTTCTGTACCAGAAAAGTACAAATCAGAGAAATCAGAACAGAAAGAATCAGACCTGTCTGGAAAATCAACTTTCCGTCCTGCGTTCGGCCAAGGGAGTGAAAGCGAGAGACACTTCTGGAAATGGCAGTTTCAAGACCTGAAGTACTCAAAGACAGGCAGAGTGCGTAGAAAGGGAAAATTAACTGATAAAGTCCGACCTGTTCTTCTCCAAAGGTATGGCTTAAGAAAATACGGAAAAAGAATCCGAGAACGCGGCTTACAAGACCGGCAGATGTGAGAATCAGTGTTCCTTTAATCAAAGAATGTTTTTTTCTAAACATAATACCCTCATGTCAAAATGATTGCTGCCACGTGCAACGCGGACAGTAACCAGAAATGAACTTATTTTTAAACAACATATTCAAGAAACATCCTTGACAGAACGTAAGACTGGTGATATCCTACAAAAGGAAACCCTAGTATAATACTAGGAAAAAGGAAAAGAAAAAGAAGGTGAAGATGTGAAACTGTCAACAAAGGGGAAATACGGATTGCGTGCCTTGATTGATCTGGCCCAATACAGTGAAGATTCTCCGGTTTCCATCACAAGTATTGCAAGACGTCAGGATATTTCAGAACGATATCTGGAACAATTGATGTCGAAGCTGAAAAAAGCAGGACTTGTCAAGAGTATCCGAGGTGCAAATGGTGGATATGTCTTAGCAAAGGAAGCGAAAGATATTTCTGTAGGAGATGTGCTTCGTGCACTGGAAGGAAATCTTGAACCAGTAGAATGCGCCGGACTTGATCCGGAAGGAGAATGCAAAGGTGCGGACAGCTGTGTAACAAAGTATGTGTGGAAACGAATCAATGATAGTATTAACCAGACAGTAGATGAAATCTGGCTGAACCAACTGGTGACAGAAAGTAAATGTCTTGGACATACGGACAATCATCTGGATTATACAAAGTGTAAAAACTGAAAAGAATCATTGTCTACAATTATTTGTGAACGGTAAGAAAACAAAGCAGATAAAATAAAAGTGAGGTAACAGGTAATGGGAAAATTAATTTATCTTGATAATGCAGCAACAACAAAGACAGCACCGGAAGTTGTGGATGCGATGCTCCCATATTTTACAGAGCATTTTGGCAACCCATCCAGTGTTTATGGTTTTGCGGCTGCGAATAAAGAAGTGATCACAAAACAGAGAGAAATCATAGCAAAAGCACTTGGTGCGAAGACAGAGGAGATTTATTTTACAGCTGGTGGTTCTGAATCTGATAACTGGGCGCTGAAAGCTACAGCTGAGGCTTATGAATCAAAGGGAAAACATATCATTACAACAAAGATTGAACATCATGCAATCCTTCATACAGGAGAATATCTCCAGAAGAGAGGATATGAAGTGACTTATCTGGATGTAGATGAGAATGGTATTGTCAGTCCGGAAGCTGTTGAAGCAGCGATTCGTCCGGATACAATTCTGGTCAGCGTAATGTTTGCAAACAATGAGATCGGAAGTATTCAGCCAATCAAAGAAATCGGAGAGATTGCACATAAACATGGAGTACTTTTCCATACAGATGCTGTCCAGGCGTTTGGTCAGGTACCGATCAATGTAGATGAGATGAATATTGATATGCTCAGTTCCAGTGGACATAAACTGAACGGACCAAAGGGAATCGGTTTCCTTTATATCAGAAAAGGTGTGAAGATCCGCTCCTTCGTCCATGGTGGAGCACAGGAGAGAAAGCGCCGTGCAGGAACAGAGAATGTACCTGGAATCGTTGGACTTGGAAAAGCAGTTGAACTTGCAATGGCTTCCATGGATCAGAGAATGAAACAGGAGACAGAACTCCGCGATTATGCAATCTCCAGAATTGAGAAAGAGATTCCATATTGCAGACTGAACGGAGACCGTGTGAAACGTCTTCCAAACAATATTAACTTCAGCTTCCAGTTTGTAGAGGGGGAATCCCTCCTGATCATGCTGGATATGAAAGGAATCTGTGCATCCAGTGGTTCCGCCTGCACATCAGGTTCTCTGGATCCATCCCATGTCCTTCTTGCAATCGGACTGCCGCATGAGATCGCACATGGTTCCCTTCGTATGACACTTGGAGCTGATACAACAAAAGAAGATATCGACTATACAGTAGATCAGCTTAAAGAGATTGTTGCCCATCTGCGCAGCATGTCACCGCTCTACGAAGATTTTATAAAAAAGCAGCAGAAGAATGCATAAGTCAGAATGATTTAAAAGGAAAATACAGAATAATTTTTGAATAAAAAATAAACAAAATGGAGGAATTACATTATGTATACAGAGAAAGTAATGGATCATTTTCAGCATCCAAGAAATGTAGGAGAGATTGAGAACGCCAGCGGTGTAGGAACAGTTGGAAATGCAAAATGTGGAGATATCATGAGAATCTATCTTGACATTGATGACAACCAGATCATCCGCGATGTGAAATTCAAAACATTCGGATGTGGAGCAGCTGTTGCAACATCCAGTATGGCTACTGAGATGGTAAAGGGGAAGAGTGTTCAGGAAGCAATGGAAGTAACGAACAAAGCAGTTATGGAAGCACTTGACGGACTTCCGCCGGTAAAAGTTCACTGCTCTCTGCTTGCAGAAGAGGCAATTCATGCAGCACTCTGGGATTATGCAGAGAAACATGGGATTAAGATTGAAGGCCTGAAGAAACCAAAGTCAGATATTCACGAAGGTGAAGAAGCAGAGGAAGAGGAATATTAATGAGCAAAGGCAAAGTTGTTGTAGGTATGTCCGGAGGAGTTGACTCCTCTGTGGCAGCCTGGCTTTTAAAAGAGCAGGGCTATGATGTGATCGGTGTGACGATGCAGATCTGGCAGGATGAAGACAACGTCGTTCAGGAAGAGAATGGAGGCTGCTGCGGGCTCAGTGCAGTGGATGATGCAAGACGGGTTGCGGCGTCTATAGGAATTCCTTATTATGTAATGAACTTTAAACAGGAATTTCAGAAAAATGTTATTGATTACTTTACAGAAGAGTATCTCAACGGAAGAACACCAAATCCATGTATTGCCTGTAACCGCTATGTGAAATGGGAAGCTCTTTTGCAGAGAAGTCTTTCAATTGGAGCAGATTATATTGCAACAGGACATTATGCAAGGATTGATAAGCTCCCGAACGGAAGATATGCAATCCGCAGATCTGCAACGCTTGCGAAAGACCAGACTTATGCACTTTATAATCTGACACAGGAACAGCTGGAACATACATTGATGCCGGTTGGAAATTATTCAAAAGATCAGATCCGTGAGATGGCAGAAAAAATCGGACTGCAGGTGGCAAATAAACCGGATAGTCAGGATATCTGTTTTGTTCCGGATGGAGATTATGCATCTTTTATTGAAGAAAACGCAGATGCTCCGATTCGTCAGGGAAATTTCGTGACACCGGATGGGAAGATCCTTGGAAAACACAAAGGAATCATTCATTATACAGTAGGACAGCGTAAAGGACTTGGGCTTGCATTAGGGTATCCTGCATTTGTACTGGAGATACGTCCGGAGACAGATGAAGTTGTAATCGGAACGTATGAAGAATCATTGACGCATACACTGCGTGCCAATGAGTTGAATTTTATGAGCGTGGAAGATCTTACAGAACCGATGCGTGTGTTTGCAAAGATTCGTTATAACCACAAAGGAGCCTGGTGTACCGTGGAGAAGACAGGAGAAGATGAGATTACCTGTACATTCGATGAACCAATCCGTGCAGTGACACCGGGACAGGCAGTTGTTCTTTATGATGGTGAGTATGTATTAGGAGGCGGCACAATATTATGATAACATGTGATGCTCATATGCATACAAGATTTTCAGAAGACAGTGATTCTTCAGTGCACTCCATGCTTGATGCAGCGGTGAATAAAGGAATGCAGGCAGTCTGCATCACGGATCATCTTGATAAAGACTTTCCAGAAACACCGGATTTTCCGGCGGGTGCATTTATGTTCGACCTAGATGAATATTTCAGTAGACTGACGCAATTAAAAACAGAATATCAGAAGAAACTGGAAGTCCGAATCGGTGTAGAGATCGGACTTCAGCCACACCTGGGAGAATATTATAAAGAACTGACAGAAAAATATCCGTTTGATTTTGTGATCGGTTCAGTACATCTTATCCATGGACAGGATCCGTATTATCGTGGATTTTTTGAAGGACGAAGTGATGAAGAGGCTTATCATGAAGCATTTGAGGTGACAGTTGAAAATCTGAAAAAAATAGATTCCTTTGATAGTTTGGGACATTTGGACTATGTTGTCCGTTATGGCGCACATCAGGCAGAAGGATATTCTTATAGAAAATATGCAGACGAGATCGATGAGATACTAAAGCATCTGATCAGTCATGGAAAAGGACTTGAGATGAATATGGCAGGAATGAAATATGGTCTCGGATTCCCGAATCCACATCCGGATGTTATCAGAAGATACAAGGAGCTTGGTGGTGAAATTGTCACAATCGGAGCGGATGCACACAGACCGGAACATATAGCTTTTGACTACGAACAGGCGGGAGAGATACTTATAAGCTGTGGTTTTAGTTATTATGCAGAATTTAAGGGGCGGAAACCGATATTTAAGAGAATTGTTCCATAAAAATCGAATTATATGGATTTAAGGGTTGAATTTTTGTTTCTGTTTTAGTACAATGAATCTAGTTGATGAATATTTAACAAATATCGCATTGTTATATTCATCGCCATGGCTGGAGACACAGTCATAAATTTTTTAAAACTTTTAGGAGGAATTAATCATGGCAGTAAAAGTAGCGATTAATGGTTTTGGACGTATCGGACGTCTTGCTTTCAGACAGATGTTCGGAGCAGAAGGATATGAGGTAGTAGCAATCAACGACCTTACATCTCCTAAGATGCTTGCTCACTTATTAAAATATGACTCAACTCAGGGAACATACGCTCTTGCAGATACAGTAGAGGCAGGAGAGGATTCCATCACAGTTGACGGAAAAGAGATCAAGATCTACGCAAAAGCTAACGCAGCTGAACTTCCTTGGGGAGAAATCGGTGTTGACGTTGTTCTGGAGTGTACAGGATTCTACACATCCAAAGCAAAAGCTCAGGCTCACATCGATGCAGGTGCTAAGAAAGTAGTTATTTCTGCTCCAGCTGGAAATGACCTTCCGACAATCGTTTACAATGTAAACCACGAGACACTTTCAAAAGATGAGAACATCATCTCCGCAGCTTCTTGTACAACAAACTGCCTGGCTCCGATGGCAAAAGCTCTTAACGACCTTGCAGCAATCAAGTCCGGTATCATGTGTACAATCCACGCTTACACAGGAGATCAGATGACACTTGATGGACCGCAGAGAAAAGGTGATCTTAGAAGATCTCGTGCAGCTGCAGTTAACATCGTACCAAACAGCACAGGTGCTGCTAAAGCAATCGGTCTTGTTATCCCAGAACTGAACGGAAAACTTATCGGATCTGCTCAGCGTGTTCCTACACCAACAGGTTCTACAACAATCCTTACAGCAGTAGTTGACGGAGAAGTTACAGTTGATCAGATCAACGAGGCTATGAAGGCTGCTTCCAACGAGTCCTTCGGATACAACACAGATCAGATCGTATCCAGCGATATCGTAGGAATGAGATATGGTTCACTGTTTGATGCTACTCAGACAATGGCTCTTCCAGTTGGCGATGGTACAACAGAGGTTCAGGTTGTTTCATGGTATGACAACGAGAACTCTTACACAAGCCAGATGGTAAGAACAATCAAATACTTTGGAAAACTTCTTGAGGCTTAATTCTTTTTGAGAAATTAGAATCTCAGAGATTTATCTGAATTATTGACTCACAATGGGGTCCGGTCTTATTGTAGGACCGGACCCCATTTTCTTTGTGCAGAACAGATTCTGCACGTGAAAGTGACAGGAAATAGAAATACAGGAGGCTATGAAAAATGGCAGCACTTAATAAAAAATCCGTAGATGATATCAATGTAAAAGGAAAAAGAGTTCTTGTAAGATGTGACTTCAACGTACCGCTTCAGGATGGAAAGATCACAGATGAGAACCGTATCGTGGCAGCTCTTCCTACAATCAAGAAGCTGATTGCTGATGGAGGAAAAGTAATCCTTTGTTCCCACCTTGGAAAACCGAAGGGAGAGCCAAAGCCGGAGCTTTCACTTGCACCAGTAGCAGTAAGACTTTCTGAGCTCCTCGGACAGGAAGTTAAATTTGCAGCTGATCCGGAAGTAGTTGGACCAAACGCAAAAGCAGCTGTTGAAGCTATGAAAGATGGAGATGTTATCCTTCTTGAAAATACACGTTACAGAGCAGAAGAGACAAAGAATGGTGAAGCATTCAGCAAAGATCTTGCATCTCTTTGTGATGTATTTGTAAACGATGCATTCGGAACAGCCCACAGAGCACACTGCTCTAACGTAGGTGTTACACAGTTCGTTGACACAGCTGTTGTTGGATACTTAATGCAGAAAGAAATCGATTTCCTTGGAAATGCAGTAGAGAATCCGGAGAGACCATTTGTTGCTATCCTTGGTGGATCCAAAGTTTCCAGCAAGATTTCTGTAATCAACAACCTTCTTGACAAAGTTGACACACTGATCATTGGTGGCGGAATGTGCTATACATTTACAAAAGCTCAGGGCGGTAATGTAGGAAATTCCCTTCTTGAGGAAGATTACTTACAGTATGCACTTGACATGGTTAAGAAAGCAGAGGAGAAAGGTGTTAAACTTCTTCTTCCAGTAGATGCTGTTGTAGCAGATGCTTTCTCTAACGATGCAAATACAAAAGTTGTAGCTCAGAACGAGATCCCGGACGGATGGATGGGTCTTGATATCGGACCTAAGACAGCTGAGATGTTCGCTGATGCTGTTAAATCTGCGAAGACAGTTGTATGGAACGGACCAATGGGATGCTTCGAGATGCCGAAATTCGCTGAAGGAACAAAGGCAGTAGCAGAAGCACTTGCCAACACAGATGCTGTAACAATCATCGGTGGTGGAGATTCTGCAGCAGCTGTTAACCAGCTTGGATATGGTGACAAGATGACACATATCTCTACAGGTGGTGGAGCTTCTCTTGAATTCCTCGAAGGAAAAGAACTTCCGGGAGTAGCGGCAGCTAACGATAAATAATAAGAATCTGTAATTACAGATCAGAAGAAACCCGTGTTGTTACATTTCACACGGGTTCTGAATATAAAATTCAAGGAGATAAGAACAATGGCAAGAAAGAAAATTATTGCAGGAAACTGGAAAATGAACAAAACTCCAAGCGAGGCAGTTGCGCTTGTAGAAGAGTTAAAACCACTCGTAGCTAACGAAGACGTAGATGTCGTATTCTGCGTACCGGCTATTGATATTGTACCAGTTGTAGAGGCTGCTAAGGGAACAAACATCCAGGTTGGAGCTGAGAACATGTATTTTGAGGAGAGCGGAGCTTACACAGGTGAGATTTCCCCGAATATGCTTGTAGATGCAGGTGTTAAATATGTAGTTCTCGGACATTCTGAGAGAAGAGAGTACTTCGGTGAGACAAACGAAGATGTAAATAAGAAAATCCTGAAAGCATTTGAGCATGGTATTACACCAATCATGTGCTGTGGAGAAACTCTTGAGCAGAGAGAGCAGGGTGTGACAATGGACTTCATCCGTCAGCAGGTTAAGGTTGGATTCCAGGGTGTTACAGCAGATCAGGCTAAGACAGCAGTTATCGCTTACGAGCCAATCTGGGCAATCGGAACAGGAAAGACAGCTACAACAGAGCAGGCTGAAGAAGTTTGTGCAGGAATCCGTGCTTGCATCGCAGAAGTATATGATGAAGCTACAGCAGAAGCAATCCGTATCCAGTACGGCGGATCTGTAAACGCAGCTACAGCTCCTGAGCTTTTTGCACAGGCTGACATCGATGGAGGTCTTGTAGGTGGAGCTTCCCTTAAGGCTGACTTCGGAAAGATCGTTAACTACAAATAATAAGATCTAAGGCTGTTTCATTATAACAGATAATTAAGAAAGGTCATCTGGTCAGAAAGATATTTATATTGCCGGGCACAGGTAGTGCAGACAGTAGCGATATAGATAGCAATTCTGACAGGATGGCCTTTTTTCTTGACTTTGAAAATCATTTGAGTGTATCATAGAGGAGATTGATAAAATAATGTAACAGCTTAATGAAGAAAATAAAGCAATTAAGAAAAGGGAATATAAAAGATAGGAGATTAAGAAGCTATGGTAGGAATTATCGGAGCGATGGAAGAAGAAGTCCGTGAGCTGATCGAGGATATGACAGAATGCGAGATGCAGGAAAAGGCATCCATGAAATTTTATAAAGGTCAGCTTTATGGAAAAGAAGCAGTTGTTGTACAGAGCGGAATCGGTAAAGTGAACGCTGGAATCTGTACACAGATCCTTATAGACTTTTATCAGGTGGATCAGCTGATCAATACAGGTGTAGCCGGTTCTCTGGATGCAGAGATCAATATCGGAGATATTGTTGTATCTACAGATGCAGTAGAGCATGATATGGATGTCAGTGCATTGGGAGATCCTGTCGGACAGGTGCCGCGTATGGATGTATTTGCATTTCCGGCAGATAAAGAACTTGTGAGAAAAGCAGTGGAAGCAAATAAAAAGGCGAATTCAGATATTCGTACATTTACAGGAAGAGTTGCAAGCGGAGACCAGTTTATTTCTGAAAAAGAAGTAAAAGAACGTATTGTTAATAATTTTGGTGCGAAATGTGCTGAGATGGAAGGAGCAGCAATTGCTCACGGTGCATATTTGAATCATGTTCCATGTGTGATTATTCGTGCAATCTCAGACAAGGCAGATGGAAGTGCACAGGTGGATTATCCTACATTTGAGAAACAGGCGATCGTTCATGGTGTAAAGCTGATGAAAGAATTGCTTCCGACATTATAAGATTTTTAATGTAGTGATTTTTACATGAATTCAGGCGAAAATCTGCTTATTTTCGGATATATTTGACCAGAGCTCTGACTTGCAAAATTGTGCTAAAACTAGTACAATAAAGCGTAGAGTTAAAAAATAGACAATCTTAATGCAAAGGAGATATTGAGATGAGCAAAAAACCAACCGTATTGATGATTTTAGATGGATATGGATTAAGAGATAAGACAGAGGGTAATGCAGTAGCACTTGCGAATACTCCTGTTATGGATAAACTGATGGCAGAGTATCCGTTTGTAAAAGGAAATGCAAGCGGACTTTCTGTAGGTCTTCCGGATGGACAGATGGGTAACTCAGAAGTAGGACATATGAATATGGGTGCCGGACGTATCATTTATCAGGAACTTACAAAGATCACAAAGTCTATCGAAGACGGAGAATTCTTTGAGAACAAAGCTCTTCTTGCAGCTTGTGAGAATGTAAAGAAGAACGATTCTGCACTTCACCTGATGGGACTTGTATCTGACGGAGGAGTTCATAGTCATATTACTCATATTTATGGAATTCTTGAGCTCGCCAAGAGACAGGGAATCGAGAAAGTATATGTTCATTGTTTCCTTGACGGCCGTGATACACCACCGGCATCAGGTAAAGAGTATGTAGAGCAGCTTGAAGCAAAGATGAAAGAGATTGGTGTAGGTGAAGTTGCATCTGTATCCGGACGTTACTATGCAATGGATCGTGATAACCGTTGGGATCGTGTGGAGAAAGCTTACAAAGCATTAGTTGCAGGAGAAGGCAATACAGCAGAATCCGCAACAGCAGGAATTCAGGCTTCCTACGATGAGGATGTAACAGACGAGTTCGTAGTACCATTTGTTGTAACAAAAGACGGTGCTGCAACAGCAACAATCAAAGAAAATGATTCTGTTGTATTCTTCAACTTCCGTCCTGACAGAGCAAGAGAGCTCACAAGAACATTTTGTGATGACAGCTTTGACGGATTTGAAAGAGGAGATAGAGTGAAGACTACATTCGTATGCTTCACAGAGTATGATGCGACAATCGAGAATAAGATGGTTGCATTTGTAAAAGAATCTATTACGAATACATTTGGACAGTTCCTTGCAGATAATGGACTGAAACAGGCTCGTATCGCAGAGACAGAGAAATATGCTCACGTAACATTCTTCTTCAATGGTGGAGTAGAAGAGCCGAATGAGGGAGAGGACAGAATCCTTGTGAAATCCCCTAAGGTTGCTACTTATGACCTGAAACCGGAGATGAGCGCTTACGAAGTATGTGACAAGCTTGTTGGAGCGATCAAGTCTGAGAACTATGATGTGATCGTGATCAACTTTGCAAACCCTGACATGGTAGGACATACAGGTGTTCAGGAAGCTGCGATCAAGGCTGTAGAAGCAGTTGACGAGTGTGTAGGAAAGGCTGTAGAGGCTCTGAAAGAAGTAGACGGACAGATGTTCATCTGCGCTGACCACGGAAATGCAGAGCAGCTGATCGATGAGGAGACAGGTGAGCCATTCACAGCTCATACAACAAATCCGGTACCGTTTATCCTTGTAAATGCTGATCCGGCTTACAAATTAAGAGAAGGCGGATGCCTGGCAGACATCGCTCCGACACTGATCGAGCTGATGGGAATGCAGCAGCCGGCTGAGATGACAGGAAAATCTCTGTTAGTGAAATAATTCATAAGTGTTGAATTTGGATTCAGGCAACTTGAATGATTCTTTCAAGAGAAAAGAATCCAGAAGAAAATTGCGTGAATTAAGATAGAAGTGAAAAGGGAAAGCTATTGACTGCGATAACAACAGTGCTTGTTTTAGTTTATCGTAATTGATAGCTTTCCTTTTCCCTATAGGTTGTTGTTCGCAGTAGATGTGTACAGCAATGTCTATGGTTCAGAGAGGAAAGGAAAAGTCATGCGTGAAAGATTGACAAAAAATGATGTGGAAAAGATTCAGGCAGAGATTGAGCATCGAAAATTAGTAGAACGTAAAGAATTGATTGAAGCAGTGAAAGAAGCAAGATCTCATGGAGACTTGAGTGAGAACTTCGAATATCACGCAGCTAAAAAAGCGAAGAATCAGAACGAAAGTCGTATTCGTTATCTGGAAAGAATGCTCAAGACAGCTGAGATTGTGGAAGATCATTCCGAAGCAGATGAGATTGGTCTGAATAATACCGTAGAGCTTTATTGTGAAGACGATGATGAGATCGAGACATATCGCATTGTAACTTCTGTAAGAGGAAGCTCTTTGAACGGACTGGTCAGCATAGAATCTCCGATTGGAAAAGCTCTGCTCGGACACAAAGAAGGCGAGAGAGTCTATATTAAAGTGAACGATGATTTCGGCTATTATGTGGTGATCCGTAAAGTGATTAAAACAGAAAGTGAAGAGGATGATCAAATTAGAAAATTTTAACAGAGTGAGGAATTGGAAATGAAAATAACAACTGTACTGTTTGACCTAGATGGAACACTCACAGATTCAGGTCCGGGAATTATGAATTCTGTAAAATATGCGCTGGAGAAGGTGGGAGAACCGACACCTGACGTAGATGAATTACGTAAATTTATTGGACCACCGCTGAAGGGTCAGTTTATGGAACACTGTGGAATTGATGAAGAAAAAGCAGCAGAGATGGTTACTCTTTATCGAGAATATTTCACAGTGACAGGTATTTTTGAAAACAGTGTGTATGATGGCGTAGAAGAGATGCTCAAGACATTGAAACAAGCGGGAATCAAGATTGCGATGGCGACATCCAAGCCGGAAAAATTTGCTAAAATCATCGCAGATCACTTTGGACTGGCTCAATATTTTGATGTGATCGGCGGGGCATGTATGGATGAGACACGTACAGAAAAACAAGATGTTATCCATTATGTCTTGGAACAGTGCGAAGAGAAAGAACTGGATAAAATCGTAATGGTCGGAGATCGTTCTTATGACATACTAGGAGGCCATGCGGAAGGGCTGAAAGTGATCGGTGTTCTGTATGGATACGGAGACTTAAAAGAACTCTCAGAGGCAGGTGCAGATGCTCTGGCAACAACACCACAGGAAGTGGCCGAACTGGTTCTGGAAACCGAATAAAGTAAATCGATTTAACAATAGTTTGATTTATTTTACATAGATTTAGCATTGGAAGAAAATGAGACTTTACAAATACCCTCTATACTAAGAATTGTCAAAAGGAAAACACTTAGACATTTTTAGTAGAAAGAGGGTAATTTTTATGTATGGAAAACTTTGGAGTTTTGTAAATCATTATATAGATGCAGATCATGCACTTGCAGTATATCTGCCAATTTTAATTGTAGGATGGACAATCATTGGAACACTGTTTGGATTAGGAGTATGTTCTGCAATCAGAATAGATCTGATACAGAGTCTGGCAGATATCCTCTGTGCAGGAGGATACGCAGGAATTTTCCTGGGACTTTTCGGGGGAATCCTTTACTTGTATCGGAAATAAAGATTTATCGTAGGGATTCTTTTTCGAGTTCGGACGAAAACAGAGAATATGATTTTAGATAGTTGATTGTTAGAAGATGGGTATAGGAACGCCGACTCAGGGTTACGCATACTGTTCATACTAAGAAAAACAATAGACTGCTAAAAGCAAAGAAAGGATTGACAAACTCGCTGCCGCTCAGACAGCTGTCAATCCTTTCTTTGACGCAGTCTATTGTTTTTCAAGTATGAGCAAGCATGCTCCACATTCGTCTGCGTCCCTATACCCACCTTCTAACATAAAGCTCCTCGAAGCTTATATTTTCTGTTTTCTGTTTATTAAAAAATCGATTCCAACGCTAAATTTTATTAGGTGCAAAAACGTTTGAGATATGGATATCATTCTATAGAATTTCCGTTGCGCCTACCTCTCAAGTAGAGTTCTTCTTTCGAGGAAGTAGAAATCTGATATCGCTGAAAACTTACCGATAGACAAACATCGAGGGTTTGATTCAGGTGACTGTTCTGTGTGCTTGGAAAGACTTAAAAAACGAAAGATTACGTTGAAGCAATGCGAGGCAGCTGTCTGAAGCGGCAGCGAGTTTGCCGAGCATTGTTTTGTTTTTAGTAATCTTTCGTTTTTCTTAGTCTTTCCTGTATACAGAACCCGGAGCCTGCATCAAACCCTCGATGTCTGTCTATTCGAATAAACTTTACATGCGATATCTGATTTCGTCCGAACTCGAAAAAGAATCCCTACGTCAAATCTTTATTTCTCCAGATTTTTAAACGCCGTTGACAGCATCAGTTTAATACGATTCAACTGATTTACTTCACTTGCGCCCGGATCGAAGTCAATTGCTACGATGTTGGATTCAGGGTGTCTGCGGCGGAGTTCTTTGATAACTCCCTTACCTACAACATGGTTTGGCAGGCAGGCAAATGGCTGGGTGCAGACAATATTTCCGGCACCGCTGTGAATGAGTTCGAGCATCTCACCGGTCAGGAACCATCCTTCACCGGTCTGATTTCCGAGAGATACGATCTCTGAAGCCATTTTTGCAAGATCTTCAATGTGAGCCGGCGGATCAAAGTGTTTACTTTCTGCAAATGCTTTGGAAGCCGGAGCACGGAACCATTCCAGAGCTTTGATTCCAAGATTTCCTGCTGTTGCTTTGGACTTCTTCATTCCCAGATGGGAAACTTTGAAGTTCTGATTGTAGAAGCAGTAGAGCAGGAAGTCGAGAAGATCCGGAACAACTGCTTCGGCGCCTTCGCTTTCCAGAAGCTCTGCCAGATGATTGTTGGCAGCCGGAAGGAATTTAACAAGGATTTCTCCAACGATTCCAACACGAGGTTTCTTAATGTCGAGTGTTTCTATATTATCAAAATCATTGATGATCTCTTTACAAAGCTTCTTAAATCTCTTACGGGACGGATATCCTTCGGACACAAACTTCTTAACAACTTCAGCCCATTTGCGGTGAATCTTATCTGTAGTTCCCGGTACGGCCTCATAAGGACGCATACGGTAAACACATTTCATAAAGATATCTCCGAATACTGCTGCGTAGATTCCGCGGAGAACCAGTGCAGGAGAAAGTTTGAATCCAGGATTATCTTCCAGTCCACTTAAGTTAAGTGAGATAACCGGAATATGCTCCATGCCGGCTTTCTTAAGTGCACGACGGATAAATCCGATATAGTTCGAAGCACGGCAGCCACCACCAGTCTGTGTGATGATAACAGCTGTATGATTCAAGTCATATTTTCCGGATAACAGTGCATCCATGATCTGACCGACAACGATCAGAGAAGGGTAGCAGGCATCGTTATTTACATATTTTAATCCCATATCGACAGCCTGTTTGTTATCGTTAGGAAGAACATCGATGTTGTATCCGGCAGCGCGGAAAGCAGGCTCAAGCAGTTCGAAATGAACCGGAGACATCTGCGGACAGAGAATTGTATAATCCTTACGCATTTCTTTTGTAAATGTAACCTTTTCGATAGAAGCCGGACGAATGGTACGTTTTTCCTGTTTCTTTTCACGCACACGGATTGCAGCGAGAAGAGAGCGTACACGGATTCTTGCAGCTCCAAGATTATTTACTTCATCAATCTTCAAAGTTGTGTAGATCTTATCTGAATTTGTAAGGATCGCAGCAACCTGATCTGTTGTAACAGCATCCAGTCCACATCCGAAGGAGTTGAGTTGAATCAGATCAAGATTCTCTGTTGTTTTTACATAATTTGCGGCAGCATACAGTCTGGAGTGGTACATCCACTGATCCATAACATTCAGAGGGTGCTCTGCCGGATTCAAATGAGAGACAGAGTCTTCTGTAAGTACTGCAATATTGTAGGATGTAATCAATTCAGGAAGACCATGATTCACCTCCGGATCGATATGGTATGGACGACCGGCAAGTACGATACCGCGGTTTCCTGTTTCATTTAAGAAACGGATTGTTTCTTCCCCTTTATTTCTCATATCCTGACGACAGGCAGCAAGTTCATTCCATGCGTCATGGACTGCTGACTTGATTTCGCTTTCGGAAAGAGAGAACTTCTTACTTAATTCTTCTACAAGACGATAAGAAATCGTCTCTTCACTTTCAAAATTCAAGAATGGATGGATAAAATCAACTTCTCCGTTGACGATCGGGTCCATGTTATTCTTGATGTTTTCCGGATAAGAAGTAACGATCGGACAGTTGTAGTGATTATCAGAATCAGCAAATTCTTTCCGCTCATACGGGATTGAAGGATAGAAAATGTGTTTCACTCCCTGATTGATCAGCCACTGTACATGTCCGTGCGCCAGTTTCGCCGGATAACACTCGGATTCACTTGGAATAGATTCAATACCAAGTTCATAAACCTTTCTTGTGGAAGCTGGTGACAGAACAACACGGAATCCAAGTTTTGTAAAAAATGTGAACCAGAACGGATAGTTCTCGTACATATTCAATACGCGAGGAATACCGATTGATCCGTGTTTTGCCTCTTCTTCGGAAAGCGGTTCATAATCAAAATAGCGATGCAATTTATATTCAAATAAATTCGGCATCTGATTTTTTGATTTCTCTTTTCCAAGTCCGCGCTCACAGCGATTTCCTGTGATGAATTTACGTCCACCACTGAAATGGTTGATCGTCAGACGGCAGTTGTTTGTACATCCACGACATTTTGTCATTGTTGTGGAGTATTCAAGGGAACGGATGTCATCAATGGAAAGCATTGTTGTGCCTTCGCAGTCAACATAACGTTCACGGGCAATCAGAGCTGCACCGAATGCACCCATGATTCCGGCAATGTCCGGGCGGATCGCTTCACAGTTCGCGATTTTCTCAAAGCTTCGAAGAACTGCATTATTATAGAAGGTACCTCCCTGAACAACAATATGATTTCCAAGTTCGGATGCATCAGATACTTTGATTACCTTGAACAGGGCATTCTTGATAACAGAATAAGCAAGTCCGGCTGAGATATCAGCAACAGACGCCCCCTCTTTCTGTGCTTGTTTTACTTTGGAGTTCATAAACACAGTACAACGTGTTCCGAGATCGATCGGGTTCTGTGCATAAAGTGCTTCGTGAGCAAAATCCTCTACAGAATAATTCAGAGATTTTGCAAATGTCTCAATGAAAGAACCGCATCCGGAAGAGCAGGCTTCGTTCAGCTGAACACTGTCGACAGTCTGATTTTTGATTTTGATACATTTCATATCCTGACCGCCAATGTCCAGAATACAGTCTACATCTGGTTCAAAGAAGGATGCTGCATAATAATGAGAAACAGTTTCAACTTCTCCTTCATCAAGCATCAGAGCAGCTTTGATCAGTGCTTCGCCGTATCCTGTGGAACAGGAATGAACAATCTCTACACCCTCAGGGAGTTGATCGTAAATATCTTTGATCGCTGTGATCGTTGTACCAAGCGGATCCCCGTCGTTGTTGTGATAGAAGGAATAAAGAAGTGTTCCGTCTTCACCAACGAGAGCTGCTTTTGTAGTTGTTGAACCGGCATCGATTCCAAGAAATGCTTTTCCTTTGTATGAGGCAAGATCTTTTACCGGCACCTGATGCTTTGCATGGCGGGAAATAAATTCCTCGTAATCAGCAGTTGTTGCAAACAGTGGATCCAGACGTTCCACTTCGAAATCCATTTGGATTTTATTCTCGAGACGATTCTGCATATCACGCAGTTCCATCGGAGTATCTTTTTTGGAATTCAGTGCGGAACCAATCGCAGCAAACAAATGTGAGTGATTTGGTGCGATAATATGTTCATCATCCAGTTTTAATGTGCGGATGAATGCTTCTCTTAATTCTGAGAGGAAATGAAGTGGACCTCCTAAAAATGCAACATGACCACGGATCGGTTTTCCACAGGCAAGACCACTGATGGTCTGATTCACAACAGCCTGGAAAATGGATGCGGCAAGGTCTTCCTTAGCAGCACCGTCATTGATCAGTGGCTGGATATCTGTCTTGGCAAATACACCGCAGCGCGCAGCGATAGAGTATAATGCTTTGTAATTTTTAGCGTATTCATTCAGACCGGAAGCATCTGTCTGAAGAAGAGATGCCATCTGGTCAATGAAAGAACCTGTACCACCGGCACAGACACCATTCATACGCTGTTCTACATTTCCACCCTCAAAATAAATGATCTTCGCATCTTCTCCACCAAGCTCAATTGCTACATCTGTCTGAGGAGCGTAATCCTGTAGTGCAGTGGAGACTGCAATTACCTCCTGGACAAATGGAACACCGAGATGTTTGGCAAGTGTCAGGCCACCGCTTCCTGTGATGACAGGAGAAACCTGGATTGGTCCAAGCTTATAAAGCGCACGGCCGAGCAGATCGGAAAGCGTCTCCTGGATATTAGCGAAATGGCGCTCATAATCAGAGAAGAGGACTTCATTTTCATCATTAAGAATTGCAATTTTTACTGTTGTGGAACCAATGTCGATTCCTAAAGTATGTAGATTTTTTGCGTTCATAATTAATATCCCCAATCTTTTGTAATTCAGTTAATTTGTCAAATTTATATGAGTTACTACCTATTAAATGCGTTTGTTAGCTCGCAATAAATAACATTATACGACAAGATTCTCAAAAAGACAATGGTCATTGTAGTGTAGTAAGTGTGAAGAAATGAGCTGCAATATGGCAAAATGTCTAAGTAGAAAGGAACGGAAAATATCATATTCTTGTTAAAAGTGTATTAATATAAAAACAATCGTTTGACAAAACAAGTCTTCCCTTGTACAATTACTGCTATACAAAGATGTGAGTGCTGGCCACACGTAGTGGACAGTAATATAAAATGAAAATAGAAGGAGAATACAAGTTGAACTGGCTTGACAAATTAGAAAAAAAATTAGGTCGTTTTGCAATACCGAATCTTACGGTGTATCTGCTGGCCGGGTATGTGATAGGTTTCGCTATTTATTATTTAGCACCGGGACTTTTAGGATGGCTTACACTGGAACCGGCATATATTTTAAGAGGACAGATCTGGAGGATTATTTCCTGGGTATTGATCCCACCGACAGGAAGTTTGATTTCTTTACTGTTTCTAGTATTATTGTACTATTCTCTTGGTTCTGCACTTGAGAGAACCTGGGGAACATTCCGCTATAATGTATACATTTTTTCAGGAATACTTTTTACAGTGATCGCAGTATTCATACTGTATGGTGTGTTTTATCTTATCTATGGAATTGAACTTCCACTTTCAAGCATCGGATTGATCAGCACGAACTACATTACAATGTCTATCTTTTTGGCATTTGCTTCCATCTATCCGGATATGGAAGTTTTACTCTATTTTATTTTACCGATTAAGATGAAATGGATGGCTTTCGTATATGTAGCAATGGCACTGTATTATTTCTTTACAGGAAGTCTCGCAACGAAAGTTGCGATTGCGGCATCCTTATTGAACTTTGTTATCTTTTTCCTGTCCAGCAGGAATATGAAGCGTTTCAGTCCGAAAGAGCAGGCGAGAAAAGCAAAGTTTAAACAGCAGACGAGACCACACATGACTTATGCGAATGGGGCAAGACACCGTTGTGCAGTCTGCGGACGTACAGAACTTGATGATCCGACATTGGAGTTCCGTTTCTGTTCAAAATGTAATGGAAACTATGAGTATTGCCAGGATCATTTATTTACACATGAACATGTAAAGTAGAAAATGAGAATTGTGTAACGCATATTTTCATAGTTTACCGGAGATGAGGTATGGCAGTGCAGTGTATCAGATCAGAGTTGCAGCCGAAAGTGATACAGTGCAGCTTCGCTCCAGGTGTATAGGAACTTTATGGTTATATTTTTTAAAGGAGAGATTGACTTAGTATGAAAAAAACAAAAGTAGTATGTACGATGGGACCAAACACAAATGATAGAGAACTGATGAGAAAACTCATCCAGAATGGCATGGATGTAGCTCGTTTCAACTTCTCTCATGGTGATCATGAAGAACAGAAGGGTCGTATGGATATGCTCAAAGAGCTTCGCGAGGAAGAGCATGCAACGACAGCTATTCTTCTGGATACAAAGGGACCAGAGATCCGTACAGGTGTTCTGAAAGACGGAAAGAAGATTAAGCTTGAAACAGGGAAGACCTTTACACTTACTACAGAAGATATTGTTGGTGATGAAAATAAAGTATCTATCACATATAAGGGACTTGCAGAAGATGTAAGTGAAGGAAAGATTATTTTGATTGATGATGGTCTGATCGGACTGAAAGTAATCGGAAAAACAGACAAAGAAATTCATTGTGAGATCATCAACGGTGGTGAACTCGGAGAGAAAAAGGGCGTTAATGTACCGGGAGTACCGGTAAGACTTCCGGCAATCACTGAGAAAGATAAAGAAGATATTAAATTCGGAGCAGAGCAGGGAATTGATTTTATTGCTGCATCTTTCGTAAGAAATGCAGAGTGTATTCTTGAGATCAAGGCATATCTGAAGTCTCTCGGAGCTCCTTACATTCCGATCATCGCAAAGATTGAGAATGAAGAAGGAATCAGCAATATCGATGAGATCATTCGTGCAGCAGATGGTATCATGGTTGCCCGTGGAGACCTCGGAGTTGAGATTCCGGCAGAGGAACTTCCATATCTTCAGAAGATGATGATCCAGAAATGTAACGATCAGTTCAAGACAGTTATCACAGCAACACAGATGCTCGATTCTATGATGCGTAATCCACGTCCGACAAGAGCTGAGGTAACAGACGTTGCGAACGCTGTATATGACGGAACAGATGCTGTAATGCTCTCAGGAGAGACAGCACAGGGTAAATACCCACTCGAGGCGCTTCAGATGATGGTTCATATCATCGAGCAGACAGAGAAACACCTTGATTATGATAGCATGCTTGAGAAAGAGCACGGTCATTTAAGAGGCGGAGTATCCAGTGCAATCGGATATTCATCCGTACTGGCAGCAGCAAACCTGAATGCAAAATGTATCATTACACCATCTGTATCAGGAGCAACTTCAAGAGTTGTATCCAACTTAAGACCAAGACAGGAAATCCTTGGTGTAACTCCGAACGAGAGAACACTGAGAAGAATGTCTATTTACTGGGGCGTAAGACCGCTGAAGTCTCTTGAAGTTGATACAACAGAAGATATCTGTGAAAATGCGATCGAACTGGCACAGGTAAAACAGTATGTTGAGCCGGGAGATGTTGTAGTTATCACAGCTGGAATTCCTTCAACAAATGTAAGCAAAGAGAGAAGCTTTACAAGTAATATGATGAGAATTGTGACAGTAGATTAAATTAGAAAAACTTTTAATAAGAGCCAGAACAGTTACCGTGCGAGGTGCCTGTTCTGGCTCTTATTAAATACAATCAATATATTGACATCCAACAATCAATGCTGTATAGTGTTCCTGTAAAGAACTACTAATCAGAGGGATGGTGCTATGGACGAAAGTAAAGCAATTGAATATCTGATGCATTTTGGAATGTCCCGGCAGGAAGCAACTGTTTATCTTCGGCTGATCGAAGCAGGAAAGCAGACGGGGTATGAGATTGCGAGAGATACAGGAATCTCAAGGTCGAATGTGTATGCATCACTGGCAGCTCTGGTTGAGAAAGGGGCTGCATATCTGGTAGAAGAGGATGCCAAACGATATATTCCGGTTCATGTTCAGGAGTTCTGTGGTAACAGAATCCGCAGAATGGAAGAAGAACAGAAATGGTTGGATATGAATCTTACGGGAGAACAGAAAGAAGAAGAAGGATATGTTACGATCGATGGTCAGGAACATATTTCAGATAAGATCCATAATCTTCTGGCTAATGTGGAAGAAAGAGTGTATTGTTCCTGTTCCGGTGTCTGTCTGGAACAGTTGAAAGGACAGTTAAAGGAACTGACAGAAAAAGGAAAAAAGGTAGTTCTTGTGACAGATCATCCATTTGAACTTTCAGGGGCGATCATTTATGTGACGAAAGAAAAAGGAAATCAGATTGGTCTGATCACAGATTCTAAATATGTACTTTCGGGTGAGTATGGACAGGAGAGCAGAAACACTTGTGTCTATTCCGGACAGAGAAATTTCGTTACGCTGTTTAAAACAGCACTTGCGAATGAGATAGAATTAATCAAAATACGCGAAGGAGAAAATGAAAATGAGTAAGAAACCATTTGTGACAAAAGAACAGGTTGAAGAGATTGTAAAAACATATCCGACTCCGTTCCATCTTTATGATGAGAAAGGGATCCGCGAGAATGCAAAAGCATTAAAGGAAGCATTTGCATGGAATCCGGGATATAAAGAGTATTTTGCTGTAAAGGCAACTCCGAATCCGTTCCTTTTACAGATCTTGAAAGAGTATGGATGCGGTTGTGACTGCTCCTCTTATACAGAACTGCTTATGTCAGATGCAGTTGGAATTGATGGTCATGATATTATGTTTTCCTCTAATGATACACCGGAGGAAGATTTTAAACTTGCTGATAAACTTGGAGCAATCATCAATCTGGATGATATTACACATATTGACTTCCTTGAGAAGACAATCGGACATATTCCGGAGACAATCAGTTGCCGTTATAATCCGGGCGGAATATTCAAGATCAGTAATGATATTATGGATAATCCGGGAGATTCAAAGTATGGAATGACAACAGAGCAGATCACAGAAGCATTTAAGACACTGAAGGCAAAAGGTGCAAAAGAATTTGGTATTCATGCATTCCTTGCCAGCAATACAGTGACAAATGATTATTATCCAATGCTTGCAAAAGTTCTTTTTGAACAGGCAGTACGTCTTCAGAAAGAAACAGGAGTACATATTAAGTTTATTAATCTTTCTGGTGGTATTGGAATTCCTTACACACCGGATCAGGAGCCGAATGATATCCGTGTGATCGGAGAAGGTGTCCGCAAGGTTTATGAAGAAGTACTTGTTCCGGCAGGAATGGGAGATGTTGCAATCTACACAGAGCTTGGCCGCTTTATGATGGGACCTTATGGCTGCCTTGTGACAAAAGCAATCCATGAGAAGAATACTTATAAGAACTACATCGGAGTAGATGCGTGTGCTGTTAACCTGATGCGCCCGGCAATGTATGGAGCATATCATCATATTACTGTTCTTGGAAAAGAAGATGCACCGTGCGATCACAAATATGATGTAACAGGTTCTCTGTGTGAAAATAATGATAAGTTTGCAATTGACAGAATGCTTCCGGAAGTTGATATGGGAGATTACCTTGTAATCCATGATACGGGTGCACATGGTTTCTCTATGGGATATAATTATAATGGTAAATTAAAATCAGCAGAGCTGCTCCTGAAAGAAGATGGAAGTGTACAGATGATTCGCCGTGCAGAGACACCGAAAGACTATTTTGCAACATTTGATTGTTTTGAGGTTGGAAAGAAACTTTGCAAATAAAAAGCAAATAAAATCATAAAAAATAGTTGAAAAATGTGACCAGATATGGTAACATAAAAAAGCTGATTCGGACAGGAAAATTTTCTTGTCCGACAGAATAAGCCGCTGTGGCGGAATTGGCAGACGCACTTGACTCAAAATCAAGCGGTTAGTAGCCGTGCCGGTTCGAGTCCGGCCAGCGGCATCGAACTTAATCTCTGAATATCTTACAAATTCAATGTTTGCAAGATATCCAGAGATTTTTTATATATTAGGAAAGTGCTTTCCCAATATATAAAAAACGCTCCGCTAAGGATGCGCACTGCGACGTACAATGTAGATGTCGCAAGCGGTCTACGTTTCCACTTCGGTCCTTGCTAAACAAGCGCCACTGGCGCTTAGCAACGCCGCAGGCGCAAGAATGTGCAATGCACATTCTTTGTTCTTTGTAATTTCACTTTTTTCCACGACCAACGAGATAATCAATTGAGACTGTATAATAATCAGCAAGTTTGATGAAGACATCAATAGGAACGTTGATTTTTCCAAGTTCATATTTAGAATATGTAGTCTGTTTGATGTTGAGGTATGCAGCAACTTCTTTCTGCGTTTTATCATTATCTTCTCGCAAATTTCGTATGTTTTCGAATTTCATAATCCCATCCTTGTACCTTAAAGCCGGTGTGCGAACTTAACCGGAAGCAAGCTATCATTCACAGTATCCAGTGAACAATAATCTGATATCTTTTGTATTTTTGGATTATTATATAAAAGTCCTGACACGACTATTGAATTATAGTCGTACTACGACTATAATTGATAAAAACACGAAGAAATGTGCAAGAAGTGAGACAGCATAAGAACTAAGGGGAATGGGAGAAAGTGATGAATAAAGAAAACATAGATGATATGGATTATTATGAAAAATATCTGTTGAATGCGACGAAAGAAGAAAGGGATTGCTATATAAAAGAACATCCCGATTTTATGAATGAATATCCGGTATCGTATGAACATCGGGAACTGCTTCAGGATAAGATTTATCGTGGATTGATGCGTAAGATCCGGGAGTATGAAAAAAGTCGTGAGCAATAAAAAACTGACAGATCACAACAGAAACAGAATGAAATTCTTAATGGACAGAAAATGTTTCGTGTGGTTTGTCAGTTTGTTTTAAATAAACAGAGATGTTAATCAAGCTTTCTTAAAATGTTTTTTAATTCTGAAAAAGAATGTATCGTCGGATAATCTTCCTTAACATCTCCAAGTCCATATTCAGCAAAGATAAAAGGAATACCGGCTTTTTTGCAGGAATCAGCATCGCCCTGGGTATCTCCGACATAGACAGGGGATGTCAGGTTATTTTTCTCCATTAATTTCAGAATCGTCTGGTCTTTGGAAGTCTGCGTCTGGCCAAAACAAAGGAAATCTTTGATATATGGTTCCATGCCTGCGCCTTTCATCATAACTTCAATATATCCGCACTGGCAATTGCTTACAATAAAAAGAGGATATTCCAGAGCCAGCTCCTTGAGTGTGTCCATAACGCCTTCGTAGTAAACACCGGGATGTGTTTCAAGATAGCGGTTTTCATAATCAAAACAGATATCCATCAGTTTTCTTCGAGAGTCCGGGTCGAGATCGGGAAAAACTCCGGCAGCAATTTCGTCCATTGTCTTTCCAAACAGTCCCTGAAGAATTTCACGGTTTAAGTTTGGCTCAAGATCAGAGTTCTCTTTTATTGCAAGATTCCAGGATTCGGCTACAACTTCAACAGAATCCCAAAGTGTTCCATCTACATCAAATATAATTCCATCCATAATAATTCTCCTGATAGTATTTTTGAAAATATTGTTTACAAGATATTGGAGTCAAAAGCCCTAAATAATGATACCATAAAATGAACCTTTAAAAAAGAAGTTAATTAGTGTATACTTTAATAATGGTTAGAATTAAATGCAACAAAAAGCAAGAGATAATAGGAGAGAATCTGATGAGAGATAAAATTGTACTGATCGATGGACACAGTATATTGAACCGGGCGTTTTATGGAGTTCCGGATCTGACGAATTCGGAAGGACTGCATACAAACGCAGTTTATGGATTCCTGAATATTATGTTTAAGATATTAGATGAAGAGAAGCCGGAATATTTGACGGTTACATTTGATGTGCATGCGCCGACATTTCGCCATGAGATGTTTGCAGATTATAAGGGTACGAGAAAGCCGATGGCAGAAGAACTGCGTCAGCAGGTGCCTGTGATCAAGGACGTTCTGCGTGCGATGCATATAGAAGTGATTGAAAAGGCCGGACTTGAGGCGGATGATCTTTTGGGAACCTTGTCTCATCGTTGTGAGGAGAAAGGAATGGATGTTTCCATCATTTCCGGAGACCGTGATACGCTTCAGCTTGCGACAGAGCATATTAAGATCCGCATTCCAAAGACGAAGCAGGGGAAGACGGAAGTAGAAGATTATTATGCGGCAGATGTGCAGGAACGCTATGGAGTAACACCGAAGGAATTTATTGATGTAAAGGCTTTGATGGGTGATACTGCTGATAATATTCCTGGTGTTCCGGGAGTTGGCGAAAAGACAGCGACAAAGATCATTCAGCAGTACCAGACGATTGAAAATGCATACGAGCATGTTGATGAGCTGAAACCGCCAAGAGCAAGCAAGAATCTGAAAGAATTCTGGGAGCAGGCACAGCTTAGTAAGACACTTGCGACGATTAAACTGGATGCAGATATTACCTTTGAACTTGAAAATGCCAGACATGAGAATCCTTATACAAAAGAAGCTCATGAATTATTCCAAAGACTGGAGTTTAAAAATCTACTTGGAAGATTTGATGTAGAAGCGTCAGTGAATGATGTGGAAAAATATTTTCGTGAGGTAACAGGAAAAGAAGAAATTGAAAAAGTCTTTAAAGAGGCGGAGAAAGCAGAGACCGTTGGTGCGGCATTTTCCAAAGATGCTGGAAATGTTCTCCCATTGTTTGCACATGCTTCAGGATACGGAAGGATTTCTCTTTGCTATGAAGCAGAAAAGATTGTTACGATTCCTTGTGATATGGATGCTGATTTTGAATATCTGACAGGAAAGTTGTCTCACCTTGCAAAAAGTGTGAAACGTTTTTCAATGTGTGGATTGAAAGAATATCTGGAATGGCTGCCGGAGCTTACAAGTGAGAACGGGTTTGATGCGATCGTGGCAGCATATCTTCTGAATCCTCTGAAAAATGATTACAATGCAGAAGATGTGGCAAGAGAACATTTGAATCTTTTAATTGATGAAAAACTTGATGAGGGTACAAAATCATGTTATGAGGCATATACAGCTTATGCCTGTGTCCCGGTTCTTGAGAAGAAACTGGAAAAGAATGGGATGTTCCGTTTATTTAATGAAATTGAAATGCCGTTAGTATTTACATTGTATGATATGGAACAGGCTGGCGTTAAGATTGAAGGCGAAGAGCTGAAGCGTTACGGAGAAGAGCTTGGAGCAAGAATCGTTGAGCTGGAAAAAGAGATTTATGAAATGGCAGGGGAAGAGTTTAACATCAATTCTCCAAAACAGCTTGGCGTGATTCTTTTTGAAAAACTGGAAATGCCTCATGCAAAGAAGACAAAGACCGGGTATTCTACAGCAGCGGATGTGTTAGATAAACTTGCACCGGAATATCCTATCGTAGCAAAGATTCTGGAGTATCGTCAGCTTGCAAAACTGAAGTCAACATATGCAGACGGACTTGCAAATTATATAGGGATGGATGGAAGAATCCACAGTAAATTCAATCAGACGATCACAGCAACCGGACGTATCAGCAGTACAGAACCGAATCTGCAGAATATACCGGTTCGTATGGAACTTGGACGTCTGATCCGTAAAGTATTTGTACCAAAAGAAGGCTGCGTCTTTGTAGATGCGGATTATTCTCAGATCGAGCTTCGTATTCTGGCGCATTGTTCCGGTGACGAACAGCTGATCCAGGCATACCGTGAGGCGCGCGATATTCACCGAATGACAGCTTCCCAGGTATTCCATGTACCGTTTGATGAAGTGACAGATCTGCAGAGAAGAAATGCAAAAGCGGTTAATTTCGGTATTGTGTATGGAATCAGTTCTTTTGGACTGAGCCAGGATCTGAGTATTTCGAGAAAAGAGGCGGCACAGTATATCGAGCATTATTTTGAATCCTACCCGGGAATTAAGACATTTCTTGATAAATGTGTGAGCGATGCGAAAGAAAAAGGATATGCAGAGACTTTATATGGAAGAAGAAGACCGATGCCGGAATTAAAATCCAGCAATTTTATGCAGAGAAGTTTTGGAGAGCGTGTGGCAATGAATGCACCGATCCAGGGAACTGCTGCAGATATTATTAAAATAGCAATGATTCATGTAAATGAAGAACTGAAGAAGAGAAATCTGAAATCACGGATGATCCTTCAGGTGCATGATGAACTTTTGATCGAAGCAGATGAAACAGAATTAGAAGAAGTACAGCAGATCCTTCAGGATAAGATGGAACATGCTGCAGAATTGTTAGTTCCGCTTAGTGTGGATATGCATACAGGGAAGAACTGGTATGAGGCAAAATAAGATGAAAGTAATTGGAATCACGGGTGGAGTTGGCTCCGGAAAAAGTGAAGTTTTAAAATTTCTTGAACAGGAATACGGTGCGGTAGTCTGCCAGATGGATGAAGTTGCAAAGCAGATCCAGAGGAAAGGGACACAGGCGTTTTCGAGAATTGTACAAGAATTTGGTGAACAGATTGTCGGAAATAATGGTGAACTGGATCGCATGAAACTTGGAAGCTGCGTATTTGCAGATGAGAAGAAATTACAAATATTGAATGATATTGTGCATCCGGAAGTGCTGGAATGGGTTCGGAAAGATATCTTGAAGAAAAAAGAAGAATGTTGCTCTTATTATATAGTAGAAGCAGCACTTCTTCCAGATGTAGGAAAGGAACTGTGTGATGAATTATGGTATATTTACACAGATGAAGCGGTCCGGAGAGAAAGACTGAAAAGTTCCAGACATTATACGGATGAAAAGATCACCAGAATGATTGCTTCACAACCGGTAGAAGAAGTATTTCGAAAGGCATGCACAGTTGTAATTGATAATAGTGGAGATTTTGAAGCAACAAAGAGACAAATAGGAGATAGATTGAACAAATGAGAATGTGCAGTATTGCAAGCGGCAGCAGTGGAAACTGCATCTATGTAGGAAGTGATAATTCCCATCTTCTGATTGATACGGGGATTAGTAAGAAACGAATTGAAGAAGGTCTGAATAAGTTGGAGATTAAAGGGGACGAACTCGATGGGATTCTGATCACACATGAACATTCGGACCATATTAAGGGACTTGGTGTGTTCAGCAGAAAGTACGAGATCCCAATTTATGCGACTCCGGGAACGATTGCAGGAATCAAAGAGTCTTCCAGTCTTGGAAAGATGCCGGAAGGACTTTTGCATCCGATTAAGGCAGATCACCCATTTCAGCTTGGTGAACTGGACGTACACCCATTTGTTATTTCCCATGATGCCAATGAACCGTCCGGGTATCGTATTGAACAAGGTGGGAAGTCCGTAGCAGTTGCAACAGATCTTGGAAAATATGATGATTATACAGTGGAGAATCTGAAAAATCTGGATGCGATCCTTCTGGAAGCAAACCATGATATCCATATGCTGGAAGTCGGAGGATATCCATATTATTTGAAGCAGAGAATTCTTGGCGATCGCGGTCATTTATCAAATGAATTGTCAGGACAGCTTCTTTGTGATATACTACATGATAATCTGAAACACATCATGCTTGGTCATCTGAGCAAGGAGAACAATTACGCAAGACTTGCTTATGAGACAGTGAAGCTGGAAGTTACGCTTGCAGATAATGAATATAAAGGGGAAGACCTGAATATGTTCGTTGCAAGCCGGGAATCAGTTTCGGATATTATTAATGTATAAAATTGAGTGAATCAAAGCGGAGGTACAGAAAGAATGAAGAAATGTATTGTCACAGTACTTGGAGAAGACACAGTAGGAATTATTGCAAAAGTATGTACATATCTTGCAGAAAATGAAATCAACATTCTTGATATTTCACAGACAATTGTTCAGGGATATTTCAACATGATGATGATCGTGGATGTTGCGAATCTGAAGAAAGATTTCAAAGAAGTTTGTGATGAGATGGATGCACTTGGCAAAGAGATCGGTGTAACAATTCATTGTCAGAGAGAAGAGATTTTTGAGAAAATGCACCGTCTGTAAGAAGTCGGAGATAAGGTGAGGATAAGACTATGATTAATATGTATGAAGTATCAGAAACCAATAAGATGATCGAGAGCGAGAACCTTGATGTCCGCACGATCACTCTTGGAATCAGTCTGTTGGACTGTGTGGATTCTGATCTGGATGAACTGAACCGTAAGATTTATGAGAAGATTACAACAGTTGCAAAAGATCTTGTATCTACAGGAAAAGACATTGAGAAAGAATTCGGAATTCCGATCGTAAATAAGAGAATTTCAATTACACCTGTATCGCTTGTTGGAGCAGCAGCGTGTAAGACTCCGGAAGATTATGTGACAATCGCACGTACACTTGACCGCGCAGCGGAAAAAGTAGGTGTAAACTTCATTGGCGGATACTCCGCGCTTGTGTCGAAAGGAATGACACCAAGTGAAGAGAATCTGATCCGTTCAATCCCGCAGGCACTGGCCGAGACAGAGAGAATCTGTAGTTCCGTCAATGTGGGATCAACAAAGACAGGTATCAATATGGATGCAGTCCGTCTGTGTGGACAGATTGTGAAAGAAGCGGCAGAGGCAACGAAAGATAGAGACTCTCTTGGTTGTGCAAAGCTTGTTATTCTTTGCAATGCACCGGATGATAACCCGTTTATGGCAGGCGCATTCCTCGGTGTGACTGAGGCAGATACGATTATTAATGTAGGTGTCAGCGGACCGGGAGTTGTAAAGAAAGCGATTGAAAAAGCACGTGGAAAAGGTTTTGAAGAACTCTGTGAAACAATTAAGAAAACAGCGTTTAAGATTACACGAGTAGGACAGCTTGTTGCAGGAGAGGCTTCTGCACGTCTTGGAATTCCATTTGGAATCATTGATCTTTCTCTTGCACCGACTCCGGCAGTTGGAGATAGTATTGCAGAGATTCTGGAGGAAATCGGACTGGAGCGCGTTGGTGCGCCTGGAACAACAGCAGCACTTGCAATGCTCAATGACCAGGTGAAGAAGGGTGGCGTTATGGCATCTTCTTATGTGGGTGGACTCAGCGGTGCATTTATTCCGGTCAGTGAAGATCAGGGAATGATCGATGCAGTAAATGCAGGCTCTCTTACACTTGAGAAGTTAGAGGCAATGACATGTGTATGCTCTGTAGGACTGGATATGATCGCAATTCCTGGAAAGACATCAGCAGCGACAATCTCAGGAATCATTGCAGATGAGATGGCAATTGGTATGGTCAATCAAAAGACAACAGCAGTGCGCCTGATTCCGGTTATCGGTAAAGACGTTGGAGACGTGGCAGAATTTGGTGGACTGTTAGGTTATGCACCGATTATGCCGGTGAATGAATTCGGATGTGATGCGTTTATCAACAGACAGGGACGTATCCCGGCTCCAATTCATAGTTTTAAGAATTAATAGGGAGAAATTTGATGAGTAAAGTTGCAATTGTAACGGATAGTAATAGCGGTATAACACAGGAACGTGGAAAAGAACTTGGGATTTTTGTCCTTCCGATGCCATTTTTTATTGATGGAGAACTTTATCTGGAGGATATCACACTTTCCCAGAGTGAGTTTTATGAAAAGCTCGGAGCAGATTCCGATATCTCAACATCACAGCCATCCCCGGGAGAGGTCATGGATCTCTGGGATAAAGTTCTGGAAGAATATGATGAGCTTGTATGTATTCCGATGTCCAGTAGCTTGAGCAGCACATGTGCAACAGCAATTACTCTTGCAGCTGAATATGACGGACGCGTCCAGGTGGTTGATAATCAGAGAATTTCAGTTACACAGGAGCAGTCTGTTCTGGATGCAATGAATCTGCGTGAAGAAGGAAAGAGTGCAGCAGAGATCAAAGAAATACTGGAGAAAGAAAAACTTCAGGCAAGCATTTATATTACGGTGGATACTTTAAAATACCTGAAAAAAGGTGGAAGAATCACACCGGCAGCGGCGGCAATCGGAACTGTGCTTAACTTAAAGCCTGTTCTTCAGATCCAGGGAGAAAAGCTGGATGCATTTTCGAAAGCAAGAGGCTGGAAAACGGCGAAGAAGACAATGCTCAATGCAATCGAGAAAGATCTGAAGGGACGTTTTGCCGATGTTAAGGATCAGATGGCTCTTGGTATGGCTTACACATGCAGTAAAGAAGAAGCACAGGAGTGGAAAGCAGAGATCGAAGAAAGATTTCCGGGATATGAGATTATGGAAGGACCATTGTCATTGAGTGTGGCCTGCCATATTGGTCCGGGGGCACTGGCGATTACTTGCATGAAGAGATTGTAAACTGGTAACTGTGACGAAATGCGTAGCATTTTGGAAATTGGTTCTGAACAGTTACATAATCTGTATTGGTGAGAGGTGGTACTGTTCACACGTGGTGTGAGCGGTACTCTGCTTTTTTAGGAGAATATTATGAAAATCGTTGGTCTTATTACAGAATATAATCCATTTCACAATGGACATCTTTATCATATTAAAGAATCTTTGCGTGTAACCGGTGCAGATGCAGCTGTTGTTGTTATGAGTGGTGACTATGTGCAGCGGGGAACACCTGCAATCATGCCTAAAAGGATACGTGCAGAGATGGCACTGATGTGTGGTGCTGGAGCTGTCTTTGAACTTCCGGTCTGTTATGCGACGGGATCTGCGGAGCTTTTTGCACTTGGATCCGTATCTCTTTTAGAGTCTCTTGGAATTGTTGATTCTATCTGTTTTGGCAGTGAATGTAATGATCTCCCAATCTTGGAACAGCTTGCAGAACTACTTCTTGAAGAACCTGAAGCCTACCAGATTCTGTTGAAAGATTATCTGAAACAAGGGATGTCTTTTCCACGCGCCAGACAGGAAGCAATTCTTTCTTATACAGAAGATCCTCGGTTTGCAGAGATTTTAAGAAATCCGAACAATATTTTGGGGATTGAATATTTGAAAGCAATCAAAAAACTTGGAAGCAGGATGGAACCTTATACGATTGCAAGGCGTGGCGCACAGTATCATGATGAAGAACTGGACAGTGATTACAGTTCCGCTACGGCAATTCGTTCACTGCTTGCTTATTCAAGTTCATCTTTCAATACAGAAGCAGTAGAAGGAAATTACGATGAGCTTTCGTTTTCGGGAATACTGTCAGAGTTGGAAAACCAGGTTCCAAAATGTTGTCTGGAACTTTTGAAGGATTATCATAAAGTACAGTATCCGATTTCACAGAATGATTTTTCTCTGATTTTGAAATATAAACTGTTAAATAAACAGCCAGAAAGTCTGGTTCGATATGTGGATGTCTCTCCGGAGATTGCATCCAGAATTGCGAATCAGTTAAACAACTTTTTTAATTATAAACAGTTCTGTGATTTGTTAAAAACACGAGAACTTACGCAGACCCGAGTTAACCGGGCATTGCTTCATATTATGCTTGGAACGAAAAAGGCAAATGTGGAAGAATATATTGACAATGGCTATCATATGTATGCACGTCTGCTTGGTTTTCGAAAAGACAATGCAAAGCTTTTGGCAGCTATGTCGAAGGAAAGCAGTCTTCCGGTTTTGACGAAAATGTCTGAAATTGACGATCTTCCGGAACTTGGTCAGAAAATGCTCAGACATGATATGCTTGCTTCAAATCTGTATACCTCAGTGGTGACGGATAAGTTTAAGACGGCGTTTCAGAATGAATATAAGCAAGGGGTTTTGAAGGTGTAAATTTTAATAAGAGCCAGAACAGTTGTCGTGAGAGGTGACTGTTCTGGCTCGTAATGTTCTTAGAAAAAGACAATGTTTGATAAAATTGTAACAATCTTACAAATATCCTATTACAAAGTTCGGATTGTATTTGAAAATGCACATAAAATGACTTGTATACAAAAAACGATTGAGTTATAATAGGACTAAGTGAGATAAAAAGAAAGGTGGCATTAAATCATGGGATTTATTGATGAAATCAAAGCAAGAGCGAAAGCTTGCAAAAAGACAATCGTTCTTCCGGAGACAGAGGACGAAAGAACTTACAAAGCAGCAGAGACAGTACTGAAAGAAGGACTCGCTGATCTGGTGCTTGTAGGAAGCAAAGAGGAGATTGAGAAGAACAAAGGTACATACGACATCTCCGGTGCAACAATCGTAGATCCTGCAACAGATGCAAGAACAGAAGGATATATTGCAAAACTTGTTGAGTTAAGACAGAAAAAGGGAATGACTCCTGAACAGGCAAAAGAACTGCTTCTTAGCAATTACTTATACTATGGTGTAATGATGGTTAAGATGGGTGATGCAGACGGAATGGTATCCGGAGCATGCCACTCTACAGCAGATACACTTCGTCCATGCCTTCAGATCCTGAAGACAAAACCGGGAACAAAGCTCGTATCCGCATTCTTCCTTATGGTAGTACCGAACTGCGACATGGGAGCAAATGGAACATTTATCTTTGCTGATGCAGGACTTGAGCAGAATCCAGATCCGGAGAAACTTGCGAACATCGCTATTTCATCCGCAGACTCTTTCAAACTGCTTGTTGAGAAAGAGCCAGTTGTTGCTATGCTTTCTCACTCAACAAAGGGAAGTGCTAAGCATGCAGATGTAGATAAAGTTGTTGAGGCAACAAAGATCGCTCAGGAACTCGCACCAGAACTTGCTCTTGACGGAGAACTTCAGCTTGATGCAGCTATCGTTCCATCAGTCGGGGAATCTAAAGCACCGGGAAGCAAGGTTGCAGGACATGCTAACGTACTTGTATTCCCAGACCTTGATGCTGGTAATATTGGATACAAACTTGTTCAGAGACTTGCTAAAGCAGAAGCTTACGGTCCTCTGACACAGGGAATCGCCGCTCCGGTTAACGACCTTTCCCGTGGATGCAGCGCTGAAGATATCGTAGGCGTTGTAGCTATCACAGCTGTACAGGCACAGGCTGAATAATTGTAATTGTTTACAGATTTTTTAAAATAGTTACGGGTAATCAAAAGAAACAAAGAGGGTAGTGTGAGCTGCCCTCGGATAATAATAATAAGGTTTTTTCAGGAGGAAAAAAGAAAATGAACGTATTAGTAATCAACTGCGGAAGCTCATCTCTGAAATTCCAGCTGATCAACGCTGAGACAGAGAAGGTACTTGCAAAAGGACTTTGTGAGAGAATTGGAATCGACGGACGTCTGACATATCAGCCGGCTGGCGGAGAAAAAGAGAAATCTGATCTGGCTATGCCAACTCATACAGAAGCAATTCAGTTTGTAATTGATGCTTTGACAAATGAGAAGACAGGAGTTGTTAAGAGCCTTGATGAGATCGGAGCAGTTGGACACCGTCTCGTACATGGTGGAGAGAAGTTTGCTTCATCTGTAGTAATCACAGACGAAGTAAAGAAAGCAGTAGAAGAGTGTAATGATCTTGCACCGCTTCATAACCCGGCAAACTTGATCGGTGTTGCAGCATGTGAGAAACTGATGCCAGGAACACCTATGGTTGCAGTATTTGATACAGCTTTCCATCAGACAATGCCGGAGAAGGCTTATATGTATGGACTTCCATATGAGTACTATGAGAAATACAAAGTAAGACGTTACGGTTTCCACGGAACAAGCCACAGCTTCGTATCTAAGAGAGCAGCAGAAGTAATGGGAAAATCTTACGATGAAGTAAAGACAATTGTATGCCACCTCGGAAATGGATCCAGTGTAAGTGCTGTTCTTAACGGAAAATGTGTAGATACTTCTATGGGACTTACTCCACTTGAAGGACTTGTAATGGGAACACGTTCAGGTGATATCGATCCTGCAATCATGGAGTTCATTGCTAAGAAAGAGAACCTTGACATTGAAGGTGTTATGGAAGTACTGAACAAAAAGTCTGGTGTATTTGGAATTTCAGGCGGACTTTCAAGTGACTTCCGTGACCTGACAGACGCTATGAATGCCGGAGATAAGAAAGCTAAGATCGCTATGGATGTATTCTCATACAGAGTAGCGAAATACATCGGATCTTACGCTGCAGCTATGAATGGTGTAGATGACATCGTATTTACAGCTGGTATCGGTGAGAACGATGATTATGTAAGAGAAGAAGTATGTAAATACCTTGGATACCTTGGAGTAGACTTCGATTCAGAAGTGAATAAAGGACTCAGAGGAAAAGAAGCTGAGCTTACAAAAGAAGGATCAAAGGTTAAAGTATTCGTTATTCCTACAAACGAAGAGCTTGCAATCGCCCGTGAGACATTAGCGCTTGTAAAATAATTGAAGAAATCTTAATTTGAGAAAGTGTATACGATAGTGATCTGTAAAGATTATATCGTATATGAGCGCAGGACTGAGGTGCCAAGAGAGCAGTTCAGTCCTGCTTTTGCGCATAGAAGAAACAAAAATGTATCCAATACATTTTGCTCTTCATAATATTTTTGATAGAAATTATAAATATCTGTTGACAAACATTTTTTCCATGATATAATAGTTTAGGTATGAATAGGAGAAATACATTATGTTGATTAACCTATCAGACGTTTTGTCAGACCAGCATAAGACGGTTGAAGAAACTGTGCGGCTGGAGATGGAAGAGATCCGGTTACAATCCGGAACCTACCCCATTATCAGCAAGGAGCCGGTTCATGTTAAAGTAGAGCATATAAGGGGAAAAGAACTGCTCATCACAGCTGAGACCAGATTGAGTGTCATGATTCCATGTGACCGTTGTCTGGAGGATGTGAAACGGGAGTTTGAACTGAATTGTGTGAAACATGTGGACGTAGGCCTCTCCGACGCAGAACTGACAGAGGAGCTGGATGAATCAAACTTTATTGACGGAGTTGTCCGTGACTTATTTAAGAATTTTAAGGAGGTGTAACCTATGTCAATCTGTCCAAAGAATAAATCTTCAAAAGCAAGAAGAGATAAAAGAAGAGCTAACTGGAAGATGAGCGCACCGAATCTGGTGAAATGCAGCAAGTGCGGCGAGCTTATGATGCCACACCGTGTATGTAAGGCGTGTGGATCTTACAACAAGCGCGAGATCGTTTCAGTTGACTAATGATCAATAAGATATTGAGTGTACTGCGAACAGAACACTTGAGGGCGTAAAAACTTTGTGTTTTACGCCTTTTTTTATTGATTTTTATACTGATATCCAGTAGAATAATTTCAGTAGCGCAAGGAGGAAATGATATGTCAGAGATTACAAGGGTTGCTCTTGATGCCATGGGTGGAGACAATGCACCAAGAGAGATTGTAAAAGGTGCCGTAGAGGCAGTGCGGAAGAGAAAAGATATCAAGGTACTGCTGACAGGTAAGGAAGATGTGATTCGCAAGGAACTCTCCGCTTATACGTATCCTGAGGAGCAGATTGAGATTGTGAATGCTACAGAGGTTATTGAGACGGCAGAACCTCCGGTGAAAGCAATCCGTGGTAAGAAAGATTCATCCATTGTTGTTGCGATGAAGATGGTGAAGAAAGGGGAAGCAGATGCTTTTGTATCTGCAGGAAGTTCAGGAGCTGTTCTTGTTGGAGGACAGGTTCTTGTAGGCAGGATCAAAGGTGTTGAAAGACCACCGCTTGCACCACTGATTCCTACATTAAAAGGTGTTTCACTTTTGATCGATTGTGGAGCTAATGTAGACGCACGCCCATCTCACCTGGTACAGTTTGCAAAGATGGGATCCATTTATATGGAAAGCGTTATGGGAAAGAAGAATCCGACAGTTGGTATCGTGAATATCGGTGCTGAAGAAGAGAAGGGAAATGCGCTGGTGAAAGAGACATTCCCACTGTTAAAAGAATGTCCTGACATTAATTTCATTGGAAGTGTTGAGGCACGAGATATTCCTTACGGAGCAGCAGATGTCATTGTCTGTGAAGCATTTGCAGGTAATATTATTCTGAAGCTTTATGAGGGTGTTGCAGGAGCACTGCTTAAGAAAGTGAAGAAAGGAATGCTTTCTTCTTTGCGTAGTAAGATAGGGGCACTGCTTGTGAAACCTGCTTTAAAGGGCGTACTGAAAGATTTTGATACAAGTGAGTATGGCGGCGCACCGCTTCTTGGCCTGAACGGACTTGTTGTAAAGACACATGGAAGTTCAAAGTCAAAGGAGGTATGCAACTCAATCATTCAGTGTGTTGCATTTAAGGAGCAGAAGATCAATGAGAAGATAAAAGAGGCAATTCAACAGGAGACCCTGGAAGAAAAGAAAGAAGTCGAATAAGACAGGAGGAGTTTTACAATGACAGAATTTGAAAAACTGCAGGCAATTATTGCGGACGTACTTAATGTTTCACCGGAGACAATCACACCGGATACTACATTCGTAGATGATCTTGGAGCTGACTCTCTGGATATTTTCCAGATCATTATGGGAATTGAAGAAGATTTTGACATCGAGATCGATAACGAAGAGGCAGAGAAGATCACAACAGTGCAGGATGCTGTTGATCAGATCCAGAAAAAGAAGGCTAATGAATAATCAGATAGTGAGATGAAAAAGCCCGTTTGGGCTTTTTCGTTTATTAACACGAAGGAGGCCATTTAAATGGACAGAGTAAAAGAACTGGAACAAAAGATCGGATATGTGTTTAAAGACAAAAGCCTGATTGAACGTGCATTGATGCATAGTTCTTATACAAATGAGAAACATTTGAAGAAATATGAGTGTAATGAACGCCTGGAGTTTCTTGGAGATGCAGTATTGGAATTGGTATCAAGTGCTTATTTATTTAATGAATTTCCAAAGGTATCTGAGGGAGAACTGACAAAGACACGTGCAAGTATGGTATGTGAACCGTCTCTGGCAATGTGTGCAAGAGATATCGGACTTGGAGATTACTTGCTTCTTGGAAAAGGAGAAGAGGCGACCGGTGGAAGAAAAAGAGATTCTATCACATCTGATGCGATGGAAGCATTAATCGGTGCTATCTATCTCGACGGTGGTTTTACTAATGCAAAAGAGTTTATCCATCATTTTATTTTGACAGATTTAGAGGATAAAAAACTCTTTTATGATAGTAAAACGATCTTACAGGAGATCGTGCAGGCGAATATGACGGGGAATGTAAGTTATGAACTGATTGATGAACAGGGACCGGATCATAATAAGATTTTCGAAGTGGAAGCAAGAATCGGGGGAAAAGCCTGGGGACGTGGAAAAGGAAGCTCGAAGAAGTCAGCAGAGCAGCAGGCAGCTTATGAAGCAATTCTGAATCTCAGAAAGAAAAAGTAAAGAGGACTTTATGTATTTAAAGAGTATAGAAGTGCAGGGATTCAAATCTTTTGCCAATAAGATTAAATTTGAATTTCATAACGGAATTACAGGTATTGTAGGACCGAATGGAAGTGGTAAGAGTAATGTCGCTGATGCTGTCCGCTGGGTTCTTGGAGAGCAGAGAGTGAAGCAGCTGCGTGGAGGCACCATGCAGGATGTGATTTTCTCGGGAACCGAGAACCGGAAGCCACTTAGTTATGCTTCGGTTGCAATCACACTGGATAATTCAGATCATAAACTTCCGGTAGAGTACGAAGAAGTCACTGTTACACGTAAATTGTACAGATCCGGAGAGAGTGAGTATCTGATCAATGGTTCAGCCTGCAGACTGAAAGATATCAATGAGATGTTCTATGATACAGGTATCGGTAAAGAAGGCTATTCGATTATCGGTCAGGGACAGATTGATAAGATCTTAAGCGGTAAGCCGGAAGAGAGAAGAGAACTTTTTGATGAGGCCGCCGGAATTGTAAAATATAAGAGAAGAAAGTCCCTTTCTTTGAAAAAGCTGGAGGATGAACGGCAGAATCTTACCCGTGTGAATGATATTCTTGCAGAGCTTGAGAAACAGATCGGTCCTTTGGAAAGACAGTCAGAGACAGCCAGAATCTATCTGAAGATGAAAGAAGAATTAAAAACATACGACATTAATATGTTTTTGCTGGAGGAAGAGCGTCTCCAGGAGCGTATTCGTGAAGTCGGTGGGAAATATGAGATTGCTTCTCAGGAGATGCAGGAATCAAATGTCCGTTATGAGAAGATGAAAGCAGAATACGAGGCAATCGAGGAAGAAGTAGATCAGATTGATCTTGCAATTGAGACTGCGAAGAATCAGATGAATGAGACGAATCTTTTGAAGCAACAGCTGGAAGGCCAGATCAATGTCCTGAAAGAGCAGATCAATACAGCCCGTATGAATGATGAGCATTATGATCATCGCCTGAGTACAATCGTCAGTGAGATAGATACAAGGCAGCAGCAGAAAAGAGAGCTTGAAGAAGAGAAGAGAAGAATTTCAGAACGGTTAGAAACAGCCAGTGGACAGGATACGGAAGCACAGCAGAGTTTAATTGAGATTCAGTCAAAGATTGCAGAACATAGTACTGAAATCGAGCAGAAGAAGCGGGAGATCATGGACCTGCTTGGAAATCGTGCTTCAACAAAAGCTAAGATTCAGCATTTTGATACAACAAAAGAACAGATCCAGACACGCAAGGCTGTCGTTTCCAGAAATATTCTTGAGATTTCGACGGTAGCAGAAGGACAGAACAACAGACTTAAGAAGTATGAAGAAGAACTTGGTCAGATCCGTGAGCGCATTCAAACCTATAAGGATAAGATTTCCCTGAACGAACAGGAACTTGGCAAGCTTCAGAATGAGCTGAAAGAGAAGCAGGAAAAGTTACGGATCGGACAGACTGCTTATCACAGAGAATCTTCCCGTCTGGAGTCATTAAAGAATATTACAGAGCGCTATGACGGATATGGTAACAGTATTCGAAAGGTAATGTCGAATAAAGAACGTGAGAAAGGTCTGATCGGTGTTGTAGCGGATATCATTAAGGTTGATAAGGAATATGAGATTGCTATTGAGACAGCACTTGGAGGAAGTATTCAGAATATTGTTACAGATAATGAAGATACAGCCAAGCGTATGATTGATTTCCTTAAGCGTAATAAATTCGGAAGGGCAACATTTCTTCCGCTGACAAGTATGCATGGCGGTGGAGGGATCAGGAATCCGGAAGCACTTAAAGAGCCGGGCGTGATCGGACTTGCGAATACATTGATACATGTGGAATCAAGATTTGACGGACTGGCAGATCAGCTGCTTGGACGCACGATTGTAGTAGACCATATTGATCACGGAATCGCAATTGCGAGAAAATACCGCCAGTCTCTGCGTCTGGTCACATTGGAAGGTGACCTGATTAATCCGGGCGGATCCATGACAGGTGGTGCATTTAAGAATTCAAGTAATCTGTTGAGCAGACGCCGCGAAATCGAAGAATTCGAAAAGACGGTTGATATGCTCAAGGCTGACATGGATGTGCTGGAAAAAGAAGTTACAGAGGCGAAGAACCGTCGTGCAGCATGCTACAATGTGATTGATGAAGTACAGGAACATTTAAGAGAAGAATCAGTGCTGGAGAATACTGCACGAATGAATGTTGCACAGGTACAGAGAGAACAGTTAGAATCGAAACAGCGTTACGAAGGATTTCTGAAAGAACAGAAAGCATTGCTTCAGGAGCTGGATGAAATCAATGAGAATGAAGATTCTATCCAGATGGAACTTGAGACATCAGAGAAGTTGGAAAAAGAACTGAACGAACAGATTGAAGCTTTGCAGATGCAGTTGGAGAAAGAAAGAGAGGATGAGGCTGTCCAGATGAAACAGTCTGAGGAAGTCCATCTTTCACTGGCAGGCCTGGATCAGCAGAAAACCTTTATTGTAGAAAATATTTCCCGTATAGATGAGGAAATCACCAGATATGAAAAAGAGCAGGAAGAACTTGCCGAAAATCGTGGAGATGTATCTGAGGAAATTCTGCAAAAAGAAAATGAAATCGGAGGACTCAGGAAAACGATTGAAGATTCAAAAGAACTGTTTATAGAGATTGGTGAAGAGATTAAAGTACAGAGTAAAAAACGCGAAGAACTGAATCAGAAGCACAAAGATTTCCTGAGACAAAGAGAAGAACTTGCGAAGCATGTGTCAGATCTTGATAAAGAATGTTTCCGTTTAAATAGCCAGAAAGAAGGCTATGAGGAAGCGTCAGAGAAGCAGATGAATTACATGTGGGAGGAATATGAGCTCACTTACAATCATGCGAAAGAACTTCGTAATGAGACACTGACAGATCTTGCATTGATGAAGAAAAAGATCCAGGAACTCAAGAATGAGATCCGAAAGCTTGGTTCGGTCAATGTCAACGCAATTGAGGATTACAAAAGCGTATCCGAGCGTTATACATTCTTGAAAGGTCAGCATGACGATCTTGTGGAAGCAGAAGCTTCTCTTGAGCAGATCATTGAGGAACTCGATGTTGCGATGCGCAAGCAGTTTACAGAACAGTTTGCGAGAATTGCGACAGAGTTCAATGATGTATTCCGTCAGCTTTTTGGAGGCGGAAAGGGATCATTGGAATTACAGGAGGATGTAGATATTCTTGAGGCAGGAATACGCATTATCGCACAGCCGCCTGGAAAGAAACTGCAGAATATGATGCAGCTTTCAGGTGGAGAGAAGGCGCTGACTGCAATCGCATTACTATTTGCAATCCAAAATCTGAAGCCATCTCCGTTTTGTCTCCTTGATGAGATTGAAGCGGCACTGGATGATAACAATGTAGATCGTTATGCAAAATATTTACATAAGCTGACAAAATATACACAGTTCATTGTCATTACCCACAGACGTGGTACAATGGCAGCAGCAGACCGGTTGTATGGAATCACCATGCAGGAAAAAGGGGTATCCACACTTGTTTCAGTGGATCTGTTGGAAGATGATCTGGAAAAATAAACCTGTTTTTATTGCAAACAGGGTATTAAGAGAACAGGAGGCTTGAAATGGGAGAAGAAAAAAAGGGATTTTTTAAACGACTTGTATCCGGTCTGACAAAGACAAGAGATAATATTGTGTCCGGTATGGACAGTATTTTTCATGGATTTTCCAAGATTGATGATGACTTTTATGAAGAACTGGAAGAAACTCTGATCATGGGAGATCTTGGTGTCAGAGCAACAATGGATATCATTGAAGATTTAAAGGTTAAAGTAAAAGAGCAACATATCAAGGAACCGATTGAATGTAGACAGCTTGTGATCGACAGTATTCGTGAACAGATGGATGTCGGAGAGACAGCATACGAATTTGAAAATCGTCAGAGTGTGGTTTTCGTGATCGGAGTAAATGGTGTTGGCAAAACAACAACGATCGGTAAACTTGCAGGAAAGCTGAAAGCACAGAATAAGAAAGTGATCCTTGCGGCAGCGGACACATTCCGTGCGGCTGCAGGAGAGCAGTTAAAAGAATGGTCCAACCGTGCCGGTGTTGAGATGATCGGCGGTCAGGAAGGCGCAGATCCGGCATCAGTTGTATATGATGCGGTTGCTGCTGCGAAAGCGAGAAGGGCAGATGTACTTCTGTGTGATACAGCCGGAAGACTTCACAATAAGAAGAACCTGATGGAAGAGCTTAAGAAGATCAATCGTGTGATTGACAGAGAGTACCCGGATGCGTTTCGTGAGACGCTGGTTGTGCTGGATGCAACGACAGGACAGAATGCACTTGCCCAGGCAAAGGAATTCAATGAAGTAACAGATATAACAGGAATTGTTCTGACAAAGATGGATGGAACAGCCAAAGGAGGAATTGCAGTAGCAATCCAGTCTGAACTTGGTATCCCGGTAAAATATATCGGTGTAGGAGAAACAATTGATGACTTGCAGAAATTTGACTCAGAGGAGTTCGTAAACGCGTTGTTTTACAGAGAGGAAGAAAGACCATGATGACATTAGAGAAATTTGAAGAAGCTAGCGAACTGGTAAAAAAGGTAACAAATCCTACAAAACTCATTTACAGTGAATACTTAAGTGCACAGACAGGAGCAAAGGTTTATTTAAAACCGGAAAATATGCAGCACACAGGAGCTTATAAGATTCGTGGTGCATATTACAAGATCAGCACACTGACAGACGAAGAAAGAAGCCGTGGACTGATCACAGCATCAGCAGGAAATCATGCACAGGGCGTTGCATTTGCAGCAAAACAGTTTGGATGCAAAGCTACGATTGTTATGCCTACAGTTACACCGCTGATCAAAGTAAACCGTACAAAAAGCTTTGGAGCAGACGTAGTACTTCATGGTGATGTTTATGATGATGCTTACGCATATGCATGTAAACTTGCAGAAGAGAACGGATATACATTCGTTCATCCGTTTAATGATCTTGATGTTGCTACAGGTCAGGGAACAATCGCAATGGAGATCGTTCAGGAACTCCCGACTGTAGATTATATCCTTGCACCAATCGGTGGAGGCGGACTGATCACAGGTGTTTCCACACTTGCCAAGATGCTGAATCCAAAGATCAAAGTAGTTGGTGTAGAGCCGTCAGAGGCAGCCAGTATGACAGCCGCTCTGAAAGCAGGAGAGCCGGTAGAACTCCCGTCTGCAAATACCATCGCAGACGGAACAGCTGTAAAAGAAGTTGGAGATAAGATCCTCCCATATGTGAAAGAAAATGTAGATGAAGTACTTCTTGTAGAAGATGATGAATTGATCGGTGCATTCCTTGATATGGTAGAGAATCATAAGATGATCGTAGAAAATTCAGGACTTCTTTCCGTAGCTGCATTAAAGCAGATGGACATCAAAGGAAAGAAAGTAGTCTGTGTATTAAGTGGTGGAAATATGGATGTTATCACAATGTCCTCGATCGTCCAGCACGGATTGATCCAGAGAGACCGTATCTTCTCCGTATCCGTACTCCTTCCGGATAAGCCGGGTGAACTCGCACGTGTGGCGCAGACAGTCGCAGACGTACAGGGTAACATCATTAAGCTGGAGCATAACCAGTTTGTAAGCACAAACAGAAACGCAGCAGTAGAGCTTCGTATCACAATGGAAGCATTCGGAACAGATCATAAGAAAAAGATTCTGGATACACTTGATAAGGCTGGATTCAGACCAAAACTGATCAGTGCGAAGCTGTACTAATTGGTATTAAACAGCCTATAGAATGGTGTCGCAAGGCCAGCCCTGCTATTACCACGAGCACCGGCCCGCTTTACCTCATCCCTTTGCAGAATCTGTTAGAAAAAGCCAGACACGAATCACACACGGTGAGTGCTCTGGCTTTTTCGTTACAGATTGTCAAAGGGATGAGGTAAAGCGGGCCGGTGTCCAATGCAATACAGTGGCCCCCTCACGACCTTTACTATTAAAAGTTTTTGTTTCGATTGTTGACCGAATCCAAGTCCAACAAATTACAACACCCCTATAAAACGATGGAATGCCTCCAGTCCTTTTTCATCACACTTATAAACTCCGGCATCTTCGAGTACTTCGCAGAATACTTTTCCGACTTCCTGCTGAAGGATCTCTTCAACATTCTCCTCTGTGATGGATGTGTAATTCGGAAGGAATTCATCTACCCAGTCAGCGTGTTTTGCAATCTGTTCATTGCTGCGGATATCTTTTCCTGTCAGGATGTAATCTTTCAGAAGTTCCATCTCTCCTTTTAATCTTGCAGGGAGAACAGCAAGTCCCATTACTTCGATAAGACCGATGTTTTCTTTCTTAATATGGTGCAGTTTAGCATGTGGATGGTAGACACCAAGCGGATGTTCTTCTGTGGTGATATTATTTCTCAATGTCAGGTCGAGTTCGTAGAGATCTCCACGCTTTCTTGCAATCGGTGTGATCGTGTTGTGCGGTGTACCGTCTGTCTCAGCGAAGATGAAAGCATCTTCATCTGTATAAGATCTCCATGCATTTAAAATGTGTTCAGCCAGATCAATCAGAGGTTTTACTTCTTTGCTCTGAAGACGGATAACAGACAGAGGCCATTTTACGATACCGGCAGTTACATCTTCGTAACCTTTCACAGTGAAGTGTTCAATGATCGGAGCTTTAGCCATTGCGAAAGTATAATTTCCACCCTGGAAATGATCGTGGCTTAAGATAGAACCGCCAACGATCGGAAGGTCTGCATTGGATCCCAGGAAGTAGTGTGGGAAAAGTTTGATGAAATCAAAAAGCTTTTCGAAGGCATTGCGGTCGATCTTCATTGGAACATGCTGTCCGTTGAATACGATGCAGTGTTCGTTATAGTATACATAAGGGGAGTACTGGAATCCCCAAGGGTTATCCTGAATTGTGATCGGGATGATTCTGTGGTTCTCACGAGCCGGATGATCAAGGCGTCCTGCATATCCTTCGTTTTCCATACAGAGCTGACATTTTGGATAGGAAGAGGATTTTGCTTTTCCTGCTGCTGCAATCGCTTTTGGATCTTTCTCTGGTTTGGAAAGATTGATTGTAATGTCAAGAGTGCCGTATTTTGTGTCAACCGTCCATTTGCGATCCTTAGCAATACGGTATCTGCGGATATAATCACTGTCCTGGCTTAATTTGTAATAATAATCAGTAGCTGTCTCCGGAGAAACTTTATATTTTTCCCAGAAAGTCTGCTGGATCTGTGATGGGCGTGGCATCAGGGTATTCATCAGTTTTGTGTCAAATAAATCACGGTAGCCGATGCTGTTTTCAATGATTCCGCGTTCTGCGGCGATATCTAAAAGTTCTGCAAGAATGTCTTCCAGAACAAGATTGTTCAGATCACAGTCAACATCTTCATAGTTATCTTCGTGGAACAGATCCAGAAGAAGATTCGTTGTATAAATTCTTTCGGATTCCGGAGTGATTCCGGTATTGATTCCGTACTGTACTAATTTTTTGATCGCATCATAAAGCATATGTCAAGGACCTCCTTAAATTAGGGAATGCCAATGGCATTCCTATAACAAAATATACGTTATTTCATATCTGATCTTAGCAGAGACGAGTATTAGGTTACTGTTCATTCCCGTGTCAATCACTCCGCTGATTGACACGGAGGATGCATGTTTTGGCTTGAATGCATCTCGCCCCATCGCCAAAGGCGATTTAAAATGGCGAGATGCGTTGCTGGTCGCACATCGTGTGAACAGTAACGAGTATTAGTCGAGACGAGAAGCACCGTCTCCGATATCTACTGTGTAGAACTCGGCTTCATGTCCTACTTTTTCAAGATATGTTTTTCCGATTGTTTCGATAAATGTATCTATGGACTCATCTTTTACGATGCTGACTGTGCAACCGCCAAATCCGCCGCCTGTGATACGGGAACCAAGAACACCAGGAATCTTCCATGCAAGGTCTACAAGGATATCAATCTCTTCACAGGATACACCATAATCATCACGCAGTGAAATGTGAGACTGATTCATTAATTTTCCGAAGCTTTCAATGTCTCCGGCTTTCAGCGCTGTAACAGCATCGATTGTACGCTGGTTTTCGTATACAGCATGTTTTGCACGCTGTAACTGGATCTCATCTTTGATTAAGGATTTGTGTGCCTCGAATTCTTCAGGAGTAAGATCGCCAAGTGCCTGAATGTCAAGTTCGCTCTGAAGTGCTTTCAGTGCAGCAGCACATTCGTTTCTTCTGTCGTTATAAGCAGAATCAACAAGACTATGCTTTACTTTACTGTTTGTGATCACAATCTTGGCACCATCAAGAACGCAAGGTGCATATTCGTAGCTTAAATCACTTGTGTCAAGGAAAATTGCGTGGTCTTTTTTACCCATGGCAACAGCAAACTGATCCATGATACCACAGTTGCATCCATTGAAGTTATTCTCAGAATACTGGCCGATCAGTGCAAGATCTGTCATGGAAAGATCTTTGATCTCGAACAGGTCTGTCAGGATCACACCAGTGAGAACTTCAAGGGAAGCAGAAGAGGAAAGTCCGGAACCGTTCGGGATATTTCCCCAGATTACCATATCAAAACCACTTGTGATTGTATGTCCTTTTTCTTTGAATGCCCAGACTACACCAAGCGGATAGTTTGCCCAGTTGTATTCTTTTTTATTTGTCAGATCATCGAGAGATGCTTCTACAACACCAAAGGAGTCCAGATTCATGGAATAAAGATGGATCTTGTTATCCTCTCTTTTGCGTGCGGCACCGTAAGTACCAAGTGTCAGTGCACATGGAAATACATGTCCACCGTTATAATCTGTGTGTTCACCAATCAGATTCACGCGTCCAGGAGAAAAGTAAAAACGAGCTCCTTCGGAATCACCAAAAAGTTCTGCAAACATATCAAACAATTTTTTCTTCATCATTATTTACCTCCATTTAAAGTAATCGTATCGATCTGATTTATTTATATTTATTATAGCGTTAACGAGTGGAAACGTCTATAAAAAATACGTGCTGTGGTATGTAATAATGTTGCATTAAAAAGACGAGGTGTTATAATAATGATGATGAGGATTGCGGGAATTGCATAGCAATGGAGCAATCCGGTTACAGCGGTGAGTGGCAAAATTTTCTTTTGGCACTCACATCATAGATCACAGGATACGGGAAAGGAGCCGGAAGATGGCAGAGACTTACAAACATTCGTATAAGTCAGGAGAAATTCTGATGACTTCGCTGTCTGTATATAACACGGGATATCAAAGGTGTGAAGCAGGCTATCAGTGGGGACCCGGAGTCAGGGATCATTATTGTATCCATCATATTTTGTCAGGAACAGGATACTATACAGTTGGAGAAAAGACATGGAAATTAGAAGCCGGAGATACTTTTATCTTATATCCGGGCGTGGAAGTAAAGTATTATGCCGATCAGCAGGAGCCATGGGAATATGCCTGGGCAGGATTCATGGGGACGGATGCGGCATCGATCATTCGAAATACAGGTTTTTTGAAAGAACGTCCTTTTTTAAAAAGAGGAAATGTGCCGGATGACCAGATTCGGAATGGATTGGAACAGATTTATAATGCAAAGGGCAATGGGTATGAAGAAGCGGTTGCCATGACAGGAGCACTTTACAGTCTTCTGTCAGTCTTTATGCACTATCATGAAGGGGAAGATCAGGAAAGAGATGCAAAGCTTTTGTATGTAGAAAAGGCAGAAAACTATATAGAAACCAATTATTCTTATCCCGTGACGGTGGAAGATATTGCAGACTATGTAGGAATCAGCAGAAGTTATCTGTTCCGCTCTTTTCAGACCTATATGAATTGTTCGCCAAAAGAATATCTGACAGAATATAGAATCCAGCAGGCTTGCCGTCTGTTGAAAGAGACGGGGCTGTCGGTTTCGGCGATTGCATATTCTGTTGGTTTTGAGAATAATCTTTATTTTTCGAAGGCATTCCGGAAAGTGAAGAAGACAAGTCCGACGGAATACAGAGAAAAGCATAGAAAAAAGAAGGAATGATGCCGAGGTGCAGGACATAAGAATAGAGTAAGAATGTCAAAGGCGGGAAGCTGTCATGATGTCTGGAAAAAGATGGGGTTATGTAGTACAGTTTTTCTGTCTTCTGGTGTTTTTGGGTATGTCCCCATTTCTGATAAAGATGGATGGGAGAAAAACAATGAGTGTTTCATCTGATTCAGTGCGAAGTCAGAATGTATCAGATGAGGTAAAACCGGTTGTTGCGCTTACATTTGATGACGGGCCAAATGCATCCTCGACCCCGATTCTACTGGATGGATTGAAGGAACGTAAAGTGCGGGCAACCTTTTTCCTGATCGGCGAAAATGTAGAAAAAGACGAGAATGAAAAAATTGTGAAAAGAATGTATGAAGAAGGTCATTTGATCGGAAATCATACTTATACGCATTGCAATCTGTCAAAGCTGGAAACGGGAGAAGCAAAGAAAGAACTGGAACAGACAGATACAGTGATTGAAAAGATAACGGGAAAACAACCGGTGTTCGTAAGAGCGCCTTACGGGGAACTCCCGGTGGACAGCGAACAAGATCTGAACAGAATATATATCGGATGGACGGTGGATCCGCTGGACTGGATGACCGAAGATGCAGGGGCGGTTGTAAAAACAGTTGTGGAAGAGATAAATCCGGGAGATGTTATTTTATTACATGATTGTTATCCTTCTTCTGTGCAGGCAGCTATACGGATTGTAGATTTGCTGCAGGGAAAAGGCTATGAGTTTGTGACAGTGGATCATCTGATTATGGATTGAAGATGTGAATATAAGATTGAAAACAGGAGAGAAAGATGGATTTATTTGATTATATGAGAGAGACAAATAAAGAGAAGGAATCCCCGCTTGCATCCAGGATGCGTCCGGTGACACTGGATGAAGTAGTGGGACAGAAGCATATCATAGGAAAAGATAAATTGCTTTACCGGGCAATTAAGGCAGATAAGCTGAGTTCTTTGATTTTTTACGGACCTCCGGGAACAGGAAAGACAACACTGGCAAAGGTGATCGCACATACAACCAGCGCAGAGTTCAAACAGATCAATGCGACAGTTGCCGGAAAGAAAGATATGGAAGAAGTAGTGAAAGAAGCAAAAGATCTGCAGGGAATGTATGGAAAAAAGACGATTCTTTTTATTGATGAGATTCATCGCTTTAATAAAGGGCAGCAGGATTATCTGCTTCCATTTGTGGAAGATGGAACGTTGATCCTGATTGGCGCAACAACGGAGAATCCTTATTTTGAGGTAAATGGAGCTTTGATTTCGAGATCAAGTATTTTTGAATTGCGTCCATTGGAGAAGACAGATATCAAGGAACTGCTTCTCCGTGCAGTGAATGATACTGAGAAAGGTCTTGGAAGCTTTCATGCAGTGATAGAAGATGATGCACTTGAATTTTTGGCAGATGTGTCAGGTGGAGATGCAAGAAACGCACTGAATGCGATTGAACTGGGTGTACTGACAACGGACAGAAGCGAAGATGGACAAATTCATATTACTCTGGATGTTGCGTCAGAATGCATCCAGAAACGAGTGGTGAATTATGACAAAAAAGGAGATAACCATTACGATATTATCTCTGCATTTATTAAGAGCATGCGCGGCTCAGATCCGGATGCAGCGGTCTTTTATCTTGCAAAGATGTTGTATGCAGGAGAAGATGTGAAGTTTATAGCGAGAAGAATTATGATCTGTGCATCTGAAGATGTTGGAAATGCGGATCCGATGGCACTTACTGTTGCGGTTGCGGCTGCACAGGCAGTTGAGCGGATCGGAATGCCGGAATCTCAGATCATTCTTTCACAGGCGGTGACTTATGTGGCATCTGCGCCAAAGAGTAATTCTGCCGTTAATGCAATATTTGCAGCGAATGATGCAGTACGGAACAATAAAACAACTGTTCCGACACACCTTCAGGATGCACATTATAAAGGTGCACAGAAATTAGGACACGGAATAGGATATAAGTACGCACATGATTATCCAGATCATTATGTGGATCAGCAGTATCTTCCGGATGAAATAAAAGACGCCAGGTTCTATGAACCCGGCGACCTTGGTTATGAGAAAAAGATCAAGGAGCGTTTACAGAAGCTGCGAGAGCAGTAAAGCGTAAATCTCCTGATTCTTTCGATTCCAGTTATTTACAATGGCTTCTGCCTCAGTCTGAGTTGGCACAGTGAGTGTCATATCAATGAGGTGGGAGCCATTTTCTAAAATCTGGCATTTTACTTCATATTCATGGTTTGTATTCAGATAGTAATCTGATTTAACAGAAACCTCTTCTTTCAGATCATATTTTTTCTCATTGATAAAATTATCAATTTCCTGACGAATCTCAGGAGAAATTTTATTTCTGAAATAGTTGATCGTAGCAGCCCCTTCTTCTGTGAGATTATAAAGCGTACGATTATGTGTCAGCTCAATTTTCAGAAGCCCGGAATCCGTTAATTCTGCAAGTGCAGACTGAAGACGGAAATAAGTTGTATACCCTTTATCCAGAATGAATTCTGATATCTGGGAAGTTGTAAGCGGAAAATCGACTCTATCCAACATGTACAACACGATCAGTTTATATAATGTAAATGTTTCAGCCATAATACTCCTTTCCCTGGTACAAGTCATGATCTTTCATATATTTGTGAATCTGATTTAAAACAGTTCGTTTTGCGCCTGTCCACAGAGGTGCGATCAAGAGATCCTTCGGTCCGTCACCGGTCAGTCGGTGAATGACGATTCCCGGACGCAAATGCTGGATACATTCAGTGAGCAGACGGATGTATTCGTCCGCATCCGGGATATGGAAAGCAGGACCGGTATAAGCAGGATCTGAAAGACATTTCTGATATTCAACTGCAAGATCAGTTCCTTTCAAAATGTGGAGAAGCTGCAACTTGATTCCGTCAATATTTGAATGATTCAAATATTCGATTGTCTCAAGCATCATTTCGTGAGTCTCTCCGGGCAGAAATAAAATGACATGTACGATAACAGTCAGATTCCGGCGTTTCAGTTCATGCACAGCAGTATCAAATACCTCTAAAGGATAGCCTCTGCGAATGTATCTGGCGGATTCTGGGTGAATGGTTTGAAGACCAAGTTCAACCCAGACAGGCTTAATCTGATTCAATTCATCTAAAAGTTCCAGAACATCAGAATCTAAACAGTCAGGGCGGGTTGCGATTGCAAGTACTTTCACATCGGGGTCCTCAATTGCTTCTGTAAAAACTTTCCGCAAATATTCTATGGGGGCATAGGTACTCGTAAAGGCCTGGAAATATGCGATATAAGCATGCACCGGACGCTTTCTGGCAAGAATGGCTTTCCCTTCTGCAAGCTGTTCTGTAATTGTTTTGCAGGCAGAACCGGCAAAATCTCCAGAACCCATACCACTGCAGAAAATACAGCCACCATATCCGATCTTACCATCACGGTTCGGACAAGTCATACCACCGTTCAATGCAATGCGATATACTTTCTCTCCAAACTGGGATTTCAATGCATAGTCAAGAGAGTGGTAGCGCTTCTCTCCCCACATATTAGATTAAATCCTTAATTGCTTTGCTTACTGTGTCTGCTACACGAGGATCAAAGGCTTCCGGAAGAATGTTGTTTTCGTTCAATTCTTCTTTTGGAACAAGACCTGCGATTGCATTGGCAGCGGCAAGTTTCATTTCTTCTGTAATCTGTGTGGCACGTCCTTCTAATGCACCTTTGAAAATACCAGGGAATGCAACAACATTGTTTACCTGGTTCGGAAAGTCAGAACGTCCTGTTCCGACAACTTTGGCACCTGCTTCTTTTGCAAGGTCAGGCATGATCTCCGGTACAGGGTTTGCCATGGCGAACAGAATCGCATCCTTATTCATGGAAGCAACCATCTCTTTGGAAACAATATTCGGAGCAGAAACACCAACGAAAATATCAGCACCTTTTAATGCATCGGCAAGTGTTCCTGTGCGTTCTTCCAGATTTGTAACTTCAGTCATCTGCTGCTGCATCCAGTTCAGGTTCGGTGAGTTCTTGGAAATGATTCCGTTGATGTCACACATTGTAATATGAGGGAAACCATAAGTGAGAAGCAGCTTTGTGATAGCAACTCCGGCAGATCCGGCTCCATTCACTACAACACGGCAATCTTCCTTCTTCTTTCCTGTTACTTTCAGGGCATTGATGATTCCGGCGAGGACAACGATAGCTGTTCCGTGCTGGTCATCATGGAAAACCGGAATGTTCAGAAGTTCTTTCAGGCGTGTTTCGATTTCGAAACAGCGTGGAGCTGAAATATCTTCCAGGTTGATTCCACCGAAAGCCGGTGCGATGTTGACTACAGATTTAATGATCTCTTCTGTGTCCTGTGTATCCAGACAGATCGGAACTGCATTGACACCACCGAATTCCTTGAACAGGACCGCTTTTCCCTCCATAACCGGCATAGCAGCAAGTGCACCGATGTTTCCAAGACCAAGAACAGCGCTTCCGTCAGATACAACAGCAACTGTATTGGCTTTCATAGTGTATTTATATGCGGCTTCGGGATCCTGTGCGATCACCTTGCAAGGTTCAGCAACACCCGGAGTATAAGCGATGGCAAGATCTTCTCTTGAGTTGACATGCGCTTTGGCAGTTGTCTCTATCTTACCATTCCATTCTTCATGCATTTTTAAAGCTTTTTCATTGTTTGTCATGATTTTATACCTCTCTGATTTGATTGAATTAATGATACCACTGAAAAAGGAAACACGCAAGTACAGGAAAACAGAGAAAAGTTCAAAAAGTTCTTTCTTTTTAGAAAAATATACTGTATAATAACACCATATTTAAAGCAAATTTCCATTAAAGTCGAATCAGACTTGTATTCCCGAAGTATGAATGAATAATCCAGTATGTGAAAAGGGCACATGTGAAGTGGATTGACAGAACAAATTTACCTGAAAAGAAAGGAAAAGAATATGACACGAGAAAAATATGAATCATTGCCGCTGGCAACATTGAAAGAACTTGCAAAAGCAAGAAAGATGAGAGGTGTTTCTACATTAAAGAAAGGCGATCTGATCGATGCAATGCTTGAGCTGGATGAGCAGGAAGAGCAGAAAGAGGCAGCAGAAGAAGCGAGAGAAGAAGTAAAAGAAGAGAAAAAAGAAGAGACAGATATTGAACAGTTGGACAGTGGTTTTACAGCAAACGGAATCCTTGAGGTACTTCAGGATGGATATGGATTCATTCGTTCTGACAATTATCTTCCGGGAGATGGAGATGTCTATGTTGCTCCTTCCCAGATTCGCAGATTCGGACTTAAAACAGGCGATATCCTGACAGGAAATACAAGAGTTAAGACGCAGGGAGAAAAGTTCAGTGCACTTCTTTATGTGTCTACGATCAATGGACTGCGCCCGGCAGAGGCAATGAAGAGAAAGAACTTTGAAGACCTGACTCCGATTTTCCCGAATCAGAGAATCCGTCTGGAGAATCCGGGCTGTACAACAGCAATGCGTATTGTTGATCTTGTTTCCCCTATTGGAAAGGGACAGAGAGGTATGATTGTATCTCCACCGAAAGCAGGAAAAACTACATTATTAAAAGAAGTTGCATTATCTGTACAGAAGACAGAACCGAATATGCATCTTCTGATTCTGTTGATCGATGAACGTCCGGAAGAGGTAACTGATATTCGTGAGGCAATTGAAGGTCCGAATGTAGAGGTGATTCATTCTACATTTGATGAACTTCCGGAGCATCACAAACGAGTATCAGAAATGGTTATCTCAAGAGCAAAACGTCTGGTAGAGCATGGAAAAGACGTTATGATTCTTCTTGACAGCATCACAAGACTTTCAAGAGCATATAACCTGATCGTTCCACCATCAGGAAGAACACTTTCCGGTGGCCTTGATCCGGCAGCACTTTACAGTCCAAAGCGTTTCTTCGGAGCAGCAAGAAATATGAGAGAAGGTGGAAGCCTTACGATTCTTGCAACAGCACTGGTTGATACAGGAAGCAAGATGGATGATGTTGTTTATGAAGAATTTAAGGGGACAGGTAACATGGAACTGATGCTTGACAGAAAGCTTCAGGAGAAAAGAGTGTTCCCGGCAATTGACATTCCAAAATCAGGAACAAGAAGAGAAGATCTTCTTCTTACAAAGGAAGAACAGGATGCAGTTTATATTATGAGAAAAGCAATGAACGGCATGAAATCAGAAGAGGCAGTGGACAATCTTTTGAATATGTTTTCCCGTACAAAAACAAACGAAGAACTTGTTCAGCAGATTATCCGTCAGAAATTTATCTAAAAAGGTGTTGCATTATTAAAAAATGTGTGATACAATTAGAAAGCTGTTTAGAGAAAATAATAAGTAATTTAAAAATAGAGAGGTGAAAATCATGCGCGAAGGTATCCATCCTAATTATTATCAGGCAACTGTAACATGCAACTGTGGAAACACATTTGTTACAGGATCTACAAAGGAGAACATCCACGTAGAAATCTGCTCCAAGTGTCATCCATTCTACACAGGTCAGCAGAAAGCAACACAGGCTCGTGGCCGTGTTGATAAGTTCAATAAGAAATACGGTATTAAATAAGAAATACGAAGTGATGAGGGCTGAGGTGGAAATCTCAGTCCTCTTTGTGTTTAGGAGAAATATATGAAATCATCGAATATAGGCGGCCAGGCAGTGCTGGAAGGCATTATGATGAAGAATCGGGAAACATATTCCGTTGCCGTCCGGAAACCAGATGGAGAGATTGAAGTTGATATTCAGGAATACAAAGGAGTTCTCCCATGGAAGGCACCGCAAAAGATTCCTTTCATTCGGGGGATTTTTAATTTTGTGGATTCTCTTGTGCTGGGAATGAAGACATTGACTTATTCTGCAAGTTTTTTTGAAGACGAGGAAGAAGAAATTCTTACAGAAGATGAGGCAAGAAAGCAGGAGAAGAAGGAAAAACTGATCATGAATCTGACAGTTGTGGTTTCTGTCTTGATTGCGGTTGGTATTTTTATGGTTCTTCCGTATTATCTGAGTAGTATTATAGAAAAGCATACCTCTTCACATCTTGTAATGACTGTTTTAGAAGGTGTGATCCGCGTTGCTATTTTCCTGATCTATATTGTTCTGATTTCCAGAACAAAGGATATTAAGAGAACATTTATGTATCACGGGGCAGAGCATAAATGTATTAATTGCATCGAACATGGATTGGAATTAAATGTAGAAAATGTACGGAAGAGTTCCAAACAACATAAGAGATGTGGAACGAGCTTTCTTTTCTTTGTCATGATCGTAAGCATTATTGTCTGCTTTTTTATTACGGCAAAGTCCCAGATTGTGAGAGTACTTCTTCGGATCGCCCTGCTTCCGTTGATTGCAGGAATCTCTTATGAATTGATCCGTCTGGCAGGAAACAGTGATCATCTGGTAATTAATGTACTTAGTAAACCGGGACTCTGGGTTCAGAATCTGACAACAAAGGAACCGGATGACAGTATGATCGAGGTTGGGATCAAAGCAGTGGAAGCAGTGTTTGACTGGAAGACATGGCAGGAGGAGAACCTGAAGCAATGAGAACAGAATCAGACAAGAGGACAGGGTATAAAACAGATTGCAGCGATTCAATAAGTTTGAAAAATGCATATAAAGAAGGAAAAGAAATTCTTGCGAAAGCAGGAATTACAGAGGCAGATCTAGATGCGTGGTATCTGTTGGAATTTGTGACAGGGATTACGAAAGCTCGCTATTATATGGATCCGGATCAGAGCATGGATCCGGAAGCATGGAAAAAGTATAAAGAATATCTTGAAAAAAGAAGAAATCATATTCCATTGCAGCATATTACAGGAAGTCAGGAATTTATGGGACTTGAATTTCTGGTGAATGAACATGTGCTGATTCCAAGACAAGATACAGAAGTGCTTGTGGAAGAGGCACTGGAGATGATGAAACAAGAGATATTCAGATCAAAAGGTTGTTTGCAATTGTTGGATATGTGTACCGGGTCAGGATGTATTCTTCTGAGCGTAATGCATTATGCAGAACAAAAGGGTATATTTATAGAAGGAACAGGTGTTGACTTTTCGGAGCAGGCTCTTATGGTAGCACAGAAAAATGAAAAACATTTGAGAAGCACGAAAAAGGATGAGAATGGAAAAGTGAACTGGATTTTGAGTGATCTTTTTGAAAATGTCAGTGAAACCTATGATATGATCTTATCAAACCCACCTTATATCAGAACAGCAGAAATTGAGAAGCTTCAAGACGAAGTGAAACTTCACGATCCATTCAGTGCATTGGATGGGAAAGAAGACGGATTGTATTTCTACCGGAAGATTGTTACTGATGCAAAACAATTCCTGAAAACAGGAGGAATACTTGCTTTCGAGATTGGATATGACCAGGGCAAAGAAGTTTCTGATCTTATGAAAAAAGCAGGATATGACAAGGTGTTCGTAAAAAAGGACCTGGCAGGACTTGACCGCATCGTCTGTGGCGTGTACTATTAAAAAGATAAAGAAGATAAAAAATAGAAGAGGATATAGAACTATGTTTGATAGATTAGAGGATTTGGTAATTCGTTACCAGGAAGTAATGGGTGAACTTCAGGAGCCGGATGTGGCGAATGATCCGGAACGTTTCCGTAAGCTGATGAAAGAGCAGAGTGATCTTGCACCAATCGTTGAAGCTTATCAGGAATATAAGAACTGTAAGCAGAATGTAGAAGAGAGTCTGATGATTCTGGAAGAAGAATCAGATGAAGAGATGCGTGAGCTTGCAAAAGAAGAGTTGAATGAATCTAAAGCCAGAATTGAAGAATTGGAGCAGGAACTTAAGATTCTTCTTCTTCCGAAGGATCCGAATGATGATAAGAACGTTATCGTTGAGATCCGTGCCGGTGCAGGTGGAGATGAGGCTGCACTTTTTGCGGCAGAAGTTTATCGTATGTATGTGCATTATGCAGACAGCCGCAGATGGAAGACAGAGATGATCTCTCTGAATGAGAATGGAATCGGCGGATTTAAAGAGTGTGTATTCATGATCACAGGACAGGGAGCATATTCCCGTATGAAGTACGAAAGTGGAGTGCATCGTGTACAGCGTGTGCCGGAGACAGAAAGTGGCGGAAGAATTCATACTTCAACAATTACTGTAGCCGTAATGCCTGAGGCAGAAGAAGTTGATGTTGTAATCGATGAGAAGGATATCCGTATCGATGTAATGCGTGCATCAGGAAACGGTGGACAGTGTGTCAATACAACGGACTCTGCTGTACGACTGACTCATTACCCGACCGGAATCGTGATCTACAGCCAGACAGAGAAATCACAGCTGCAGAATAAAGAGAAGGCATTCCGACTGCTTCGTTCCAAACTGTATGACCTGGAGCTTGAGAAGAAACAGGCTTCTGAGGCAGCAGAGAGAAGAAGCCAGATCGGTACAGGAGACCGTTCTGAAAAGATCAGAACATATAACTTCCCACAGGGAAGAGTAACAGATCATAGAATCAAGCTGACACTTCATAAACTGGATAGCATTTTGAATGGTGATCTGGATGAAGTGATCGACAGCCTGATTGCAGCGGATCAGACAGCGAAGCTTGCAAAGATGGAGGAGTAGTACAAGGATGATACCGGAATTCAAACGACCGGAACTGGAAGACAAAGAACTGATTGACTATTATTTTGCACAGGCTCCAAGCAGAAGCTGCGAGAGAACATTTGCGAATGTATATCTCTGGTCCAGACAGTATAAAGTGAAATATGCAATCCTTCATAATGCACTTGTATTTCGTGATGAAGGAGATGGACATACTTATGCTTATCCTGTAGGAAAGCCGGAAGCAGTCAAAGATGCATTGGAAGAATTGATGAAGATCTGCGAGGAAGAAGGCTGTGAATTTGGCCTTTACTGTGTGACACCGGAGAATTTTTCACAGATGGAAGAGTGGTATCCGGGACAATTCCGGATTGAATATGACAGAGATCAGGCAGATTACATCTATGAGACGGAGAAGCTTGCAACACTTGCAGGAAAGAAGCTTCACGGAAAGCGAAACCATATTAATAAGTTTAAGCAGCTTTATCCGGACTGGTCTTACGAATCACTCAGTGATGAGAATGTAGAAGCGTGCTTTCAGATGGCTCTGAAGTGGAGAAATTCGAATGGATGCAATGATGATCCTGAGAAGAACGCAGAGATGTGCGTTTCGTTGAATTCCCTCCGTTTATACAAAGAACTCGGCTTTAAAGGCGGAGTGTTGAGAAATGGCGAAAAAATTGTTGCTTTTACAGTAGGGGAAGAACTGTGCAAGGATACATTTGTTGTTCATATTGAGAAAGCATTTGCAGATGTACAGGGAGCATACCCTATGATTAATCAGCAGTTTGTTGAACATGAATGTATGGATTACACTTATGTGAACAGAGAAGATGATGCCGGGGAAGAGGGACTTCGTAAGGCAAAATTATCTTATCGTCCGGCTTTTTTGGAAGAGAAAGGGTTTGTGACAAGAATAGGAGGACAGCAATGATTTCAAAAAAAATGGAAAACATGGTAGCGAACAGTTCTGCAATCCGTGCGATGTTTGAAGAGGGCAACCGTCTTGCAGCAAAATATGGAGCAGAGAATGTATTTGACTTCAGTTTGGGAAATCCGAATGTTCCGGCACCGGAAGCGGTAAAGAAAGCAATGATCGAGATCCTTTCCGAAGAGGATCCGATCGTGCTTCACGGTTATACGAATAGCAATGCAGGTTATGAAGATGTGAGACAGGCAGTTGCTGATTCCTTAAATGAACGCTTTGGAACAAACTTTGCTTCCCGCAATATCACGATGACAGTCGGAGCAGCAGGAGGTCTTAATGTGATTTTGAAATCACTGCTGAATCCAGGTGATGAAGTTGTTGTGTTTGCTCCTTATTTTGGAGAATACAGAAGCTATACGGATAATTATGACGGTGTGATCGTGGAGATATCTCCGGATACAGAGACATTCCAGCCAAAGCTTGATGAGTTTGAGAAAAAGCTGTCGCCAAAGACAAAAGCAGTCATCGTTAATACGCCGAATAATCCGACAGGTGTTGTTTATTCCGAAGAGACGATCCAGAAGCTGGCAGCGATTCTTGAGAAGAAACAGAAAGAATTTGGAACTGAGATTTATCTGATCTCAGATGAACCATACAGAGAACTTGCTTATGACGGAGTGGAAGTTCCATATCTCACAAAGTATTATGCAAATACAGTTGTAGGATATTCTTTCAGTAAATCACTTTCTCTTCCGGGAGAACGTATCGGTTATCTTGTAATTCCGGATGAAGTGGCAGACAGTGAGAAACTGAACGCCGCAGCTAACGTTGCAACGAGAATTCTTGGATTTGTCAATGCACCGACACTGCAGCAGAAAGTGGTGAAGGCATGTCTGAATGAGAAGACAGATATTTCATATTATGACAGAAACAGAGAGACTCTTTATAATGGATTGAAAGAACTTGGATTTGAGTGCATCAAACCGGAAGGAGCATTTTATCTCTTTGTAAAATCACCGGTTGCAGATGAAAAAGAATTTTGTAATACCGCGAAGAAATACAATATTCTGATCGTTCCGGGCAGCTCTTTTGGATGTCCCGGATATGTCAGAATGGCGTATTGTGTAGCATATGAAACAATTGTAAATGCACTTCCCAAATTTGCGGAGCTTGCGAGAGAGTATAGATAGAGGTAGTACCATGGCTGTAAGAGAAGAACTTTTGAGAAATATACGTAGCGTAGAACCATATGTACCGGGCGAGCAGCCACAGCATAAGGTTGTGAAACTGAATACAAATGAGAATCCATATCCACCGGCACCGGGGGTGGAACGTGTTCTGAAAGAGATGGACACAGACCGTTTTCGCCTGTATCCGGATCCAACTGCGGACGAACTCGTTGGAAGTCTCGCAGATTATTATGGTGTAGGGAAAGACCAGGTCTTTGTAGGAGTTGGATCTGATGATGTGATTTCGATGTGTTTCCTCACATTTTTTAATTCAGATCTTCCAATTCTTTTCCCGGATATTACATATTCATTTTATAAAGTCTGGGCAGAATTGTATCGGATTCCATATCATTGTCCAAAGCTTGATGAAAACTTTAAGATTGTGAAAGAGGATTATTATGCTGAAAACGGCGGAATTATTTTCCCGAATCCAAATGCGCCGACAGCAATTTATGAAGATCTTGAATTTGTAGAAGATATCTTAAAGCAGAACAGGAATTCTATCGTGATCGTAGATGAGGCGTATATTGATTTTGCGGGAAGATCTGCGATGGAACTGATCGATAAATATGATAATCTTATTGTGACACAGACTTTCTCAAAGGCAAGAAGTATGGCTGGTATGCGAATCGGATATGCAATCTCGAATCCAGATCTGATCCGCTGCCTGAATGATGTGAAATATTCTTTTAACTCTTACACGATGAATCAGACAGCTCTTGCCTGTGGTGTGGAAGCGGTTGAAGACAAGGCATATTTTGAAGAAGGAGTTCGTAAAATAGTTGAAACAAGAGAATGGGCAAAAGAAGAGCTCAGGAAACTTGGTTTTGTTTTCCCGGATGCAAAGGCGAATTTTATTTTCGCAAGACATCCAGAGGTTGATGCGAATGAACTTTTCCAGGCTTTGAAAGAGAATAATATCTTTGTCAGACATTGGAATGCACCACGAATCGATCAGTATCTGAGAATTACAATTGGTACAAGAGAAGAGATGGCGACGCTTTTTGATTTTTTGAGAACATATATAAAGGAGAAATAACTGAATGAGTGAAGCTTTGATCAACTGGTTTATGGTGACACTGGGCGGAAAGGTCGGTAAGGAATTTATTCTTTTCCTGATCTCAATGGTTCCGATTCTGGAATTGCGTGGAGGACTGCTTGCAGCAGGACCGGCATTTTTGAATGTGGAACTTGCAAAAGCAGTACCTATCTGTGTGATTGGAAATCTTGTTCCAATTCCATTCATCCTTTTACTGATCACAAAGATCTTTGACTGGATGAAAGGAACGAAGCGTTTGAAGCCGATGGTGGAGAAGCTGGAGAAGAAGGCAATGAGTAAAAGTGACAAGATAGAGAAATATGAATTCTGGGGTCTTGTACTTTTTGTTGGAATTCCTCTTCCTGGAACAGGAGCGTGGACAGGATCACTGATCGCAGCTCTGCTTGGAATCCGCTTTAGAAAAGCTTTTCCGGCAGTTGTTGTTGGTGTCTGCCTCGCAGCATTTATTATGTCAGTCATTTCCTATGGAATTATTGGCGGTATTTTTGGATAAGATAAATATGCAAAGGAAGTGATTCTTATGTTACTGAAAGATAATGAAGAAAAGAGAAATATAGCCTGGAGAACAGTTATGACGGTTACTTCAGTTCTGATCATTCTGATCGTTGTTTTTTTCGCTGTGAAGCTTTTTACTTCCAATCCTCTGACAGGAAATTGGGAGAACACAGATGATGGAATGAAGCTGACGATCAAGAATAACGGAACAATGGATATTGTGCAGGCTTTGGACGAGAGTACAGTCAGCGTTCCTGTTGATTATACAATTGATATGGAACATAAGCGTTTTGCAATTCATGTGAACGAAGAAAAGATAGCAAAACAGGCTGAAAAAACAAAAGACTGTTCCAAACAGGAGCTTCAGGATATTGCGGATGTGATGGAAGGAACTTACGAATACAGCGTGGAACAGAACGTACTGACACTGACTGATTCAGAATATGGAAGTCAGAAGACATTTGAAAAAAGTGGAAAGTAAACGGTGATTCTGCCTCAGCAGATGACACAGAAAGAACTTGCAGAGCAGTGGAAACAGGGGGTACAGATCATGTACAGAAATCAGACGAAAGAAGTAAGAATTGGGGATGTTGTGATTGGGGGAGACCATCCGATAGCAATCCAGTCTATGACAAATACAAGGACAGAAGATGTAGAAGCCACAGTGGAGCAGATCCTGCGTCTGGAAAAAGCAGGATGTGAGATTATCCGCTGTACAGTTCCGACAATGGAGGCTGCAAAAGCAATCAAAGAGATTAAAAAACAGATTCATATTCCGCTTGTTGCAGACATTCATTTTGATTATAAGATGGCAATCGCAGCAATTGAGAATGGAGCTGATAAGATTCGTATCAATCCGGGGAATATCGGTGCAAAAGAACGGGTACAGGCAGTAGTAGACAAAGCGAAAGAGTACAATGTTCCAATCCGTGTCGGCGTAAACAGTGGTTCTCTTGAGAAACATCTGCTTGAGAAATATGGTGGTGTTACTGCAGAAGGGATCGTGGAGAGTGCGCTGGATAAAGTTCATCTGATCGAGTCTATGGGCTATGACAACCTTGTTGTCAGCATTAAATCTTCTGATGTTCTGATGTGTGTGAAGGCGCATGAGCTGATCGCTAAGGAATGCCCATATCCGCTTCATGTTGGAATTACAGAGTCTGGAACTGTATATTCAGGAAATGTGAAATCTTCTGTAGGACTTGGAATCATTTTCCATGAGGGAATCGGTAATACAATTCGTGTTTCCCTGACAGGAGATCCGGTAGAAGAGATCCGTACAGCAAAACTGATTCTTAAGACACTTGGACTTCGCAAGGGAGGTATTGAAGTTGTATCCTGTCCGACTTGTGGAAGAACAAGAATTGATCTGATCAAGCTTGCAAACCAGGTAGAAGAGATGGTAGCAGACATTCCGCTTGATATTAAAGTTGCAGTTATGGGATGTGTTGTAAACGGACCTGGAGAGGCAAAAGAAGCCGATATCGGAATTGCAGGAGGTATCGGGGAAGGACTTTTGATCAAGAAGGGTGAGATCATCAAGAAGGTAAAGGAAGAAGAACTTCTTGATACTTTAAGACAGGAGTTATTGAATTGGAACAAATAAAGAATGAAAAAACATTTTTTCATGTATTTCCCACATTGAAAGTAGAAGAGGAATTTAAAGTCCTCTTTGCTGATGTGGAAGTTAAGAAAATCACGACTAATTCCGGTCGTGATTTTCTGCATGTACATTTAAAGAGTCATCATCTGATCCCAAAGAAGAAAATATGGCAGATGGAGCAGCGGATCAAAGAGCAGCTCTTTGGAACATCTTCTGTAAAACTTCAGATTCTGGAAGAGTATGAGCTGTCTGAGCTTTATACACCGGAAGCGGTGATGGAAGAGTACAAGGAGAGTTTGATTCTTGAACTGAAAGAAATCAGTGTCCTTGCTGCAAACATGTTTTCACAGGCAGAAGTGAACTATGAAGAGGGAAATGTCGTCCGTCTGGAGCTTCTTGATACGATTGTTTCCGAAGGAAGAAAAGAAGAAATCATGAATCTGCTGGACGATGTATTCAGGAATCGTTTTCATATGAATGTTGATATCCGGGTTACATATAAAGAAAACGAGGGTCAGGGAAGCAGAGAATATGACGAGCAGAGGATTCAGCAGGAAATTAATGCAATCTTTGAACGGCGCGCGAAACAGAGAGGCGAATATGAGGAGCGAAAGTCTGCTGTGGAGGCAAAGAAGAAGTCATCCGAATCAGGAAGCTCGTCTTCCGGAGAAAAGAAAGCAGAGACTTCAGGGAAATCTTCTTCAGGAAATGCATCCGTTTCGGGCGGAAAGAAAGAGTTCAAAAAGAAGGAATTCCGCAAGAAGGATTATGTGCGTCCGGTGAAGATCGGAGACGATCCGAACCTGATCTACGGAAAGAATTTTGAAGATGAGCCAATCAAATTGGAACAGGTTGTTTCTGAGATGGGTGAGATCACAATTCATGGTAAGATTATCAATTTTGATACACGAGAGATCAGAAATGAGAAGACGATCATTATCTTTGCTGTGACTGATTTTACGGATACAATCACGATCAAGATGTTTGCCAGAAATGATCAGTTACCGGAGATTCTCGGAGATTTGAAGAAAGGTGCTTTCGTTAAAATCAAAGGCGTGACGACAATTGATAAATTCGACGGTGAGCTGACAATTGGTTCAATTACCGGAATCAAGAAGATTGGAGACTTTACGGTCTCAAGGCAAGATCTCAATCCAACGAAACGTGTAGAACTTCATTGCCATACAAAGATGAGCGATATGGATGGAGTTTCTGAAGTAACAGATATCGTCCGCAGAGCACATGACTGGGGACACCCGGCGATTGCAATTACAGATCATGGTGTAGCCCAGGCGTTCCCGGTTGCAAATCACTATATAGAGACATTGGATAAAGATGATCCGTTTAAAGTTCTATATGGTGTGGAAGGCTATGTGGTCGATGACTTAACTGAGATTGCAGTTAATGCAAAAGATCAGACATTGGATGATACCTATATTGTTTTTGATATCGAGACAACAGGATTCAGTTCTATCCGTGACAGAATTATTGAGATTGGAGCTGTGAAGGTTGAGAATGGGCAGATTGTAGACGAGTTCAGTACCTTTGTAAATCCGGAACGCCCGATTCCTTTCGAAATCACAAACCTGACAAGTATTACAGATGAGATGGTGCTGGATGCTCCGACAATCGAGGTTGTGCTGCCACAGTTTCTCGAATTTATTGGTGAGGGCGCATTGGTTGCGCATAATGCAGGATTTGATGTTGGGTTTATCGAACAGAATTGTCGTGTGCTTGGTCTGGAACGGGAGTTCACATCTGTTGATACAGTGGCTCTTGCACGTGTGCTGCTTCCGACCCTTTCGAAATATAAATTGAATCTGGTTGCAAAAGCACTTGGAATTTCATTAGAAAATCATCATCGCGCGGTTGATGATGCAGGGGCAACAGCAGAAATTTTTGTAAAATTTGTTGAAATGCTCAAAGATCAGCACATCATGAACTTAAAAGAAATGAACAAGTTTGGGGATCGTAATGTTAATGCAATCCGTAAGATGCCGACACATCACATTATTTTGATCGCACAGAATGATATTGGAAGATATAATCTGTATCAGCTGATCACGGCATCTCATATGACATATTATGCAAGAAGACCGAGAATTCCGAAAAGTCTGATCAATGAACACAGAGAAGGAATCATCATCGGAAGTGCCTGTGAGGCAGGAGAATTATACCGTGCGGTTCTTGAAAAACAGTCTGCACAGCAGATTGCGAGACTGGCGGATTTCTATGATTATTATGAAATCCAGCCAATTGGAAATGATATGTTTATGCTCGAAGATGAGAAAACGCCGAATATCAATACAGAGGAAGATCTGCGTAACGTAAACCGGGAGATTGTTGAACTTGGAGAGAAATTCGGTAAGCCGGTTGTAGCAACCTGTGACGTTCATTTCCTTGATCCGGAGGATGAAGTTTATCGCCGGATCATCATGGCAGGAAAAGGATTCAAAGACGCAGATAATCAGGCACCGCTGTTCCTTCGCACAACAGATGAAATGTTGGAAGAGTTCGCATATCTTGGTTCTGCGAAGGCAAGAGAAGTTGTTATAGAAAATCCACAGAAGATCGCACGTATGGTAGAGAAAATCTCACCGGTAAACCCAAATAAGTGTCCTCCGGTAATCGCGGATTCCGATCAGGAGCTTCGAGATATCTGTTATCGTAAAGCACATGAAATGTATGGAGAAGATCTTCCGGTACAGGTGTCTTCCAGACTTGAGAAAGAGCTGAACTCTATTATTTCCAACGGCTATGCCGTTATGTATATCATTGCGCAGAAACTGGTATGGAAGTCCAATGCGGATGGGTATCTTGTTGGTTCCCGTGGATCAGTAGGTTCGTCTTTTGTTGCGACAATGTCCGGAATCACGGAGGTTAATCCGCTAAGTCCTCACTATTACTGCGAAAAATGTCATTACAGTGATTTTGAGTCTGAAGAGGTTCGGGCATTTGCCGGAGGCTGTGGTTACGACATGCCGGATAGAAATTGTCCTGTGTGCGGAGAAAAACTGGTCAAGGCCGGGTTTGATATTCCGTTTGAAACATTCCTTGGTTTCAAGGGAGATAAAGAGCCGGATATCGACCTGAACTTCTCCGGAGATTACCAGGCGAAGGCTCATAAATATACAGAGGTTCTCTTTGGTGAGGGTCATACATTCAAAGCCGGAACGATCGGTACGCTGGCAGATAAGACAGCATATGGATTTGTGAAAAACTATTATGAAGAACGTGGTCAGAGAAAGCGTGGTTGTGAGATTGAACGAATTACAGAAGGATGTACCGGAATCCGGCGAAGTACCGGACAGCATCCGGGAGGAATCGTAGTACTTCCGCACGGACACAGCATCAATGAGTTTACACCGGTGCAGCATCCGGCCAACGATATGGAATGTGGCATTACAACGACACATTTTGATTACCATTCCATTGACCATAACCTTTTGAAACTTGATATTCTCGGACATGATGATCCTACGATGATTCGTACATTGGAAGACTATATTACCTCCGATGCAATGGAAAATGAATATAATGAGGAGCATCCTTTCGTTGCAACGGAGATTCCGCTGGATGACAAGAAAGTAATCGAACTATTCCATGGTACAGAAATTCTCGGAATCAAACCGGAAGATATCGACGGCTGTAAGCTTGGATGTCTTGGAATCCCGGAGTTCGGTACGGATTTCGTTATTCAGATGGTGCAGGATACAAAACCTCAGACGTTATCAGATCTGATCCGAATTTCCGGTCTGTCACATGGAACGAACGTGTGGCTCGGAAATGCACAGGAACTTGTAAAATCCGGAAAAGCAACCATTTCTACGGCAATCTGTACCCGTGACGATATCATGATCTATCTGATCAACAAAGGAGTGGAAAGTGCACTGGCCTTTACAATCATGGAGAGTGTGCGTAAAGGAAAAGGATTAAAACCGGAGTGGGAAGAAGCGATGAAAGCCCAGGATGTACCGGACTGGTATATATGGTCCTGTAAGAAGATCAGCTACATGTTCCCAAAGGCTCATGCGGCAGCCTATGTTATGATGGCTTATCGTATCGCTTACTGTAAGATCAATTATCCGCTTGCTTATTATGGTGCATATTTTGGAATCCGTGCGGATGCATTTTCTTATGCGATCATGTGTCAGGGCAAGGATAAACTGAATTATTACATGAAAGATTATAAAAAACGAAGTGATACCCTGACGAAAAAAGAACAGGATGTCATGAAGGATATGAAGATTGTCCAGGAAATGTACGCGCGAGGACTGGAGTTTATGCCGATTGATATTTACCGGGCGAAGGCGAAGATGTTTCAGATCATTGACGGAAAACTGATGCCGTCTCTTGCCAGCATTGAAGGAATGGGAGATAAGGCGGCGGAAGCTGTGGAAGAAGCTTCAAAAGACGGTCCATATCTCTCACTGGATGATTTCCGTCAGAGGACAAAAGTAAGTAAGACAGTGATCGATCTGATGGCAGAACTGGGATTATTTGGGAATCTTCCACAGAGTAATCAGCTTTCCTTGTTTGATTTTTCGTAGGAAATGCGCTAGACGGATGTAAAGTGCTGTGCTATAATGACTACAACGCTTTGACGTGGTAAAGCTTTAATGGAGGAAGAGATAATGTACGATTTCGATGAGATTATGAACACAGACCCAGAGATAGCAGATGCAATAAAAGCAGAGATGGAGAGACAGAACTCCCATATCGAGCTGATTGCCTCTGAGAACTGGGTGAGCAAAGCAGTCATGGCAGCTATGGGAAGCCCTCTGACTAATAAGTATGCAGAAGGATATCCGGGAAAGAGATATTATGGCGGATGTCAGTGTGTAGATGTAGTAGAAGACCTTGCAAGAGAAAGAGCAAAGAAACTGTTTGGATGTGAGTATGTTAATGTGCAGCCACATTCAGGAGCACAGGCGAACATGGCAGTTATGTTTGCCATGCTTGAGCCGGGAGATAAGATCATGGGGATGAACCTTGATCATGGCGGACATCTGACACACGGTTCACCGGTTAATATGTCCGGTAAATATTTTGATGTAGCACATTACGGAGTGAATGCAGACGGCGTGATCGATTATGATGAAGTGCTTCGTATTGCGAAGGAACATAAACCGAAACTGATTGTTGCAGGAGCAAGTGCTTATGCAAGAACGATTGATTTCAAGCGTTTCCGTGAGATCGCAGATGAGGTGGGAGCATATCTGATGGTAGATATCGCACACATCGCAGGACTTGTTGCTACAGGACTTCATCCAAGTCCGATTCCGTATGCGCATGTGACAACAACAACAACACATAAGACACTCCGTGGACCAAGAGGTGGAATGATCATGTGCAGCGAAGAGATGAATAAGAAATTCAATTTCAACAAAGCTGTATTCCCGGGAATTCAGGGAGGTCCGCTGATGCATGTGATCGCCGGTAAGGCAGTTTGCTTCAAGGAAGCACTTGAGCCTGAGTATAAAACATATATGGAGCAGGTTGTTAAAAATGCGAAAGCACTCTGTAACGGTTTAAAAGCACGCGGAGTTAAGATTGTTTCGGGAGATACAGATAACCATCTGATGCTTGTAGACCTGTCGGGAACAGAGACAAGCGGAAAAGAGCTGGAGAAGCGTCTTGATGATGCTCATGTAACAGCGAACAAGAATACAATTCCGAATGATCCTCGTTCACCGTTTGTAACAAGTGGTGTAAGACTTGGAACACCGGCGGTTACAACACGTGGAATGAAGGAAGATGATATGGATAAGATCGCAGAGATTATTGCAATGGTAATCGAAAGTGAAGAAAATGTAGAGAAAGCAAAAGCAATGGTTGCTGAGCTGACTGCAAAATATCCACTTTGTTAATAAAATAATTATATCCGGCAAAACTGCATTTCGCGTGTAAGCGTAATGTAGATTGCCGGGGTGTGCAACAAAAAAAGAGCTTAAAAAAGCTCTTTTTTGTTAATCGAATTTCTGTATTACTTTTAAAAATTAAATACGGTCTATTTATTAATTAAAAGGTACATAAAGTCTTGATTAAAGTTTCACTACGTTAACAGCCTGAGGTCCTTTAGCGCCTTCTGTTACTTCGAACTCAACAGCCTGGCCCTCTTCGAGAGATTTGAATCCATCCATTACAAGTCCTGAATAATGAACAAAAATGTCATTGCCTTCAGCGTCAGAGATAAATCCGTAACCCTTCTGGTTATTAAACCATTTTACTGTACCTGTCATTGTGTTGCCCTCCATTAAAAGAATATAAGTTGTTAAATCATCACAGTTTACAATGCGCTGAAAACTGTAATATTGTGTCAGTATAAATTCATATTGACACTTTGTCTATTGTAGCATGTTTAACAAAGAAAGTCAAATGTAATCTTTTTTGATTTGTAGAAAAATGACAAAAACATGTGAAATGACGTAAAATCGATTTCAACAATTTGTAAATACCATTTAGCATATCGGATTTATAAGATTGGTAAAAAATAGAAGTGCGAGGAAAGATTATTTTACGAATGGATTGGAAAAATAAAGGATGTCGATTGAAAAAAGAATTGAAGTATTATATAATTTAACCAATGTCTATGAAATATTTTATTTCAAGGAGGATTTGTGTATATGATAACGATTGAAGGAAAAAGCGTATTTGGTGGAGTATCCATTGGAAAGCTGATGTTCTATAAGAGAAACGAAAAGGTGATCAGAAGAACACATGTAGATGATGTGGATGCAGAATGGAAGAGATTCGAAGAGGCTAAGAATACAGCAATCGACCAGCTGAAAGTTCTCTACGACAAAGCCATTGAAGATGTAGGTGAGGCCAACGCCATGATCTTTGAGATTCACCAGATGATGCTTGATGATCTGGATTATCTGGAATCTATTGAAGGAATTATCCGTACACAAAGTGTAAATGCAGAGTATGCTGTTTCAACAACAGCTGATAACTTTGCACAGATGTTTGCATCTATGGATGATGCATATATGCAGGGACGTGCAGCAGACGTGAAGGACGTTTCCGAGCGTGTACTTGATATTCTCTGCGGAGTGAGCAACGGAACACGTGAGATGACAGAACCTTGTATTGTTGCTGCGGATGATCTCGCACCAAGTGAGACAGTACAGCTTGACAAAGAGAAGGTACTTGGATTTGCTACAATGTATGGTTCTTCTAACTCTCATACAGCGATCCTTGCAAGAACAATGAATATTCCGGCTGTAATCGGAATGGGAGAAGCTCTTAATCCGAAATATGACGGAGAGATGGCTATCATTGATGGATTTACAGGAACACTCTATGTGGATCCGGATGAAGAGACACTTGCAAAGATGCAGGAGAAGCGTGCGAAAGACCTTGAGCAGAAAGAACTTCTGAATCAGCTTAAAGGAAAAGAGAATGTGACAAAGAGCGGACAGAAGATCAATGTCTATGCGAACATTGGTAACGTATCTGATCTTGGTGCAGTACTTAAGAATGATGCAGGCGGAGTAGGTCTGTTTAGAAGTGAGTTCCTTTATCTTGAGAACAGTACTTATCCGACAGAAGAACAGCAGTTTGCAGCTTACAGACAGGTTGTAGAAAGCATGGCAGGAAAGAAAGTCATCATTCGTACACTTGATATCGGAGCAGACAAGCAGGTTGATTATTTCAATCTTGCAAAAGAAGAGAACCCGGCACTTGGATACAGAGCAATCCGTATCTGCCTGACAAGACCGGAGATCTTCAAGACTCAGCTTCGTGCACTTTACCGTGCATCCGTATATGGAAATCTTTCCATTATGTTCCCGATGATCATTTCTGTAAAAGAAGTTCGTAAGATCAAAGAGATCATCGAAGAAGTGAAGGCAGAGTTGAGAGAAGAAGGACTTCCATTTAAGGAAGACGTAGAACTTGGTATTATGATCGAGACACCGGCATCAGTTATGATGAGCCGCGAACTTGCGAAAGAAGTTGATTTCTTCAGTGTTGGAACAAATGACCTGACACAGTATACACTGGCAATTGACCGTCAGAACCTTGCGCTTGATGAGTTCTATGATCCACATCATCCGGCAGTGCTTGCTATGATCAAGATGGCAGCAGATAATGCACACGCAGAAGGAAAATGGATCGGAATTTGTGGAGAACTTGGAGCGGATCTTGAACTGACAGAAGAGTTCCTGAAGATGGGACTGGACGAGCTGTCTGTATCTCCGGCGATGGTACTGCCGCTGAGAAAGAAGATTCGCGAGTGTGAGTAATTTGCGTTTTTGAGGGGATTCATATGGAGAATGAGCACTTTATAGAATGGTCGCAAGACCGGTTCTGCTATTACCACGAGCACCGGCTCGCTTTACCTCATCCCTTCGAAAGTATGTAACGAAAAAGCCGAAACAGGCACCGTGTGTGGTTTCTGTTTCGGCTTTTTCCAGTTAATTAATATAAAATTTATGTTGTATTTATATAGAAATATGAGTATGATTAAGGTAACGTAATTGCTCTTGTAAGCATGAGAAAGGGGGCGGATTTTTTGGAGAGGGAGATTTTTTTGTGGCTGGGGCTTATGGTAGTGTTTTTGATTATTGAGCTTGCCACGGTTGGTCTGACTTCAATCTGGTTTTCGGGCGGTGCGCTTGCGGCGTTATTAGTTTCGCTTGCCGGAGCGGGAATGGTGATACAGATTGCTGTATTCGTAGTTATTTCAGCAGTGCTTGTGATCTTTACCAGGCCTTTTGCAGCGAAGTATGTTAATGTGCATCATGTGAAGACAAATTGTGATGAATTGATCGGAAGTGTTGTTAAGGTAACAGAGACGGTTGATAATTTTGCACAGACCGGTACTGCAATTGCGCAGGGAAAGGAATGGACTGCAAGGTGCAAGTCAGACAAGGACAGAATTGAGAAAGATTCGCTTGCCAAAGTAACAGCAATTTCCGGAGTAAAACTGATTTTAGAGAAATGTAAGGAGGATGAGCTATGATATTTGGACTTATTATTTGGATGATCATTATTATGATCGTGGTGTGGCTTCTTGTGTCGAATATCCGTATTGTTCCGCAGGCGCATGCGTATGTTGTAGAGCGACTTGGCGGATACAAGGAGACATGGGGCGTAGGATTACATTTTAAGGTGCCGATCCTTGACCGTGTGGCAAAAAGAGTTTCCTTGAAAGAACAGGTTGTTGATTTTGAACCACAGGCAGTGATCACGAAGGATAATGTTACCATGCAGATCGATACGGTTGTATTCTATCAGATCACTGACCCGAAGAAGTATGCATACGGAGTAGAAAGTCCGATTGCGGCAATCGAGAATCTGACAGCAACAACACTCCGTAATATCATCGGAGATCTGGAATTAGATGAGACACTGACTTCCCGTGAGACGATCAACTCCAAGATGCGTACGATCCTTGATATTGCAACAGATGAGTGGGGAATCAAGGTGAACCGTGTTGAGCTGAAGAATATCATGCCACCGAAGGCAATCCAGGATGCGATGGAGAAGCAGATGAAAGCAGAGCGTGAACGCCGTGAAGCAATCCTGCGTGCAGAAGGAGAGAAGAAGTCTACGATTCTTGTTGCAGAAGGAGAAAAGGAATCTGTGATCCTGGAGGCAGAGGCATCTAAGCAGGCAGCAATCCTGAAAGCAGAAGCTGAGAAACAGAAACGGATCAAAGAAGCAGAGGGACAGGCAGAAGCGATCCGTTCTGTACAGAAAGCGACAGCAGAAGGTATTGAGTATATTAAGAATGCCGGAGCAGATGATGTTGTTCTTACATTAAAGAGTCTGGAGGCATTTGCCAAGGCGGCAGACGGAAAAGCGACGAAGATCATCATTCCTTCAGAGATTCAGGGAATTGCAGGACTTACGAAAACAATCGCAGAAGTTGCCCGTACAGAAACAAGCGTTGCAAAAGAAAAAGAAGTAAAGTAAAATAAAAGATGTATTTCAGCGTGCCAATCTGTTAAAAGATTGGCACAATGTGTTTTACAACGATAATATTTTGGAGTGCAAATGAAATGGAAACAGAGAAAATCATCAGGTTATCGGTTCGGAATCTGGTTGAATTCATATTAAAAGAAGGTGACATTGATAACAGGATTTCAGGTACGCTGGATAAAGATGCGATGCTGATGGGAGGACGCCTTCACCGAAAGATCCAGCGTATGATGGGCTCAAACTATCAGGCAGAAGTTTCCTTAAAACTGCAGCTTCCGTGTGACGGATTCCAATTAAAACTGGAAGGACGTGCGGATGGAATTCTCCTTGAATCAGAAAAAACAATAATAGATGAGATCAAAGGCGTCGTACGTTCCCTTGATCGAGTGGAGCGTCCTGTGCCGGTTCATCTTGCTCAGGCAAAATGTTACGCATATATTTATGCCAGACAGCAGGGATTAAAGCAGATCAGTGTTCAGATGACCTATTGTAATCTTGATACTGAAGATGTGAAAAGATTTCGGGAAGAGTATACATTTGAAGAATTAGAAAAATGGTTTCTTGATCTGGTTCATCAGTATGAACGTTGGGCAAAACTGCAGATTGAGTGGGAAAAGAGAAGAGATGCTTCGATTCATCAGACCGAATTTCCATTCGCATATAGAGAAGGGCAGTTTGACCTGGCAGCTTCCGTATATCGTACAATTTATCACAAAAAGAAATTATTTATCCAGGCCTCAACAGGAACCGGAAAGACGATGGCTGTATTGTATCCGGCGGTGAAAGCGATCGGAGAAGGATTAGGAGATAAAATATTCTATCTGACAGCAAAGACGATCACAAGAACGGTGGCAGAACAGGCATTTTCTATTCTTGAAGAAAAGGGTCTTGCCTTTCGTTCAATTACATTGACTGCGAAAGAGAAGATCTGCTTTTGTGAGGAGACAGAATGCAATCCGGATGCTTGTCCTTATGCGAAAGGTCATTTTGACCGGGTGAATGATGCAGTTTATGACATGTTAGAAAAGCAAAAGAAGCTGACACGGGAATCAATTGAAAGACAGGCAGAAGATTTTCATGTATGTCCGTTTGAACTATCTCTTGATCTGTCAGAATGGGCGGATGGGGTGATCTGTGATTATAATTATGTGTTCGATCCGACGGCACATTTGAAACGATTTTTTGCAGACAATGTCAGCGGAGATTATTTGTTTCTGATCGATGAAGCACACAACCTCGTGGAACGTGGACGGGAAATGTACAGTGCTTCCATCTATAAAGAAGACATTCTCGAGGTGAAAAAACTGATGAAGGACCGAGATAAAAAACTTGTGAAGAGTCTGGAATCTGTCAATAAACGGATGCTTGAGATGAAACGCGAGTGCGAGAATTATCGGTTGGTGGAAAGTGTTTCTCCATTTGCAGTAAAGCTGATGAATCTTCTGACTCAAATGGAAAGATATCTTGAAGAAGAGCGGAATGCAGGAAATGCAGAGCAGCCGGATGCATTTATGGAACTCTTTTTCCAGGTAAGGCAGTTTTTGGAAATTCATGAACTGTTGGATGAAAATTATATACAGTATACAGAACTGGAAGGAAACGGAAGATTCAAAATAAAGTTGTTCTGTGTAAATCCGGCGGAGAATCTGAATCATTATTTAAAACTTGGGAATTCTACAATATTTTTCTCGGCAACATTGCTTCCAATCGATTACTATAAACAATTACTATCTGTTGAGAAGGATGATTATGCAGTCTATGCTGAATCTAAGTTCCCACAGGAGAACAGGAAAATTCTGATCGGAAGTGAAGCAAGCACAAAATATACACAAAGAGGCACAGAAATGTATCGCAAAATTGCCGATTATCTGAGGAGCACAGTGGATGGGAAGAATGGAAACTACATTGCATTTTTTCCTTCCTATCAGTTTATGGAGGATGTTTTGGAAGAGTTTGAAAAACTGGCATCCGGAGTAGAACTGGTAATTCAATCGCAATTTATGTCAGAAAATCAGAGAGAAGAATTCTTGGAAATGTTTGAAGAAGAAAGAGATCATCCGATGCTTGGATTTTGTGTGATGGGTGGTGTATTTTCAGAAGGAATCGATCTTACACATGACAGATTGATCGGAGTGATCGTTGTCGGAACAGGAATTCCACAGGTGTGCAATGACAGAGAAATCGTGAAAAATTATTTTGACCAGAGAGGGATGCGAGGATTTGATTATGCGTACCTTTATCCCGGAATGAATAAAGTACTTCAGTCCGCAGGAAGAGTGATCCGCACCGAAGATGACAAAGGAATTATCCTTCTGCTTGATGACCGTTTTCAGAATCGACAGTATCAGCAGCTATTTCCGAGGGAGTGGAAGGAATACGAAGTGTGTGGGCGGAAAGAGATAAAAGAAAAGATGGAAGAATTCTGGGAGAATCGATAAATGAAAAATAAGAATCGTTATTGGATAAAGAAAAAGTGATTCAAGAATATTTGTAACTGTTCAGAGCCAGATGAAATTTCATAAAACAGGTATAAAATGCTTGCATTTTAAGGCTGGTTTTAAAATTCTGCTTGGCTCCGAACAGTACAAAATTTTATTGTTCTTTAAAATAGTTCAAAAATTCCTGTGCAGGCTTAGCCAGAGGGAGCTGCTCGTTGTAAGCAATCACAAGAGAACGCTCCGGCATCTCTTCTTCCATATCCAGCTTGAAGATACCATCATTGTTCTCAGAAAGACAATAATCCGGAATGAATGCGATTCCAAGCCCAATTCTTGCAAGATCGATCAGAAGATCATTGCTTGTAAGTTCGATCTCAGGAACGAGATCAAGCTGATGCTGCTGGAACAGGCGATGAAGAAACTCGTTTGTCGTACTGTTCTTATCCAGCATCAGGATCGGATAGTGGAGCAAATCGGTAAGTGTAAGTTTCTTTTCCCTTAATTCAGGGTAATTGTTTCCGGCAATGAAAACATCATGGAAATTTTTGATCTTCATAGAGGCAGAAATATTGTTGAGCGCTGCGTTCGGATAATTGACAACAATCAAATCCACCAGTCCGTTCTTTAAAAGCTCTGTACATCTTAAAGAAGTCTGGTTGATAACTTTAATATGTACATTTGGGAAAGTCTTATGGAATTTCTCAAGGTATGGAACAAGGAAATATCTGCAGATCGTGTCACTTGCACCGATGCGGATCTGCCCACCGGTAGAAGCGGCATCTAAAAGCTGAGCCTCACCTTTCTGGATCAGATTCATGGCCGGTTCAATGTGGCGCAGGAGAATCTCTCCTTCCGGTGTGAGCTGGACTTTCTTTGTGCTTCGGATAAAAAGCGTCTGATCCAGTTTTCGTTCGAGTGTTTTGATCGACTGGCTGACAGCAGACTGTGAAATAAACAGCTGCTTGGATGCCTCTGAGAAATTCAATGTGGTGGCGACGTGATAAAATACTTTGTATAATTCGTAGTTTATATCCATCATTTTATTAGACCTCCTAATAAATATTCATCTTATTATAAGATAAATAAAGGGAAAATACAACAGAATAAAAAAATCCGTTGCACAAAATATGAAAAAGTAGAGTAAATATTGCTGACTCCGAGAAAGATACGAGAAAACGACAATCAATTAGCGGTGCTTATCAGATTGTTTAATTTTATTAATTATACTAATGAAGAAAACTATGGTAGGATAAAAACAGATAATGTAATGAAGGTAGTATCGTGTTTTGAGCACGTAATACAGAAAGAGGAGATTATATATGAGTAATGTAAAGCGCGTATATGTAGAAAAGAAACCGGAGTTTGCTGTTGCGGCGAAGGGCCTTAGACATGAGATCCGTCATTATCTTGGACTTCAGGATGTGACAAATGTACGAGTTCTGATTCGTTACGACGCAGAGAATATTTCAGAAGAAACATTTGAAAAGGCATGCAATGGTGTGTTCGCAGAGCCGCCGGTAGATTTCCTTTATAAAGAAGAATTCCCGAAAAATGAAACAGATAAATGTTTTTCTGTAGAGTTCCTTCCGGGACAGTTCGACCAGAGAGCGGATTCCGCAGAGCAGTGTATCCGTTTTATTAAAGAAGATGAGACTCCTGTAATCCGTACAGCAGTTACATATGTAATTGAAGGCGGAGTTTCAGACGAAGAACTGCAGGCAATTAAGAATCACTGCATCAACCCGGTAGATTCCAGAGAAGCTGCAGCAGAGAAACCGGAGACACTGGTGACAGTATTTGATGAGCCGGCAGATGTAAAGATTTTTGACGGTTTTAAAGATATGCCGGAAGCAGAATTGAAAGAGTTATATGATTCTCTTGGATTGGCAATGACATTTAAAGATTTCCTGCATATCCAGAACTATTATGCAGGAGAAGAGCACAGAGATCCGACGATGACAGAGATCCGTGTTCTTGATACATACTGGTCAGATCACTGCCGTCATACAACATTCTCTACAGAATTAAAAGATGTGAAGTTTGATGAAGGTGACTACAAAGAGACAATCGAAGCAACATATAAAGAATATTTGAAAGATCACAGCGAGATTTTCAAAGGAAGAGAAGATAAATTTGTCTGCCTTATGGACCTTGCACTGATGGCTATGCGTCGCCTGAAAAAGGAAGGAAAGCTTGCTGATCAGGAAGAGTCTGATGAGATCAATGCATGTAGTATCGTAGTTCCGATCAAGGTTGACGGAGTAGAAGAAGAGTGGCTGATCAACTTCAAGAATGAGACACATAACCATCCGACAGAGATCGAACCATTTGGTGGAGCTGCAACATGTCTTGGAGGAGCAATCCGTGACCCACTGTCAGGACGTACTTATGTATACCAGGCAATGCGTGTGACAGGAGCTGCTGATCCGACAGTATCAGCAGATGCAACTTTGAAAGGAAAACTTCCTCAGAAGAAACTTGTTCGTGAGGCGGCCCATGGATATAGCTCATATGGTAACCAGATTGGTCTGGCTACAGGACTTGTAAAAGAGATTTATCATCCGGATTACGTTGCAAAACGTATGGAGATCGGTGCTGTACTTGGAGCAGCTCCAAGACGTGCGGTTATCCGTGAGAACTCTGATCCTGGAGATATCATCATCCTTCTCGGTGGACGTACAGGCCGTGACGGCTGTGGTGGAGCAACAGGTTCATCTAAGGTTCATACAGAAGAGTCTATCGAGACTTGTGGTGCAGAAGTTCAGAAAGGAAATGCACCGACAGAACGTAAGATCCAGAGATTATTCCGCAGAGAAGAAGTCAGCCATCTGATCAAGAAATGTAATGACTTTGGTGCAGGCGGCGTATCTGTAGCAATTGGAGAACTTGCAGACGGACTTCGCGTTGAACTTGATAAAGTACCGAAGAAATATGCAGGACTTGACGGAACAGAAATCGCAATCTCTGAGTCTCAGGAAAGAATGGCAGTTGTTGTAGACCCGAAAGATGTAGATGAATTCATGGGATACGCGAAGGAAGAAAACTTAGAGGCAACAGTTGCAGCAGTAGTAACAGAGGAGCCAAGACTTGTACTTGTATGGAGAGGAAAAGAGATCGTCAACCTTTCCCGTGCATTCCTTGATACAAACGGTGCTCATCAGGAGACAAATGTTGAGGTTGAGATTCCTTCTAAGAAGGACAGCCTTTTTGTAAAGAAAGAAGTAGGAGATGTAAAAGAGACATGGCTTTCTATGCTTTCTGATCTCAATGTATGCTCTCAGAAAGGACTTGTTGAGATGTTCGACGGTTCTATCGGAGCAGGTTCCGTATTTATGCCACATGGTGGAAAATACCAGATGACAGAGACACAGGCAATGGTAGCGAAAGTACCTGTTCTGAACGGAACAACAGACAGTGTTTCTATGATGAGTTATGGATTTGATCCATATCTGTCAAGCTGGAGCCCATACCACGGAGCTGTTTATGCAGTGACAGAGTCAATTGCCAAGATTGTGGCAGCAGGTGGAGATTATAGAAAAATCCGCTTCACATTCCAGGAGTATTTCCGTAGAATGACAGAAGATCCAAAGAGATGGAGCCAGCCATTTGCAGCACTTCTTGGTGCTTATGCAGCACAGATTGGTTTCGGACTTCCGTCTATCGGAGGAAAAGACAGTATGTCAGGAACATTCCAGGATATTGACGTACCTCCGACACTTGTATCCTTTGCTGTCGATATGGCTCTTGAGCAGGATATTATTACACCTGAACTTAAGAAAGCTGGAAATAAACTTGTATGGCTCAAGATCGAAAGAGACGAGAATGATCTTCCGGTTTATGATGCAGTAATGGATCAGTACGGTAAATTCATGGAAGATATCCAGAGCGGAAAAATTGTATCTGCATATGCACTGGATCGTCATGGAGTTGCAGCAGCAGTCAGCAAGATGGCATTTGGTAACCGTAAGGGTGCCAAAATCGAGCACAATGTAGATAAGAGAGATCTGTTTGCTTCTGCATTTGGAGATATTATCGCAGAGGTTGAAGACGGAAAAGTTGGAGAACTCGCAATCACTTATACAGAAATCGGTGAAGTAACAGAAGAGCCTGTACTTGCTTACGGTGATGTGAAGATCGCACTTGCAGACGCACAGGATGCATGGACAGGAACACTTGAGAAAGTATTTGCTACAAAATCAGCAGCAGATTCTGATGCCAAGGTTGAAGAGAAGCTCTTCAATACATCCGATATTCATATTTGCAGCCATAAGATCGGACAGCCAACAGTATTTATTCCGGTATTCCCTGGAACGAACTGTGAGTATGACAGTGCCCGTGCATTTGAGAGAGCAGGTGCTAAGGTTATTACAAAAGTATTCCGTAACCTTGATGCAGAAGACATCCGTGGATCAGTAGACGAGTTTGAGAAAGCAATCGGACAGGCTCAGATGATCATGTTCCCAGGTGGATTCAGTGCCGGTGATGAGCCGGATGGTTCAGCTAAATTCTTTGCAACTGCATTCCAGAATGCGAAGATCAAAGAAGCTGTCGAAAAACTTCTGAATGAGAGAGATGGACTTGCACTTGGTATCTGTAACGGATTCCAGGCTCTGATCAAGCTCGGACTTGTACCATACGGAAAAATTGTTGGACAGACAGATGATGCTCCGACACTGACATATAATACAATCGGACGTCATATCTCTAAGATGGTTTATACAAAGGTTGTTACAAACAAATCCCCATGGCTTCAGGGAGCACAGCTTGGCGGAGTTTATACAAACCCGGCATCTCATGGTGAAGGAAGATTTGTTGCAAGCGAAGAGTGGCTTGATAAGCTGTTCGCTAACGGACAGGTGGCAACACAGTACTGTGATCCGGAAGGAAATATCAGCATGAACGAAGAGTGGAACGTGAACGGATCTTACCGTGCAATCGAAGGTATCACAAGCCCGGATGGACGTGTCCTTGGTAAGATGGCTCACTCTGAGAGACGTGGAGATCATGTTGCTATTAACATTTATGGAGAGCAGGATCTGAAGATTTTTGAATCAGGTGTAAAATACTTTAAATAAAATGGTAACTGTACACTGACGAAATGCGTAGCATTTTGGAGGTTGGCTCTGAACAGTTACAATAAAATATAAAATAAAATAAAAAAGTTGTTGGCAGCTGATAGGTGTTAAGTATATAATAATCAAGTCGGTTGCGACAAAGCGTAAGTGGAAGCCGCAGCCGACATATGAAGATGGGATCTTAGCTCAGCTGGGAGAGCATCTGCCTTACAAGCAGAGGGTCACAGGTTCGAGCCCTGTAGGCCCCATAGATTTAAGTGAATATGGCGGAATAGCTCAGTTGGCTAGAGCACACGGTTCATACCCGTGGTGTCGCTGGTTCAAATCCAGTTCCCGCTACTATAACGAAGACTGCGTGCTTAAGAAATTAGTACGCAGTTTTTTTACGCAAATTTACTGGTTACTGCTTATATCAAGCAAAGAAATAATAGTATTAAGGAGCAACTTGTGGTAATATAACAGATAATGATATAGAAAAAAGTTGTTGTCTTTCGTTTATATTTTAAAACGTGGCCAATAACAGAAATACGGAGGAAACAAGATGAATAAGAAAAGCGGATATGCGCTCAGAATAGTACTTGGAGGTTATCTTACCTACCTGGGTATCAGAATCTTAAGTGAGATGATCCAGCAGCGTCCTAGCAATATGACACTTATGTCAGTACTGGCAGTTGTATTTATCCTGGTTGGAGTTGCTTATGCAGGGAATGCCATCTGCAAAACGTTTGAAATTGATATCAAAAAGCAGATTGCGAAGATGATAGCAAAGAGAAAAGCGGAGCAGAAACGAAAAGCAGAAGAAGCGGCAGCGGCGAAGGAAATGTCACAGGTAACAGAGAGCACAACGACAGAAGCATCAGAAGACGAAAAAGTATCAGACAATACAATGCCGACAATGCTTTCAGAAGAAGACAGGAAGAAACTGGAAGACGCAGTGTCTAAGGCGGATTCCGAGGAAAAAACAATGCAAGACAGCAAGGCTGAAGTTATAGAAAAAACAGCAGATTCAGATTCAACAGAAAACGAAGCAGCGGAAAAAACAGTATCAGAAGAAAAAACGGTGATTACAACAGAATCAGAGGAAACACCGGACGAAGAAATAAAAGCTGAAGGAACACCAGTTGAAGAAACTCCAGCTCAGGAAGAAGAACTGACAGACACAAGAGTGGTAGATATTTTTGCAGAACTGAATGAAGAACCTGTTTCAGAAGATGCTGAAAATGATTTTGAGGAGAAATAATTATGCGTGTAGGTATGGGATATGATGTTCATAAGTTAGTTGAAGGAAGAAAACTGATCCTGGGTGGAGTTGAGATTCCTTACGAGAAAGGTCTCTTAGGACATTCAGATGCAGACGTTATGCTGCATGCCGTAATGGATGCACTGCTTGGAGCAGCAGCACTTGGAGACATTGGCCTTCATTTTCCGGATACAGATCCGAAATATAAGGGTGCATCCAGTATAAAACTGCTTGAGCACGTAGGCAGACTTTTGGAAGAGAATGGATATGTGATCGAGAATATTGATGCGACGATCATTGCGCAGCGTCCAAAGATGCGTCCGCATATTGACCAGATGCGGGAAAACATGGCGAAAGCGCTTAAAATTGACGTTGATCAGATCAATGTAAAGGCTACAACAGAAGAGGGTCTTGGCTTTACCGGAAGCGGCGAAGGAATCTCATCCCAGGCGATCTGTGCGATTGAAAAATTTACAAATTACAGTAGCGTGGATGTGATGGAGAAGCCTGCAGGATGTGGTGGATGCTGTGCGGGAAAATAAGATGAAGATTCGAAAGCTGGACCAATCAGAGCATGGGAAAACCAGGAGCTTGTGGGAACAGGTATTTTCAGAAGACAGTCAGGAATTTGTTGATTATTACTATTATATCAAGACAAAAGACAATACGATTTATGTAATAGAGGAAGACGATGAGATACGTGCGATGCTGCAGCTGAACCCTTATCAGGTAAAGTTACAGGAAAGTGTCGTTCCATCGGATTATATTGTGGGAGTTGCCACGCAGGCAGAATATAGAGGCAGAGGATATATGAGAAATCTTCTGATTCATGCATTACAGGATCAGTATTCGCAGAAGATGCCATTTACCTTCCTGATGCCGGCGGCAGAAGCAATCTATTATCCTTATGATTTCCGATTTGTTTATGAACAGAAACAAATCGAGCTTGATGAAGCATTTTTTTCTGCAAGAAAAGAATATAAAAATGATGAATATAGAAATATATCACAAGAGCGGATTGTAGACCGTGATGCAAGATTTATGGATGCAGGGAAGATGGCGGCATTTATTGAAGAGAATTTTTCGGATTGCTGGAATGTTGTTGCTTTAAGAAATGCACAATATTATCAGACACAGATTCTCGAACAACAGAGCGAGTTTGGCGGGATGCGGCTTGTCTTTGAAGAAGAGAAGCTGGTCTGTATCTATGCATATGCGAAAGAAGAGGGGCTCGAGATCAGGGAACCACTTTATCTGGAAGGGAAAGAAGATATCTTCTGGGCGTCGGTGGATGGTCTTAGAGAACCGGAAGAAAAGGTTTCGGTTTATGGGCTTAAGGAAGCACCTGACTGGCCAGATGATGAAACGTCTGCATATAAAGAAAAACCGCTTATTATGATCAGGATCGTTCATTTACAGGAACTATTTTCTAAAATGAAAATCCCGTCAGGATGTGAGATCCATTGCTCTTTTGCAGTGATCGATCCGATTCTTCATAAGAACAGCAGGATCTGGAAACTCAGTAGCTCAAAAGGAGAAGAAAGCCTGAACGTGTTTGAAACGGAAGATTCACAGGGAGTACTTTCCATTGCAGCATTGACGGAAATATTGTTTGGATACAAAACTCCTGAAGAAATACGTGCAGAGGAAAGCGTAATTCTTACAGAAGAACTAGAGGAAGAACTGAGGAAACTTCAGAACTTCTGTCCAATATTTTTGAATGAGATTGTCTGAATAAAATGTTAAAATGCAGTTGATCGGCAGAGATAATAGTTGACAAAAAATGATTTTTTGCATAAGATAATAGAGATGTTGAAAACAATAAATATTGGTAATAGAATTGAGAAAGACAAAGAACGGGAAGAGTAACAGAGATTTGGACTCATAGAGAGAAGGTGTCACCGGCTGAAAGCACCTTTGAGAGAAGAAACTGTGAAGTGCCCCCGGGAGTCGATCCTGTGAATGGAGTAGCAGGGTACGTCAGGCACACGTTACGTGCGTGAAAGTGAAAGAAGTATAACTTCTTTTATTAGAGTGGAACCGCGGATAGAACTTCGTCTCTAGATTGAGACGAAGTTTTTTGTATATTAGGAAAGTCCCTTTCCTAATATATAAAAAACGCTCCGCTCAGGATGCGCACTGCGGCGTACAAGGTAGGTGGCGCAAGCGACCGCCGCAGGCGCAAGAATGTGCCAAGGCACATTCTTTGTTCCATATCAGGAGAGAATTTTTCTGATATACAAAATAATCCGTTTAGGGTGTTAAGTGCATTCTTGAATCAGAAAGGAATGATAAATATGGGAATGATATCTTATGTCAAACAGGAGATAGAGGTGATCCGAGAGCGAGATCCTGCGATTAAATCAAACATGGAAGTATTTTTGTACCCAAGCTTTAAAGTAATCTTAAGCTACAGAGTGGCGCATAAGCTTTACCTGAAAAAGCATTATTTCTGGGCACGCTGGATTTCTCAGAGAGCAGCGCGTAAGACAGGGATTGAGATCCATCCGGGTGCAACAATTGGAAAGGGACTTTTTATCGATCATGGAACAGGTGTGATCATCGGAGAAACTACGATCATCGGAGATAATGTAACACTGTATCAGGGGGTTACGCTTGGCGGTACCGGAAAAGAACAGGGAAAACGTCATCCAACGTTGAAAGATAATGTTATGGTGAGCGCCGGCGCAAAGATCCTGGGTTCTTTTACAATCGGAGAAAATTCTAAGATCGGAGCTGGTTCTGTAGTACTTGAAGAGGTTCCACCGAACTGTACAGTTGTCGGTGTGCCGGGACGAATCGTCCGCATGGACAACAAGAAAGTCCCAAGAAGTGATATGGATCAGGTACATTTACCGGACCCGGTACTTACAGATATTCGAGAACTGCAGGAAGAGAATATAAAACTTCACAAACGTTTGGAATCTATGATAAAATATATGCGATGTGTGGAGAAAGAAAATAAGGAGAGTAAGAACGATGAAGATTTATAATACAATGTCAAAAAGAAAAGAAGAGTTTGTTCCTCTAGAGGAAGGAAAAGTAAAGATGTATGTATGCGGTCCGACTGTATATAATTACATCCATATTGGAAATGCAAGACCAATGATCGTGTTTGATACTGTCCGCAGATATTTTGAATACAAGAATTATGATGTGAATTATGTATCTAACTTTACGGATGTCGATGACAAGATTATTAAGAAAGCAAACGAAGAAGGCGTTACAGCAGAAGAAATTTCACAGCGTTACATTGCAGAGTGCAAGAAAGATATGGACGGCATGAATATTGAGCCGGCAACAAAGAATCCGCTTGCAACAGAAGAGATTGACGGTATGATCAGCATGATTGAGACACTGATTGAGAAAGGCTACGCATACGAGAAGAACGGAACGGTATATTACCGTACAAGAAAGTTCAAAGATTATGGTAAATTATCCCATAAGAACCTTGATGATCTTCAGTCAGGCGGACGTACCCTTCTTGTAAGCGGTGAGGATGAGAAAGAAGATTCTCTGGATTTTGTTCTCTGGAAACCGAAAAAAGAAGGTGAGCCTGCATGGGTTTCTCCATGGGGTGAGGGACGTCCGGGATGGCACATTGAGTGCTCAGAGATGTCCAAGAAATATCTTGGTGAGCAGATCGATATTCATGCAGGTGGGGAAGACCTGATCTTTCCACATCATGAAAATGAAATTGCGCAGAGTGAAGCAGCGAACGGAAAAGAGTTCTCCAGATACTGGATGCATAACGGGTTCCTGAACATTGATAACCGTAAGATGTCCAAGTCTCTTGGAAACTTCTTCACAGTTCGCGAGATCAGTGAGAAGTATGATCTTCAGGTACTTCGTTTCTTCATGTTAAGCGCACATTACAGAAGTCCACTGAACTTCAGCGCTGAATTGATGGAAGCAGCAAAGAGCGGACTTGAGAGAATCATTACAGCAGCTGATCGTCTGAAATTCCTTATGGGAAGCGCGAAGACAGAAGATATGGCAGAGACAGAAGCAGAGAAGTTTGCAAAGTCAGCAGAATATGTTGGAAACTTTGAGAGCGCTATGGATGATGACTTCAATACAGCAGATGCGATCGCTGCAGTATTTGATCTTGTAAAATTCATTAATACGATGACAGACGAAGACAGTTCCAAAGAGTATCTTGAGAATCTGTTTGACCGTCTGGTAAGACTGACAGAAGTACTTGGAATTATTGTTGATAAAGAAGATGAGATTCTTGATTCTGACATTGAAGCATTGATCGCTGAGCGTCAGGCAGCAAGAAAAGAGAAAAACTTTGCAAGAGCAGATGAGATCAGAGATGAGCTTCTTGCGAAAGGTATCGTTCTGAAAGATACAAGAGAAGGAGTACAATGGAAAAGAGCATAACAGCAGGTTTAGAAGAGTATATCCGGACAATTCCCGGTATGAAAGAGATTGATGCAAAGCAGTGTTCCCCACTGGTTCTTGCTTATGTGGGAGACTGTGTTTATGATCTGATCATTAAGACGATGGTGGTCGGCCGTGGAAACAGGCCGGTCCACCGTCTCCATGAAGAGACAAGCCAGTATGTGCAGGCATCAGCACAGTCCTTTATGATGCGTTCCATGCAGGAGCATCTGAATGAGGAAGAACATGGAGTTTACCGGAGAGGAAGAAATGCACGATCTGTGTCTCCGGCAAAGAATCAGTCAATTACAGATTACAGAAGAGCGACAGGTTTTGAGGCATTGATCGGACATTTATATCTGACAGGTCAGTATGAACGACTGACAGAGCTTGTAAGTATCGGACTTGAAAGCATTGAAAAAGAGATAAAGGAAAAAGGAGCAGAACATGCAGGAAAATAGAGAACAGGGAACAGAGACATTTGTAATTGAAGGAAGAAATGCCGTACTGGAAGCATTTCGTTCCGGACGTACGATTGACAAGATTTATGTTCTTGACGGATGCCAGGACGGACCGGTAAGAACAATTGTACGTGAAGCGAAAAAACACGGATCTCTGATCAATTTTGTGACAAAAGAAAGACTTTCCCAGCTCTCAGAGACAGGGAAGCATCAGGGCGTGATCGCGCATGCGGCAGCATATGAATATTCTACGATCGACGATATGCTTAAGCTGGCAGAAGAGAGAGGCGAAGCTCCGTTTCTGATTCTTTTAGACAATATTGAAGATCCGCACAATCTTGGCGCGATCATTCGTACAGCGAACCTTGCAGGTGCACACGGAGTCATTATTCCAAAGAGAAGAGCAGTTGGTCTGACAGCGACAGTTGCGAAGACATCTGCCGGAGCTTTGAATTATACACCGGTCGCAAAGGTGACGAATCTTGTGAAGACAATGGAAGAACTTAAGGAAAAAGGACTCTGGTTTGTATGTGCTGATATGGATGGCGAGCAGATGTATGACCTGAACCTGACAGGACCGATCGGTCTTGTGATCGGAAATGAAGGTGAGGGCGTTGGCCGCCTTGTGAAAGAAAACTGTGATTTCGTTGCAGGAATTCCAATGAAAGGTCAGATTAATTCTCTGAATGCATCTGTGGCAGCAGGTGTTCTTGCTTATGAGATCGTAAGACAGAGGATTTCGCAGAAATAAATATGAGTATTGCTCGAAAAAAAGAGTGATAACAGGTGATAATCGGATGAATAAGTATGACAGAATGACAGATGAGCAGCTTTTATGTGATTACAAAAATGGAAATCAGGAGATTATGGATTACCTGATGGTGAAATATAAATCCATGGTAAGGAAGAAAGCGCGTGCAATGTATCTGTTAGGTGGAGAGAACGAGGATCTGATCCAGGAAGGAATGATCGGTCTGATCAAAGCAGTGCGGGATTTTGATGTAACGCAGAAAACATCATTTTCAAGTTTTGCAGAACTTTGTGTCTCCAGACAGATGTACTCGGCAATTGAGGCATCAAATCGAAAAAAGCATCTGCCTTTGAATTCTTATGTTTCGTTATATGAAGACAGTGAAGAGGTAGGAGAGGGGAGAAGTCTTCCTTTGATTGACACGATAGAATCATCGAAGGAGAATGATCCGGAAGTTCTTTATTTTGGAAAAGAATATACAGAAGCTTTTGCGGAGCAGCTCAAAGAATTGCTCAGTCCATTAGAAAATCATGTTCTTTATCTGCACTTGATGGGAACGGATTATCGGACGATTGCGGAATTACTTGGAAAGAGTCCGAAGTCAGTGGACAATGCACTTCAGAGGATCAAGACAAAAGCACAAAAGATTCTGCCGTAAAGGAGAAATACGGATGAAGAAAAAATACAATTACCTTTTGGCACTTGCAGTCTTTCTGGTGATCATGATCTGCTTTAACAAATTCGGATACATCATTTCTTATCTGGCCGCAATTGGCGGGCCTCTGGTTATGGGAAACAATGGAACAATGGTGGTTTATGAGTTCCTGATGAGTCATTTGAATCTGGTATCGGCAATTTTGTACCTTATGGTTCTGCCTATTCCTGCTTTATGGTATTATCTTGCTTTTCAGCTGCGTGAAGGAGGAATCCGTGCAATCCCAGGCAAATGCAGAAGAGTCGGATTGGACGGATGCGTTTTAATCGCGCTGTTTACTTTTGGCATGATACACGTGACCAGTATTATACTGGCAATTGTAGCACGGTCACTTCCGGATGCGATGGATAATTATCAGAATCTGATAGAAAATTCCGGCCTGACAGAATATTCGCTGATGTGGGTTTTCAGTACATTGATTCTTCCACCTCTTGTGGAAGAAATGATTTTCCGGGGTTTGATCCAGAAATATCTTGAACGTGCCGGAATGCATTGGATCCTGGCGAATGTTGTACAGGCGGTTCTGTTTGGAGTGTTCCATCAAAATCTTGTACAGGGAATTTATGCGGCACTTTTGGGGTTTGCACTTGGATTTGTGGCGCATTGCTATAACACCCTGGCGGCATCCATGCTGATGCATATGTTCTATAATCTGATGGGAACGCTGATCGTAGATCTTGAGAGCAGATTCCTTCCGGCAATAGTAATGGGAATGATTATCCTGATCAGTATTCCGATGACAGTGAGTGCTGTGACGTTGATTTGTCTGACAACAAATAATAAAAAAACAGAGGTTTGAGAAGATGAGATTTGTAATACAAAGAGTAACAGAGGCATCTGTTACGATTGATGGTGAGATATCAGGAAAGATTGGAAAAGGGTATCTTGTTCTGATTGGAGTAGCAGATACAGACACAAAAGAGATTGCAGACAAAATGATACGAAAAATGATCGGACTTCGTATTTTTGAAGATGAACAGGGAAAAACAAACCTTTCGCTTGCTGATGTGGACGGAGGTCTTCTTCTGGTTTCACAGTTTACGTTATATGCAAACTGTAAGAGAGGAAACAGACCAAGCTTTATTGAAGCAGGAAAACCGGATATGGCGAATGAGATGTATGAATATATTATTGAAAAATGCAGGGAATCAGTGGATGAAGTACAGACCGGAGAGTTTGGATCTGATATGAAGGTTCAGCTGCTCAATGACGGGCCATTTACCATTTTGCTGGATTCAGATCAGCTTTAACTTGACAATCAAACTTAAGTAGTGTATATTTAATTTTGCGTTCTGCTGGAACGCAATAAGCTGTCTTGGCGCAGTCGGTAGCGCGTCGCCTTGGTAAGGCGGAGGTCGGGGGTTCAAGTCCCCTAGACAGCTTTGAACCTTTCCCCGGAATCGCCCGTGAATGCGGTGCTTCCGGGGTTTTTCTTATTTCAGCAGATTCGCGATGCAGATCTTCAAATCTTCATAGATTCCAACAGAAATCTCATTGCAGATTTTCCTATAGGTTTACGGGTTTGAAGAAAAAATGCAATTCCTTGTTGAGAATTCTTTCGCTTGTCATAAAATATGTTATACTGAATTGGATTGAAGTGGTGATTCAAGGTGACGGGTTCTGCAGAAGGGGAAGCCGTATGAGCGAAAAGAATTATGAAACAAGTGAACTAAAAGAACTGAAAGATGTGTTACAGACATTTACGGAGTTTGTATGGGAGATGGAAGAATATCTGCCGGAATTTTATCATTTTTTTGATACGATGAGGCAGAACATCGAGATTTTTCTTCGGGTCGGCGAAGAGGATGAAGAACAGATCCATGAGATTCTGGAACGGGATTGGGAGAAAGCACATGCACCGCTTGTGGGAGTACAGTGTTATGATTTTCAAGGAACACATCCGGAGGCAGAAGCAGGAACTTGTGTTTATTTTGCGAATCTTTTGACAGAAATCGGTCGGTTTTTTGAACCGGTGAGTATGTTGGGAGTGTTTTGAATGAAGTGAAAAGGAGAGATTGATATGGCATCATTTTTAGAAGACATCACACCATTTTACGGGACAGGAGAACGGAATGGGAAAGGACAGACACTGGAAGAATTTCTGGAAGAATATGATCCATATCGATATAAAAATCCGTGCTGTACAACAGACACAGTTGTTTTCTCTTATAAAGATGAACAGGCACTGAAAGAAGGACGATTAAAGGTGCTTTTGGTTAAGAGAGGAAATCATCCCAGTATTGGCTGTTGGGCTCTTCCGGGAGGATTTGTAAATTTGCGGGAGAATCTGGAGGATACAGCAAGACGGGAACTGCAGGAAGAGACCGGAGTCAGCGGACTTCCGGTGGAACAGTTTGCCTGTTATGGAGATTATCAGAGAGATCCGAGAGCAAGGATTATTACAAGTGCGTATCTTTCTATCGTAAAGGAGTCGGATGTAAGTGTAGAGGCCGGAGATGATGCGGCAGATGCAGCATGGTTTGAGATAGAGATGGAACCGGAGACAGCATATGAAGAAGATGGATGGAAAAAGACGGAATATCATCTGACAATTCAAAATCAGGATCAGAAGAGAAATGCGGTTATCCTGAAAAAGGAGCGGACAGGATTGGTCAGAGAAAAATACTATGTTGTAAAAGAAGGTGGAGGAATTGCAGTGGATCATGCAGCTATTCTGGCACAGGCTTATGAATTGTTAAAAGGCAGGCTGTAAGGGGAGACGAAAAGAATCTCTTGTGGTTGTTCTTTTTATGTGATAAGATATTGAGCATGAAAACCTGTAGGATAAATCACACTTCCGAAGGAATGTGACAGATCATCCGGATGGTACTTATGGTTAGTAGGAGGAAGATATGGAGAACGAAACAGTTTCAAAGAATTTTATTGAACAGGAGATAGATAAGGATCTGGCAGAAGGCGTTTACGATCATGTATGCACCCGTTTCCCACCGGAGCCGAATGGATACCTTCATATTGGTCATGCGAAGTCTATCCTTTTGAACTATGGACTGGCAGAGAAGTATAATGGTGAATTCCATATGAGATTTGATGATACGAACCCGACAAAGGAGAAGACAGAATTTGTTGAGTCTATCAAAGAGGATATTAAGTGGCTGGGTGCTGACTGGAAGGATCATCTTTATTTTGCATCCGATTATTTTGATCAGATGTATGAGTGCGCTGTGAAGCTGATCAAGAAAGGAAAAGCATTTGTCTGTGATCTCACAGCAGAACAGATGCGTGAATATAGAGGAACACTTACAGAACCAGGAAAAGAAAGTCCATATAGAAATCGTTCTGTAGAGGAGAACATTGAGCTTTTTGAGAATATGCGTGCCGGAAAGTATGCAGACGGGGAGAAAGTGCTTCGTGCAAAGATTGATATGGCATCACCGAATATCAATATGCGTGACCCGATCATTTATCGTGTTGCCCGCATGACACATCACAATACAGGTGATAAGTGGTGTATTTATCCGATGTATGATTTCGCTCATCCGATCGAGGATGCAATCGAGGGAATCACACATTCCATCTGTACACTTGAGTTTGAAGATCACAGACCGCTTTATGACTGGGTTGTGAGAGAATGTGAATTCGAGAACCCACCGCGTCAGATTGAGTTCGCAAAACTGTATCTTACGAATGTTGTAACAGGAAAGCGTTATATTAAGAAGCTCGTAGAAGACAAGATTGTTGATGGATGGGATGATCCAAGACTGGTTTCTATCGCAGCGCTCAGAAGAAGAGGATTCACACCGGAGTCAATCAAGATGTTTATTGATATGTGTGGTATTTCTAAGAGTCAGAGTTCTGTGGATTATGCGATGCTTGAGTACTGTATCCGTGAAGATCTGAAGATGAAGCGTTCCCGTATGATGGCTGTACTTGATCCGATCAAGCTAGTGATTGATAACTATCCGGAAGGAGAAGTTGAATATCTGGATGTTGCGAACAATCTAGAGAACGAAGAACTCGGACAGCGTAAAGTTCCGTTCTGTCGTGAACTTTACATCGAGAGAGATGACTTCATGGAAGAACCGCCAAAGAAATATTTCCGCTTGTTCCCAGGGAATGAAGTTCGTCTGATGCACGCATATTTTGTGAAGTGTGAAAGCTTTGTAAAGGATGAGAATGGTAACGTGACAGAAGTTCACTGTACTTATGATCCTGAGACAAAGGCTGGAAGTGGATTTACAGGACGTAAGGTGAAAGGAACAATTCATTGGGTTCCGGCACCATATGCACAGAAAGCAGAAGTAAGACTGTATGAGAATCTTGTAGATGAAGAGAAGGGTGTATACAATAAAGAGGATGGTTCTCTGAACCTGAATCCAAATTCTCTGAAGATTATCAAAGATGCTTATGTGGAGCCAAGCTTTGCAGATGCGAAAGCTTATGATAGCTTCCAGTTTGTAAGAAACGGATTTTTCTGTATCGATGCAAAGGATTCTACACCGGAGAATCTGGTATTTAACCGTATTGTTTCTCTGAAGAGTTCTTTCAAACTGCCGAAGAAATAAAAAACGGACTGCCGTGATCACAATGAGAAATTGTTCACGGCAGTTTTTCATAGTTATAGGTGTGATGCAGGGGGGAGAACAAGAATGTATGAATTGACAATGAGTTTGAATCCAAAATCAAAAACTCCGCTGTACGAACAGATTTATGAATTTATCAAGGAAGAGATTCAAAATAACGTAATACAGAGTGGGGAGCGGCTTCCATCTACAAGAGCATTGAGTAAGCATTTGGTAGTGAGCAGGAGTACAGTAGAACTTGCATATGAACAGCTCCTCTCGGAAGGGTATGTGGAGGCAATCCCATGCAAAGGATATTTTGTCGCAAAGATCGAAGGTATATATCAGCTTCAGAAGAGACCGGAGATCAAAGTTGAACCGATTTCTTCAGGAGTGACAGAATATTCGTATGATTTCACTCCGAACGGTGTGGATCTCAACAGTTTTCCGTATAATGTCTGGAGAAAATTATCCAAAGAATGCCTGATAGATGATAAGGCAGAGATGTTTCGATTGGGGGATCCTCAAGGGGAATATGGGCTTCGGAATGCGATCAGCAGTTATTTGCATCAGGCAAGAGGAATACACTGTCATCCGGATCAGATCATTATTGGAGCAGGAAGCGATTATCTGCTTATGCTTTTAACGACAGTGATTGGAAATTGTCATAAAGTTGCGCTGGAAAACCCAACCTATGGACAGGCCTATCGATTGTTTGAACGATTAAGCTATAAAGTCTGTACTGTTGATATGGATCAAAGCGGGATGCGGATTGATGAATTAGAGAAATCAGGGGCGGATATTGCATTTGTCATGCCGTCTCATCAGTATCCACTTGGATGTGTTATGCCGATACAAAGAAGAATGGAACTTTTGAAATGGGCAGATGGGGCAGAAGGCAGATATATTATTGAAGATGATTACGATAGTGAATTTCGATATAAAGGAAAGCCGATTCCAGCACTGCAGGGAAGTGATAGCAATGGGAAAGTGATTTATACAGGTACCTTTTCTAAATCACTGGCACCTTCTATTCGAATGAGCTATATGGTGCTTCCGGAACATATTTTGAAAATTTATCAGGAAAAATGCAGATTCATCAGTTCTACTGTCTCCAAGGTGGATCAGATGATTCTTCAGAAATTTATGGAAGAAGGCTATTATGAGCGACATCTGAATAAAACACGCGCATTATATAAGAACAGGCATGATGTTCTGATCAGTAGCCTTCGGAAGATGAAAGAGATTCTGGAAATTTCCGGAGAAAATGCAGGTGTTCACCTGTTGTTGCATTTTAAGACGGATGATTCCGAAAAGGATTTGATTGAAAAAGCAGCGAAACAAGGTGTCAGAGTTTATGGCTTATCAGAGTATTGTGTAAAAGATAATGAAGACAGTACAGGAAAAGCGGTGATTCTGTTAGGTTATGCAAACATGAATGAGGAGAGAATCCGTGCAGCAGTTCAACTACTCTGTAAGGCATGGGAATAGATGATAGAAAAACAGGCTGTATTTTAATAAAAAAGAGAAGCGGATCGTTCAATTTTATTAAGTGTAAGATTGAACCATCCGCTTTCTTTTTTATTATTCGTTTTCAGCAATCGTATCATTTGATTCATCAGAAACTGCTGGTTGTGTTTCTACTTCAGAAGAGTCAGCGCTGTCAACATCAGATTTTTTAGTTAAATCATCTGGTTGGGCTGCCTGCAAAGATACATAAGATCTTTCCTGTGTTGGTTCAAGATCCTGATCCAGATCAAATGTATCGGAATCCGTTTCTTCTTTATTGCTATCGGTGCTATCTGCTTTTATATCAGAGGATGTACTCTTTGATTTTTTGATCAGACGAACAGCAAGAAGTCCGATTGCAGTACCAACAGTGCCAAGTCCAACTATCCATTTGATTAATTTTTTCAATTCTATAGTCTCCCTTCTATTAAACTAAATTTGATACTGTTTCATATAAACAGTTTGCTCTCAGGGGAAAACCGCCTGATTTACTTTCCATTGTAATACTTTTATCGAAGAAATACAATATTTCTGACATTTAAATAAAAAAATGCGAAATAACGTTTTACAACCCTGCAAAAGTATAGTATAATTCTTAAGGCGGTAATGGTTATAAGTACCGCTGATTAATATTATTTACAAGCAAACATACGCAGGAGGGTTTGAAATGGTAAAAGCAGTAGTTGGTGCAAACTGGGGCGATGAAGGAAAGGGTAAGATCACAGACATGCTCGCCAGAGAGGCGGATATCATCGTTCGTTTTCAGGGTGGTGCGAATGCAGGCCATACAATTGTGAATGATTACGGAAAATTTGCGCTGCATACACTGCCATCAGGTGTGTTCTATGGACATACGACCAGCATCATTGGTAATGGTGTCGCACTGGATGTGCCGCGTCTTTTCGCAGAGGTACAGTCTATAGTAGAAAAGGGTGTTCCGATGCCGAAGATTCTTGTATCCGACAGAGCACAGATGGTAATGTCTTATCACAAGAATTTTGACGCATATGAAGAAGAGAGACTCGGAGGAAAATCTTTCGGTTCCACAAAGTCAGGAATTGCTCCGTTCTATTCAGATAAGTATGCAAAGATCGGTTTTCAGGTTAGTGAGCTGTTTGATGATGAACTTTTGAAGGAGAAGGTTGTGCGCGTGGCAGAGCAGAAGAATGTACTGCTTGAGCATTTATACCACAAACCACTGATTAATCCTGATGAGTTATATAACGAACTGATGGAATATAAGAAAATGGTAGAGCCGTTTGTAGCTAATGTATCTCTTTACCTTCACGAGGCAATCAAAGAAGGAAAGACAGTTCTTCTTGAAGGACAGTTAGGATCCATGAAAGATCCGGATCACGGAATTTATCCAATGGTTACATCTTCCTCAACACTTGCAGGATACGGTGCGATCGGAGCAGGAATCCCACCATACGAGATCAAGCAGATCGTTACAGTATGTAAAGCATACTCAAGTGCAGTAGGAGCCGGAGCTTTCGTAAGCGAGATCTTTGGAGAGGAAGCAGACGAGCTTAGAAGACGTGGTGGTGACGGCGGAGAGTTCGGCGCTACAACAGGACGTCCAAGAAGAATGGGATGGTTTGACTGTGTTGCATCCAAATATGGCTGCAGAATGCAGGGAACAACAGATGTAGCATTTACAGTACTCGATGTACTTGGATATCTGGATGAAATTCCGGTATGTGTTGGTTATGAGATCAACGGAGAAGTTACTACAGAATTCCCGGTAACACATCTTCTTGAGAAGGCAAAACCGGTTTACAAAGTTCTTCCGGGATGGAAAGAAGACATTCGTGGAATCAAAAACTACGAAGATCTTCCGGAAAACTGCCGTAAATACATTGAATTCATCGAGAAAGAGATCGAGTATCCGATCACAATGATCAGTAACGGACCAGGAAGAGACGATATTATTTATCGTAATAAATAATGAAACAGAAATACAGGACAGGAAGTGAAAGCTTTCCGTCCTGTATTTTTTATATATTAGGAAAGTTCTTTCCTAATATATAAAAACGCTCCGCTAGGGATGCGCACTGTGGCGTACAATGTAGTTGTTGCTCCGCGTGGAATCTGCACGGAAAACAAAAAATAGTAATAAATCAGAAAGTTTCTCATATAATATATAGCTGAGAAAAAAGAAGGAGGAATTCGATGGAACAGAACAGCAATGAAAAAGACAGAGAAAATTTATCCATGGAAGAATATCTGAAGAGGAGACAGGCAGTAAAAACCCGGGAAACAGCTTCGCATGTCGCCCGGGGAGTAGATTCTGTCAGTGCATTACTGACTGCAGTATTTTATTTATGATCAGAATTGTCTTTTGAATCATCTTTCAACAGTCGTGTGACCAGCAACAATCCATAGAGAATAACAGGAACGAAAATGGTTGCAGCGATAGATGCTTTGAGAAGATCAGAAGCAACAGGTGAATCAATCAGTGCAAAAATCAGTGTGCACAAATACATTGCGATAAGAATAAAAACCCCTAACAGTGCAGAAATACGTTTCAGTTTTTTCATGTGACCAGTCCTTTCATACGCCAATATAGTAATAGTAACAGTATATATCAAATAATTGTTTACGGCAAATAAAATTTGTTATATAATAAAAGGGCGATTGAATTCGAAGTTTAAAGATAAAGGAGCAATATACAATGAGTGAGAAATGTTTATTAGACCAGTGGCGTGATATGGCCTATGACCGTAATCTTCCGAAAGATCAGCTAGAGAAGTTCTGGGGAACATACTTTACAATCGAAAGAGAGATTTACGAGCAGCTGCTCGAGAACCCGGATGAAGAAGTGAAGGGAACAGTGAAAGAGCTTGCTGAGAAATATGGACAGGATGTCATGACAATGGTTGGATTCCTTGACGGAATCAATGACAGTCTGAAGACAGCAAACCCGATCGAGACAATGGAAGAAGATACAGTTGTAAGTCTTGCATTTGATAAAGAACTTCTTTATAAGAACATGATCGATGCAAAAGCTGACTGGCTGTATGGACTTCCACAGTGGGATAAGATCTTTGATGCAGAGACAAAGAAACGTCTGTACCGCGAGCAGAAACAGTCCGGTACAGTTCGCAAGGCGAAAAAGATCGGAAGAAATGATCCATGTCCGTGCGGAAGTGGAAAGAAATATAAATTCTGCTGTGGAAAGAACGCATAAGAATCAGATTACTGGCGGTATGTATTGAGAGATACATACCGTTTTGTGTTTTTGGATATAAGTGTATATATTTAAAAGAAAGGGACATACTGATATTGTTCTAATAAGATTAAGAGGAGGAAATCAGTATGCCAGAATTAAGCTGTACCGTACAGACATGTGTACACAATTATCAGTATCTTTGCGAACTGGATAAGATCCAGGTGGGAGGAAACAGTGCGAAGGATGCGAAGGAGACCTGTTGCGATAGCTTTGAAGAAAGAAGAGAGGGAAGTTATAGCAATAAGACGGATTCGATGAAGTCTGTTTCAGATTGCTCAGACGTTGACTGCCAGGCGAAAGATTGCAGATATAATGAAGAGTGCAAATGTCACGCAGGGAAAATCAGTGTAGAAGGCGGTGACGCCTGCCACAGCAGTGGGACAGAATGTGCAACATTTGATTGTTGCTGTAATTGAGCATTAGATAAAAGTATAAAATCGTGATAAATAGAAAGAGATTTGGAAGAGAGGATCTTCTGAATCTCTTTTTTCTACTGTTGACTCTATTATTGCAACCGCGTTATAATCGTAATATGTATATTTAACAGAAGAAAGGAAATGATCGTACATGAGTGAATATCGACAGGATGAGCATACGACAGCGAAAGAGGCGTCAAAGACTCATACAGATCAAAGTTATAGGCACAATTCGTGGGAAGAGCATGAAAAAAGAAGGTATAGCTTCAAAGAACAGGCCGTAAAAAGTATGACGTTGTTCTTCGTAGTTGCGACATGTATCTTATTTTATTTTGCACTTTTGAGATTGGGACAGATTTCATCTGTATTTAAGCAGTTTTTAACAGTGGCAAAACCTATTATTTATGGACTGGCAATTGCATATTTGCTGAATCCGATTGTGAAGTGGATAGACCGTCGGATGATTCCGCTTTTGGAGAAACATTGTCCCAAATTAAAGAAGAAAAAACAGATATCAAGAGGAGTTGGAATCTTCGTATCTGTCATCTTAATGTTGGCATTGATTACTACACTTCTCAATATGATGATTCCGGAGTTATATGGAAGTATCCGCGACATGATTTTCACTGTGCCGAGTCAGATGAACCGGTTTATCCATGAATTCAGTAAGATGCATTCTTCTGATTCAACAGTTGGAAAGATGTTGGCGAGCATAGTTGAAGAAGCAAGTGATTTTGTTCAGAACTGGATGAAGACAGATTTGATGGAGAAAGTGAATCTGTGGATGACACAGCTTACTGTGGGAATGATTCAGATGGTTCGTGAAGTCTTTAATTTTATTATTGGAATCATTGTCTCTATTTATGTTTTGTTTAGCAAAGAGAAGTTCCAGAAACAGACAAAGAAGCTGATCTACGCTGTATTTCGTCCGGGACAGGCCAACATGATTCTTCAGATTGGTGGAAAAAGTAATGAGATCTTCGGTGGATTTATTATCGGAAAGATTATTGATTCTCTGATTATCGGAGTAATCTGTTTTATAGGATTATCAATTCTGAATATGCCATATACAATGCTGGTCAGCGTGATCGTAGGAGTGACAAATGTAATTCCATTCTTTGGACCGTATATCGGAGCAATTCCGAGTGCAATTCTGATTCTGCTTGCAGATCCATTGAAAGGGCTCTATTTTATCATTTTTGTTATTGCATTGCAGCAGTTTGATGGAAATGTGCTGGGACCAAAGATTTTAGGAAATTCGACAGGACTTTCCTCGTTCTGGGTTGTTTTCTCAATCCTGATCGCAGGGGGATTGTTTGGTATTCCGGGAATGCTTTTTGGTGTACCGACATTTGCGGTGATTTATTATATTGTAAATATGCTGGTTAATTCTATCCTGAAGAAAAAAGAACTTCCAACAGATACAGAGTGCTATGGGAAGAACGGATATGTAGATTCCGAAGGAATTTATATACAGAAAGAAAAACAGGAAGAGATAAAAGAAATACAAGAAGAAAAGGGAGATAAGGACAATGCCGATTCGAGTACAAAATGATTTGCCGGTAAAGGAAATATTGGAACAAGAGAACATCTTCGTGATGGATGAGATGCGTGCGGCACATCAGGATATCCGTCCGATCAGTATCGGACTTCTGAATCTGATGCCACTTAAGGAAGATACAGAGCTTCAGATTCTGAGAGCACTTTCAAACTCTCCGCTGCAGGTGGATGTTACTTTCGTAAGAGTGACAAGTCATGTGTCAAAGAATACATCAACAAGTCACATTTATAAGTTCTATGAAGCTTTTGATGATATCAAGGATAAAAGGTTTGACGGATTTATTATCACGGGCGCACCTGTAGAACAGATGCCGTTTGAAGATGTAGATTATTGGGAAGAACTGAAACGTATTATGGAGTGGACAAAGACAAATGTTGTGTCTACACTTCATCTTTGCTGGGGAGCACAGGCTGGTATTTATTATCATTATGGAATTGATAAGGTTCAACTTCCGGAAAAACGTTCAGGTTTGTTCTGGCATCACGTAAGGAACAGAAAGATTCCGATTGTCAGAGGATTTGATGATAAGTTTCTGGCACCGCATTCCAGACATACAGAAGTTCCGCAAGATCTTTTGGAGAAAGATGACAGAATTACAATTCTTGCAGATTCGGAAGAAGCAGGAGTTTATCTTTGCATGGCCCAGGATGGACGTCAGATCTTTGTAATGGGACATCCGGAGTATGATAGAATGACACTGGATTCCGAGTATAAGAGAGATATGGGGAAAGGATTGAATCCACAGATTCCGGAGAATTATTATCCGAACGACGATCCAGAGAAGAAACCAATGCTGACTTGGAGAGCGCATTGCAATAACCTGTATACGAACTGGTTGAATTATTACGTATATCAGGTGACACCGTATGATCTGTATGGAACACCGTTCTAAAGGTTTGGATTAGAGAGTTTTAGTATAACGATAAGAAAAAACAAAAAAGCACCTTCGGAAGATACTATTCTTCCGAAAGTGCTTTTTCTATATCGTGTTGCCGATTACGAATATCCTCAACAACTCTGAAACCAATTCCTATCGCCCGATCCAGTTGTCGAAAGGATCCGGTTTTACAGATATGAAATCATTCTGTACATTCGCGCTGTTCAGTTTGATCTGCTGTCTGCTCTTTTCAGCAGCTTCTTCAGATTCAAATAGCTGATCTTCCGGCATTGTCAGTGCGCCGCAGGAGCCAATCAGCTGAATGATATAGTTATCCCCCTGCTTGCGTGCAATCTTTCCTTTACGGATTGTTGTGTTGTTCTCAAGAATATATATAACATCATCTTTATTGTACATCATTTCACATCCTCTTCATCAAATTCCAGGGTGATATAGTTGAATCTGTCGTCCTTCCAGATCTTAATGACTTTGCCTTTGCGGGTCTTCAAGCGTTCCCGGTTCTTGAAATTCGTGCTTGCGCCGTAGGCATGCTCGAGCATATACCAATAGGAAGTGGGAAGCTCATGTTCGACAATCTCCAAATAATCACCGACAGAGCAGCAATCTGGCTGTTCTGTAGTAAAGTCCATTGTTCGCATACTCTCACCTTCTGTTTCGTGTCTATAGAATCTATTATACTCTAAACACAGAATATCTCAAGAGAATTATTTCATCAACTTGTTTTTTACTTTCAAGTATTTTATAATAATGAATTACAGTGCTTGCGGGCAGGAAAGAATAAACTTCCTGTATACGAGACAAGAAAACAGATAAAAATGTGGTAACTGTTCAGAACCAACCTTCAAAATGCTACGCATTTTGAAGGTGTGGCGTATCCGCCAAATAAAATTTCAAAAACAGTTTTAAAAATGCAAGCATTTTACCTCTTTTTTGAAATTTTGCTTGGCTCTGAACAGTTACAAAATGTGAAAATAAATTGGAGGTTATTAACAGAGATGAATCGAATTGCAAGATTTGAAAAAGTGAGTAAAGAAAAGTTCTTTGAAGGGTGGAAAGACACATTTGAGACAGCGGAAGAAAAAGAGATGAAAGCAATCTACGAGTCTTTAAAACTGCCGGGAAGAGCGACAGCCGGAAGTGCAGGATATGACTTTTTTGCACCGGTGAAGATCACACTGAAACCGGGAGAAACCGTCAAGATTCCAACGGGAGTCCGTGTGTGGATGGAACAGGACTGGGTACTGAAGTGTTATCCGAGAAGCGGATTGGGATTCAAGTACAGACTGCAGCTGAATAATACAGTAGGAATTATCGACAGCGATTATTATTATTCCGATAATGAAGGACAGATCTTTGCAAAGATCACAAATGATTCTAATGAAGGAAAAACCGTAGAAGTAGAAGCAGGAGATGGATTCATGCAGGGAATCTTCGTACAGTACGGAATTACATTAGATGATGACGTGACAGAAGTAAGAAATGGTGGATTTGGAAGTACAACAAAAAAGAAATAAAAGGCTGACAGAATAATTTGTAAGAAAAAGGGAAACCTAAACTCAGTGAAGCCAAGGCAAATAAGAGGCAGAAAAAGAGGGTTAGGTTTTATGATCAGAAAGATTAAAAAAGAAGTCGGTTGTTCTTTTAAAGAAAATATTCAATATATGGATCAGACCCTTCCGGTGGAGAAAAGCTTTGACATTATCCGCCGGGAGATGGAGATCGGTGGAAAAGAATCGGTATTCTACTACATTGATGGATTTATAAAAGATGAAGCAATGTTAAAGATTATGGATTCTTTTCTTTCTATTACAGCAGAAGATCTCCCACAGGATGCGGAAACTTTTTCGAAACAGAAGATTCCTTATGTAGAAGTGGATGTGTTGAAATGTTTTGATGATATTCTGAGGAATGTACTCTCCGGTACAGCGGTGTTTTTTGTAGATGGTTATGATGCAGCACTATGTATGGATTGCAGAAGTTATCCTGCCCGTGGTGTAGACGAGCCGGATAAAGATAAATCACTTCGTGGTTCCAGAGATGGTTTTGTAGAGACAATTGTATTTAATACGGCACTGATGCGGAGAAGGATCAGAGATCCACATCTGATTATGGAAATGACAGAAGCAGGTCAGAGTTCCAGAACGGACATAGCAGTCTGTTATATGTCAGACCGTGTAGATGAAGAACTTTTAAACAATATAAAATCAAGGATTGAGAAACTTGAGGTAGATGACCTGAGAATGAATCAGCAGAGTCTTGCAGAAGCACTTTTCAAGAGAAAATGGTTCAATCCTTTCCCAAAGTTCAAATTTACAGAGAGACCGGATACGGCAGCAGCCTGTCTTTTGGAAGGAAAGGTTGTGATTCTGGTGGATAACTCGCCGTCGGCAATGATACTTCCAACGTCCATTTTGGATATGATAGAAGAGGCAAATGATTATTATTTTCCGACGTTGACCGGAATGTATCTGAAGATTTCCAGAACCCTGATCACAATCGCAACGGTGTTTTTTACACCATTGTATCTATTATATATGCAGAATCCGCAGTGGCTACCGGGCGTTTTTTCATTTGTAATGGTGCGTGATCAGATCAATCTTCCATTGATCTGGCAGTTTCTTCTGCTTGAACTGTCAATTGACGGTTTACGGCTGGCTGCGATGAATACGCCAACGATGCTCAGTACTCCACTGAGTGTGATCGCCGGTATTGTGATGGGAGAATTTTCGGTAGAATCCGGTTGGTTCAATTCAGAAGTAATGCTATATATGGCATTTGTGGCAGTGGCAAATTATACACAGCCGAATTTCGAACTTGGATATGCATTAAAATTTATGAGACTGATGCTTCTTGTACTGACTGCAGTGTTTAATCTGTATGGATTTGTTGCGGGATGTATTTTGGTATTATGTTTCCTCGTGTTTAATAAAACACTTTCAGGAAGAAATTATCTAAATGTAAAAATTAACTGACAAAATCTTAATTTTGTTAATATATCTTTGCTCTTTATTATAAAAGATGGTATGATATAGAAAATATTGCTTATCCGGAAAATACATGTCTGCTATATGGAATGTAGTGGTGGTTTCAGGAAGAAAGAGAGCAGGAGGTTATTGACATGAGAGAGTTCATTATTACCGTGAACAGTACTGTAGACTTACCGAAGGAATGGCTGGAAGAGAGACATGTTCCGGTTCTTCCGTTGAAATATACGATTGATGGAGAAACTTACACAGATATGTCAGGATTGACAGCAAAAGAGTTCTTTCAGAAATTAAGAGAAGGCCATATGTCTGTGACTTCTCAGATTAATCCGGAGGAAGCACGCGAGATGCTTGAACCGTTTGTGAAGGAAGGAAAAGATGTACTTCATCTTGGATTCTCTTCCGGATTAAGCGGAACATGCAATAGTATGCGAATCGCGGCGGAAGAACTGGCGGAGGATTATCCGGAAGCCAAGATTATCGTGATCGATACACTTTGCGCCTGCCTGGGAGAGGGCTTGCTTTTGTACTATGCTCTTAAGTTGAAAGAAGAAGGCAAGACGATTGATGAGATCGCAAAGTGGGCAGAAGAGAACAAGCTTCACGTTTGCCATAATGTTACGGTGGATGATCTGAATCATCTGCAGAGAGGCGGACGTATTTCCAAAGCGGCAGCAGTTTTGGGGACACTCGTGCAAGTGAAACCGATCATACATATGGATAACAATGGAAAACTTCAGGTGATTGCGAAAGAACGAGGCCGCAAGAAGTCTCTGAATAAAATTGTTGATATGGCAGTAGAACAGTCGAAAGGCTGGGAGAATGAGATCATAATGATCACGCACGGAGATTGCCTGAAAGATGCAGAGTATGTTGCCGGACGTGTCAGAGAGAAGATGGGAATAGAGAATATTCTGATCAATAATATCGGAACAGTGATCGGAAGTCATACAGGACCGGGTGTTGTTGCCGTATTCTGCATGGGAAATGAAAGATAAATTTCGAAGAAAATAAAAAAACAAAAGAAAATGCATTTAAAGTGTTGACAGGAAAGAGTGGATATGGTAGATTAGATGTTGCGTTAAGCAAAAAACAAAGTAGAGTATCCACTCTCACCGCAGCACAATTGAGTGACTGATGGTCCGATATCGATAATAAGGAGCTCCTGTTGGAGTTATTACATTTGTCGGGTGGATATGATATTCACTCGTTTTTTTGTGTTTTCGCGTAAGAACCTAAAGGAAATTCATTTGACGGAGGTATACGACAATTAGCGATTTAATGATTAACGAGCAGATCAGAGATAAAGAAGTAAGATTGATCAGCGCGGATGGGGAACAGTTAGGCATCATGTCATCCAGAGATGCAATGAAGCTTGCACAGGAAGCAGAGCTTGATCTGGTGAAGATTGCACCGGGAGCAAAGCCACCGGTATGTAAGATCATTGACTATGGCAAGTACAAATACGAGCAGACTCGTAAAGAGAAAGAAGCCAAGAAGAAACAGAAAACTGTTGAAATCAAAGAAGTGCGTTTATCACCGAATATTGATACGAATGACCTGAATACCAAAGTGAACAATGCTAAGAAGTTCATTTCCAAGGGAAATAAGGTTAAGGTGACACTGCGTTTCAGAGGTCGTGAGATGGCTCACGTACAGCAGAGCAAGCATATCCTTGATGATTTTGCAAAGCAGCTGGAAGATGTTGCTACAGTAGAAAAGGCAGCAAAACTGGAAGGCAGAAATATGAGTATGGTTTTAGCTGAAAAACGTTAAGACAATATGATCCGGGATGAAGATCCTGTAAGGCAGCACAATAAAGGAGGAAATTATCATGCCAAAAATTAAAACAAATAGAGCGGCAGCAAAGCGCTTCAAAGTAACAGGTACAGGAAAGCTGAAAAGAAATAAAGCTTACAAGAGCCATATCTTAACAAAGAAGTCTACAAAGAGAAAGAGAAATCTGAGACAGGCAACTATTACAGATGCAACAAATGTAAAGAACATGAAGAAGGTTTTACCATATCTGTAAGATTTGGAAGTAGATTAAGGAGGAGATTAGGAAATGGCAAGAATCAAAGGCGGAATGAACGCTAAGAAGAAACATAACAGAACACTGAAACTGGCTAAAGGATACAGAGGAGCTCGTTCCAAACAGTACAGAGTTGCAAAACAGTCTGTAATGAGAGCACTCACATCTTCTTACGCAGGAAGAAAACAGCGTAAGCGTCAGATGAGACAGCTTTGGATCGCTCGTATTAACGCAGCTGCAAGAATGAATGGACTTTCTTACAGCAAATTCATGTATGGTCTTAAACTGGCTAACGTTGACATGAACAGAAAGATGCTTGCAGAGCTTGCAGTAAGCGATAGAGAAGGATTCGCAGCACTCGCAGCAGTAGCAAAAGAGAAACTTGCTTAATTTGAGCTTGTATTTTCGCCCGGTTTTCTTCGGAAGACCGGGTTTTCTTATTGTATTAATTGTATATAAAAAATAAATTTTTAAAAAAATTAAAAAAACTGTTGACATTTAATGCCGCAACGTGTATTATAGTCGTTGTGGCAAGGCGGTAACGCAGATGACCACGGTAAAATGATGATATGCGGAAGTGTCGGAACTGGCAGACGAGCAAGACTAAGGATCTTGTGATCAATGCGATCGTGTGGGTTCAAGTCCCATCTTCCGCATCATTTCAAAAAATATTTCAGAATGCGGAAGTGTCGGAACTGGCAGACGAGCAAGACTAAGGATCTTGTGATCAATGCGATCGTGTGGGTTCAAGTCCCATCTTCCGCAGTAAGATAAGACCAAGAGTACAGAACAAAGTATTCTTGGTTTTTTTATATATATTAGGAAAGTCCTTTCCTAATATATAAAACCGTTCTGCTTGGAAAATAATATTGGAAAAGAAAAAAAGAAGAAAATTAAAAAAATAAAAAGGAAAGAGAAGAGTTTTGTCGAATATATATAATAGAGTATTCTTTAAACATTAAGCGGAGGCACTCATGTACTACTCAGAAGAACTGATAGAAGAAGTAAGATCAAGGAATGATATTGTAGATGTGATTTCCGGATATGTCCGGCTGCAGAAGAAAGGCAGCTCTTATTTTGGATTATGTCCGTTCCATAATGAGAAATCACCGTCTTTTTCTGTGAGCAGACAGAAGCAGATGTATTACTGCTTTGGATGTGGGGCGGGAGGGAATGTTTTTACATTTCTTATGGAATATGAGAATTTTTCTTTTGTAGAAGCAGTGAAGTTTCTTGCGGACAGAGCAGGAATCGAACTTCCGGAGATGGAATACTCGAAAGAAGCGAAGGAAAAAGCAGATTTAAAGTCTACGATTCTTGAGATGAATAAGCTGGCTGCAAAGTATTTCTACGTACAGCTGAAATCAGAGCGTGGAAGTCAGGCCTACAGTTATCTTAAGAACCGTGAACTCTCAGATGAGACGATCACAGCGTTTGGACTGGGATTTTCGAACAAATACAGTGATGATCTGTATAAGTATCTGAGAGAGAAGGGATACAGCGAAGAACTGATTCGACAGGCCGGACTGATCAACACGGATGAACGTCAGGGTGTGTACGACAAGTTTTGGAATCGTGTGATGTTTCCAATTATGGATGTCAATAACCGTGTGATCGGATTTGGTGGCCGTGTGATGGGAGATGGGAAACCGAAATATCTGAATTCACCGGAGACAGTCGTTTTTGATAAGAGCCGGAATCTTTATGGTCTGAACCGTGCCAGAACATCAAGAAAGCCATACTTTCTTCTTTGCGAAGGATATATGGATGTGATCTCTCTCCATCAGTCCGGATTTACGAATGCGGTAGCTTCATTGGGGACTGCATTGACAGCAGGGCATGCAGCTCTGATCAAGCGTTATGTCCAGGAAGTTTATCTGACTTATGACAGTGATGAAGCCGGTACAAGAGCAGCACTTCGCGCAGTGCCGATCTTGCGGGAGGCCGGGATTTCTGCTAAAGTTGTAAGGATGGATCCATATAAAGATCCGGATGAATTCATTAAGAACCTTGGAGCAGAAGAATATGAGAAGCGGATCCATGCGGCGCGTAATGGATTCATGTTCAGCCTGGAGATGCTGGAGAAAGAATATGATATGAATTCTCCCGAAGGCAAGACAGATTTCTTCAGGGAAGTGTCGAGGAGACTGCTTGAATTCGAAGATGAGCTGGAGCGTAACAACTATATCGAAGCTGTTGCAACAGCATACCGGGTCAGCCGGGAAAGCCTGGAGAAGATGGTCGCAAAGATGGCTGTGAATGCCGGAATGGCGAGACCGGTCGCAAGACCGAAACGGGCAGAGGGATCTGAGAAGAAGCAAAAGGAAGACGGAATCCTTACTTCACAGAAAGCATTGTTGACCTGGATGATCGATGATGACAGGCTCTTTGATCAGATCAGTCAGTACATAAGCCCGGGTGATTTTACAGAAAGTCTGTATCGGACGGTTGCAGAACTTTTATATGAGCAGAGAAAGCAGGGAGCCTTGAATCCTGCGAAGATACTGAATCACTTCACAGAGGAAGAAGATCACAGAGAAGCAGCCTCTTTGTTTAACACAAGAATCAAAGAGCTGAGGACAAAGGAAGAGAGAGAACAGGCTTTACAGGAGACAATCCTGCGGGTGAAGAGTTATAGCATTGAGCATCAGACAATGAATCTCGACCCGACAGATATGCGGGGGTTACAGCATTTGATGGAAGAAAAACGGAAGCTGGAGAACCTGAAGAATTTGAATATTACAATTCAATAAGGATAAAATAAAACAAGACAGGCTGCGGATGCGCGCAGCGAAGGAAGGAAGAACACATGGACGATATTACACAGAAATTTCTTGAGAGATTGAAAGACCTGGTTGCACTTGGTAAAAAGAAAAAGAGCATACTGGATGTTCAGGAGATCAATGATTTTTTCAATGATATGGAACTCAATACAGAGCAGATGGAGAAAGTATTTGATTACCTTGAGGCAAATAACATTGATGTGCTGCGCATTAGCGGAGATACACCGGACGAGGTGGACGTAGATCTGGATGACATTATCATATCTGAGGAAGATGAAGTGGATATGGAGAATATCGACCTGTCAGTTCCGGAAGGTGTGAGCATCGAAGATCCGGTCCGTATGTACTTAAAGGAGATCGGTAAGGTACCTCTTCTGAGTGCGGAACGTGAGATCGAGCTTGCACAGAGAATGGAAGAAGGCGATGAGGAAGCCAAGAAAGAGCTTGCAGAAGCGAACTTAAGACTTGTAGTCAGCATCGCAAAGAGATATGTTGGAAGAGGCATGTTATTCCTTGATCTGATCCAGGAGGGTAACCTCGGTCTGATCAAAGCAGTTGAAAAGTTTGATTATCACAAGGGATATAAGTTCAGTACTTATGCTACATGGTGGATCCGTCAGGCAATCACGAGAGCAATCGCGGATCAGGCAAGAACAATTCGTATCCCGGTTCATATGGTTGAGACGATCAACAAGCTGATCCGTGTATCCAGACAGCTTCTTCAGGAACTGGGAAGAGAACCACTTCCGGAAGAGATTGCCAAGGAGATGGATATGCCGGTAGAACGTGTACGTGAGATCCTGAAGATTTCACAGGAACCGGTTTCTCTTGAGACACCGATCGGTGAAGAGGAAGACAGCCACCTTGGAGACTTTATCCAGGATGATAATGTACCGGTTCCGGCAGAGGCAGCTGCACAGACACTTCTGAAAGAGCAGCTGGATGAAGTACTGGATACATTGACAGAGAGAGAGCAGAAAGTCCTCCGTCTTCGTTTTGGAATGAATGACGGAAGAGCACGTACACTTGAAGAGGTTGGACGAGAGTTTGATGTAACAAGAGAGCGTATCCGTCAGATCGAGGCGAAAGCACTCCGTAAGCTCCGTCACCCAAGCAGAAGCAGAAAACTGAGGGATTATCTGGATTAATGATGGAATTATCGAAAAGATTACAGGCGGTCGCAGATCTTGTGACCGCCCATTATAAATTAGCGGACATTGGAACGGATCATGCATATATTCCGATTTATCTGACACAGCAGAAGAAGATTACAGAAGCAGTTGCACTTGATGTCAATGAAGGACCATTGCAGCGAGCAGAGGAACATATCCGCGAGAATGGACTTGAAGCAGAGATAGAGACGAGACTTTCCAATGGATTTCAGGCATTACAGCCGGGAGAAGTCCAGTCTGCGGTCATCGCAGGAATGGGCGGCGGACTTGTGATCCGGATCCTGACAGAAGGAGAGGAAGTGGTGCGAAAGCTTGAGGAGTGTATCCTTCAGCCACAGTCAGAGATTGAGAAAGTGCGGGCATTTCTTCTTGAGAAGGGATATGAATTTCTGGAAGAAGATATGGTCTGTGAAGATGGAAAATATTATCCTATGATGAAGGTAAGACCACCGGTAGCTGATACAGCAGGCGAAGATACAGAAGTAAAGTGCTGGGATACGGTTCAGTTAAAATATGGAAAGCTTTTGCTGGAGAAACAACATCCGGTACTCAGAGAGTATCTGGAAAGAGAGATACGCATTTATCAAAGTATTTTAGAAGGATTGAAAGCGAAAGATTCTGACCGGATTCGTCAGAGAAAAGAAGAATTGGAACAGGAACTTGTAGAAGCAGAGAAAGGGATGAAATATTATGCAGTGTAAAGAGATTATACAGGTAATAGAGGCAACATTCCCGCGAACAGCAGCTTTGGGATTTGACAATGTAGGACTGCTTGCAGGACGTTCAGAGAAAGAGGTGTCCAGAATTTATCTGGCACTGGATGCAACAGATGTTGTGATCGACCGTGCGATCAAGGAAGGTGCGGACATGCTGATCACACATCACCCACTTTTATTCTCAGCAGTAAAGAAAGTGACGGATGAAGATTTTATTACAAGAAGAATTGTGAAGCTGATCCAGAACGACATTTCCTATTATGCAATGCATACGAATTATGATGTGCTTGGTATGGCAGAACTGTCCGGAAAGATCATGGATCTTCAGAATGGGGAAGTGTTAGATGTTACCTATACAGATGAAGAAGGGAATCCGGAAGGAATCGGAAGAATCGGTAATCTGGAGAAAGATATGACATTGGAAGAGTGCTGTGTCTATGTGAAACACAGACTTGAACTTGGAAGTCTGAAAGTATTTGGAGATATGCAGAAGAAGGTACATCGTCTTGCAATTTCTCCGGGATCAGGAAAGAGCTCGATTGCAGTTGCTCTCGAGAAGGGGGCAGATGTTCTTGTGACAGGAGATATCGGTCATCATGATGGAATTGATGCAGTAGAGCAGGGGCTTGCAGTAATTGATGCAGGACATTATGGCACAGAATATATTTTTATTGAAGATATGAAGCAGTTCTTTGAGAAGAAGCTTCCGGTGCTGGATGTACTTACAGATCCAATCGAGCATCCGTTCCAGATCATATAATCAGAAGTGAACGCATAATAATGTTCAGCAGGGCAGCTGTTGGAAGAAAGCAGTTCACAAAGACAGTGGAGGTGGCTGAGAGTTGGAAAGTCAGAAATGTAAGGTTACGATAAGCGGAAAAGAGTATCTTTATGAGAAAGGGACGTCTTATCAGGAGATCGCGAAGGATTTTCAGGAAGAGTATAAACATCAGATCGCACTTGTGATGCTGGATGGACATCGTCTGCAAGAACTTAGAAAACAGGTTTTCGGAGACTGTACGCTGCAATTTATTACAACACAGGATACGGCGGGGTATGACACGTATCGGAGAAGTGTCTGCTTTCTTTTTATTAAGGCAGTACACGATGTGATTGGTCATGAGTGTCCGCAGCAGGTGCGGGTAAGGATTCATTTTTCATTAGGTGCAGGATTTTACTGTACGGTGGAAGGAATCGATCATGTGGGAATGGAATTCCAATGGAAAGTTGAAGAACGCATGTATGAACTTGTACAACAGAGACTTCCGATCACAAAAGAGTTGATCCATACAGAAGAGGCAGTGGAATTATTCCATCGATATGGAATGTTTGATAAAGAACGCCTGTTCCGGTATCGGAGAAGTTCCCACGTGAACCTGTATGCCATGAATGAATTCCGTGACTATTATTATGGTTATATGATGCCGGATACAGGAGATTTGAAGTATTTTGCATTGTATCTGTATCAGGGCGGAATCGTACTTCAAATGCCGCTGAAAGACGAACCGGAGAAAGTGCCTTTATTTGTGCCAAAGGATAAGCTGTTTCGTGTACTCAGTGAGTCTGTGAGATGGGGAGACCAGCAAGGGATTGATACCGTCGGCGCGCTCAATGACATGATCACGCAGGATGATATGCGTGAGATTGTTCTTGTGCAGGAGGCATTCCAGGAGCGCAAGATCGGAGAGATCGCAAAGCAGATCGCAGATCGCCCGGGGGTAAAGTTTGTTCTGATTGCAGGACCTTCTTCTTCCGGCAAGACAACATTTTCACATCGCTTATCCATTCAGCTCAGAGTGAACGGGCTTCATCCACATCCGATTTCTGTAGATAATTATTTCGTAGATCGGGAGAAAACACCGAAAGACGAGGATGGAAATTATAACTTCGAATGCATTGAAGCAATCGATGTGGAAAAGTTCAATGAGGACATGAGCAATCTGCTGGCAGGCGAGGAAGTCTATCTCCCGATTTTTGACTTTAAGACCGGTAAACGGAATTTTGAAACAAAGCCAAAGAAACTCGGTGAAAATGATATCCTTGTAATCGAAGGAATCCATTGCCTGAACCCGAAGCTGACAGAACAGTTATGTGATGACCGGAAATTCAGGATCTATATCAGTGCATTAACACAGCTGAACATTGATGAGCATAACCGGATTCCGTCTACAGACGGACGTTTGATCCGAAGACTTGTCAGGGATGCAAGAACAAGAGGAGCATCGGCGACGAAGACCATCTCAATGTGGCCGTCAGTGAGAAGAGGAGAAGAGAAGAATATTTTCCCATATCAGGAATATGCAGATGTGATGTTTAACTCTTCCCTGATCTATGAACTGGCAGTGTTGAAACAGTATGTGGAGCCTTTGCTTCTTGGCGTAAGCAAAGACTCTCCGGAATATGTTGAAGCAAAGCGGTTGTTGAAATTCTTGGATTATTTCGTAGGAATTGGAAATGACAATGTGCCAACGAATTCACTTTTGAGAGAATTTATTGGCGGTGGATGTTTCCATGTCTAATGCAATAGAAAGATAGAAGAAAGAGGATACATAGAAAACTTGTATGTGACAAGAATTTCTATGTATCCTCTTTGCATTAAGATACCTCTTTGTTGATCATATCCTGCAATAAGCAGAAATATACAATATCTAATCCTAAAATCGAGAGAATCAGATAGAGAATAGAAGAATTCCCCTGTATTCCTCTGATGCGGTCACAGCGTTCTCCCATCTTATAAGCCCAGTAAATACCATAGATTCCACAGGTGATCAAAGAAAATAGGAATACCATGCCTCCGCTTGTTGCCTGTGGCTCTCCGGCCAGCTGATTCACCTCATCATTCAGCTTGATCATCCAGTAGATACTGTAGATGCCGCAGGTGAGAAAAGAAAAAACAATTGCAAGTACAAGATTACGTGGCATAATGCCTGCAGTTGCCCCGTTCCGGTAATAATTGTTCTGATTATAGTTGTTCTGGTATGCATTCTGGTAATATGCATTCTGCTGGAACTGGCTTTCCTGCTGCGTTTGATTCTCCTGTGTATGAGCATTATCATCAGGAGCAGGAAGCGGAGCACCGCATTCCTGACAGAAAGAAGCACTGTCTTCGCAGAGTGAATTACATTTTGGACAGATTTTCATAGAAGATTCTCCTTTGCATGAATTAGTTCGAAAAATGTCAGAAGTTGACAAGATCCTTCTGAAAAGTATCGTAGCATAAAAAGATACAAGTTACAAGAAATGTAGCCAAGTTTTAGGATATCTTAAGATATTCGATAGAAATAAACCCGGAATATGCATAATATTCTTCCTTTTTCTTTCAAAAAGTTTGTGGTAGAATAGTAATGTTTCTGAAAACAAAACATGAGGAGATGAAAGTATGCCAGTATTTGACTTTAACAGTGCACCGGAAGATAAGAAAGAAGTTCAGTGTACTTATACAACATTTTGTTCCAACGAAGACCATGCGACACCGGAGTGTCCGATTCTTGTTCTGGATAACCAGAACCGGAAGTGGAACCATCATTCCTGCGGTGTGTTTACCAATCAGAATAAGCAGACCGCATTTGAGTTTGATGAAAAGGACGGAACATGCAGTGCAGATATCCTGAAAGTGGATGCACGTTTTGTCAGCCTTTTAAAATGGCTTGGAGAAAATCACATTAATGTACGTCTTTCCGGAGAAAATAAGCCGGATGGTTATGCCGTTTACAGAATCCGTGAGATCGCATTTGGAGGCGGAACAAAATTATCTGCTGAGGACGGCTTCCTTCAGTTTATGATCGAGCGGCTGTTTGCAAGTGATGCACCAAAAGAAAAGATCAATGATGACGAGCAGGAAGAGTCCGGAGATGACATGAAGCTTACAAGTATTCAGAGTATTACAGACTTTATGACATGCGCAGGACGTACACTTCCGGATAACATTCGTCTGTGGGCAAGAAGAAATCTTGCAGTTGCACGTTCTCACGAGGTCTCTCAGGAAGAGCGCCGTCACGCACAGAGAGCACTTTCTATCATGATGAATATTCAGTGGAAGAGCAATTACTTTGAAGCAATCGATCCGGATGAAGCGAGAAGAATTCTGGATGAAGAGCTGTATGGAATGGAGAAAGTAAAGCAGAGAATCATAGAGACGATCATTCAGATCAACCGTACACACACACTTCCGGCGTACGGACTTCTGCTTGTCGGACCGGCAGGAACAGGTAAATCTCAGATTGCTTATGCAGTTGCAAGAATCCTTAAACTTCCTTGGACAACACTGGACATGAGTTCCATTAACGATCCGGAACAGCTGACAGGAAGTTCAAGAATCTATTCGAACGCAAAGCCAGGTATTATCATGGAAGCATTCTCCATGGCAGGGGAATCCAATCTGGTATTCATTATTAATGAGTTGGATAAGGCGGCATCCGGAAAGGGAAACGGAAACCCGGCAGATGTTTTACTTACACTGCTGGACAACCTTGGATTTACAGACAATTACATGGAGTGTATGATTCCTACCGTTGGTGTATATCCAATCGCTACAGCGAATGACAAGGATCAGATCAGTGCACCGCTCATGTCTCGTTTCGCTGTCATTGATATCCCGGATTATACACCGGAAGAGAAGAAAGTAATCTTCTCCAAATTCTCACTTCCGAAGGTGCTGAAACGCATGAGCCTGAAGGCAGAAGAGTGCATTATGACAGAAGAGGCACTCAATGAAGTGATTGAACTGTACTCCAATACATCAGGAATCCGAGATCTGGAACAGGCAGCAGAACACATCGCAGCGAATGCATTGTATCAGATTGAGGTGAACCATGTGGAGAGTGTTGAATTTGATGCAGAGATGGTAAGAGAACTGCTTGGATAAAGTTGGGCTTTGCCCTGAAAAAATGAGCTCTGGAAAGTTTTGATTTTCCAAAGCTCATTTTTTGAATTCCTACTGTCTATAGTACTGCAGGAACTCCCCGATTTTACCAACCGCCTCTTTCAGCACTTCAATACGCGGCAGATAAACCACACGGAAATGATCCGGCTGATGCCAGTTAAATCCACTTCCCTGAACGATCAGGATCTTCTTGTCACGAAGCAGATCAAGAGCAAATTTCTCATCATTCACAATATTGAACTTCTTCGTATCAATCTTCGGGAACATATAAAATGCAGCCTGCGGTTTTACTGCGCTGATTCCCGGAATATCCGTCAGAGCCTTGTAAACATATTCACGCTGCTCGTAAATACGTCCACCCGGAACAATATAATCATTTACACTCTGATGTCCGCCGAGAGCTGTCTGTACAATGGACTGTGCTGGAACATTAGAGCAAAGACGCATGTTGGAAAGCATCTTGATTCCTTCAATATAGTCTCTTGCAATATTTTTATTTCCACTTAAGATCATCCATCCGATACGGAATCCGGCGATCATATGGGACTTGGACAGTCCGCTGAATGTCACGCAGAACAGATCCGGTGCGAGAGAAGCGATAGAAACATGCTCTTTTCCATCCATAACAAGACGGTCATAAATCTCATCAGAGAAAATGATCAGCTGGTGTTCTCTTGCGAGATCTACAATCTGCTGCAGTACTTCCTTCGGATAAAGAGCACCGGTCGGATTGTTTGGATTGATAATAACGATCGCTTTTGTACGGTCATTGATCTTCTTACGCATATCCTCGATATCCGGATACCAGTCAGACTGCTCATCACAGATATAGTGCACAGGCTTTCCACCGGCAAGTGTAGCACAAGCTGTCCAGAGCGGATAATCCGGAGACGGGATCAGAATCTCATCCCCTGTATCCAAAAGAGCAGACATCGTAAGATTGATCAGTTCACTGACACCATTTCCTGTGTAAATATCGCTCATCGTTACATTCGGCAGGTGCTTTAACTGGGCATACTGCATGATCGCTTTTCGCGCAGAGAACAGACCGGCAGAAGCAGAGTAGCCTTCGCAGTCAGAAAGCTGACGGCTCATGTCATAGATCACCTCATCCGGTGTACGGAAGCCAAACGGAGCCGGATTTCCGATATTAAGCTTCAGTACATGAGTTCCCATCTCTTCCATTCTGGCAGCCTCATCAACAACCGGACCTCTCACATCATATAATACATTATCTAACTTGGATGATTTCTTGAATTCTCTCACTTTCATACCTCCTGAATTATCTGCGGATGTCTGTATCATATCAACATCTGACAGTGTGGAATCATTATCATTATTATTGTTTAACCAGTCAGGATCAACCTGCAGGGCATCTGCCAGAAAATGTAAGATGTCGGTACGCGGGACTGTCTTCCCACTGACATACTGGCTGACATGACTTTTCCCAAGCTTGATCCCTTTCTGCTGGGCAAGACGAACAAGATCAACCTGCTTCAGGCCTTGCTCGTTCATAGCGGCTTTTAATCTGTCTGCAAAGGTTTCCATAAAGCTCCTTTCTGAGGTTATCCTTCCGGGGATCAGACCCCATTAATAAAGTATTAACAAAATACAAAGTTCAATTTAAAATCTGCTTCAATACGAAAATCTCTAAAAGTTCAATTTAAAAGTTCAAAACTTTAGTCAGAGTATACCACGATAAATGAAAAAGTTCAATAAAAAAATTACTGTTATAGAAAATCCGCAAAATCACGGTATCATTAAGAAAATATGATATACTAAAAGTGTTTATTACAACAAAATACAAAGTACACAGAACGAAGGGAAACAGGGAAATGATTCTTGAAAATGAAAAAATAAAACAGGCATTGGAATATATAAAGGAAGAAGATCCGGCAACGACTCAGGACACGCTCAATATGTGTCAGATCCCGGCACCTTCTTATAAGGAAGAGAAAAAAGCGGAGTATATCCGGGAGCGGTTCTGGGAGATCGGGCTTAGGGATGTCAGGATTGACGCTGTTGGAAATGTGCTTGGGATCTGGCCGGGAACCGGTGAAGGACCAAGTGTAATGCTTGCAGCACACACAGACACAGTATTTCCGGAAGGGACAGATCTGTCGATAAGGAAAGAAGGGAATCGTTATTATTGTCCCGGCATTAACGATGACACACATGCAGTGGCGGAGATGATCGCAGTAGCGAAAGCAATGATCCATGCAGATCTTCACACAAAAGGGGACTTGATCTTCTGTGCAAATGTGTGTGAAGAAGGACTTGGAGATCTAAGGGGCGTGAAGTATCTGTTCGGATACGACAACAAAGCTTCAGAAGAATGTCCAGAGGTAGATGCATTTGTCTCGATTGATAACCAGTATACGGGCGGGGTGATCTATACGGCAACAGGAAGTCACCGTTATGAGGTGACATTTACCGGAAGAGGTGGTCACAGTTTCCAGAACTTTGGCATTCCTAATCCAATCCATGCAATGGGACGAGCCATCGCACAGATCGCAGAATTCCAGGTCCCGAATGAGCCGAAGACAACATTTAACGTAGGAGTGATCCAGGGAGGAACTTCTGTAAATACAATTTCAGGTTCTGCATCCATGCTGGTAGACCTCCGTTCGGACAGCGAAGAAGAGCTGAACCTACTGGATGAAGAACTTCATAAAGTGATCAAACAGGCAGTGGAAGAAGAAAATGCAAGATGGGATGCTTCAAAGCCGCAGATCAAAGTGCAGATCGAAGGACGCGGTGTGAGACCGGCGGGTGCACAGCCAAAGGACTGTGCGATCGTGAAAGCAGCATTCCGGGCGGCAGAACTGCTGGGGATTGAACCGGAGTATCGGTATGAGAGCAGTACAGATGCGAATATCCCGATCAGTATGGGAATCCCGGCAATCACTGTTGGAAGAGGTGGAGAAGAAGACGGAATCCATACCCTTCAGGAATGGTACGAGCCAAAAGAAGCATGGCTTGGACCACAGAGAGATTTGCTTCTGATGATTCTGCTTGCCGGAGCAGAAGGAGTCTGTGAGCCGGCTATAGAAAAAAGATAAAAAATCTTAAGAAAATATCAATGTCTTTTTAGGCACATTTCCTGTATACTGATGGTATGAGAGAATATTTTGTGCAGATTGTACCGGATGTCCCGGAGATTTTATCTTTTGCACAAAAAGAAGTAAAAATAAAACAAAGCAGGAGGGCAAACGATGCGGGGAATCAGAAAGCAGTCATCCGACACACAGAGTTCCAGTCAGCCGAAAGAAAAAAGAAGATTGGATACAAAACAGAAAAAAGGAATGTTGATTGGTGGAGGAATCTTCCTTGTGGCAGTGATCGCCCTGATCCTTGTGAAGAATCTGACAGGTGGAAGTGGAGCAGATGGAGAGAATGTTCTTTATGCGGATTCCGTCGGAATGATCACAGGGACAGGACTTGGGACACAGAACCGGTTTACAGGAGTGGTTGAAGCACAGGATACGTTGAAACTGACACTGGCAGACAACCAGAAGGTAAAACAGATCTTTGTTGAAAAAGGGCAGGAAGTAGAGCCTGGAACAAAGCTGTTTGAATACGATACAGAAGAGCTTGCCATGACATTAGATCAGGGAAAACTGGAGCTTGAGAAGATCACGAACAACATCAGCAGCCTGAATTCACAGATCGCGACACTTACAACGGAGAAGAAGAGTGCGCCGGCCAGCGAACAGCTTTCCTATACGACACAGATCCAGGAACTTCAGATGGAGATCAAGCAGGAAGAGTACAATTATAAAGTAAAAGAGCTGGAAGTAAACCGTACACAGAAGAGCCTGGAACAGTCTACAGTAACTTCTACAGTTGCCGGAATTGTACAGGAGATCAACGAACAGCAGGGAACAGACCCTTCTACAGGAGAGTCCCAACCGTTTATGAGTATCCTTTCTACAGGAAAATACAGAATCAAAGGAAAGATCAGCGAGCAGAACATCGGAGATCTGACACCGGGCACACAGGTGACGATCCGCTCCAGAGTGAATGAAGATGAGATCTGGACAGGTACAGTAGATAACGTAGACACAGAGAAGCCGGAGAACAGTTCCCAGGATTCTATGAGTTATGGTTCTGAGAACAGCGATAATCAGGCAACAAAGTATCCATTCTATGTCACATTGGATACAGTGGATGGATTGATGCTCGGACAGCATGTCTATATCGAGACAAGTACTTCACTGGAAGCAGACAAGATGTGGCTGATGCGTGACTACATTGTAGACGCAGATTCAGATCATCCATATGTATGGGTAGCAGGAGATAATGACAAGCTGGAGAAGCGTTCTGTTACACTCGGAGAGACGAACGAAGATATGGGAACCTGTGAGATCGTAGACGGACTGAAAGCTTCTGATTACATTGTATGGCCAAGCGAGGAGTGCAAAAAAGGTGCGGCTGTTGTGAAGAACGATTCAGGTACATCAGGCAGTACTTCAGATATGTCAGGAGCCGAGGGCGGTTACGAAGAACCTGTAGAAGAAAATGCAATGCAGGAAGGAGTTCCGGGAACGGAGGAGAGTGTGGATGAATAAAAAGAAAATAATAAAGATCGGCATTCCTGTGGCAGCAGGCTGTATCGTTCTTGCACTTGGAATCGGTTTCGCAGTGAAGAACAGCGGAAAGGCTGTTAAAGTAGCTCCTGTCAGCAGTTTGAATTCCGGCGGCTGGTACGATGATAGTGGGATTGCAAGTTACGGAACCGTCACAACGAACCAGAAGCAGGACATTTACGTGGATGATACTATGCCGATCACACAGGTTTACGTGAAAGCCGGGGATATGGTGAAAGTTGGAGACCGTCTTGTGGCATATGACACGACACTTTCTTCCCTGGAACTTGAGATGAAAGAAATGCAGATTCAGGGGATTGACCTGAACATTCAGAACCTGCAGAAAGAGATCACCCAGCTCAAGGGGACGAAGACCGCGAAGGCAGATACAGGGGCATCCGTCGTGCAGACAAGTGCAGATGGAGAACAGCAGCCAACTGTACAGAAGATGAGTGCTGTAAAGACAACCATTCTTAATACATCAAAAGAGGATGAGAATAAAAAACCGGATGGTGATACCTCGAAGGATGATACGACAAAAGATGATACGACAAAAGATGACAACACAAAAGACGATGCTTCGAAAGATAATAATGCGAAGGATGACACATCCAAAGATGATAATAAAAAAGACGATGTACCGTCTTCCGCAATTGAGCGTCCATTCCCTGAAGCATTAAAGGGAAAAGAGGTTTACAGTGAGATTACATTAGATTCTGTTCCTTATAATAAAGAAGACGCAGACGGAACAATGGAAAAACCGTATCGTTATCTTTGCGCACCGGGGGCAGCCGTAAATGCACCGTTTATGCTTAAAGTATTAAAAGAGGGTCAAGTGTGTGCCTTTGATGTAGTAGATAACGCAGAAGCGCCGACCAAATTCATTTCCTGCTGGATACTGGATGGAAAAACAGGACAGGTAGTCATACCGGATTCACAACCAACTCCAGACCCGGAGCCGACTCCAAATCCAGAGCCAACTCCGGAACCAGAGCCAACTCCAGAACCAGAGCCAACTCCGGAACCGGATATTTCAGAAGATCCGGTTATCCCAGACACCCCGGACCTCCCGTCAAAGGAAGAAGTGACGAAGCAAATCAAGGAGAAAGAGCAGAAGATCAAAGATCTGGATCTTTCCAGGAGATCCGCTGAACTGGAACTGAAAAAGCTGAAGAAAAAGGTCGGGGACGGCGTGATTAAAAGTACGGTAGAAGGTGTAGTCAAAGAAGCGACTGACGAAGCGTCTGCAAAGAATGAGAACAAACCGGTTGTCAGCGTTGTCGGAGAAGAAGGTTTCTATGTGACCGGAAGAGTCGGAGAGACAATGCTTGATCAGATCAAAGAAGGAATGACTGCGACTGTAATGTCCTGGCAGTCGGGAGAATCCTACGAAGCGACAGTTACAGGTGTTGGCAACTCACCGGTAAGCGATTATTCCACAGGAGAGAACCAGAATCAGTCCTTCTATCCGTTCACGCTCGTGATCCACGGAGACGCAAATCTCTCGAATGGTGAGTCTGTGAATCTGTCGATGGATGGAATTGCAGCAGGCAGTGATGGATCAATCTATCTTGAAAAAATGTTTGTCCGCGAGGAAGGAAACCGCTATTATGTCTACAAGCGGGGCGATAACGGCAGATTAACAAAACAGTATGTAGAGGTTGGCAAAAATATGTACAATTCACTGGAGATCACCTCCGGCCTCACAATGGACGACATGATCGCATTCCCTTACGGCAGAGATGTTAAAGAAGGCGCAAAGACACAGGAAGCAGATACCCTGTACGACTATTATTAAGAAGACTGAACAGTATCAAAATGAAAGAGAGTGAGGTGCCATTATGTTAGAAGACATCAGACTGGCGTTTCAGGGAATCTGGAATCATAAATTAAGATCTGCGCTCACAATGCTCGGAATCATCATAGGAATCGGTTCCATTATAGCAATTGTGTCCACGATCAAAGGAACGAATGAACAGATTAAGAAGAATCTGGTTGGTGCAGGAAATGACGCGGTAAATGTACAGCTCTATCAGGGTGACTGGCCGATCGATCTGCAGTATCAGTCACTCCCGGACGGAGTGCCGGAGATCTCAGACGAGACATTGCAGGAAGTCGTTGAACTCCCGGAAGTGGAGACAGCGTCTTTATATCATACAAGAAATGAATACGACGCAGTTTACCGCGGCGCAAAGTCATTAAGTAACAGCGTGATCCTTGGAATTGACAGAAATTATCTGGATGTTTACGGATATCAGGTGATCAAAGGAAGAGGATTAACAGACAAAGATTATTCCGAAGGACGAAAAGTAGCCTTGATAGACAAGACAACAGCGGCAAGTTTATTCGACAATGCAGATGTGATCGGAAGAACGATCGAGATCAAGGGAGAGCCTTTTGTTGTCGTTGGAATGGTTGCAAAGAAAGCAGAGTCCCAGCCGGTAATCAACTCAATGGAAGATTACTACCGCTACATGTCAGATGACCAGAGCGGAAAGATTATTATTCCAGATCAAGTATGGCCGGTCATTTACCAGTATGACGAACCGCAGAACCTTGTCGTGCGTGCAAAAAGTACAGATGATATGACAACGGCAGGAGAGAAAGCCGCAGATATTTTAAATGCTATGCTGACAGTTTCAGATGATACCGTGAAATACAAAGGAGAAGATCTGTTAGAACAGGCAACACAGATCCAGGAGATCAGTAACTCGACAAATCAGCAGCTGATCTGGATCGCCAGCATTTCCCTGTTAGTTGGTGGAATCGGAGTTATGAATATCATGCTCGTGTCGGTTACAGAACGTACCGGCGAGATTGGATTAAAGAAGGCACTCGGAGCGAGAAAACGCAGAATTCTGACACAGTTCCTGACAGAGGCGGCGGTACTGACACTGCTTGGAGGAATTATAGGTGTTCTTGGAGGAATCGCACTTGCGTACATTATATCCAAAGTCTCAGCGGTTCCGGTAGCGATCAGCGGAGTTTCGATTGTGATCGCAGTGCTGTTCTCCACACTGATCGGTATTATCTTCGGACTGATCCCGTCCGTGAAAGCGGCGAACATGAATCCAATCGAGGCACTTAGGCATGAATAAAAAAACAGTGGAAAAAGAAAATACTTGTTTCAATTTCCTTCCATATCTGTTATAGTATGTGTTAATTAAAAGAGTCAGGAGAATCTGAGTGATCGGATTCTCCGTCTTTCTATGCAAAGAGAAAATAGCAATTATTAAAAGGAAAAGAGAAAAGGGGCATGTAAATTTGAGCAGCAGTACACTCGAGGGAAAGAAAAAGACAGAGAACGGAACAAAGAGGCTGATCTTCACAGCAGTATCTATCTTGCTGGAGATCGTCTTCCTTCTCTTTCTGTTTACAAAGGTAAGTGAATACGCAACTATTATTGACTGGGCAACAAGAATTGTGGCAATCTTTCTTGTGCTTGGACTTTACAGCATGGATAAGACTTCATCAATGAAAATGCCATGGATCATACTGATGCTTGCATTCCCGATTCTTGGTGTGAGTCTGTATCTTCTCGTAGGTCTGAATGGAAGTACGAAGAAGATGCGGGCGAGATATGAAGAGATTGATAAAAAACTGCTCCCATATCTTCCGGATAACAGACAGATTCTCGAATGGATGAAAGAAGAGAGTCCGCAGGCGGGGGCAATCGCTTCTTATCTGACGAATTACTCTTGTTACCCGGTTTATCAGAACACAGATGTTACATATTATGATGAGGCGATCAAAGGGCTGGATGCACAGCTGGAGGATCTTTCAAAGGCAGAAAAGTTCATCTTTATGGAGTATCATGCCATCGAAGACGAAGAGGCATGGCAGAGGATCCAGACGGTACTTGAAGACCGTGTGAAAGCAGGCGTAGAAGTCCGTATCTTCTATGATGATATGGGATCGATCTGGTTTGTGAACATGGATTTTGCAACAAAACTGAAATCTTTAGGAATCAAATGCCGTGTATTTAACCCGATTCTGCCGGGACTGAATATGTTCCTGAACAACCGCGATCACCGGAAGATTACTGTGATTGACGGAAAGGTTGCTTACACAGGTGGATACAATCTGGCGAATGAGTATTTCAACATCACACATCCGTATGGAATCTGGAAAGATACCGGGATCCGTATGGAAGGAGATGCGGTCAAGTCTATGACAGTAGCATTTCTGGAAATGTGGAATGCAGCCGGAAATGTAAAGTCAAAAGAACTTGTACCGGAGAAATATGTGATCAACCATGCATACCAGGCACAACAGCGTGGTTATGTCCAGCCATATGCAGACAGTCCGCTTGATGGTGAGCAGGTAGGTGAGGAAGTATATATCAGTATGGCGAACAAAGCGGAGAAATACTGCTGGTTTATCACTCCATACCTGATTATCACAGACGAGATGACGCATGCACTCACACTGGCAGCAAAGCGTGGTGTTGATGTACGTATCATAACACCGGGTATCCCGGACAAGAAGATGGTCTACAGTGTGACCCGTTCCTTCTATCATAATCTGGTTAAGCATGGAGTCCGTATCTATGAGTGGACACCGGGATTCTGTCATGCGAAGATGAGTGTGGCAGATGATAAAATGGCGACCTGTGGAACGATCAATCTCGATTACCGCAGCCTGTACCATCACTTTGAGAATGGATGCTTCCTGGCAGATTGCGACGCAGTGCTGGAGATCCGGGATGATCTGATCCGCACGATGGGAGAAAGCAGAGAAGTGACTGAGCAGTATAAAGAAGGAAGAAGTGCGGGTTTAAGACTCGGACAGCTGATCTTACGTCTGTTTGCGGAGCTGCTCTGATAATATCGTTTGTGGGTTGAATTTGCATTGGATTGATTGTATAATGAACTTGATTGTTGAGAAATTAACAATAGGTTTTTTATGAAATGGATGGTCTGCCGGTCAGAAGATACTGAACCCGACAGCCGGATATGAACTTTATTTTATGAAGGAGGAATCAACGATGATTACCTGGAACAATTTGGATAAGCTTACTTCTTATCAGGAACTTGAGAAGACAGAAAGTGTAGACCTCGCAGCAGTGATGGCCGGAGAGAACGGAGCAGAGCGTGTGAAGAACTACAGCGTTCCGATGGCAGAAGGATTAGCATACAATTATGCAGCGAAGAAAGTGGATGACACAGTTCTCGCAGCTCTTGAGAAACTGGCAGAAGAAGCACAGCTGACAGAGAAGTTCGAAGCACTTTACAACGGAGAAGTTGTGAACACAGGAGAGAAGCGTCTCGTACTTCATCATATGACACGCGGACAGCTCGGAGATGCTGTTGAGGCTGACGGTGTTGACAAGCGTACTTTCTATGTAGAGCAGCAGAAGAAGATTGCTGAGTTCGCGAACAAAGTACATGCTGGTGAGATCACAAACGGTGCCGGAGAGAAGTTTACAACAGTTGTTCAGATCGGTATCGGCGGAAGTGACCTCGGTCCTCGCGCAATGTACCTTGCGCTTGAGAACTGGGCAAAGAAGAATGATACATTCAAGATGGAAGCAAAGTTCATCAGCAACGTTGACCCGGATGATGCGGCAGCAGTTCTGAATTCTGTAGATGTTGCTCACTCTATTTTCGTACTTGTATCCAAGTCAGGAACAACACTTGAGACTCTGACAAATGAGTCCTTTGTTAAGGATGCTCTTAAGAACGCAGGACTTGACGCATCCAAGCATATGATCGCAGTAACAAGTGAGACTTCACCACTTGCCAAGAGTGATGATTATCTTGCAGCCTTCTTCATGGATGACTATATCGGAGGACGTTTCTCATCTACATCAGCAGTTGGTGGAGCAGTACTTTCCCTCGCATTCGGACCGGAAGTATTCGCACAGTTCCTTGACGGAGCAGCAGCTGAGGATAAACTGTCCCTCAATAAGAATATCAAAGAGAACCCGGAGATGCTCGATGCATTGATCGGTGTATATGAGAGAAATGTACTCGGATACCCAAGCACAGCAGTACTTCCATACTCCCAGGCACTGAGCCGTTTCCCTGCACATCTGCAGCAGCTGGATATGGAGTCTAACGGAAAATCCGTAAACCGCTTTGGTGAGCCGGTTGATTATGTAACAGGACCGGTTATCTTCGGAGAGCCTGGAACAAACGGACAGCACTCCTTCTATCAGCTTCTTCACCAGGGAACAGATATTGTGCCGCTTCAGTTCGTAGGATTCAAGAACAGCCAGATCGGTACAGATGTTGTGATCCAGGACAGCACAAGCCAGCAGAAACTCTGCGCGAACGTAGCTGCTCAGATCGTAGCATTTGCATGTGGTAAAGAAGACGAGAACCGTAACAAGAACTTCGAAGGAGGACGTCCTTCAAGCATCATTATCGGAGAGCAGTTAACACCAGCATCTCTCGGAGCACTGCTTGCTCACTTCGAGAACAAGATCATGTTCCAGGGATTCCTGTGGAATGTAAACAGCTTCGATCAGGAAGGTGTTCAGCTTGGTAAAGTCCTTGCAAAACGCGTACTTGCACATGAGACAGATGGAGCCCTGAGAGTATTCAGTGATCTTCTGAACATCTAATAGAATCATATAAGTAAAAAGTATAGGAATCGTGCTGTCGGCGGAGAGTTCTGCTGACAGCACGATCTTTTATATATTAGGAAAGTGCTTTCCTAATATATAAAAAACGCTCCGCTTAGGATGCACACTGCGGCGTATAATGTAAGTGTCGCAAGCGACCGCCGCAGGCGCAAGAATGTGCCGAGGCACATTCTTTGTTCAAGCAAAGATTTTGTAAAAGAGAGAGGAAGCAAATGAAAAAGCGAAGGATCAAAGGAATTCAGATGATTCCATATGGACTTCTGGCCGGAGTTATGACAGAAGATTCAATAGAAGAGAGGCAAAGAGAAGTCCGCCTGACAGAGATTTCATCCGAAGGATTCCGCATCCGGCTTTGCAGGAGAGGGAAAGCAGAGGAGAACATTTATCCGAAAGCATTCAAGATCTGCTTCTATCAGATGGATCAGGCAGAGTATCGGGAGATTGAAATTCGTCATTTTCAGATAGAGGCCGGGGAACAGACAGAATTCTATCAAGCCTATGATATTTTCACAGTTCAGGAAGATTATAAAGAAGCCTTTCAGAAGCTCTGTGTCGAATACAGCCGATACATTTCGCTCAAGCTGGAACAGGATGATACACATCTTGCGCAAGAAATGACCGGTTATCCCGCACAGGAAGAAGAGGAACATTTCAAGAATGAAACAGAACAAAATAAAGCGTGGTTTCAGAATGCGGAGATCTTCCAAAATCTGCCGGCAGAATTAGCGGTAGAACTGGATCATCCGAAACTATACGAACAATATCTGACCAGACCGATTGAACGGTTCATGAAAGAATACTGGCAGCAGCATGGAATCAAAGATGCGCGGATCCTGGGAAGGCAACCGGACCGGTTGTATATCGGCAACCAATTCTGTCCACATCTATTTCCGAAAGAAGAACAGTTCTTTGCACTTCTTGAGAAAGCAGATAAAGAACGGATGGAAGTGACCGTTGCCTTTTCCTTTATTCGGGAAGACAGGCTTGCACAGACAGAACAGCTGTTGACACGCCTGGATGAGTGGTGTGAACAACAGGAGACTTCCGGGGCGGAGAAGAAACGACTTGAGGTTGTAGTCAATGATTGGGGACTGGCACGTCTTGTGAAGCGGAAAGAACATCTGATCCCGTGTCTTGGGACGCTCTTAAATAAGCGGAAGAAAGATCCAAGAATGTTCTACAAGATGGGAGATAAGACGCTGTTGGAACAGAATAATCTGAATGCAGGATTTTATCGCACCTATCTGGAAGAAAGCTTTGGAATCAGCTGTTATGAGTGGGAAAACTGCGGTTATACACAGGAAATACCGCAAAAGATACAGAACCATCTACACGTGCCGTTCTATCAGACAAATACGTCGAGCTATTGTACACTTTGCGCTGTACTGGAACATGGTGAACGTGGAAAACAAAGGGAGAGACAAGAATGTCCGGCACCGTGTCTGGAACATAGCTTCTTCTATCCAAAGCATTTATATATGAAGGGAAAATACAACAGTCTGTTCGCATTGGATAAACATCTGCTGGATGAATCGGATCAGTTGAAGAGAGAACTCGGAATAAAATGGAACCGCCTTGTGGTCAATCTATTGTGAAATGTGAAAAACAGAAGGATGATGGAAGAATGGAGACACAGAAAAGAAAACAGAATGAAAAAGAAAAAGCAGAGCGAAGGATGAAAATCGTTGCAGGACTTGGCTCTGTAGACGAATATATTCCATATGTCCAGGCAGGAGCAGACGAATTGTTCTGCGGATATGTGCCATATAACTGGACAAAAAAATACGGAACCGTACTTCCACTGAACCGCAGGGAAGTGCTGGCTTATAATGTGCAGCTCGGTTCTTTCAGTGAATTAGAGATCCTCTCAGCAATGATCAGGAAGTACAGAAAGCCGGTGCATATCGCGATGAATTCTCTCTATTATATTCCGGAACAATATGAAGAGATTGCAGACATTGTGAAACAGTGTATGAAAATCGGATTCGACAGCTTCATCCTTGCCGATCCGGCATTGATTTTGTACCTGAGACAGAAAGGCATATCCTGTAAGATTCATCTCAGCGGTGAAGTCGGAGAAATGAACCGGGAGGCAATCAAAGTTTTCCGGGAAATGGGAATCGACCGGATCATCTTCCACAGGAAAAATACAGTTGCATCGATGCGGCAGATGATAGAAGCTGTAAATGCAGAAAGACTGGAATTCGAGGCCTTTGCATTGAACGAATTGTGTCAGTTCACAGGAGCATTCTGCAATTCCCTTCACTGTGACGAGATGGGTTATCTGTGCAGGACGACCTACTGGGGAGATGCTGAGATGGAAGAGCGTGTGGAACAAGCGCTAAAAAGAACATTGGAGATAGAAGAGCAACAAGAGCAACAATATCTCTGTGGGAAGAGTGGATGTGCTCTGTGTGCGCTGCCACAGCTGGAGGCGGCAGGGATTACTCATCTGAAACTGGTAGGACGAGGAAATTATGTGGAAGATATGATCCGGGATATTCGGAATCTGAAGGCTGCGCTGGGGGTTTTGGAGGAGAATCAAAGAGAAGAAAAAGAGACAGGGAGATATATCGATCAATTGAATAAGAAAATCTTTGATGGTCAGCCGTGTGGGAATAATTGTATTTATAATCCAGGGCAGTTTCTTTGAGGTGTATGGGGAAAAAGAGAAAAGTTCAGAATAGAAAAAGAAAGCGTATTTCGTGGAGTAGATTACTCTACGAAATTTTTATGAACCCCCTTGAAAATCAAGGGATTCCAGACGTCTGACCAAAAATTTGACGGTAAATAAATGCTGTAAAATTGTAATTATGATTGATTTTTAAATACATGTGATTATAAAAGTACGAAGTGATTTAGATAAAGTAAGATATTTATTTTTAATTTTCTGATCTGATAGTTTGTAAATTGACTGACAATTGACCATGAATTTGACGGCGAATAGATAAAAATCCATTCAAAAAAGATGATTAAAATAACAAAAGTGTCTGTTTTTCGACTTTTTTTGCTAAGAGATTGTATAAATTTATGAAATGAACGTATATACATTGACAGAAATGTTTGAAAAGAGTAGACTATATATGATAATTATACTAAGATTTGAAACAATTTGAAGAAAAAGCGTATTTCGTAGAGTAATCTACTCTACGAAATTTCATGCAAAAAGGGTGGAGACTTATGGGAAGAAGACCAGCAGATCTGTCAGGAAGAAAGTTCGGTATGTTGACAGCCAAGTATGCGACAGAGAAAAGAGATAAACGGGGCTCCGTTTATTGGCATTGTGTCTGTGATTGCGGAAATGAAGTTGACGTGACGGCAGCAGGTCTTGTGCATGGTAATTATCATAGCTGCGGTTGTTTACAAAAGAAGAACCGTCAGGAAATTGCGCAGAGACGACATCTCGTAGACGGAACCTGTGTTGAAGTACTAGAAAAAAGAAAAAGCAGAAAAGATAACATGAGTGGTTTTCGTGGCGTTTTCCAGTTGAAGAATTGTAATCGGTATCGTGTGGATATCGGATTCAAGGGAAAGCGCTATTATGTTGGTCTTTTTGACAATTATGACGAAGCGGTGCAGGCAAGACTCGCAGCGGAGAATTTGATCCACAATGGTTTCATTCAAAAATGGAAGGAATGGAATGAGAAGGAGAAGGAGGATCCGGAGTGGGGGAAGGAGCATCCGCTTGTGTTTGATGTGAAGAAAGAGGATGGGGAGATTCGGGTGAGTGTGTGAGAATGTCTACTTAACAAAGAAATACTATCTGTGAAGAGCAGATGTGTACATAGATATAAAGGAGCAGAGGGGACAATATTGGTTGGAGAACATTATGAAAGATAAATTTGCAGTGTCCATGTTCGGACAAAAAAGACTGTCCCGTGAGGGCGGGATAGAGATTGTTGTAAAAGAACTGTGCACCAGAATGGCACGAGATGGATGTCAGGTTACCTGTTACAACAGATCTGGTCATCACGTGAGTGGTGCAGAGTATGACAATAAAATTGAATATGATGGAATCCGACAGAAATTTGTTCCAACCATTGAAAGAAAAGGTCTTGCAGCGGTGAGTTCCTCTTTCTTTGCGGCTCTGTACAGTGCTTTTGGAAAATATGATGTGGTTCATATCCATGCAGAAGGTCCGGCTTTTTTCTCATGGCTACCTAAGAAGTTTGGGAAGAGGGTTGTGGTTACCATTCATGGTATAGACTGGCAACGGGAAAAATGGAAATCAGGATTTGGTGCTAAATTCATCCGGCAGGGTGAAAAAAATGCCGTGAAATATGCGGACGAGATCATTGTTCTGAGTAAGGGCGTGCAGGACTATTTCAAGGAAACTTATGGCAGAAAAACACACTTTATCCCCAATGGCGTGAATAGGCCGCAGATTCGGGAAGCAAATCTGATCACGGAGAAGTTCGGGCTGAAAAAAGACTCCTACATATTGTTCCTCGGGCGTCTGGTGCCGGAAAAGGGGATTCGGTATCTGGTTGAGGCCTTTAAAAATGTCAAGACGGATAAGAAACTGGTCATCGCAGGCGGCTCCAGTGATACGGATTCCTTTATGGCAGAGCTGAAAGAACTGGCGAAGGGTGACGATCGAATCCTCTTTACTGGGTTTGTGCAGGGGGCGATGCTGGATGAACTGTACAGCAACACCTACATCTACACGTTGCCGTCTGATCTGGAGGGAATGCCATTAAGTCTGCTGGAGGCAATGAGCTACGGCAACTGTTGCTTGGTTTCCGATATTCCGGAGTGTGCAGAGGTTGTGGAAGATAAGGCATTGATTTTCAAAAAGTCAGATGTAGAGGACTTGCGAGAAAAATTGCAAGATGCCTGTGACCATCCAGAAATGGTTATGAGAATGAAGAATCAGGCAGCTGACTTTATCTGCGAGAAATACAACTGGGATGAAGTTGTAAAGGGAAACGATGAAACTGTACAGGAGAAAATAATAGATGAGAGTATTGATAATAAATAAATTTCTATATCCAAACGGTGGATCAGAAACCTACATATTTAAGCTGGGTGAGGCGCTGGAGCAGCACGGACATGAGGTTCAGTACTTCGGTATGGAACACGAAGGCCGCTGCGTGGGCAACCGTGTCAATGCTTATACATCTGATATGGACTTCCACGGCGGCAGCAAACTGAGCAAGCTGACCTACCCGATCAAGACCATCTACAGCAAGGAAGCACGGGTGCAGCTGAGAAAAGTTCTGGACGACTTCAAGCCGGATGTCTGTCACCTGAACAATTTTAACTACCAGCTGACACCTTCCATCATTCTGGAAATCGTGAAGTGGCGTAAGGAGACCGGAAGAGATTGTAAGATCATCTTCACGGCACATGACTACCAGCTGGTCTGCCCGAACCACATGCTGAACAATCCGAACACGCACCAGAACTGTGAAAAGTGCCTCGGCGGCCATTTCGTGAACTGCATGAAAGGCAAATGCATCCACGGTTCCACGGCGAAGTCGGCCATCGGCATGATGGAGGCTGAGTTCTGGAAGTGGAAGGGCACCTACAAGTATATTGACACCATGATCTGCTGCTCGGAGTTCATGAAGAGCAAGATGGACAGCAATCCGCTGTTTGCGACGAAGACCGTGGCAATGCACAACTTCATCGATAAGGTGGAGTGGAAGGAAACGGAAAAGAAGGACTACATCCTTTACTTCGGCCGCTTCTCGGAGGAGAAGGGTATCGGCACGCTCATCAAGGTCTGTAAAGAACTGCCGGATGTGCAGTTCATCTTCGCCGGTACTGGCCCGCTGGAAGAGACAGTAAATGGTATTAAGAACATCAAGAACGTTGGCTTCCAGAAAGGCGAGGCACTGGAGAAGCTGATCCGTGAGGCACGGTTCTCTATTTATCCTTCTGAGTGGTATGAGAACTGTCCGTTTTCCGTAATGGAATCCCAGATGTACGGCACGCCGGTGCTGGGTGCAAACATCGGCGGCATCCCGGAACTGATTCAGGTTGGCAAAACCGGCGAGCTGTTCGAGAGTGGTAATGCTGAAGATCTGAAGAAGAAGATCGAGAAGCTCTGGGGTGATAAGAAGCTGTGTGCGGAGTATAGTGCGAACTGTAAGGACATCAGCTTCGATACCATTGATGAGTATTACGAGAAAATTATGAAGGTGTATCAGTAATTATAGTGAATGAGTTAAGGGAGGAATAAAGATGCGAGTAGGAATTTTGACTTTATTCCATGGAAATAATAACTGGGGTGGAGATCTTCAAGGTTATGCTTTAAAGGCTTATATCGAAGATAACTTTAAAGATACTCATGTGGATTTAATAAAGTATCGTTCTGGTGTAAATGTTATTTATAAAAGTAAATTTGAGCAGATGGAGCAATACGGACCATCTGAGGTGATAAAGAAGATATCGGAACGCATAGTTAAGAGAAAAACACCTGCTGATGGATTACTGAAGAAGAGGAATGAACTCTTTGAACAGTTTCAGAAGTGTTATTTGACGAATGACCACGTATATACTGATGAAGAATTGTCGGAGTTGGCCAAAGAGTATGATTGCTTAATTTGTGGATCTGATCAAATTTGGAATCCTAACGTTGCACGTCCTGGTTACTTTTTGAAAGGTGTAGAAGGAACTAGAAAGGTATCTTATGCAGCAAGCATTGCCAGAGATAGACTTTCCGATAAAGAAGCCGACGCGATGATTCCTCTGATTGAGAAATTTGACTTCATTTCAGTTAGAGAGAAAACAGCAAAAAAAATATTGGATGGCTATTTAAAAGGAAAAAAGAGCGTTTATGAAGTATTGGATCCTGCTCTTATGCGCACGCGAGAACAGTGGTCTGAGTTTATTGGCACTGAAAGATATGAGACAGAGCCATATGCACTGATATTTTTCTTTTCGGATAGCTCGGCATATAGAAGCCGAATTGAAGCCTACTGCCATAATCATGGGTTAAAGCTAATAGGAATTCCGCATGCGACCACTTACATTAAGAGCGATGAGACTGGGAATTATGAAAAAGCATATGATATAGGACCGGTTGAATTTTTAAGGCTGTTTCGAGATGCATCGTATGTTTTCACGGATTCCTTCCACGGCTCAGCATTTTCGATAATTTTTCAAAGACAGTTTTGCGTATTCGAACGCGATAAGAATACAAAGACATCTAAAAACTCTCGTTTGTATGATTTGTTGGCTAAATTTCACGTGTCAGATCGTTTGGTAAGGAACGCTGAAGATGTAGATGATGTCTTGAGAAAAGAAATAGACTACTTGAAAGTAAATGCTATTCTTGAAAAGGAAAGAACTGCATCGGGAGAGTTCTTAAAAAGCGCGCTAGGTCACTGTGAAGAAAAGCAGAAAAAGAAAGAAGTAACAGTTGCAGATTTCCAAAAGAAATCCTGTTGTGGATGTGGATTATGTGCACAGATATGCCCTAAAAAATGCATAGAATTGCGGCAAGATAAAGAAGGATTTTATTATCCAGTTGTAAATCAGGATCAGTGTATAAAATGCGGTCGCTGTGTACAAAAATGTGTTCAAACTATGAAAAACAATCAGACTTTAACGGATGCATATATTGGTTATAATCCTGATGAATCTGTTAGAAAAGATAGTTCTTCTGGTGGTATTTTCAATGCAATAGCAAGTGCATTTATTGACAATGGCGGAGTCGTTTTTGGTGCAGCATTTGATGATGACTATTCCGTAAGACATGTAAGAATTGAGAATAAAGAAAATTTGTCTCGAATCATGAAGTCAAAATATGTTCAAAGTGATTTGAAATATATTTTTGATGTATTGGCAGAAGATTTGGAAAAGGGAAGGCCTGTTTTGTTCACAGGCACACCATGCCAGGTTGTTGCTGTGTGTCAGTTTGCAGATGGTTTGAGACTAAGGGAAAAACTTTATACAATAGATTTCATTTGTCATGGTGTACCTTCACCAGGGGTATGGAAGTCATATTTGAACTATATTTCCAAAGGTTCAGAAGTTCACGAAGTGAACTTCCGAGATAAAAATCATGCAGGATGGCATGACTATTATCTCCATATAAAATATGGAGATAATAGTCAACTGAATGAAAGTCATGAATTGAACACCTATATGCGATTATTCCTTTCTGATAGAAATATCAGGCCGGCCTGTTACTATTGTAATTTTAAATCAGGCAATTATATGTCAGATTTGACTTTGGCGGATGCGTGGAAAATTGAGAAGGAATATGAGCCTTGGGCAGATGATAAAGGAACCTCGCTGTTTATTATTAGAAGCCATAAAGGAGAGACTATTCTTGCATCGTGTGATTCACACCTGAAACTAAGAAAATCTAATTATGAATTTTGGTCAAAAATGAACCCATCTTTGGTAACTAGAACTCAGGTTGGAGGAGGCAGAAAAAAACTGTTCGCAGATTTTTCAGAGTTAGATGAAAGCGCATTTTGGGGAAAATATAGTCCAATTCCAAGAAAGAAGAAAATCCGCTATATAGCTAAGAAAGTTGCTAAGGTAACAGGTATAGAAAAAGCCTTGCGGAAAAGGGTGTAATCCCATTTGTTAAGGAGGAATATGGTGGATAATAGAACACGATATGAGGGAATAGACGGTTTGAAGGCATATGCCATTATTGGCATTGCGCTGATGCACGTCCTCGCAAATGGAGAATATAGCATAGGAGGATTTGTGTTTGAACGGCTAATACCATCTTTCACAAACCTCGTTTTCCTTTTTATGATGGTCAGCGATTTTGGTATGTGTTGCGGCTATTACCAGAAAATTATTGACCAAAAGATCAGCGTAGAGGATTTCTACAAGAAACGTTACATCAAAATATGGCCGTACTTTACCTTGCTGTGTGCGCTGGATTTCATGATGTCACCGAGCAAAGAATCCCTGTTTGAAGTTTTTGCAAATCTGACCTTATGCCAAGGACTTCTGCCAAATGCGAATATTACGGTCATTGGTGTGAGGTGGACATTGGCGGTTATTTTTGTGTTCTACATGCTGTTCCCGTTTTTCTGCTTCGTGATTGGAAATAAGAAGAGAGCGTGGGGCGTGGCAGTTGTAGCACTGGTGTTTAATTGGCTGTGTAGCAACTACTTCAATGCTGGAAGAACGAACATCGTCTACGATGCGATTTATTTTATTGTAGGCGGCTTGATCTTCCTCTATCGGAAAGAGTTGGCTGAGCTTGCATCGAAGTACAAAGTTATCGCCGGAGCGATTCTGCTGATTGCCGCGGTTGCTTATTTTGCATTAGGTGGCTCTACACTCACGATGCTATTTTTCTGTGTGGCAGCACTGATCTATACCCTCAGTTGTAGAACGGGGGGGGGTACTGGTCAATCCAGTTGCAAAGTTCCTCGGTGGTATCTGCTTCGAGATTTACCTGTGCCACATGGTAATTTATCGTGTACTTGAAAAATTGCACCTTGTTCATCTATTTGGAAATGGTCTGCTGGCATATATCTTCACAGCGATTGCAGTCATCTGTGGTTCGGTTGTGTTCTCGGTATGTGCCAAGTGGTTCTTAAATAAAATCGAAACATTCTTAAAAGAGAGAGTTAGGAGAGTCAATCATGTCTGAAGAAAAGAAGTTAAATGGTACTGTTATCGTCACTTATCGCTGCAACGCTCGTTGCTCCATGTGCAACCGTTATAAAGCACCTTCCAAGCCGGAAGAGGAAATCAGCATCGAGACCATCAAGAAGTTGCCGAAGATGTACTTCACTAACATCACCGGCGGCGAGCCGTTCATCCGTACCGACCTGAAGGATATCGTGCGCGAATTGTACAAGAAGTCTGACCGTATCGTTATTTCCACGAACGGTTTCTTCACAGATCGTATCGTTGATTTGTGTAAGGAGTTCCCGCAGATCGGTATTCGTATCTCTATCGAGGGTCTGGAGCAGACCAACAACGAGATCCGTGGTCTGCAGAACGGCTACCAGCGTGGTTACGGCACACTGAAGAAGCTGCGTGAGATGGGCATGAAGGATGTCGGCTTTGGCATGACCGTTCAGGACAAGAACGCTCCTGATCTGGTTCCCCTGTACAAGATTTCCGATGAGATGGGCATGGAGTTCGCAACCGCTTCTCTGCATAACAGCTTCTACTTCGTTGAGGCAAAGAACATCATCCACGACCGTCCGATGGTTGCAAAGAACTTTGAGAATCTGGTCAACGAACTGCTCCGCAGCAACAGCCCGAAGAAGTGGTTCCGTGCATACTTTAACCACGGTCTGATCAACTACATCTACGGCCAGAAGCGTCTGCTACCTTGCGACATGAGCTTCGATACCTTCTTCATCGACCCGTATGGCGATGTTATGCCTTGCAACGGCACCAAGGACAAAGAGGTCATGGGTAACCTGAACAACCAGACTTGGGATGAGCTGTGGAACAGCCCGGAGGCTGAGAAGGTCCGTGCAAAGGTTCGTTGCTGCGACCGTGACTGCTGGATGATTGGTTCTGTCAGCCCTGCTATGCACAAGTACATCTGGAAGCCTGCTACTTGGGTTCTGGTGCATAAGTTCAAGGCTTTGTTCACCAAACATCCGTACAGCATGTATGAACTGAAGATATGCCGTGACTATCGTGACGGCAAAGTTACTAAAGAAGATTTGGATAAGTGCAGCACCTGCGATATGAACTGCGTGATCAACAACGGTCTGAGTGAGGCAAGTAAAGAGCAGCTGAAGCATAAGACCGGCGAGGAAATCGTGGATGCTGATATCGCAGCACAGCAGATTGAAAAGTAAAAGGAGAGAGAGATGAAACGAGCACTAATAGTAGCGGCAACAGGTGGATTTCTAAACGGATTCTTGATTCCAGATATGAAACTATTGCAAGAAATGGGATATGAAGTACATTGCGCAGCAAATGGAAATTCGGTTTCTACTTTTGTACCTGAAGAGCGATTTGCGTCTATTGGAGTTACGTTTCACCAGATTGATTTCTCATCGACATCACCAGTAAGCAAAGAAAGTCTTACAGCATATAAACAGTATAAAGAATTAATGAATAGATATCATTTTGATTTTGTTCATGTCCACACGCCTATTCCGGGAGCAATTGTTAGAATTGCTACAAGACGCAAGAGAAAAGAAGGATGTGTAGTAGTTTATACTACGCATGGATTAACTTTTCCGAAGGGATCTTCATTAAAGACAAAAATTGTCTATGGAGGCGTAGAGTGGTTCTGTTCATGGATGACGGATGGAATTATAACAATTAATAAAGAAGATTATACTCAAATGAAAAAGATGGCATGTAAAAATGTCTATCATATCAATGGTGTTGGAGTAGATACGTCAAGATACCATGAATGTCAAATAGACAGAGATAGGTATCGAGAGTCACTGGGGCTTTCAGAAAGTGATATTGCAATCCTGGAAGTTGGGGAATTGTCTACTCGAAAAAACCATAAAGTTATCATTGAAGCCTTGTCAAAAATTAATGACAAACACTATGTATTTTTGATTTGCGGGAAGGCTATGAGTAATTCGGGAACATATGATTTTCTGAAAAAATATGCAGAAGAAAAAAATGTAAGAGTAATCTTCTTGGGATTCAGAAAAGATATTCCTGAAATAAATAGATGTGCAGACATCGCAGTTCTTCCGTCATTACGTGAAGGTCTTGGGTTAGCTGGAATTGAGGCTTTGGCATCTGGAGTGCCTGTGATTGGGAGCGACGTACAGGGAATTAAAGACTACGTTATAGATGGCAAAACTGGATACCTGTGCTCTCCTAGGGATGCGGATGCCTTTGCAGATAAAATCCAGTTACTTAGTGATAAAGAAGCAAGGTTTTTGATGCGGAAGGCATGTGTAGAAAAAGCAGAAGAATTCAGACTGGATATTTCTCATCAACAGATGAAAAACATCTATAAGAATTTGCTGCGTGAACAGGAGAAAGTTAAATGATAGGTGTGTGTATTAAGTATTTTCATGAGAATTATGGTGGAATGCTACAAGCATTTGCAACAGTTAAAATGCTTGAATCTCGTGGAATTGATTATGAATTAATAAGATATAAGAAGAAACTTACAATAACGGTAAAGATAAGATCTGTTCCACGGTTATTGAATGGAGTACTTCTGAATGATAAATATGAAGCTTTTTTGAAAAGGCAGGGAATGAAAAAACATCCGGAATTTGCAAAGAATGATGCAGTTCGGATGAAGGCCTTTGAAAAATTTAAGAATAAAGCTTTTACAAAATTATCTCCGGAGTTTTGTGGATATAAAGCTCTGTGTGAAGGGGCAAAACGATATGATGCGGTTGTAACCGGAAGTGATCAGCTTTGGTCACCAGCGGGATTGCCTACAAATTTTTATAATTTGATGTTTGTTCCTAATAAAATTAGAAAAATCTCGTATGCTTCAAGTTTTGGTGTTGGTCAAATTCCATGGTATCAGAAAAAAAGAACAGCAGATTTTCTGAAACGGTTAGACTATATCAGCATGAGAGAAAATCGTGGAAGCGAAATAGTAAAAGAACTAACAGGATTGGATGTCCCGGTGATTTTGGACCCTGTTTTTAACTTTAATAAAGAGCAGTGGGAAAAGCTGATTCCTATAAAAAAAGAGATGGATGAACCATACATTTTTGCATATTTCTTGGGTGCGAATCCAGAATACAGAAAACAGGTTCGGAAATTAGCAAAATCAACAGGCCTTAAAATAGTGGCTTTGCGTCATATGGATCAGTATGTTGAGGATGATGAGAGCTTTGGCGATTATGCACCGTACGATGTTGCACCGAATCGCTTTCTGAATTTGTTACGTGGTGCAGAGTACGTCTGTACGGATTCCTTTCATGGAACGTGTTTCTCTATCATCAATGAAAAGAGATTTATGATTTTTAATCGTTATGCAAACACAAGTGCAACATCGAAAAACTCCAGAATAGATTCTCTCTGTCAAAATCTTGGTGTTAGTGATAGAAGATTTTCAGGAGAGATTTCAGATATTCAAAAAACTATTGATTACAAAAAAGTTTATTGTAATTTAGCGAAACTGAAACAAAAAACAGACCAGTATATTAATGCAGCATTCATAGGTTGAGCATAATTGAATAAATGCTGCCATAAAACATTGGAAAAAAGCGGGAGGATAAATCGTGAACCAAGCAAAACATATTTTAGTTACAGCTCCCTTGGGGTTTGGTGGCATTACATCAATGATGATTAACATTCAAAAAAATATAGATAGAGACAAGCTTAATTTTGATTATCTTGTTTTACATGATCGACATGAGGATTTGGAAGATGTCGTTATCAAAATGGGGTCTCAAAAGTTAATTGCATCTGCGGATGAGGTAAACAATAAATGGCGTAGAGTCTTTGTTCGATGGTATAGACTATACCGGGTTTTCAAAGACAATGAAATAAAGGTGTTACATTTAAATGGTGGTCCTGCTTCGGATATGACAATGGTCTTTATTGCAAAATTGGCTGGAGTAAAGCACGTAACATTTCATAGCCATAATGCGGGAAACGCAGTATATAGAAATAAGATTACTGTGGTGATGTCTAAAGCCTTTAAAATGCTTATGCCCGCTTTTGTTGATGAATTTTGGGCTTGTTCATCGTTGGCAGCGCAGTTTTCATTCCCGAAGAGTATTGTAAAAAATCAGAAGTATAAGTTTATTCCTAATGGTGTAGCACTGGAAAAATTCTCTTATAATGCATCTGTCAGGGAAGAAATGAGAAAAAAATTAGGTGTGGAAGACAAATTTGTAATTGGCCATGCCGGGAGATTTAATATACAGAAGAATCATGAGTATTTAATAGAAATGTTTTCTGCACTTCATAGTAAATGCCCGGACACAGTTCTATTGCTCTTTGGAGATGGCGAATTGTATAAGAAAATTCAGGACAAAGTTAAAAAAATGAATCTAGAAGACAGTGTCCGGTTTATGGGGACAACGGATGAAATGCCTAAAATGTATCAAGCAATCGACGTTTTTGTAATGCCATCATTCTGTGAAGGGCTGCCAGTGGCTGGTGTCGAAGCACAAGCTTCAGGATTGCCTGTAATTCTTGCTGATACAATTACAAAGGAAGTTGGTGTCACAAACTGTGTAAAATACCTTCCTCTTTCAGATGATAAGGCGGAATGGGTTCGGGAAATCCTGAATTTCCGCGGATTTAAAAGATATTCTCGCTGTGAAGAATTAAAGCGGGCAGGATTTGATGAAAAAGATGTTGCAAGAAACTTTCAAAACTACTATTTAAAGGTATTGGAAAATTTGAAATAAGGGAGATGAGGACAGGTGATTACAATTAAAGATAAAAAAGATTGTTGTGGCTGTACGGCTTGCTATAACGCATGTCCTAAAAAAGCAATTGCAATGCAAGCAGATCAAGAAGGCTTTCTATATCCTGTGATTGATCAGAAAAAATGTGTGGATTGCGGAATATGTGATGCAACTTGTCCTGTTATTAATAAAGTAGAAAAGAATCCTGAACAGACAGAAGGATATATTCTGAGAATCAAAAACAATAATGTTCTTTTTGAAAGTACATCTGGGGGAGGGTTCACAGCTCTGGCAGAATATGTGCTGCATAATGGCGGTGTAGTTTATGGAACAGGCTACGATGAAATGATGAACGTCATTTGTAAAAGAGCAACAACGACCGCTCAGATTCAGGAAATGAGAGGGTCAAAGTTTGTTCAATCCACGCTTGGAAATACGTTTGAAAAAATAAAAAATGAATTGCTAGATGGAGTGTATGTGATGTTCACAGGATCTCCATGTCAAATTGCCGGACTGTTGCATTACTTAAAGAAAAAGCCTGAGAACCTACTATGTGTAGATTTTGTCTGTCGTGGTGTACCTTCACCAGGATTGTGGAGAAACTATGTGGATTTTATGGAAGAAAAATTCAACAGCAAAATAGTAGGAGCGCGGTTCAAACATAAAACGTATGGATATCATACGACAACGATGAAAATTGATTTTGATAATGGAAAGACCTACTATGGCTCAGGGCGAGTTGATCCTTACATGAAGTCCTTTGTTAGTGAACTAGCTTCGAGACCATCGTGTGCGTATTGTGCATTTAAGGGATTGGAACGTCCGAGCGATATTACAATTTTTGATTGCTATGAATACGCCAAATTGACTGGAAAAGAAGACGATGATAAGGGATACTCTTCAATTTTTGTGCATTCTGAAAAGGGTAAGAAAGTTATGGAAGGGATTGCATCAGAAGTTGAATGTTTTTCTATAGATGCAGAAGAACTGGTTCAATATAATGGAATCATGGTTAGAAACAGTGCAAAAGCAAATGAAAAGCGGGATGAGTTTTATTGCTTAGCAGCAGAAATGCCAATTAATAAAGCACTTAATCAGGTTGCACCAATTACGATTAAAGATTATGCAATTGAGAAAGCAAAGAAATTTTTGTATTCGACAGGTACAATAAAATATATCAGGAAACTTAAGAAAAAGCACACGATAGCGGTAACAGAATGACATAAGTAGATAGGAGAAAAAAATGAAAGATGTATTGATTGTTTGTTATGGAATGGGATGTGGAGGTGCGGAAAAGAGCCTTATCTCTTTTTTGAATCGATTACCAAAAGATAGATGGAATGTCGATTTAATAGTCGCAAATCCTAACGGAATGTACATGAAGCAGATTCCAAGCACAGTCCATTTTTTAAACAATCAGTACGAACTGGAAAACTTTGCCACGCCCATGAGCTTGCGTAGAAAGAAAGTGTGTAATGGCAGAGACTTGATAAATCAAGCAAGTTGGCAAATAAAATCAAGATTTTTATGCAAAAATCTAAGTTGGAACGAGAAAAGATGGGAACTATGGGGGAAACATCTGCCAAAGCTCAAAAAAAGATATGACTTGGCAATTTCTTACATGAATGGTCCGACAAACTATTATGTGATTGATAAGGTTACGGCTAAAAAGAAGATTCTTTGGATACATAATGAATTTGAAAAGTTGGATGTAAACTATGACTATGAGCGAAATTATTATGAAAAAGCGGATCGAGTTGTAACTATATCTCAGGATTGCGTTGATAGTTTTGCCAGAGTTTATCCGGATCTTAGAAAAAAGGCTCTTGTGCTTGAAAATATTTCTTCACCAGAAACAATTCAGAATGCTGCAAAGGTGGTCCCGGAGGATGACTTTTTCCAGTATGAGGGACTAAAGATTGTATCTATTGGAAGACTAGCTCCACAAAAAGGATATGAAATTGCAATTGATGCAGCCGCAAAAATAAAGAAGCAGGGATTAGAGTTTGTTTGGTATATACTGGGGGAAGGAGAACTAAGAACGGAATTAGAAGGACTAATCAAGACAAATGAACTTGTAAAAGAGGTAAAACTTGTCGGTATAAAGGAAAATCCCTATCCATATATTGCTGGTTGCGATATTTTCGCACAGACATCCCGATACGAAGGAAAATCAATTGCATTAGATGAAGCAAAAATACTCAATAAACCTATTTTGGTAACAAATTATGCGACGGTTGGGGCTTCAATAAATAATGGAGAAAATGGGCTAATTGTTGCGATGAATGGAGATAGTGTTGCAGAAGGCCTAATTCAACTTAGTGAAAAACAGCAATTAAGGGAGCGGCTTGTTGAGAATCTGAAAAAAGAAAAAACAGGAAATGAAGAAGAGATTAATAAATATATTCAGTTGATTGAAGAAAATTTAAATTAAAGGAGGAAAGATATAATGACACCATTTTTCTCAATTATTTTGCCTTCTTATAATGTTGAAAAATATCTTGATAGATGTGTTAAATCCTTTCTGGCACAAAGTTTCACAGATTACGAAATAATTATTGTGGATGATGGTTCTACAGATCGTACTGGTGAAATAGCGGATTCATATGTTGGAAAATACGATTTTATAAAGTGTATTCATAAAGATAATGGTGGATTATCCAGTGCAAGAAACGCAGGAATAGCAGAAGCAAAAGGTCAGTTTATTCATATGTGTGATGCTGACGACTGGGTTACGCCTACGTTTCTTGAAATAATAGCGACGAAAGCAATTGGCGATATTGGGATCGCGTCCCAAGTACCAGATATTGTTAAGTTTAACTATTATCGTCATGTGGATGGAAAAGCAACATTATGTAAGAATATTCTTCAGGAGGGTTGCTACGATTCCGTTGAGGATATTGATTCATTAATGAAACAGGCACTTAAATCGGTAAATTCATATGTGCTTTCGGCTTGGTCACATATTTATAGAAGAGATTTTCTAATAGAGAATAATTTAACTTTTGTTTCTGAACGCAAAGTGGGAAGTGAGGACTTTTTATTTAATCTGGAAGCACTTTGTTTTGCAAAGAAAGTGTATGCTGTAAATGACGCTTGCTATTATTATGATTTGCGATTTGGAAGTCTGACCCAAAAGTATCGCGAATCGCTTCCAAAACAATATGTGAACTTATATAGATCATATATGAAATTTATTGAGAACAGTCATGTAAGAAATAAACATATAGACGAGTTTCAAAATATGTTTTTATGGCAGTTGATTTTTGGTACATGCTTTCCGAATGAATACAGGAAGACAGAAAATCACTCGGTAGCAGATGGAAGAGTAAGGGTAAAAGAAATTTGTGGTATAAACGAAGTTCATACCATTGCAAGAAATCAGTTGAAAACTGCTAAGAAACCAATAAAGATTTTATATTTATTAGCATTTGTTTTCAAGCAGGAATGGATTTTTTTCTGGATATTTGTTGGAAAGAAAAAGAACAGTTGAACATATAAAATAGTAGGTGGAGTAAGGAGGATGTGCATGGTTGTAAGAAAAAAACAACTTATCACATTTATAATGACGGTGTTGATGTTTCATCTGTCATTCATAGCATTCAGAGAAGAATATTTTGTTGGATTTTTGAAAATCCAACGTTATGCGGCGATTGCATTAGTTGGTCTTGTTTTCATTAATATAAATGCGTTTATAAAAAAAGAAAACTGTTTGATAAATATCATTTTAATTCTTTTGAGCGTTAGCGTGGGATATTCGTCATGGATGAATAAGGATTTGTCGGGATACGGTTTAATTAATATTATATTTTCTGTTGTTAAAACTGTTGCACCACTTATTGCTTTGGAATATGCCTGTGAGGTAAAAGAGGAGAAAACAGCCATACGAGTTTTGTTTGCTTGTACGCTGATTTATTGTTTTATTGCAGATGTACATGGCTTTTCTACTGGGTTTATTGGACAGAATAAAAGCAATTTGCTGTTAGGAAACAAATTCAACTTATCATATTTACATATATTTTCAGTTGCTTTATACGCCAATATCTGTGAGGAAAAAACAAAGAAAGTAAATACAACATTAATCGTTTTATGGGGGATAGCATTTTTTATTGCAATAACATCGACATGCACGACTGCTGCGGTTGCATGTGGTTTGTTTGCAGTGCTGTATTTATTTCAGGAAAAGTTTGAAAAAATAATTTTGAATCCCATTGTAGCTATTGTATTGATTCTGTTTTGCGATTCACTTTTGTTTATTAATTCAGCTATTCTAACGTGGGGACCCATAAATAGTTTTATTGTTAATTTTTTGCATGAAGATACAACACTTACTGGTAGAATGATGATATATCAAAATGTTCTAAAACTTTTGATGATGAATCCGTGGTTTGGCTTCGGAGCAGAGAATAATTATACTATGTCTCACACGGTTGCTATGGGAATGAATACTCAGAATGGTTTGGCTGATATTATTGTTTCGTATGGTGTTGTTGGAGCTTGTTTGATTTTACTCTTAATGGTTGTATCATTATTGAAAAGGAAAGAAGATTATAGTAGATCATATATGGCGTTAATGTATACCTTCATAATTGTTTCTATGGTTGAAATTACATTGGGAAATTATTTTTTGATTACATTAGCGTTATTGGCCTTTGTGGAAAATGGAAATCGCAGCAATTAAATTGATTTGTAATATATCGCAATGCAATTATATTTAATAATTCAAGAATGTCTGGAATATTATGGAGCATAAGTGAAAATGGTAAAAGAAAGAACTAAAAACGCTACAAGAAATATGATATTTGGTATATTGCAACGGATGTATCATATGTTGGTTCCATTTTTTATGAGAACCGCAATGATATATTTTATGGGAGTGCAATATGTTGGACTAAACAGCTTGTTTACATCAATTCTTCAAGTTTTAAATTTGGCAGAGTTAGGTGTCGGAAGTGCTATGGTTTATAGTATGTATAAACCGATTGCGGAAGATGATAAAGATACCATCTGCGCATTGATGAGATTATATAAAATATATTATAGAGTTATTGGTAGCGCAATAGCAGTTGTGGGTTTGGGTGTAACACCGTTTATTCCTTGTTTAGTAAGCGGTAGTATACCTGAGAATCTTAATTTACATATATTATATCTTTTAAATTTGGCGGCTACAGTATTTTCTTATTGGCTTTTTGCGTATAAAAATAGTTTGTTGATGGCGCATCAAAGAACAGATGTGACAAGCAAGGTTTCAATTGCCGTTGGAACTGTTCAATATTGTACTCAGTTTTTAGCAATATATATTTTCAAAAATTATTATTTCTATTTGATTATGGCTATTTTGAGTCAAATTGCCAATAATATTGTTACTTCAAATATAGTATCGAGAATGTATCCCGATTATTTGCCAAAAGGTAAATTGAGCAAAAAAGTAACACGGTCTATTAATGGTCGGATAAAAGATTTGTTTATCGCAAAACTAGGTGGAGTTGTCTTGAATTCAGCAGATACAATAGTTATTTCTGCTTTTTTAGGATTGACACTTCTTGCAGTATATCAGAACTACTATTTTATCATTTCGTCAATATGTGGAATAATGGAAACGTTACTTACATCAATTAGAGCGGGCCTCGGAAATAGTTATGTGACAGAATCAAGAGAAAAGAATTATATAGACCTTAAAAAGATTACATTTATGTTTTATTGGCTGATAGGAATGTGTACATGTTGTTTTTTAGGTGTATTTCAGCCATTTATGGAATTATGGGTTGGAGAGAGTTTTTTACTTCCATTTTCAGTAGTTGTTCTTCTGTGCGTATATTTCTATCTGTATGAAACTACGAGATTGTTAAATGTATTTAAAGATGCAGGTGGAGTCTGGCATGAAGACAGGTTCAGACCGCTGATTTCAGCGCTTGTCAATTTGAGTCTTAACTTAGCAGCAGTTAAGTATATTGGAATATACGGAATAGTTCTTTCGACAATAGTTGCGTTGGGAATGATAGAAGTTCCCTGGCTATTACGTAATATTTTCACAGTTATGTATGATTCCTCTTTATTTAATGATTATTTTAAAATGTTTGTATCGTGGATTGTAGCCACAGTGTTTTCATGTGCAAGCATCACTGTACTGACCTACAAAGTGACACTTTCTGGATGGGGTGCATTTGCCTTTTTTGTTGTGGTTAGTGTATTGATTCCTAATATTGTTTTTTTGCTTCTAATGCACAGAAAAGAGGAATTCAAATTAAGTATTAGTATGGTTAATAGGATTACTCATAACAAATTGCCGATTATCAAGAACCTATGATTGAGGGAGGAGAAAAATGAGTTCTGTTATAGTAGAATTGCTTAAAAAGATCCGCGATAAAGAAAATAACGGGGTTTCAAATTCCATTTGCTGGTTCTGTATGTAATTTAGAATATGAGGAGGCAATCGAATATTTACAAAAAAGATCCCAAAAGCCAAATGGAATCGTAGAAGCACATAATAGATTGAATCCTCAATATGATTTACAGATTATTATTCCAGCATATAATGCAGAGAAGTATATTGAGAATTGTTTGAACTCGATTTTATCACAGAAAACACAATATACATATGTGATCACAGTTATTAATGATGGATCTACAGATGAAACATCACAGATACTTTCAAAATATCTTGATGATGAGCATGTTGATATTATTAGTCAATCCAATAAAGGTTTTTCAGGAGCTAGAAATCGTGGCCTGAAAAATCTAGTAGGTCATTACTTGATGTTCGTGGATTCAGATGATTGGATTTGTGAAGATGCCATTGAAAAGCTTATGAACAAATCAATAGAATGGGATGCAGATATTGTCGAAGGAAGCGTTTTATTCGTGGATGATAACGGAAGAACACTGTCTAGGAAGCATCATTTCAGTAGCTGTGGTGATAAAGATTATGAGGAAACATTATGGGGACAGCCTTGGGGAAAAGTAATTAGGGCAACTGTATTTGAAAATCTTTGCTTTCCAGAGGGTTTTTGGTATGAGGATTCCATTTTTGAGTATTGTATATATCCTTTTTGGAAAAAGAAATATACAATAGAAAATGATGTATATGCTTATAGGTATAATTTAAATGGCATAACTTATAAAAGTAGAGGAAATGTCAAGTCAATTGATCACTATTGGATTATGCTTTATTTATGGGATTGGATAAAAGACAAACAAATATTAAGGTCAGATGAATGGCTTCAGATCAGTATGCTGGATAATATGGTTTTAGGGTACTTAAGAACAAAAGATTTGGATGAGAAAACGGTACAATCTGGATTTGTTGTGCTGCGAAAACGTTATTTATCAAGCTTTGCAAACCCACCACGACAACAGAATAAATATATACTGTTAGATAAATCCTTACGTAAAAAAGATTTTGGACAGTTCAAACTGCTGTGTGATAGATGGAGGTATTTATAAATTTTCAGGAAGAGCCGACTTGCATTACGAAAAACGATAGTTACATAAGAGCATATTGAAGGAAAGGGTGACTAAAATGAAAACAACATTACTTATCATGGCCGCTGGTATCGGCAGCCGATTTGGAACAGGAATCAAGCAGTTGGAGCCAGTGGATGATGCTGGACATATCATCATGGACTACTCAATCCATGATGCGATTGAGGCTGGTTTCAATCATGTGGTATTTATTATCCGTAAGGATATTGAGAAGGAATTCAAAGAGGTTATCGGTGATCGCATTGCCTTCATTTGCTCTTCTCATAATGTAACAGTTGACTATGCTTTCCAGGATATCAACGATATTCCGGGAGAACTTCCGGCAGGTCGGACGAAACCGTGGGGAACCGGTCAGGCTGTGCTTGCAGCGAAGAAGGTCATCAAGAATCCGTTTATCGTCATCAATGCAGACGATTACTACGGCAAGGAAGGTTTCAAAGCCGTACATGAGTATCTGGTGAATGGTGGCAAGTCCTGCATGGCAGGCTTTGTGCTGAAGAACACGCTGTCTGATAATGGCGGTGTGACCCGTGGCATCTGCAAGATGGATGATCAGAACAATCTGACTGAGGTTGTGGAGACCAAGAATATTATAAAGACTGCGGATGGAGCGGAAGCAGATGGCGTGGCTGTGGATGTAAATTCTCTGGTTTCCATGAACATGTGGGGATTGACTCCGGAGTTTCTGGATGTACTGGAGGAAGGCTTCAAAGAGTTCTTTGAGAAAGAAGTCCCGGGCAATCCTCTGAAAGCAGAGTATCTGATTCCCATCTTTATCGGTGAATTGTTGGAGCAGGGCAAGATGTCTGTGAAGGTTCTAAAAACGAACGATACCTGGTACGGAATGACCTACCATGAGGATGTCGCAGCCGTAAAGGACAGCTTCAAGAAAATGCTGGAGAACGGTGTGTACAAGGCTGACCTGTTCAGTGATCTGTAAACAGCGATGAAAGAAACGATTGATTTACTTGGAAAGATCATCACAAACATCTTGACTGCTCTGTATGAGCCATTCGGATTTTCACTCCTGCTTTCCTTCCTCGCCATGTTTTTCTATCTTTATGCTTATGAGCCAATACATGCAGGCAAAGGCTGGAAGAATGCCATAGTGACCTGGTATCAGAAGTTCAAAGAGAGCGTGTTCTTCCGGAGGTTGTTTTTCTTAGCTTTTGTGACCTCACTTATTCTGTTCCGAACCCTGTTAAACCGTCAGCTATGGATGAATCCTTTATCCGATGTTATGGGCGGCTGGGGCATCTGGGAGACCGTGAACGGTGAACAGAAGCTGACCACCGAGTGCATCGAGAACGTAATTATGATGGTGCCATTTTCAGCTGTAGTGATGTGGACGTTCGGAAAGAAGATAGGAAACAGTTGGAAGAAGATACTGTGGTATAGCGGGAAGATAGCATTTATCTTTTCGATAAGCATTGAGATGCTACAATTATTGCTTCGCTTGGGTACATTTCAGCTATCAGACATCTTCTATAACACAGTCGGCGGAGTGCTAGGCGGATTGATATATTGTGCGGTGATGAAGGCGAGAAAACGTCTGTAAAAAGGGTTGAAATTGTGATATACTGGGAGCGGTAGCTCCCTACGCTACTCATAATAATCACACACCTCTTCGTGGGGAGCAGTAGGCAACGCTGAAATAGCGGCTAAGTGTGAGAACGGTACTTGAATGGAGGGTATATTGTGAAAGTAACATTTAAACGCTTTGGTTTACCATATAATCCTCAAAAAGACAAGAAAAATAAAAATAAAATTATTAGACACATTGTGTGGTTTTTAATCGCATTTATTGCCATTTCAGTCCTACTAACGCTGGTGGTAGAAGCACTGATACGGATATCCATTGCAAAACTAGCTATAAATGACACGATAGACTCAACGTGGATCGGATCTTTAGCTTCATATTGGGGTGGGATTCTTGGTGGAATGATTTCCGGAACACTTGCTTTTATTGGTGTGTTTTATACTATTCGCTATTATAAGGAGTCGGATGAGCAGAAGGAAAAGGCAGCAATTCAGCCGTTCCTAAATGTTACAATAGCGTCTGGTGGAAAAGCAACCCGCGGCTTTTCTTTAGGTAAAAGTAAAGAGGACAAGAATAAACAGTTGCAAGTTAATGCAAACATTAAAAATATAGGAAATGGTTTTGCAAATACATTAGTAGTTCATACGGGCGCCAATTTTGGTGGATTAGCATTTAATGATGTTATTGCGGTGGGAGAATCTATCGACTTGTTTTTCATGGTTGACGAAGATGAACTAAAAGAAGGACTTCATTTTGGAATTCAATATATTGATTCGATGAGAAATGAATATATTCAAGAATACGATATGAAGAAAAAGTATAGTTCGATTAAGATTGAATGTGGTTATCCTGGATTTTTAGAACAATTTTGATTAAAAAGAAAAGAGGTTATCACCATGCCCAGAACGAAAGGTAACAAAAACCGTCCTAAAACCAATATCACCAAAGACTATGCATCCCAGATCGTAGAGAAGCAGGAGGCTATTGCGTCTCTGAATACCGAGATCGCATCCATCCAGAAAGCGATTGAAGAGCAGAAGAACACACTGAAAGAGAAGAAGACCGAAGCAGAGGCTGTGCTGAAGAAGCTGCTGGCCAGCGGCATGAGTGCGGACGAGATCCTCGAAAAACTGAAATAAGATCGGCCGTGTGGACAAACTGAACTCCAGGAGTTCACACGGTTTTTTTGAAGGTCGCTATATAGTTTATAACGGAAATAAAAGAAATGGAGTGTGACATAAAATGAATTTATCAAAAATACATCATATTGCAATCATCGTATCTGATTACGAAGCTGCAAAGGATTTCTATGTGAACAAGCTGGGATTCTCTGTTATCAGAGAGAACTACCGTCCAGAGCGTAAGGACTGGAAGCTAGATCTGCGTGTAAACGAACACACAGAGCTGGAGATTTTTGCAGAAGAAAACCCGCCGAAGCGTGTGAACCGCCCGGAAGCCTGCGGTCTGCGTCATCTTGCTTTCTGTGTAGAGAGTGTAGAGCAGACGGTGAATGAGCTGGCAGAGGTCGGGATTGAATGCGAGCCAATCCGCGTGGATGATTACACCGGCAAGAAGATGACTTTCTTCCACGACCCGGATGGACTGCCGCTGGAGCTGCATGAGTAAAATGAAGAAAACAAGAAAACCAGGCGGTGGCCGGAAGAAGCTGAAGCCTGAATACAATGCCGGAAAGAACCTGAAAGAGCAGATGGAAAGTGCTGTGACGCTTTATAATTCTGAGATGTCCTTGCAGGCCATCGGCGAAGAACTGGGATTAAATCCAATAAAAGTAAGAAAGCTGCTCATCACGGCCGGTGTGTATGAATCAGAAGTGGCGGAAAAAGTAAAAAACACTTTTGAAGAATACCGAGAAACACAGGACTACAAAACCTCCATACTCTCAACTGCAAACACCCTGAAACTCTCCAAAGCCTCAGTCACTTCGTACCTGCCTTATAAAAAAGGCGTGTACTTCTCCAGTACAGAGAAAGATAAGATTAGTGTCGGAGCAGAGCGGCAGCGGAGATACAGAGCAATGAAGCGGTGGAGGGCTGATCCGACAGAAGAGAACTTCTGGGGAGTGGTTGTGGCTTATGCTGGTGTGAAATTCAAAACCTACTCTGGGTTGCCATTCTCTTACGAAATTAAAAAAGGCAGAAGCGGCGAGTATACAAAAGAACTGTGGATTGACAGGCGGGAGAAGAGCAAGAGTCTGGCGTGGAGTTCAGTGCTGCTGGCGCTGAAGAATATTAAAGGAGAAGTGGTAGACCGCCCAAAAGCTCTGGGCGATATCCGGGGTGTGACTTACATTTATGGGATGTTCTATCGGTTCGGACTGATCGATGTTCCGGACAAGGTAAAGGAGAAGATGGGCCGTCCAAAAGACCGCAAAAAATAGGTTGCTATGTACAGAGTTGTGCGGTAATATGTGCCGTAACTGAGGATGTGAATCTCAGTTGGGAAGGATGGTAGCATTATAGAAAAATTGAAGGATTACGTCGGAGATAAGATTCCGCTCTGGGAAAAGATCATAGACCGACAGGGAACGGTGTGCTGCACATGGGAGAAGACCACTTTTGAGGAAGGTCTGAAAGTCGGAATTCGGCTCATGATGGAAGTGTATAGTTTGTGACGGAAATAAAGTAAACTCCTGGAGTTCAAAAAAGCCCTCGCTTGTTATGGCGAGGGCGTGTGTTTTTATTTTTCAGGGTTTTCAGCTTTTTTCTTCTTCGGTGCAATTTTGTGGCCTGAGTAGATTGCCATGCCCATGCAGACCAGAGAGCCACAAGCGAAATACTTGTGAACCTGCATCAGTTTCTTGCAGCTCGTGTAGAAGCATCCTGCCATGCAGCCAAGTGCGCGAGTGACCAATATTTATGTGCTTTCATTTTGGGTGTCCTCCTTATCTTCTTTCTTTATTTTGAGCAATTCCTCGATTTCCGTTTTACTCGCCGGCCGTACTGTCTTTTTATTATCGTGTGCTACCGCTCAGCAGTCTGGACAACGGTCAGGTAGTTCCTCGGCAGAGAAGCAGTAGCGGCAGGCATCGCAAAAGTAGTAGTTCAAGTCATATTCACCCCAATCTCTAATATATCCTCAAATGCAATAATGGTCGGCAGCTCTTTGCCGGTATCATTTATAAATCCTGTGTAAATTCGTAGTTCTTTGTTTATCACATCCACAGCATCCAATACTCCGGCTACATTCTCATAGTAGCCGTCCGTGAAATATTTTATTGTGAGCTCTTGTCCTTTCCGAAGCTGGCTGATCTTTTGGTTCAGAGCTTGCTTGCCTTCTTCAGACAGCTCGATTCTGTTTCCTTTGAGGTGGTCTCTGCCCTCGGAAGCAATCTCATCCTCATAGCCTCGTAAGGCGGCAAACGGAGAGAAGATTTTAGCTCGATTTGACATCGGCATACGGGGATGATTATGTGGCGGCTCTGGGCGGGAAGCATGGAGTATTTTGCCATACTTACTTTGGACGGCCCTGCCTTCCGGTGTGTTCTTGTAGTCCATGTTCTCCCTCCTTACTTGGCCTTGTGGCCGCCTATTTGTTGATTTCTTTCTCTCATCGTTGCACCATCCAGATAGTTGGTTCCTTTTAGTACGGCGTTCTTGCCGAACTTCTTTTTGAGACCCAGCATCGCATTCTGCAGCTTTTTCTCTTTTTCCAGCTTAGTTGTGTCTGTGAATAGGTCTACTTGGAAGAATCCCTCGTCTTTGACCACACGGTTGGCGGCTATTGTGATCCGTCTTACGGTCAGTGTTTTATCCGCTATTTTCTCGAATAACTCAGTTGTGGCAGAGATCAGGATACTGCCGAGATTGGTCGGGTTATCCAGTTTTGCGCTGCCATGAGCACCCTTTGGAACGGTGCGGCCGTAGTGATCGATGTGCACCGGACCTCTGTACTTGCCGCTGTCACAGTTTTCACGGTCATAACCCACATCCAGTGTCAGACTATCCGTTACCAGACCTTTATCTGTCAGCTGGAGTACCAGGCTGTCAGCCATCTCCATGACAATGATTCTGGCTTTGTCATATGGGTAAGGGCAGGAGAGCACCTGTCCCTCGGAGATACTGTTAGTGCTGGGTTTGTAGACTTTGATTTCTTTCATGCCGCAGGGTTCCAGCCCCCAAGCATGGTCAATCAGCAGTTCAGCATCAACGCCGAATTCCTTATATAAGATATCCTGATTGACGGTGCTGAAATAGGCCAGCTCGCCCATCGTATGGATGCCGTGCTTTTCTAGCCGCTTGACGGTGCCGGGACCAGTCATCCAGAAGTCTGTGAGCGGCTTGTGGTCCCAGAGGAGATAGCGGAAGCTCTCTTCATCCAGTTCAGCGATGCGGACTCCGTCCTTGTCCGGCGCAGCGTGTTTGGCAGTGATGTCCATTGCTAGCTTCGCCAGATATAGATTGCTACCAATCCCGGCGGTGGCGGTGATGCCAGTCGTATAAAGCACTTCCCGGATCATTGTCATGGCAAGGTCGTGTGCGGTCATATTATAGTGGGATAGGTACGAGGTGGCATCGATGAACACCTCGTCGATGGAATATACCACGATGTCCTCTGGTGCGATGTATTTCAGATAGATGCCATAAATCTGCCGCGATACCTTTTCATAGTATGCCATCCGGGGTGGTGCAACAAGGTAAGAGAGTTCGAGTGACGGGTCGGCGGCAATCGATAAGGAATCATAGGAAGCAGAAGAGAAGAATGGCTTACCGTCCTTATACACAGCTTTTCTAAGTTGTACCGCTTCCCTTAACCGATTCGCATTGACCTCCTTGACCTTCTGCACGACTTCAAACAGTCTGGCGCGACCCGGAATGCCATAGGCTTTCAGGGAAGGAGACACAGCAAGACAGATAGTTTTCTCAGTGCGGGAGGAATCTGCCACGACCAGATTTGTGGTAAGCGGGTCGAGGTGGCGAGCGGCGCATTCCGCACTCGCGTAATAGCTTTTAAGATCTATCGCAAGATATGTGCGTTGCATCGTGTGGTTCCCTCCTTTCTTAGCTGTGTACTATTTTGCTTTTTTCAGTTCATCTATCTCAATAATAGGATTTGATTCCAAATAGGCAAACACTTTAAGAACGCTGGTACGCTGTCTCTTTGTGAGAGCATCAAATGATTTTGTGCTTTTATCGTGTAATGCAGTAAGACAATCAATTGTATGAATCGCATCTTCTAATATAGAGTGCGGGAGTAGACAGAATGCCTTTTTCCATTAGGGAAAGAGAAGCAAGAAGACTTTATCATGCTTTCAACAGTACATCTCCTTCAGAGTGATCGAACTGCTGCTGAGTTCGGAATTGATAATTTGAGTATACCGTATCGTCAAGGGGATGTCCACTTTATTATTTTTCTAAAAATGATTGGAAGAGTCAGATTTATAGTGTATGATAAGAATGCAGGGTTAAGCTGTCAGAATTTACAACAGGAGGTTTACATCATGGAAAAAGCAAGGGTATATTATACTGATTTCCGGGCGAAGCTTGGCGAAGGTCTTCCAACGAAGCTGAAACGTCTGATGAAGAAAGCAGGAATCAGTGAGATTGACATGGAGAATAAATTTGTGGCGATTAAGATGCATTTTGGAGAGATGGGGAATATCAGTTATCTCCGTCCGAATTATGCCAAGGCGGTTGTTGATGTCGTGAAGGAGCTTGGAGGAAAGCCATTTCTTACAGATTGTAATACACTATATCCGGGCAGTAGAAAGAACGCACTGGAGCATCTTTACTGTGCATGGGAGAATGGATTTACACCGTTGAGTGTCGGATGTCCGGTGATTATCGGAGACGGCCTGAAGGGAACGGATGATATTGAAGTTCCGGTACAGGGAGGAGAGTACATAGAGAAAGCGAAGATCGGACGTGCCGTGATGGATGCGGATGTATTTATCAGTCTGACGCATTTTAAAGGGCATGAGACAACAGGTTTCGGTGGTACGATCAAGAATATCGGAATGGGATGTGGTTCCAGAGCCGGTAAGAAGGATCAGCATTCTGTTGGTAAGCCGACGATCGATCAGGAAGCCTGTAGAGGATGTAAGAGCTGTCTGAGAGAGTGTGCGAATGACGGCCTGATTTATGATGCTGATGCAAGAAAGATGTCGATTGATCTTGAACATTGTGTTGGATGTGGAAGATGTATCGGGGCATGTAACTTTGATGCAATTTCATTTATGGACAGTGCGGCAACCAAGGTATTGAACTGCAAGATGGCAGAGTATACAAAGGCGGTTGTGGATGGAAGACCGAACTTCCATATTTCACTGATCGTTGACGTATCACCGAACTGTGACTGTCATCCGGAGAATGATGCACCGATCCTGCCGAATATCGGTATGTTTGCCTCTTTTGATCCGCTGGCACTGGATCAGGCGTGTGCAGATGTCTGTCTTAGCGCGACACCGTTGCCGCACAGCCAGCTTGCAGATCGTATGGAAGAAGAGAGTTTCTGCGATCATCATGATCATTTTGAGAATACAACACCGAATTCAGAGTACAAGACTTGTCTGGCACATGCAGAGAAGATTGGTCTTGGAACAAGAGAGTATGAATTGATCTATATGAAATAAATGTCAGATAAAAGACGTATTGTAGCAAATAAGCTTTACAATAAAAATGTTTTAGGAGGAATTGAAGATGAGTGAATTAAGAGTTGAGAGAAAAGAAAACATGGCTGGTGGAAAAGGACACGTTATCATCAAGCACATTCTGGAAGATAAGGAACTGAACGGAAAGTGCAAGATGTATGCAGAAGTTACACTGGAGCCGGGATGTTCTCTTGGATATCATGAGCATCACAACGAGAGTGAGACATATTATATTCTTCGTGGGGAAGGAAATTATGATGACAATGGACGTATCCGCCCGGTGAAAGCAGGAGATGTGACATTTACACCGGATGGAATGGGACACGGACTGACGAATACAGGGGATACAGATCTTGTGTTTATGGCACTGATCATTTTGGATTAATGCATCGTATTTTTTGAGACTGGCCCATAAATTTTAAAAGTGCATCCGGCAATGATTTCGTAATTGATTTCATTGCCGGGTGCACTTTTTGTAAAGGGAATATTGTATTCTAATTGGAACTTTTGTATTTTCTGATCAGGCAGGAGATGACTCCGGCTGCACACAGTCCAAACAATACATTGTGGAGGGAACCGTATACATCAAGAGCTCCTTTCACTCCGTAGATCACTTCCGGTGAATCAGGGAGCAACGGACTGAAGAGGAACGCAGCATAGGAAACCGCGAATACAAGGATAAAAGACCACAGGCCTCTTCCGGTATCTTCTCTCCAGCTGGAGACTCCGTCACGTACGCGGACGCGTGTCATTGACCAGAGAAGGGAGATGAATTCGAAGAACAGGAAGAGGGCAGCTACACATAAGTAAGCGGCCAGAGTCTGGGAAATCTTCTGCGTCTGGATTGCCTCCTGGATATCTCCGTACGGTGTGCTTGCACGGTAAAAGTTGTAGAGTACAAATGCTGTTGTGGCCAGAATTAACACAATAGAAAGCTGCTGAAGCAATGTGCTTGTGAGCCTTGATAATGCCTTTCCGCCTTTTTTGATCGGTGCGGCAAGTTTTACTCCGCCACCGGAACGTTTCCTGCCGGAGGAGCGTCTGTCGTAGTCGCGATCATTATATGAATCATTATAAGGATTGTTGCGATTTGATCGTTTGTTAGAAGTGTTATAATCGTCCTCATAATAATCATCCTCGTAATCTGCATCATCATCTTCATAATCATCGTCATATTCAGGAAGTACTTCTTCGAACTGGCTGTCATCGGAATCGTTAAAGTTATCTCGGTAATCGTCTGCGTTCATAACGATCGTCTCCGTGTTAGAATCAGGTCTGTTTATTTGTTCTGTATCTTCAGAAGTATGAAAATTGATTTCCGGATCTTCTTCATATGTAACTTCAAAATCGTCATCGAAAATGTCTGAGAAATCATTCTTCGGGCTCATATCATTTACCTCACTTTCCATTTGAAACCATGTCATTGCATGTATCTCACTATGTTATAACGTTTTCCGTGTTTTCTCAACCCTTTCAAATATGAATTTAAAAATTTTTAAGATTTTCAGTGTCTGAAATATCTGTTATACTGGAATGGCGATGTGATTGATAAAAATGCAGAAAAACAGAAAGCAGGGAAAAGAATGAACTTAATTAATATAGAACATATTTCTAAAATATATGGGGAGAAAGTGATTTTTGATGATGCATCGTTTGGTGTTCAGCAGGGGGATAAGATCGGGATTGTTGGGATTAACGGAACCGGAAAGTCAACTCTTTTGAAGGTGGTTGCGGGAGAGGAAATACCGGATGAGGGGCAGGTTGTTCGTCAGAATGGTCTGAAGATTGCTTTTGTTCCGCAGAATCCGACATTTCCGGAGGGGATGGATATCCGTTCCTACGCACTTCAGGATGCAGATGCGGAGAGCTGGCAGGTGGAAAGTAATCTGACGGAGCTTGGGATCACGCAGTGGGATCAGAAGATTGGCACTTTATCCGGGGGACAGAAGAGACGTGTGGTTCTTGCGAAGATCCTGGCAGGAGACTTTGACGTACTTCTTCTGGACGAGCCGACGAATCATCTGGATCAGGAGATGATTTCCTGGCTGGAAGATTATCTGAGATCTTACCGTGGAACTGTTCTTATGGTAACACATGACCGCTATTTCCTTGATCGTGTGACGAACCGTATCCTGGAGCTGAGCCATGGAAAGATGTATGGTTATGATGCGGATTATTCCGGATTCCTTGAATTGAAGGCGCAGAGGGAAGAGATGGAGCTTGCAAGTCAGAGAAAGCGTCAGAGTATCCTTCGGATGGAACTGGAATGGGCGAAGCGTGGATGCCGTGCGAGAACGACAAAGCAGAAGGCAAGACTGGAACGTCTGGAAGCGTTGAAAGCAGGAAAAGCACCTGTGACGGATCAGACGGTGGAGCTTGATTCTGTAGAGACAAGAATGGGCAAGAAGACGATCGAACTTCATCATGTCAGCAAGCGTTTTGGGGAGAAGAAGATTCTGGATGATTTCAGCTATATTGTGCTTCGCAATCAGCGGCTTGGAATTATCGGGCCGAATGGTTGTGGAAAATCTACGATTCTTAAGATGATCGCGGGTGTACTCAAGCCGGATGCAGGAGAGATTGAGATCGGTGAGACGATCAAGATCGGATATTTTGCACAGGAAGAACAGCATATGGATGATTCCCAGCGTGTGATCGATTATGTGAAGGATATTGCGGAGTATGTGACGACAAAGGACGGACAGATCAGTGCGAGTCAATTGTTGGAGAGGTTCTTGTTTACACCGGATATGCAGTATGCACCGATCGGTAAGCTTTCCGGAGGGGAGAAGAGAAGGCTTTATCTTCTTGGTGTTCTTGCGGAGAATGCGAATGTTCTGTTGTTTGACGAGGCCGGAAATAATCTGGATATCCCAACACTTACGATCCTTGAGGACTATCTGAATTCATTTACAGGAATCGTGATCACTGTATCACATGACAGATATTTTCTGGACAATGTAGTTGATCGTATCTTTGAACTGGATGGAAACGGCGGGATCCGACAGTTTGAGGGGGGATACACGGATTATGTAGAGGCGAAGAAACGCAGATTCGGAGAGGAAAGCAAAGCTATCACAGGAAAGTCTGAACTTAAGCCGGCAGAAAAGTCCACGGAAGAAGAGACGCAGAAGAAAGGAAAGAACTGGAAAGACGGACAGCGCCAGAAGGTGAAGTTTTCTTTCAAGGAGCAGCGTGAATATGAGACAATTGATGAGGAGATTGCAAAGCTGGAAGAAAAAATTGCGTCTCTTGATCGTCAGATTGCCGCAAATGCAACGAATTCAGTGAAACTGCGTGAGCTGATGGAAGAGCAGGAGAAAGTAAGAGAGCAGCTCGAAGAGAAGGAAGAGCGTTGGATGTATTTGAATGAACTGGCAGAGGAATTTGGTCTGTGATGAAAAATCTCAAAAAGAGGGTTGACAAAGCCGGTTCTAGTTGTTAATATTAAGTAAGTAAAAAACAGAACGCACTCTGTTTTATACAAATCATGGAAGGAGCGAACCAGTCATCTTAGTCAGTCATAATATTTTCGCTTCCTGAAGTGAGAAAGAGAGGATACATATGAGAAGTCAGGTATTTTCACTGCTCGTAGATAACAATTCAGGTGTTTTGAGCAGAATTTCAGGACTCTTCAGCCGTCGTGGATACAGCATTGACAGTATTACGGCAGGTATGACAGCAGATCCTAGATTTACAAGGATTACAATTGTTTCATCCGGTGATGAGCAGATCCTATCACAGATTGAGAAGCAACTTCGTAAGCTGGAGGATGTTGTGGATATCAAGGCTTTGAAAGCAGAAGAATCCGTTTGTAGAGAGTTGATCATGGTGAAGCTTCGTGCGAATGCCGCACAGCGTGGTGAGATCATCTCGGTTGCAGATATTTTCAGAGCGAAGATCGTAGATGTGGAAGAAGATTGTCTGATCATTGAATTGACAGGTACACAGAATAAGCTGGAAGCTTTCCTGAATCTTCTGAAGGATTATGAGATACTCGAACTGGCAAGAACCGGAATTACCGGACTTTCCAGAGGCAGCAAGGATGTTGCATTTTTCTGATCCGGTCAGGATCGGAGAACCGCAGGGAGAACTTGCGGAACAGATAAAGCTAGTAAAGGGCAAGACCTTTCACTATATAGGATACCCCCGAAGAGATCGGGAGCATTCTACTCTATATTTTAAATTTATTTAGGAGGAATGCAAAATGGCAGCAAAAATTTATTATCAGGAAGATTGTAACCTTTCTCTTCTCGAGGGACAGAAGATCGCTATCATTGGATACGGAAGCCAGGGACATGCACATGCACTGAACTTAAGAGAGTCAGGATGTGATGTTATCATCGGTCTGTACGAGGGAAGCCGTTCTTGGAAGAAAGCAGAAGAGCAGGGATTCAAAGTATATACAGCAGCTGAAGCTGCAAAGCAGGCTGACATCATCATGATTCTGATCAACGATGAGAAACAGGCTAAACTTTACAAAGAAGACATCGAGCCAAACCTTGAAGAGGGTAACATGCTTATGTTCGCTCACGGATTCAACATCCATTTCGGAACAATCGTACCACCGAAGAATGTTGATGTTACAATGATCGCACCTAAGGCACCAGGACATACAGTAAGAAGCGAGTATCAGGCTGGAAAAGGAACACCTTGTCTGGTAGCTGTAGAGCAGGATTACACAGGAAAGGCTCTTGACAGAGCACTTGCTTATGGTCTTGGAATCGGTGGAGCAAGAGCCGGAGTTCTTGAGACAACATTCAGAACAGAGACAGAGACAGACCTCTTCGGAGAGCAGGCTGTACTTTGCGGTGGTGTATGTGCACTTATGCAGGCTGGATTCGAGACTCTTTGTGAGGCTGGATATGATCCGAGAAATGCATACTTTGAGTGTATCCATGAGATGAAGCTGATCGTTGACCTGATTTACCAGTCAGGATTCGCTGGAATGAGATATTCTATCTCTAACACAGCTGAGTACGGTGATTATATCACAGGACCTAAGATCGTTACAGCTGAGACAAAGAAAGCTATGAAGAAGATTCTTTCAGATATCCAGGATGGTACATTTGCAAAAGACTTCCTGCTTGATATGTCTGATGCAGGTGGACAGGTTCACTTCAAGGCTATGAGAAAACTTGCTGCTGAGCACCAGTCAGAGAAGGTTGGAGCTGAGATCAGAAAGCTTTACAGCTGGAGTGATGAGGACAAACTGATCAACAACTAATCAGTTGTCTGAGATTATAGAATAAGATAATAGAAGACCGGTACTTTTCGAGTCGAGGCATTAAGCTAGCTTGAGAGTACCGGTCTTTTTGACTGAGGCGTCGTGCAGCAGCCAGGCATCTCTAAAATGCTACGCATTTTATCGATGTGGCGTATCCGCCACATAGTTCTAAGAATACAGAATCTCGCTCATGCGAGCATGGCTCGTATCTGTATCTTTAGAACTGCCTGGCTCTGAACGTATAACAAAAGGCGCATCTGCCATGACGGTAGCAGATGCGCCTGAAAATTCTATTCTCTATTTATAATTAAGCGATAGAGTCAACAGCTTTGGAAAGACGAGCGATCTTTCTGGAAACTGTTTTCTTGTGATAAACACCCTTGCTTCCAGCTTTGGAAATCTCAACGATTGCTGTGTGAAGAGCAGCCTTAGCAGCCTCTACATTCTTCTCAGCTACAGCTGTCTCTACTTTCTTTACAGCTGTTTTAACCTTAGATTTGATTGCTTTGTTTCTAGCAGCTTTTGTCTCTGTTACTAAAATTCTTTTCTTTGCAGATTTAATATTAGCCAATGTGTGCACCTCCAAAATATTCTATCATATGATTTTCAAATGTGATTCATGTGTTCAATAGACTCGGACACGGACGTTCTATCGAAACATACTCATTTATTCTAGTCCAACAAACGTGTTCTGTCAATACATATTTTACAAAAAAATGCTAAAAATAGGCTGTAATAAAACGAATCGTGGTTACAGTATACAAGAATCTTTAACCTGACACGGAGAAAAGGGAGGCTATGATGAAAAATTACAGTGTGCGTACGGATCTTGCACTTGAGGAGAAGGAACGTTTTGCATCTGACAATGTAGAAGTGCAGGGAGTTGTTCTGGAGGAAGAGTATGACGAGGAGAATGAGATCCGGCTGACCCGTGTGGTGATCGAGACGGAGAATGGAGCGAAGATCATGGGAAAACCGACAGGCATTTATCTGACACTGGAATCTCCGGATCTGGCATTGGAGGTGGAAGAAAATAGCAGGGTATTACAGGAACGGATCTGTGATTGCATCCGGGAATTGATTTTTCATAAAATTTCCTGTGAAGATGGAAAAGAATTAAAGATTCTTTTTGTCGGGCTCGGTAACAGAGCGGTGACACCGGATGCGCTTGGCCCTTATGTTGCAGATCATCTGGAGGTAAACCGGCATATAGTAAAAGAATACGGAAAATATGCGATGCGTACGGAGCAATTGATTGTTCTTAGTGCAATTGTTCCCGGCGTGATGGGACAGACGGGGATGGAAACGGCGGAGATTGTCCGTGGAATTGTCTATGAGACGAAGCCGGATCTGATCCTTGCAGTGGATGCACTTGCTGCGCGAAACAGCAGACGATTGAACCGGACAATCCAGATTGCCGATACAGGAATTCATCCGGGTTCCGGTGTTGGAAATTACAGGAATGCAATGACGGAAGAATCTCTGGGGATTCCTGTGATTGGAATCGGAGTGCCTACGGTTGTTGATGCGGCAACGATCGTCAATGATACGATGGAAAATTTCATCACTGCACTGGAACAGTCGCAGGCATTAAGGAGTACAGGAGAGATTTTGCGCTCTTATAGTGCGGCGGAAAAATATGAGTTTGTAAAAGAATTGATCTCCCCACATTTAAATGGAATGTTTGTGACACCAAAGGATGTGGATGAAATGGTCCATCAGATCAGTCATACGATAGCAGCGTCCTTGAATCTTCTTTTTTCTGATATAAATGCAGGAGAAAGTGAATAGAATGATAGAAATGAGCGGAAGGACTCTGCAATGCGTGTGTATAAGAAAAAAACAATCCGACGTATGAAATGGTATGGGGTGATTCTGGTTCTGTCAGGTATTCCGTTAGGAATTGGGATGGGCCGGTCATTGGAAGAGGGGAGAACATTTTTATTAGAAGAAAGTCAGACTTATGCGCAGAAATTGTACCTTCCGCTTTTTTCTTATCAGAAAGAACAGGAATCAGAAAGGGAAGAGATCTTCAGGCTTCCACTTCATGTGTGGATGCCGTTGGCAGGATATCTGGAAGATCAGACAGAAAAAAGGGGAAAGGAAGAACCGGAGGAAGTATTGGAAGATGAGGAGACGATTGCATGGATTCTTCAGTGTCAGGCAAATGATGAACATACGGTAGACGAAGAGGGGAAACTGGTCGGAGCAGAGCCGGAAACTCAGGAAAGTGCTGTAGAACAGCCGGTTCCGGGAATGGATCTTTCTATTGAGCGGCTGCGTGATTTTGAATATCTGACAAGCAATCTTTATACAATAGACAGTTCTACAATGATTGGACCGGAGCAACTTAATGTGGATGATCTTTTAAACCGGAGTATGAAGATAGATCAAAGTACAGGTGGGCCGAAAATTTTGATCTTTCATACGCATTCACAGGAAGAATTTGCCGACTCCATACCGGGTGATCCATCTACAAGCATCGTTGGGATTGGGGAATATCTGACGCAGTTATTAAATGCGGATGGAATTGAGACACTTCATGACAGCGGAGTGTATGATATTATTAATGGGAAACTTGACCGCAGCAGGGCATATGAGAATGCAGAAAGTGCAGTACGGCCGGTTCTGGAAGCGAATCCGACGATTGAAGTTGCGATTGATCTTCACAGAGACGGTGTAAATGAGGACACACATCTGGTAACGGAAGTGAATGGAAAACCGACTGCGAAGATCATGTATTTTAATGGATTGAGCAGGACACGGACAAATGGCGATATTGCCTATCTGTATAATCCATATATCCAGGATAATCTGGCGTTCTCCTTGCAGATGCAGATTGCATCGGAACAGTATTACCCGGGATTTGCAAGGCATATTTATCTGAAAGCTTACCGTTATAATCTTCATCTGCTGCCAAAGTCTCTGTTGATCGAAGCAGGGGCGCAGACAAATACGGTGGAAGAGATGAAGAATGCAATGGAGGTACTGGAACGGACATTAAAGCGGGTAGTTACAGAATAAACGGTTGTCGGACAGTTACAGTCCTCTCTTGTCAGAAGAAGGTTGACAGAACATATGAGCGAAAAAGAAGTTGAAAATCAGATGGTTAAATGATATCATATTTGTTGATTGACTGTATAGAACAGTTTGAGTTCGAGAAAGAAGGAGAAAGAGTAATGGCGGGAAATAATACATACGATGCAGGGAGTATCGCGGTATTGGAAGGTCTTGAGGCAGTACGGAAACGCCCGGGAATGTACATAGGAAGTGTTTCTACAAAAGGACTGAATCATCTGATCTATGAGATCGTGGACAATGCAGTAGATGAGCACCTGGCAGGATTCTGCAGTGAGATCCAGGTGACATTGGAAAAAGACGGATCTGCAACCGTTTCAGATAACGGCCGTGGAGTTCCGGTTGATATGCATCAGAAGGGTGTATCTGCGGCTCGTCTGGTTTATACGACACTCCATGCAGGTGGTAAGTTTGATGATTCTGCATATAAGACAAGTGGTGGACTTCACGGAGTAGGTTCCTCTGTTGTAAATGCTCTTTCTACTTATATGGATGTGAAGATCAGCAGGGATGGATTTGTTCATCATGACCGGTACGAGAGAGGAATCCCGGTGATCGAACTGGAAGATGGACTTCTTCCTAAGATCGGAAAGACGAGAAAGACGGGAACAACGGTAAATTTTCTGCCGGATGATACGATCTTTGAGAAGACGAAGTTCAAAGCGGAAGAGGTTAAGAGCCGTCTGCATGAGACTGCGTATCTGAATCCGAATCTGACGATCGTGTTTGATGATAAGAGAGATGGAAGCATTGAGCACATCGTTTATCATGAACCGGAAGGAATCATTGGATTTATCCAGGATCTGAACCGTAAGAAAGAAGTACTTCATGACCCGGTTTATTTTAAAGGGGAAGCAGACGGGATTGAAGTAGAGGTAACACTGCAGTATGTGAATGAGTTTCATGAGAATGTACTTGGATTTTGTAATAATATTTATAATGCAGAGGGCGGAACACATCTGACAGGATTTAAGACAACCTTTACAACTGTCATGAACCAGTATGCGAGAGAGATAGGAATCCTGAAAGAAAAGGATGCGAATTTTACCGGTGCAGATATCCGTAACGGAATGACAGCAATTGTATCCATTAAGCACCCGGATCCGAGATTTGAGGGGCAGACGAAGACAAAGTTGGATAACCCGGATGCGGCGAAAGCAGTCAGCAAGGTAACAGGAGAAGAGATTGTTCGTTTCTTCGATCGAAATCTAGATACACTTAAGACAGTTCTTTCCAGTGCGGAGAAAGCTGCGAAGATCCGCAAGACAGAAGAGAAGGCAAAGACCAATCTCCTGACAAAGCAGAAGTATTCTTTTGACAGTAACGGAAAGCTGGCAAACTGTGAGAGCAGAGATCCGAAGAAGTGTGAGATCTTTATCGTCGAGGGAGATTCCGCCGGTGGCTCTGCGAAGACAGCGAGAAACAGAAATTATCAGGCAATTCTTCCGATTCGTGGCAAGATCTTAAATGTTGAGAAAGCAAGTATTGATAAGGTGCTTGCCAATGCAGAGATCAAGACGATGATAAATGCATTTGGCTGCGGATTTTCTGAAGGATACGGAAATGACTTTGATATTACAAAGTTGAGATATGATAAGATCATCATCATGGCCGATGCCGATGTCGATGGTGCACATATTTCTACCTTATTGCTCACCTTATTCTATCGCTTTATGCCGGAGCTTATTTTTGAAGGACATGTATATATTGCGATGCCGCCACTTTATAAGGCAATGCCAAAGAGTGGAGAAGAAGAGTACCTGTATGATGATAAGGCACTGGAACGTTATAGAAAGACACATACAGGTCCGTTCACACTTCAGCGTTACAAAGGTCTTGGAGAGATGGATGCGGAGCAGCTCTGGGAGACAACACTGGATCCGGAGAGACGTATGTTGAAACGAGTAGAGATTGAGGATGCCCGAATGGCTTCGAGTGTAACGGAGATGCTGATGGGAACTGAAGTACCGCCGCGTCGTAATTTTATCTATGAAAATGCGACAGAGGCAGAACTGGATATCTAAGGAGAAGAAGAATGAGTAATGAATCACAGATCATAAGGACAGAATATTCTGATCTTATGAAAAAATCTTATATTGATTATGCGATGAGTGTTATTATCGCCAGAGCACTTCCGGATGTCCGTGATGGTCTCAAGCCGGTTCAGCGTCGTACACTTTATGATATGTATGAGCTTGGTATCCGTTATGATAAGCCTTATCGTAAGAGTGCACGTATCGTCGGAGATACGATGGGTAAATACCATCCGCATGGAGACAGTTCCATCTACGATTCTCTTGTAGTAATGGCGCAGGACTTCAAGAAGGGACAGGTTCTTGTTGACGGGCACGGTAACTTTGGATCCATTGAGGGAGACGGAGCTGCTGCGATGCGTTATACAGAGGCGCGCCTTACGAAGTTCACGCAGGAAGTATGTCTGGCCGATCTGGATAAGAATGTTATTGATTTTGGTCCGAACTTTGATGAGACGGAGAAGGAACCGCTTGTGCTTCCGATGCGTGTGCCGAACCTTCTGATCAATGGTGCGGAAGGAATTGCAGTCGGTATGGCGACAAGTATCCCGACACATAATCTCTGCGAAGTGGTCGATGCGGTCAAGGCATATATGAAGAATGACAAGATCACTACAAAGCAGCTGATGAAATATATCAAAGGACCGGATTTCCCGACCGGAGGAATTGTGGTCAATAAGGATGATCTTCCGGCAATCTATGAGAGCGGACAGGGGAAGATCAAGCTGCGTGGAAAAGTGGAAGTGGAAGAATTAAAAGGCGGCAAGAAGCAGCTTGTGATCACAGAGATCCCATACACGATGATCGGAGCCGGAATCGGAAAGTTCTTAAACGATGTCTGCAATCTTGTGGAATCCAAGAAGACGACAGATATCGTTGATATTTCAAACCAGTCTTCAAAAGAAGGAATCCGTATCGTGATCGAATTGAAGCGTGGTGCGGATGTTGAGAACCTGAAGAACATGCTTTATAAGAAGACACGTCTGGAAGATACATTTGGCGTAAATATGCTGGCGGTTGCGAATGGCAGACCGGAGACTTTAAGTTTGAAACAGATCATAGAACATCATGTGGATTTTCAGTTTGAGCTTGCAACGAGGAAATATACAACTTTGCTTGGCAAAGAGCGGGAGAAGAGTGAAGTTCAGGAAGGTCTGATCAAAGCATGTGATGTAATCGACCTGATCATTGAGATTTTACGAGGAAGTAAATCTGTAAAAGATGCGCGTGCCTGTCTGGTAAACGGTGAGACGGAAAACATTAAGTTCAAGTCTGCGATTTCCAAAAAGATGGCGGCAATGCTCCGTTTTACAGAACGTCAGGCAACGGCAATTCTGGAGATGCGTCTTTATCGTCTGATCGGTCTGGAGATTGAAGCACTCCAGAAAGAGCATGAGAAGACATTAGAAAATATTGCCCGTTATGAAGATATTTTAAATAACTATGATTCCATGGCAGGCGTGATCATGGAAGAGCTTGACAGTTATAAAAAAGAATTCGGAAGAAAGCGTCGTACCGTTGTGGAGAATGCAGAAGAAGCTGTTTTTGAAGAGAAGAAGATTGAAGAGCAGCAGGTCGTCTTTCTGATGGATCGCTTTGGTTACGCGAAGACAGTGGATACCGGAGTCTATGAGAGGAATAAAGAAGCTGCAGACAAAGAGAATAAATACATTGTGCATTGTATGAACATTGGAAAACTCTGTCTGTTTACAGATGAAGGTAAGATGCATCAGGTGAAGGTGCTTGATCTTCCACATGGAAAGTTCAGAGACAAAGGGATTCCGATTGATAATGTAAGTAATTATTCAAGCAGTGAAGAACAGATTGTTATGATCTGTGAAGAAGAGCAGATGCGTTATTCAAAATTGTTGTTTGCAACAGCACAGGGAATGATCAAGCGTGTGGATGGAAGTGAGTTCCAGGTATCCAAGCGCACGATCGCGGCAACAAAGCTGCAGGAAGAAGACAGGCTTGTCGCAGTGAAGGTTGTGACGGAGTATCAGAATGTTGTCCTTCAGACGAAGAACGGATATTTCCTGCGATTTTTATCTGCGGATGTTCCGGAAAAGAAAAAAGCAGCTGTCGGTGTCAGAGGAATTAAGCTTCAGAAGAAGGATGAATTAGAAGAAGTTTATCTTTTTGAAGAAGGAACAGAGACGAAGATTACTTATGGAGAAAAGACAGTTTCACTGAATCGCCTGAAACTGGCGAAACGGGATGGAACAGGAACCAAAAGCCGCTAGAAGTCTTGCAGGAAGCGGAGACGGTGAAGAAAGAGAAAGTTAAGGGGATTTCTAAGGTATTGTAAGAAAATGTGCAAAAACCCTTGATTTCCTCACGGAAAAGTGCTAGAGTAAATATAGTTACATAAGGAATTGGCAGAAGAGTGGACGAAAGTTCACTCTTCTTTGGTGATATGGAAAATTCTTTATGAATCAGATCACAAACTATATTATAGAAGAAAAGGAGTTTGACGCAGCGTGTCCAGAAGAGAAGATTATGAACAGCAGACAGAAGCACTTCTCGAGCCCATCGTAGAGGAACTCGGGTTTGAGCTGGTAGATGTAGAATATGTGAAAGAAGGAGGTACCTGGTACCTTCGCGCGTATATTGACAAACCAGGCGGAATTGCCGTGGATGACTGTGAGGCAGTCAGCAGGAGATTCTCCGATATCCTTGATGAGAAGGATTATATTGAAGACTCCTATATCTTTGAAGTAAGTTCTCCGGGACTTGGAAGACCACTTAAGAAAGAGAAGGATTTTAAGAGAAATCTTGGAGAAGAAGTAGAGATCCGCACATACCGTGCAATCGACCGACAGAAAGAGTTCGTCGGAATTTTAAAGAGTTATGATGAGAATACAGTGACCATCACATACGAAGATGAGACAGAGCAGACATTTGACAGAAAAGAAATCGCTTTGATCCGTCAGGCTTTGGATTTTTAATTTAGGAGGAAAGAAAAATGAACACAGAATTACTCGAAGCATTGGATATTCTTGAAAAAGAGAAAAACATCAGCAAGGATGTCATGTTGGAGGCCATTGAAAATTCACTTTTAAGTGCATGTAAGAACCATTTCGGAACATCCGATAATATTAAGATCGTTATGGACCGCAACACATGTGACTACTCTGTATATGCAGAGAGAGAAGTTGTTGAAGAAGTATTTGATCCTGCAATCGAGATCAGTCTTGAGGATGCAGAGAAGATCAATCCGGCACTTCATATCGGAGATATCGCACAGGTTGAGCTTCATTCCAAGGAATTCGGACGTATTGCAACACAGAATGCAAAGAACCTGATTCTTCAGAAGATCAGAGAAGAAGAGCGCAAGGCAGTATTTGATCAGTATTTCGAGAAAGAGAAGGATATCGTAACAGGTATCGTACAGCGTTATATTGGCAAGAATATCAGTGTGAATCTTGGAAAAGCAGATGCAATCCTTACAGAGAACGAACAGGTGAAAGGAGAGCATTTCGAGCCGACAGAGCGTATTAAGCTTTATATCGTAGAAGTTAAGAACACACCAAAGGGACCAAAGATCCTTGTATCCCGTACACATCCGGAACTTGTAAAACGTCTGTTTGAATCAGAGGTTGCAGAGGTAAAGGACGGAACAGTTGAGATCAAGAGCATTGCCCGTGAGGCTGGTTCCCGTACAAAGATGGCTGTATGGTCTAATGATCCGAATGTTGATCCGGTCGGAGCTTGTGTTGGTATGAACGGTGCAAGAGTAAATGCAGTCGTAAAAGAGCTTCGTGGTGAGAAGATTGATATCATTAACTGGGATGAGAATCCGGCACTTCTGATTGAAAATGCACTCAGTCCGGCGAAGGTTATTTCTGTTATGGCTGATCCGGATGAGAAGATTGCAGGAGTTATTGTTCCTGATTATCAGCTTTCACTTGCAATCGGTAAAGAAGGACAGAATGCAAGACTTGCAGCCCGCCTGACAGGATACAAGATCGATATCAAGAGTGAGACACAGGCAATTGAGTGTGGAGATCTTCCGGAGAACTACATGGAGCAGATGGGTATGGTCGGAGAAGAAGGCTATACAGTCGGAGAAGAGGAAGAAGAGTACGATGATGTTCCGGCAGATGCAGCTGATGAAGACGGAGCAGATGAGATTGAATTCGTTGAGACAGACGAAGAGTAAGATCTGAGGGAGTGAATTGTTTGGCAGTAAAGAAGAAAGTACCTATGCGTAAATGTGTAGGCTGCGGCGAGATGAAACCAAAGAAGGAACTGATTCGGATCCTCAGAACAGAGGAAGAAGAATTTGTCATTGACACAACCGGAAAGAAAAACGGACGTGGAGCGTATCTCTGTCCGCAGAAGGCATGTTTTGAGCAGGCTGTGAAGAACAGAGGACTGGAGCGTTCCTTTAAGCAGGCAATACCGCAGGAAGTATATGAACGGCTGGAAAAGGAGATGGATGAGATTGGCTAGAGATAAAGTACTGTCTCTGATCAGTCTGGCAACGAAAGCGGGGCGTTGCGCAAGCGGTGAATTTATGACAGAAGGACAGACGAAGTCCGGAAGAGCAAGCCTTGTAGTTGTTGCAGAAGACGCTTCAGATAATACAAAGAAAAAATTCCGTGATATGTGTAAATTTTATAAAGTTCCAATGATAGTTTACGGAGATAAAGATACCTTGGGGCATGCGATGGGAAAACAATTCCGTGCATCTCTGGCGATATTAGACGAAGGATTTGCAAAAGGAATATTAAAAGAACTGAAATCCCGTACCTGATGAATGGGAGTAGAAGACAAAGGTTCCCCGTTGATTGCTTGAAGGAGGTAGATTTATATGGCAGATGAGAAGATGCAGAATGAAAATAAAAAGAGTTTAAACACCAGGGAGGATAACGTGGCAGAAGATATTAGAAGAGAAGCAGCTGGCAAAGATGCTGAGATGGCTGCAGATAAAACAACAGAAAAAGAGGGTGCTCCAAAGAAGAAAAATCTTGCATTTGTAGTTCGCCCACAGAATTCAAAGAACAGCAGCAGACTGCAGGGAAAACGTCCGGGACAGGGACGTCAGGGACAGAACCAGGGTCGTCCAAACGGTGATGGAAAACGCCCGGCAGCAGGACAGAGCCGTTCGAATGGTGAAGGAAAACCGGCTCGTACAGAGAAACCGGCAGCAAAAAGCGAAAGACCGGTTCGTGCAGCAGAGGACAGACCGGCACGTCCGGCACAGAACGGAGCACGTTCTGAGAGACCGCAGGGATCAAGAACAGGACGTCCGAGTGGTGAGGGAAGACAGGTACGTTCTGACAGACCGGGACAGAAACCATTTGGAAACAGACGTTCTAATGGCGAGAACAGAGGCGAAAACAGAGGACCACGTCAGGACAGAGACGGACGCGGACAGCGTTCTGACAGAGGAGGACGTGACGGATTCCAGGGACGCGACAACCGTGATGGAAGAGAGAACCGTGACGGAAGAGACGGACGCGGACAGGGACAGCGCTCTGACAGAAGAAATGACAATCGCAGAAACGACAGAAGTGACGCTACACCGATCGTAGAACAGCAGAAGACACAGAGAAACAAAGCGAAAGACAAAGAAAGAGATAATAAGAAGAAAGAATACAGAGATGAAGCTTTCGAAGGAAAAGGAAGAAAAGGCAAGAAGCAGAAACCGGCAGTGGAAGTGAAGAAGCCACAGGTGAAGGAAGAGAAGCAGGAAGAGCAGATCAAACAGATCGTGATTCCAGAAGTTCTTACAATTAAAGAGCTTGCTGATAAGATGAAGATCGTTCCTTCTGTTATTGTTAAGAAGCTTTTCATGCAGGGCAAGATCGTAACTGTAAATCAGGAAGTTGATTATGAGACAGCAGAAGAGATCGCGATGGAATTCGATGTTCTCTGTGAGAAAGAAGAAGTTGTAGATGTAATCGAAGAACTTCTGAAAGAGGATGAAGAAGACGAAAGCCTTATGGTGAAACGCCCACCGGTTGTATGTGTTATGGGTCATGTTGACCATGGTAAGACATCTCTTCTGGATGCAATCCGTAACAGTAATGTAACAGGTCGTGAGGCCGGTGGTATCACACAGCACATCGGTGCATCTGTTGTTGAGATTAACGGAGAAAAGATCACATTCCTCGACACACCGGGACATGAGGCATTTACTGCAATGCGTATGCGTGGAGCAAACTCTACAGATATCGCAATCCTTGTAGTTGCTGCGGATGACGGTGTTATGCCACAGACAATTGAGGCGATCAACCATGCGAAAGCAGCAGGAATTGAGATTATTGTTGCGATCAACAAGATCGATAAGCCAAGTGCGAATGTTGAACGTGTAAAACAGGAACTGACAGAATACGAACTGATTCCGGAAGACTGGGGCGGAAGCACAATCTTTGTTCCGGTATCAGCGCATACACATGAAGGAATCCAGGATCTTCTTGAGATGATCCTTCTGACAGCAGAGGTTATGGAACTGAAAGCGAACCCGAACCGTGCCGCACGTGGTCTTGTGATCGAGGCTGAGCTTGATAAAGGTAAGGGATCTGTTGCAACTGTTCTTGTACAGAAAGGTACACTCCACGTAGGAGATGCGATCGCAGCAGGAAGCGCTCATGGTCGTGTAAGAGCGATGATGGATGACAAGGGAAGACGTGTGAAAGAAGCAGGTCCGTCCCAGCCGGTTGAGATCCTTGGTCTGAATGATGTTCCGAATGCGGGAGAAGTATTCGTAGGATGTGAGTCTGATAAAGAAGCAAGAGCGTTTGCAGAGACATTTATTTCCCAGAACAAGGTAAAACTTCTGGAAGAGACGAAGTCCAAGATGTCTCTGGATGATTTGTTCAACCAGATCCAGGAAGGTAACCTGAAAGAACTTGACATTGTTGTTAAGGCTGATGTTCAGGGATCTGTAGAGGCAATTAAGCAGAGTCTTCTGAAGCTGAGTAACGATGAAGTTGTTGTTAAGATCATCCATGGCGGTGTTGGTGCGATCAATGAATCTGACGTTATCCTTGCATCTGCATCAAATGCGATCATCATTGGATTTAACGTTCGTCCGGATGCAACAGCGAAAGATATCGCTGAGCGCGAGGGTGTTGACTTAAGACTTTACAGAGTTATCTACAATGCCATCGAAGATGTAGAGGCAGCCATGAAGGGTATGCTTGATCCTGTCTTTGAGGAGAAGGTTCTCGGTCATGCGGAAGTACGTCAGACATTCAAGGCATCAGGAGTTGGAACAATTGCCGGTGCATATGTGCTTGACGGTATCTTCGAGAGAAACTGTTCTGTTCGTCTGATCCGTGACGGAATCGTTGTATTCGACGGACCGCTGGCATCTCTGAAGCGTTTCAAAGATGACGTGAAGGAAGTCAGAATAGGATATGAGTGTGGTCTCGTATTCGAGAACTACAATGACATTAAAGAAGGCGATCAGGTTGAAGCCTACAAGATGGTAGAGACAGAACGCAAGTAAGAATAAAAGATGCCGACATTTGCAGAGTGTTGTAATTGTCAGCAGGTGACAGAATTGTTACTCGTGCAGGGGTCATACATTGCAGGAGTAACTTTTCTGTATAAAAAAGGAGTTATAACATGAGAAAGAACAGTATTAAGAATACAAGAGTCAATGCAGAAGTACAGCGTGAGCTGAGTAATATCCTGCGTGGCGGGATCAAAGATCCACGTGTTGCACCGCTGACATCTGTTGTTGCTGTTGAAGTAGCACCGGATCTTAAGACATGCAAGGCATATATCAGTGTTCTCGGAGACAAGAAAGCACAGGAAGATACGATCAAAGGTCTTCAGAGTGCAGAGGGATATATCCGCAGAGAACTTGCACGTACAGTGAATATGCGCAACACACCACAGATTACATTTATCGTAGACCAGTCCATTGAATATGGAGTAAATATCAGCAAGAAAATTGACGAAGTGACAAGAGATTTGAAGGATGGAGCTGAGGAATAGATGATCGTATTAAACGATGTATTAAAAGGGAAACACAGTGTAGCCATTGGCGGACACATTCGTCCGGATGGGGACTGCGTTGGTTCTACAATTGGATTATATCTTTATCTGACCACTTATTATCCGGAGATTGAGACAGATCTGTATCTGGAGGAGATTCCGGAAGCATTTCAGATGATGGGACACCGGGATGTGCCGAAGCATGAGATTGTAGAAGGCAAAGTTTATGACCTTTTCATCAGTCTGGATTGCGGGGACGAAAGACGTCTTGGTTTTTCCGAGCCGGTGTTCCAAAAGGCAAAGGAAACTTTATGTGTGGATCACCACATCAGTAACGAGTCTTTTGCAGACACGAATTATATCGTGCCGGATGCAAGTTCTACTTCGGAACTTGTTTTCCGTCTGCTGGATGAGGAGAAGATTACGGAAGAAATCGCATCTTTCCTTTATATGGGGATTGTGCATGATACCGGAGTGTTCCAGTATTCCTGTACTTCACCGGAGACAATGGAAGTCGGTGCTGCACTTTTAAGAAAAGGGATCAATGGAAGCGCGATCATTGACGGAACATATTTTGAAAAATCCTATGTTCAGAATCAGATGCTTGGGAAGGCACTTCTTGAGAGTATGATGATCCTGAATAAGAAAGCGGTTGTCTCAGTGATACGTTTGAAAGAAATGGAGTTCTTCCAGGCAAAACCGTCTGATCTGGATGGAATTGTCAGCGTATTGCGTCAGACAAGAGGTGTGGAGGTTGCAATCCTTCTTTACGAGCTCGAACCGCAGACATTTAAAGTAAGTCTTAGATCAAAAGAAATCGTTGATGTAAGTGCAGTTGCGAAATATTATGGTGGTGGCGGTCATGTGAGAGCAGCCGGTGTTACAATGAAAGGTTCCCCGTATGATGTGATCAACAATCTGACACTTTTAATTGAAAGACAGCTTAGAGCGGCAGAAGAGAAAAACGAGGAAAAATGATAAACGGAATAGTTAATATTTACAAAGAAAAAGGATACACTTCCCATGATGTGGTTGCGGTTCTTCGAAAAGTTGTCGGACAGAAGAAGATCGGCCATACAGGTACGCTTGATCCGGATGCAACGGGAGTCCTTCCGGTGTGTCTTGGAAGAGCAACAAAGGTTTGTGAGCTTCTGACAGATCATGATAAGACATATGAGGCTCTGCTGCTTTTAGGAAAGACGACAGATACGCAGGACATTTCCGGAGAGGTTCTGGAGGAGAGGGATCCGGGCAATCTGACGGAAGAGGAAGTACGTTCCTGTATCGAATCATTTATCGGAGAATATGATCAGATTCCGCCGATGTATTCTGCGTTGAAAGTGAATGGGAAGAAGCTTTATGAGCTTGCCCGTGAAGGAAAGACCGTGGAGCGTAAGAGCAGAAAAGTCCAGATCCATGGAATTCGCATTCTGGAGATGAATCTTCCGCATGTGCGTATGGAGGTGGACTGTTCTAAAGGAACATATATCCGTACTTTGTGCCATGACATTGGAGAGAAGCTTCAGGTGGGCGGCTGTATGGAAGAACTTGAGCGTACGAAAGTCGGCCGTTTCCTGAAAGAAGATGCGGTAACACTGGATGAAGTGCGACAGAAGATGGAACAGGGAGAAGGCGCAGAACTTTTCACTCCGCTGGATCAGATCTTCGCGGAACTGCCGGCCGTTACTGTGACGGATGCGAAGGCATGGATGTCTTATAACGGAAATGATCTTCCGGAACGTTTTCTGTTAGAAAAAGAAGCGTGGACAGATGGGCAGGAAGTCAGAGTATATGATTCCAGAAAGAATTTTATCGGCCTTTATCAGTATCGTGCACCGAAGAAGCTGTTCCATATTAAGAAAATGTTTCTGGATCCTGAAGCAGAGAAAATTGAGAAATAAAGGACGAATAAGACAGACATGCAATATATAAAAGGATTAGATGCCTTTGACGGAAGAAATCAGACAGCGGTAACGCTTGGAAAGTTTGACGGATTACACAGAGGACATCAGAAGCTGCTCAACAGAATAATGAAATATGCGCAGAAGGAAGATTGCGACAGTGTCGTTTGTGCCTTTGATATGGACAGAGACTGTCTGATGACAAATGAAGAGCGAAGAGCATTTCTTGAGGACAAGGTAGATTATCTGATCGAGATTCCATTTACGAGAGAAATGATGGAGATGGAAGCAGAGAAATTTATCGATGAAATCCTGCATAAGAAGCTGCACGCATCACACATTGTTGTCGGAACGGACTTTAACTTTGGTCATGAAAAAAGAGGAAATCACCAAATGCTGGAGAAATATGCAGCGAAATATGGCTATACAGTTGATGTGGTCGAGAAAGCATATTACAAAGACCGGGAGATCAGCAGCACTTATATCAGGGAACTTCTCCTCGATGGAAATGTTCCTCTTGCAAATAAGCTTCTGGGGTATCCGTATGAGATCACCAGTGTTGTGGAACATGGACAGCAGCTTGGAAGAACACTTGGATTTCCGACAATGAATCTTGCACCGCAGGAAAAGAAAATCTTGCCAAAGTACGGTGTCTATGCCTGTCGCGTCCTTGTGGATGGTGTATGGTATGGCGGTGTGGGAAATGCCGGGGTGAAACCGACCGTTGCGCAAGAGAAAAGACGGTTGTTCGAAGTTTATGTTTACGGATATGAAGGCGATGCTTATGGGAAGACTGCCACAGTGCAGATTCTGGAGTTCGAACGTCCGGAAACGAAATTTCATTCGGTTGAAGAACTTAAAGACCGCGTGATGAAAGATATGCGGTATGGAGAGGAATATCTGAAAAATCATCCATTCGATGAAAGATAAAAGATTTTAAATTTGTGCTTTACAAGCAGATATCTCTGTGCTATACTATCCGAGGTATCAAATCAGCCGGTGTTCGGTAATCGGATCACTCCGACCATTGCTTAATGCCAGGCGGTTTAACTAAGAATTTTAAGGAGGATATTACAATGATCGCAAAAGAGAAGAAACAGGCTATCATCAAAGAATTTGGAAGAACAGAGGGAGATACAGGATCACCGGAAGTACAGGTTGCTATCCTTACAGCAAGAATCAACGAGCTGACAGATCACTTCAAAGCTAACCCGAAGGATCACCACTCAAGAAGAGGACTTCTTAAGATGGTTGGACAGAGAAGAGGACTTCTTGCATACCTCAAGAAAGTAGATATCGAGAGATACCGTGCTCTGATCGAGAAACTTGGTCTGAGAAAATAATAAGATTTTCCCAAAAAGAAGATCAATTGACAGATCAGAAGCTGCATCTGATGATGTGGTTTCTGGTCTGTTTCTTTTTGTCTGAATTTTTGGTACTTTTTGTTCTTTTTTTGGAAAACTATTTACTTCTTATTATGGAATATGATATAATTTAAAAGCTTGTGGGCAGAGAAGAACCGAGACCACTGAAAAGTGTATTATCAATCGATTACAGTGGGCTTCAATTGCTATGGAATAGTACATTTTTCAGTAGTTTCGGAGCGAATTGTTCTGCTCATATAAAACGAAGATAAGATAAAAAGGAGAAAACCATGTATAAAAAGTTTGAAATGGAACTGGCCGGCAGAACACTGCGCGTGGATGTTGACCGTGTGGCAAAACAGGCGAATGGTGCAGTGCTGATGCATTATGGTGACACAACTGTACTGTGTACAGCAACAGCATCTGACAAGCCGAGAGAAGGAATTGATTTCTTCCCACTCAGCGTAGAGTATAATGAGAGAATGTACGCTGTAGGAAAGATCCCGGGAGGATTTAATAAGAGAGAGGGTAAAGCATCTGAGAATGCAATCCTGACAGACCGTGTCATCGACCGTCCGATGCGTCCTCTGTTCCCGAAAGATTATAGAAATGACGTAACACTTGAGAATCTTGTTCTTTCTGTAGATCAGGACTGCAGTCCGGAGCTTACAGCTATGCTTGGTGCTGCACTTGCAACAAGTATTTCTGATATTCCGTTTGACGGACCAATCTCTACAACACAGGTTGGACTTGTTGACGGAGAGTTCGTATTCAACCCGACAGCAGCACAGAAGGAAGTTTCCGAGCTTGCACTGACAGTTGCTTCTACAAAGGAAAAGGTTATCATGATCGAGGCCGGTGCGAAGGAAGTTCCGGAAGCGAAGATGATCGAAGCAATCTTTGCGGCACATGATCTGAACCAGAAAGTGATCGCTTTCTTTGACACGATCGTTGCAGAGTGTGGAAAGCCGAAACATGAGTATCAGAGCTTTGCTGTTCCGCAGGAACTCTTTGATGCGATCCAGGAGATCGTTCCGGCTGCTGAGATGGAAGAGGCTGTATTTACAGATGACAAGCAGACAAGAGAAGAGAATATCCGTGTGATCACAGAGAGACTCGAGGAAGCATTTGCAGACAACGAAGAGTATCTTGCGAAGCTTGGTGAGGCTGTTTACCAGTATCAGAAGAAGACAGTAAGAAAGATGATCCTCAAAGATCATAAGCGTCCGGATGGTCGTGCGATCGATCAGATCAGACCGCTTGCAGCAGAAGTAGACCTGATCCCGAGAGTTCATGGTTCTGCTATGTTCACAAGAGGACAGACACAGATCTGCACAATGACAACACTTGCTCCACTTTCTGAAGCACAGAAGCTTGACGGTCTTGATGAAGCAGAGAAGACAAAGAGATATATGCATCATTACAACTTCCCGTCCTACTCTGTAGGAGAGACAAGACCTTCCAGAGGACCGGGACGTCGTGAGATTGGACATGGAGCACTGGCTGAGAGAGCACTTCTTCCGGTACTTCCAAGCGAGTCTGAGTTCCCATATGCGATCCGTACAGTATCTGAGACATTTGAGTCTAATGGATCTACATCACAGGCAAGTGTCTGCGCATCCAGTATGTCACTGATGGCAGCAGGTGTGCCGATCAAGTCTGCTGTAGCAGGTATCTCTGCAGGACTTGTAACAGGTGAGACAGATGATGATTACCTTGTATTGACAGATATCCAGGGACTCGAGGACTTCTTCGGAGACATGGACTTCAAGGTAGCAGGTACTCACGAAGGTATCACAGCAATCCAGATGGATATCAAGATCCACGGATTGACAAGACCGATCATCGAAGAAGCAATCGCTGCTACAAAGAAAGCAAGAACTTACATCATGGATGAAGTTATGAGTAAAGCAATCGCTGAGCCTAGAAAAGAAGTTGGAGAGTTTGCACCGAAGATTATTCAGATGCAGATCGATCCACAGAAGATCGGTGATGTTGTCGGACAGCGTGGTAAGACAATCAATGCAATCATCGACGAGACAGGTGTTAAGATCGACATCGATGATGAAGGAAATGTATCTATCTGCGGTACAGAGAAAGAGAACATGGAGAAAGCTGCGAAGTACATCCAGACAATCGTTACAGATTACGAAGCAGGACAGCTTTTTGAAGGAAAGGTTATCAGCATCAAAGAATTCGGAGCATTCGTTGAGTTTGCACCGGGTAAAGAGGGAATGGTACACATTTCCAAGCTTTCTAAGCAGAGAGTTGACAAGGTAGAAGATGTTGTAAGCATCGGTGATGTTGTGAAGGTTGTATGCCTTGGTAAAGATAAGATGGGAAGATTCAGCTTCAGCATGAAAGATGTTGCAGAATAAGAATCAGAAAGAATAAGAAAAGAGGAACAGAATTCAGGAAACTGGGTTTTGTTCCTCTTTTCTTGTATGCGCAAGGAATACTTTAAGAATCTTATCCATATATTGTGTAGAGAGGAGGGGTACGGACAACAACTGGAGAGGTGGACAAGATGGAAATGGAAAGACAGAACAAGAAGATGCAGGTCTGGAATCTGCTGGCAGAAAAAATCCGTAAGCTTGTAGAAGAATCCGTCAGTAATCCGGAGGAACTGCAGGAGATCAGGATACGTACAGGTCAGCCGCTGCTGATTCAGATGAAAGGGCAGGAACGGGTTCTTCCGGACCCGGTACACCCGTATCTGGTTACGAAAGAAGATATTGGTGAGACAATGGGATATATTTGTCATTATTCGCTCTATGCATATGAAAATGAGTTGAAACAGGGATTTATTACAGTGGAAGGAGGTCACAGGGTCGGGGTGGCAGGAAAAGTAATTATAGAAAATGAAAAAGTAAAAAATATACAGTATATTTCTTCGCTAAATGTAAGAATTTCTCACGAAGTACTTGGGTGTGCTGACGCATTGATTCCATATATTACGGAAAATAAACAGATTTGCCATACATTGATCATTTCTCCGCCGTGTTGCGGAAAGACTACTTTGATCCGTGATCTGATCCGTCAGATATCGGATGGAAATGAATACATAAAAGGGTGTTCTGTCGGTGTGGTAGATGAAAGATCGGAGCTTGGTGGGTGTTATCTTGGAATCGCGCAGAATCATCTGGGTACAAGGACTGATATTTTAGACTGTTGTCCGAAAGCGGAGGGGATGATCATGTTGATCCGTTCTATGGCGCCGCGTGTGATCGCAGTGGATGAGATCGGTACAAGTGAGGATATCCATGCCATTGAATATGCCATGCAGTGCGGCTGCCGGCTGATCGCGAGTGTACACAGCCTTGATATGGATGAGGCTTCTAAAAAGCCGATCCTGGGTGACCTGATCCGCAGAAGAATGTTTCAGCGTTATGTTGTGCTTGGACAGGATCACGGTCCTGGCAAGATCCGGGAAATCTATGATGAGCGGGGGCGTGTGCTGTGCAGAAATTAGTCGGATGTTTTCTGATCTTGTTGGCGACGACCGGAGCAGGATGGATGTATGGAAAAGAACTTCGGAATTATCTGGAAGAATTGAGTCATTTTCGCAGAATTATAGAACAAATAAAAGGCGAATTACTGTATGCAGGACTTCCGCTTTCGGAAATTTTTTATAATATTGCATCAAGAGAGAAGGAACCTTATGAAAACTGGCTGATGGATCTGGCATTTCAATGTCAGGGCACACAGGAAAAGCGGTTTGCTGACTTGTGGACAGATACGATAGGAAAAGATCTTCCGGAACTGAAATGGAGAGGGAAAATGAATCCTCTGATCTGCGAACCTGGGGAACTGCTTGAAATAGGAGACAGAGAAGGTGTAGTTCGTCTGCTGGAGTATCATTTGAAAAGGCTGGATATGGAAATTGAAAAGAGAACTGCGGAAACGTCTGAGAAGAAAAAGCTCGGTAGCTGGCTGGGGGCAGCAGGAGGGATTTTTCTTGTGATCCTTCTGCTTTAAAAGGGTGGAAACAGAGGGAGAGGAGGGAGAGTATGAGTATCAATCTGATATTTAAAATTGCGGCGGTGGGAATTCTTGTATCCATTCTGAGTCAGGTTTTGAAGCATAGCGGCAGAGAGGAACAGGCATTCCTGACAAGTCTTGCAGGGCTGATTCTTGTATTATCCTGGGTTCTCCCGGCGATTTATGACTTATTTTCTTCGATCCGGCAATTGTTTTCTCTTTAAGGAGGGCGGAACAGAATTGAACAGTATACAAATCGCACTTTTTGGTGTCGTTGGAACATTACTTGCTTTGCAGTTTAAAAGTGGGAAAAGTGAATATGGCATTTATGTAAGTCTTGCAGTCAGCCTGTTTTTATTTCTTTGTATGCTTTCACGACTTGAAATCTTTGTGCGGACAGTAAAGAAAATTGCAGATTATATAAAACTGGATGCCGGACAGATGAGTATTCTGTTGAAAATGGCCGGTGTGACTTATGTGGCTGAATTTGCATCCGGAATCTGTAAAGATGCAGGGTATCAGAATATTGCTGTACAGATTGAGATTTTTACAAAGTTGACGATCCTTGCGATAGGAATGCCGGTACTTCTTGCGCTGCTGGAACTAATCGGAGATTTTCTGATATGAAAAGGGAAAAATATTTTTGGAAAAAGCTCTTCTGTTTTGTGTTTTTATTTACGGTTGTGACAGGATGTGGCAGCGTGTATGCAGCAGAGCATGGTACAGCGGAGGAAAAGGAAACAGAAGATCATTCCGGGATGTTGGAGGATGAGCTGGAACAAATGGAAGAAAGTCTGCTGGATGAATTTGATTTCAGACAGATCGATCAGTTATCAGGAGAGACAGAACTGGGAGAAAAAGTTCGGTTTCGTGATCTTACAGAGATGCTGATCAGCGGAAATACGAAGGAATTGGGAGAAAGATTTCTTGAGTTTTTTTCAGGACAGGTGTTCTCTGTTTTTCAGAAAGGAAGGAAGAATCTGGCGCGCTTGCTGCTGATTACAGTGGCGGCTGCATTTTTCTCGAATTTTACAAGTATCTTTCAAAACAGACAGACAGCGGAAGCGGGTTTTTATATTTTGTATCTTGTTGTGATCGCAATCTGTCTGGAAGCATATCAATCGATGAATTTATATGCCGAAGAAAAAACAGGAGAGCTTGTCCAATTGATGCAGGTGTTTTGCCCAAGTTTCTTTCTGGCGGTTGCATTTACCGGAAAGAGCAGTTCGGCGTTGATGTTTTATAATACAATACTGTTCCTGATCTATCTGGTGGAACTGCTTGTACTTCACTTTCTTTTACCGGCTGTGAAGATCTACGGGATGGTGAGGGTCTTATCCTGCCTGACCGGAGAAGATCTTTTCTCAGAATTTGCAGAACTTCTGGAAAAATGTATCCAATGGAGTCTGAAAAGTATGATTGCCGCTGTGAGTGGGATCAGTCTGATCCGGGGATTTTTGAATCCGGCAATTGATTCTTTGAAAATGACTGCTGCGGGACGAACACTGGAGGCGGTTCCGTGGATCGGAGATGTTGCCGGAGGTACAATGGATGTTGCATTAGGAGTTGCAGTACTGCTTAAGAATGGAATCGGTGTAGCAGGAATGATTTTTATAGCTGTCCTGGCACTTATTCCACTGGTGGAATTTCTGATATTGGCATTTTTGTACCAACTTGTGGCGGCATTAGTCCAACCGGTTTCTGACCGGAGAATTACAACATGCATATCTGGAGTTAGTTCCGGTTATCAGCTTATGGTGAAGGTAATAGCATCCACAACACTGTTGTTTGTCTTAAGCATTGCACTTGTGGTGGCTGTAACATCTTAAGGTTTCAGAGGAGAGAGGAGGAATCTGCCGGATGCTTACACAATGGATACAAAAAATCATTTCAATGCTTCTCGTTATGAGTGCAGTTCTGCAGGTGATTCCGGGAAAGGATTATGAAAAATATATTCGTTTTTTCTGTGGACTTGTCCTGATCCTGCTTGCACTATCCCCTGTTGCGGCGTTGAAAGGACTGAAAGCAGAGCAGTTTTATCAAAGGGAAGTGTATCAGCAATATGAGAAAGAAATAGAGCGGATGTCGGATTCTATAAAACGGGAGGAAATCGGAATTGGACAATAATTGGCAGGAGTGGAAAGAAAGGATCGTGGGATACACAAGGAAGATAAAACAGGCGGATCGTGGTCAGAAAAGAACAAGATTAGCCATTTTATTCCTGTGTGGACTGCTGCTTCTTGTAGTTGCGGTTCCGGTTCCGAAGACAGGGGAGGTGGATAAGGATACAAAGATTAACGGGGAATCCGGGAAAGGAGAGACATATGAGACAGATTCTATGGCAGACTATGAAAAATATCTGGAACAGAAGACAGCGCAGACACTTGGTGTCGTAGATGGGGCGGGAAAGGTGACGGTGATGATCACATTAAAGTCTACAGGACAGAAGGTGGTTGAAAAAGATCAGCAAAGTACACATCAGACGACGAAGGAAGCAGACAGCCAGGGAGAGACAAGAGAAAGTGAAGAGAAATCTTTGGATAAAACGACCGTGTACAGTCAGGGGACAGACGGAACGCAGATCCCATATGTAAGTAAAGAAAATGCACCGGAAGTGGAGGGAATTCTTGTAATAGCAGATGGAGGTGGGAATGCAGTTGTCGCGAAGAATCTGACAGAAGCGGTGCAGGCATTATTTGGTGTAGAAGCGCATAAGATAAAAATAATGAAACGTGCGCCTACATAAAAGGAGGTTTATCTTAATGAAAGGGAAAGTGAAGAAAAACCAGTTGATCATTGTGGCACTTGCGGTTATGATCGCGGCAGCAGGATATCTGAACTACACGGGACGTCTGTTTGGCGAGAATGCGAAAGGAACAAAAGAAGCTAATGCAGATCTTACAAACCAGGAACTTTTAGATATTTCACAGGAAGATACAGAAGCAGGAAGCGAAGAAATTGAAAGTAATGATTCTGAAACAGAAGGAACACCTGGAGAGGCGGTTCTAACAAATGGTTCAGCCCAGACTACGGTAGCCCAGGCAAAAGTTACAAGAGAACAGGTGCGTGCCCAGAATAAAGAAACACTGCAGTCGATCATAGACAATACGGAGCTCAGTGAAGAGGAAAAGTCAGATGCAGTTGCACAGATGGTGGAGCTTACAAAACAATCAGAGACGGAGATGGAAATTGAGACATTGATGGCAACAAAAGGATTTTCAGAGGCAGTAGTAAGTCTGGGAGAAGATAGTGCAGATGTTGTTGTAAATGCAGAGGAGCTTACGGATGCAAACCGTGCCCAGATTGAGGATATTGTGACAAGAAAGTCGGATGTAAAGCCGGAGAAGATTGTAATTACACCAATTCATGAATAGAAAGTATATTTTTGGAAAAACTTTTTATAAAAGATTTGCTGTCAGAGAGGACTTGTGATACACTATTTACTGGTTTATTATGTAACTGTCTACGGGATGCCTGCGGACAGTTATCTATTGCGTGAAAATGATAGGAGATTAGAAATGTCAGAAATTACGAATGAGATAAAGAAAAGAAGAACATTTGCCATTATATCCCATCCGGATGCCGGTAAGACAACATTGACAGAGAAATTCCTTCTGTACGGAGGAGCCATCAACCAGGCAGGATCTGTTAAGGGAAAAGCAACTGCGAAGCATGCGGTTTCCGACTGGATGGAGATTGAGAAGGAGAGAGGTATTTCTGTAACTTCTTCTGTACTTCAGTTCAAATATGGTGGATACTGTATTAATATTCTGGATACACCGGGACATCAGGACTTCTCAGAGGATACATACCGTACTTTGATGGCAGCGGATTCCGCAGTTATGGTTATCGATGCATCCAAGGGTGTTGAGGCGCAGACAAGAAAGCTGTTTAAAGTCTGTGTGATGCGTCACATCCCGATCTTTACATTTATCAATAAGCTCGACCGTGAGGCGAAGGATACATTTGAATTGCTAGATGATATAGAGAAAGAGCTTGGAATCGCAACTTGTCCGATCAACTGGCCAATCGGTTCCGGTAAGGAATTCAAGGGAGTTTACGACAGAGCAAAACGTGAAGTTGAGCTGTTCTCAGATACGAAAAAAGGTACTGCGATGGGTGAGGTGAAGACAGTACCGATCGATGCACCGGAGACAGAAGAACTGATCGGAGCAGATGCAAAAGACATTCTTGCAGATGAGATTGAACTTCTGGACGGAGCAGCAGCTGAGTTTGATCAGGAACTGGTTGATAAGGGACAGCTTTCACCGGTATTTTTCGGATCCGCTCTTACCAACTTTGGTGTAGAGACTTTCCTGAAGCATTTCCTGAAGATGACAACCTCTCCGCTTCCGAGAAAATCAGATCATGGCGAGATTGATCCAATGACAGAAAAAGACTTCTCAGCATTTGTATTTAAGATCCAGGCGAATATGAACAAAGCCCACAGAGACAGAATCGCATTCATGAGAATCTGTTCCGGAGAATTCGAGGCCGGTATGAGTGTTTATCATGTGCAGGGAGGAAAGGATGTGCGTCTTTCCCAGCCGCAGCAGATGATGGCAAGTGAAAGAAAGATGATCGATAAGGCTTACGGCGGAGATATCATCGGAGTATTTGACCCGGGTATCTTTTCAATCGGAGATACATTGACAACATCAAAAGAGAAATTTGCTTACGAAGGAATCCCGACCTTTGCACCGGAGCACTTTGCACGTGTCCGTCAGGTTGATACGATGAAGAGAAAGCAGTTTGTAAAGGGAATCAATCAGATTGCACAGGAAGGTGCGATCCAGATCTTCCAGGAATTCAACACGGGTATGGAAGAGATTATCGTAGGTGTTGTAGGTGTACTTCAGTTTGATGTATTGAAGTATCGTCTCCAGAATGAATATAATGTAGAGATCCGTCTGGAGAATCTGCCATATGAGTACATCCGTTGGATTGAGAATGAAGAGATCGATATGGATCGCTTGAGCGGAACATCTGATATGAAGAAGATCATGGATCTGAAGGGACGTCCGCTTCTTCTCTTTGCGCATGAGTGGAGTATCCGTATGACAGAAGAGAGAAATGAAGGACTTATTTTGTCAGAATTCGGACGTTCATAAAAATCTTTTCAAATAGAAAGATTTTTGATATAATGTAGAAAGAATCAGACAAAACAGGAGGTTTTGATTATGGCAAAGGACGAAAGAAATATTTATACAATACAGAACGACGCAAGCAAAGGTGAGATTAAGATTGCAGATGAAGTTGTAGCGATCATTGCAGCGCTTGCTGCCACAGAAGTGGAAGGTGTTGCTTCTATGGCCGGAAACATCACGAATGAACTGATCGGAAAGCTCGGAATGAAGAATCTTTCCAAAGGTGTGAAGGTTGATGTACTGGAAGGTATTGTGACTGTATCCTTGGCATTGAACCTGAAGTACAATTACAGCATCGTTGAGGTGTCTGCAAGAGTGCAGGAGAAAGTTAAGAATGCAATTGAGAATATGACAGGACTTGAAGTGGCTGATGTGAACATTAAGGTTGCAGGAGTCGAGATGGAGAGTCAGGAATAAAAGCGAACAGGAAAGGAATCAGCCAACATGGTTAGAAAAGAACTTCGCGAGCACATTTTCAAGATGTTGTTTCAGATAGAATTTAATGATCCGCAGGAGATGCCGGAGCAGATTGAATACTATTTTTCTACACTGGAAGATGCAGCGGATAAGGATAAAGAATATATTAAGAGAAAATATGCGGCAGTACTTGAGAAGACAGAAGAGATTGATGAACTGATCAATGCGAATGCAAAGGGATGGAAGACGACAAGAATGAACAAAGTAGATCTGTCCATTCTGAGACTTGCGGTATATGAGATGAAGTGGGATGACGAGGTACCGGTAGGAGTTGCGATTAACGAGGCAGTAGAACTGGCAAAGATGTTCAGTTCAGATGAGGCTCCGTCATTTATTAACGGAGTACTTGGCAAGATTGCGCGTTCACTGGAAGAGACGAAAGAATGAAAAATGTCTATACGGTGAAGCAGGTTAATTCTTATATTAAGAATATGTTCACCCAGGACTTCATGCTGAACCGAATCTATGTAAAGGGTGAGGTGTCTAATTTAAAGTACCACACATCAGGGCATATATATTTTTCATTGAAAGACGAGTCCGGCACGATAGCCTGCGTGATGTTCGCAGGCTCAAGGTCTGGGCTTTCTTTTCATATGGAGGAAGGACAGCAGGTAGTAGTGCTGGGGGCGGTCAGTGTCTATGAGCGGGATGGAAAGTATCAGCTGTACGCAAGAGAGATCATTCTGGACGGTGCGGGACTTTTGTATGAAAGATTCGAGGCACTGAAGAAAGAACTCGAAGAGATGGGAATGTTTGCAGCAGAGTACAAACAGCCGGTTCCACGCTATGCACGTACGATCGGGGTTGTGACCGCACCGACAGGAGCAGCGATCAGAGATATCATCAATGTGGCAAAGAGAAGGAATCCATTTGTCCAGATCCTGCTTTATCCTGCACTGGTACAGGGTGATGGCGCCGTGAGCAGCATCGTGAAAGGAATCCGTATGCTGGAAGAGAAGCAGGTGGATGTCATGATCGTCGGAAGAGGCGGAGGAAGCATTGAAGATCTGTGGGCATTCAATGAGGAGGCTGTTGCGCGTGCGATTTTTGACTGTCGCGTTCCGGTGATCTCTGCAGTCGGACATGAGACAGATACAACGATTGCCGATTATGTGGCAGATCTGAGAGCACCGACACCATCTGCAGCGGCAGAGCTTGCAGTGTATGAATATTCTGAAGTGAAAGAACAGATTCTTAATTGTGAGAGTTTACTTCGAAGAGCAATAAATCAGAAGCTGCTAAACGAGCGTATGCATCTGGAACACAGCAGATTGAAACTTCAGACACTCCATCCAAGACAGAAACTTAATGAGAAGAGACAAAGAACGGTTGACGCTGAGAATACACTGCGCTCGCTTATGGAGCGGCATCTGACAAAAGAAAAGCACAGACTCGCACTTTGTGCAGAACGGATGAAGGGATTGTCTCCACTTGAGAAATTAAGTCAGGGATATTCTTATGTCTGCAATGCACAAGGACAGAATATAAAGAAAACAGATCAGGTAAGAGAAGGAGATTTGTTGCAGATTTATGTAACGGATGGACAGATTGAGACTTACGTTACAGACACTGTAAAACTAGAAGGGGAAAGAGGACAAAGTTCCCATAAACAGTAACCGGGAGGAAATGATGAAAGACACGAAGAAGATAGAACAGGCTGCAAGTCTTGAGGAGTTATTTGAGAGACTGGATCGCGTCATTGGCGGACTGGAAGGAGAGGAGCTTTCTCTTGAAGATTCTTTTAATTTATATCAGGAAGGCATGGAACTTGTGAAGTGTTGTAATCGTACAATTAGCGATGTGGAAAAGAAAGTTCTTGCCTTGGATGAGAATGGAGAGAGTCATGAATTTTAAAGAAGAACAGAAAGAAAAAGTAGAAAAAATTGAAGCGATACTCAGAGAATATCTTCCAGAAGCAAACGGATATCAGAGTGTGATCATGGAAGCAATGGAATACAGTCTGATGGCAGGGGGTAAGCGCCTTCGCCCAATGCTGATGATGGAAACATACCGTCTGTTTGGTGGAGAGACAGAAGTGATTTATCCGTTTATGGCAGCAATGGAGATGATCCATACCTATTCACTGGTTCATGATGATCTCCCGGCAATGGATAATGATGAGTATCGTAGAGGAAGAAAGACGACACATATCGTTTATGGAGAGGATATGGGAATCCTTGCGGGTGATGCACTTTTAAACTATGCATTTGAGACAGCATGCAAGGCATTTGAGCAATTTCCGGAGGAAAGCCTTAGGATCGGACAAGCGATGAGAGTTCTGGCAAGAAAGGCCGGAATCTATGGTATGATCGGTGGACAGGTTGTAGATGTGAAAGAATCCGGACATCAGATTGATGAGGAAGTTCTTGATTTTATTTTCAGACTGAAGACAGGTGCACTGATCGAGTCTGCTATGATGATTGGAGCAATCCTTGCGGGAGCATCAAAAGAAGATGTAAAGAGTATGCAGAAAGTCGCAGGAAAGATCGGAATGGCATTCCAGATCCAGGACGATATTCTGGATGTGACAAGCACGACAGAGCAGCTGGGCAAGCCGGTACATAGTGATGAGAAGAATGAAAAGACAACATATGTAACACTTAAAGGAATCGAACAGGCTCATAAAGATGTGGAACGTATGACAGAAGAAGCAATCGATGAACTGAAAAAGTTCCCTGCCGGGGATAATTTCCTTGAGCAGCTTTTGAAATCTCTTGTATATAGAGAAAAATAAGATTGTCGGTGAGGAGGAACTTATGGCACTTGAAAAGATTCAAAAGGCCAACGATATAAAAGAACTGACAGAGGAAGAGCTGAAAGAATTATCGGATGAGATCCGGCGGTTTCTGATCGAAAAGATCAGTGTGACCGGAGGACATCTGGCATCCAATCTCGGAGTTGTTGAGCTTACAATGGCATTGCATAAAGTACTTCATTTCCCAGAGGATAAACTGATCTGGGATGTGGGACATCAGTCTTATACACACAAGCTTCTGACAGGAAGAAAAGAAGGATTTGATGATCTTAGAAAATACGGAGGAATGAGTGGATTCCCTAAGAGAAAAGAAAGCAAATGTGATGCGTTTGATACAGGACACAGTTCAACTTCAATCTCAGCAGGGCTTGGTTATGTGGCCGCAAGAGAGCTTCAACAGGAGCATTATAACGTTGTATCTGTGATCGGAGATGGTTCTATGACCGGCGGTATGGCATATGAAGCATTGAATAACGCTTCCAGATTGAAAAGTAATTTTATCATTGTACTCAATGATAATACGATGTCCATTTCCAAGAATGTTGGTGGTATGTCAAATTACCTGAATGGGCTTCGGACGACACAGGTATACTCAGACCTGAAGAGAGGTGTCGAAGATACGATCAAGAGGATTCCCGGCAGGGGAGAACGGATCGTCCATCAGGTGAAGAAGACGAAGAGCGGGATCAAACAATTATTTGTTCCGGGAATGTTTTTTGAGGATATGGGAATCACATATCTGGGTCCTGTAGACGGACATGATCTGAAGACATTAACAAAGACATTGAATGAAGCAAAACGGGTAAATCATGCAGTTCTTGTACATGTTGTGACGAAGAAGGGAAAAGGTTATCTTCCGGCAGAGACGAATCCGTCAAAATTCCATGGAACGGGACCTTTTGATGTGACAACAGGAGAAACGATCGGAGGGTCGGGGAAGGATTCTTATACAGATATTTTTTCCAAAGTGCTTGCAGATATCGGAAAGAAGGACAAGAAGGTTGTAGCTATTACTGCAGCGATGGCAGACGGAACCGGACTTTCCAGATTCGCAAAGCTATTTCCGGAAAGATTCTTTGATGTAGGAATTGCAGAAGAGCATGCGATGACATTTGCAGCAGGACTTGCTGCCGGGGGAATGAAGCCTGTTTTTGCGGTGTATTCATCTTTCTTACAGAGAGCGTTTGACCAGACAATTCATGATGTCTGTCTTCAGAATCTGCCGGTTGTGATCGCAGTAGACCGCGCAGGTCTTGTTGGAAGTGACGGAGAGACACATCAGGGAGTCTTTGATTTATCATTTTTATCATTGATCCCGAATCTTTCAATCCTGTCACCAAAGAACCGTTGGGAGATGGCGGATATGGTGCGCTTTGCAGTAGGTTTCCAGTATCCGATTGCACTTCGTTATCCAAGAGGAGAAGCATATGAAGGACTGAAGGAATTCCGTGCTCCGATCGAATATGGAAAGAGCGAACTTCTATATGAAGAGAGTGAGATCGCGGTAATGTTTGTCGGACATATGTCTTTCCTTGCAGAACAGGTGCGTGAGGATCTTAAGGCAGCAGGGTATCAGTGTAGTCTGATCAATGCAAGATTTGTGAAACCTCTGGATACAGAGAGGATCCGGAAGATTTCAGAAAATCACAGGATCCTTGTGACAATTGAGGAAAATGTGCTTACAGGTGGATTTGGTGAGCAGGTAGAAGATTTTGTGATGCGCGAGGGTATCCCATTGAAAGTTTGCACAATCGGTATTTCAGATGATTATGTTGAACATGGAAATGTAGATGTCTTAAGAAAAGAAGTTGGTCTCGACAGAGAGAGTATTGTAAAAAAGGTCATTGCAGATGATCAGAGAATAAAGGAAGAAAAGTAACATGAAAGAACGTTTGGATGTATTGCTTGTAAAGAGAAATCTGGCGGATTCCAGAGAAAAAGCAAAAGCAATTATTATGTCAGGAAATGTATTTGTAGAAGGTCAGAGAGAAGATAAGGCCGGAACAACATTTCCAGAGGAGGTAAATATTGAGGTACGCGGACATGTTCTCCCCTATGTGAGCCGTGGAGGTCTTAAGCTTGAGAAAGCAATGAAAGAATTCCATGTGACAGTAGATGGAAAGGTCTGTACAGATGTTGGATCTTCCACTGGCGGATTCACAGACTGTATGCTTCAGAATGGAGCAAAGAAAGTATTTGCCATCGATGTGGGAAGAGGACAGCTGGATTGGAAGCTGCGTCAGGATCCGAGAGTGGTATGTATGGAGAAGACGAATATCCGTTATGTGACTCCGGAAGATCTTGGAGAACCTGTTGATTTTTCGTCGATTGATGTTTCATTTATCTCTCTCACAAAAGTGCTTGGTGCAATCAGAGCGTATCTGACAGATGATGGAGAGATCGTAGCATTGATCAAACCACAGTTTGAAGCAGGACGTGAGAAGGTTGGAAAGAAAGGTGTTGTGCGAGAAAAGAGTACACATCATGAAGTAATCGAGAAAGTGACAGAATTTGCGGTATCCATCGGATTTTCTGTACTTGAGATCACATTCTCTCCAATCAAGGGACCAGAAGGAAATATCGAATACCTTGTACATTTGAAGAAATGTCCGGAAGAGGAAGCAAAGATTGAGACAAAGGAACTGGATCAGGTAGTGGATGAAGCATTCGCTGCTCTGGCAAAGTAAAAAGGTGATGGTATGGAATCTTTTTATATCATAACAAATCAATTAAAAGACAGAGATTATTCTGTTACGATTGAGGTAAAAGATTATATTGAGAGAAAAGGCAAACGTGTTATTCTTGCTCAAAAGGATGAGGAAGGATTTATTGTTCCGGGAACGATTCCGGAGGACGTTGATTGCGGACTGGTTTTAGGTGGGGATGGAACTCTGATCCGTGCAATACGTGACCTGGAAGGAAATAAACTTCCGCTTCTTGGAATCAATATCGGAACATTGGGGTATTTAGCAGATGTAGAATTGAAAGATTATAAATCTGCGATTGACAGACTTTGCGAGGAAGAGCCTAAAGTTGAGAAACGTATGATGTTGGAGGGGACAATGTCATCCGGTGAAAAAGATCTGGCGGTAAATGATATCGTCCTGACAAGAGAAGGGAATCTTCGTATTGTTCAGTTTAATGTGTATGTGAATGGGACATTGTTGAACACATATCAGGCAGACGGTGTGATCATCTGTACACCGACGGGAAGTACAGGATATAATCTTTCCGCAGGTGGACCGGTGGTAGAGCCAACAGCAAGTCTAATCGTTATCACTCCAATCTGTTCCCATGCACTTAACACGAGCAGTGTGGTGCTTTCAGCAGAGGATGATGTTGAAGTTGAGATTTGCGAGGGCCGTTATGGAAGGCAGGAGAAAGTAGCTTTATGTTATGACGGTGCTGTACAGAGGCAATTGGTTAGCGGAGACAGAGTGAAGATCAGAAAATCAGATGCCAAAGCGCATCTAGTAAAATTAAGTGAAGAAAGTTTTATGATAACAATGCGCGAGAAGATGAAAGGAAATTGATACTATGAAAGTGAGCCGACATGCAAAGATAATTGAATTGATCAGTCAGTATGACATAGAGACGCAGGAGGAACTGGCAGAATATCTGAATAATGCCGGCTTCAAGGTCACACAGGCAACGGTATCCAGAGATATCAGAGATCTGAAGCTGACAAAGCTGTCTGTAAACGGTGGGCGTCAGAAGTATATTGTCCATAGACAGGAAGAGGATGGAATGAGCGAAAAATATATCCGTGTACTTTGTGACGGGTTTGTTTCTATGGATATGGCACAGAATATCCTTGTGATTAAAACAGTTGCCGGAATGGCAATGGCGGTTGCTGCTGCAGTAGATGCAATGAAATGGAATGAAGTGGTCGGATGTATTGCAGGAGATGACACGATCATGTGCGCAATTCGTACAGTTGAAGATACAGCTGTAGTAATGGAGAATATAAGAAAATTGGTTTCAAGGAAAGCATAGGTGACATATGTTACAGAATCTGTATGTGAAAAATCTTGCTTTGATTGATGAAACAGAAGTTGAGTTTGGGGAAGGATTGAATATTCTGACCGGTGAAACCGGAGCAGGAAAGTCAATCCTTCTTGGCTCTGTTACGCTTGCACTGGGTGGAAAATACAATGCACAGATGCTTCGAAACGGGGCAAAAAGCGGATTGGTAGAACTTACTTTTCACATCAAAGAAGAAAAGATTTTAAAGAAGCTGGAGGCCTTGGACATTTATCCGGAAGACGGATATCTGACATTGAGCCGCCGCCTTTTAGAAGGCCGAAGTGTCAGTAAGATTAACGGTGAGACAGTGAATATGAGCGTCCTTAAAGATGTAGCCAGTCTTTTGATCGATATTCATGGACAGCATGATAATCAGACATTGCTTCATCGAAAGAATCATTTGACACTGCTTGATCTTTATGGGAAAGAACAGACGGATCCGTTAAAAGAAAAAATGGCTTCCTGCTATCAGGAATGGAAGACAGTATGTAAGAAGGTGGAACAATCTTCGCTGGATGAAGAGAGCCGAAGAAGAGAACTTTCTCTTGCTGAATTTGAAGTGAATGAGATTGAAGAAGCAGCTCTTAAAGAAGGTGAAGATGAACTTTTAGAAGAACAGTATCGCAAGATGACAGATAGCAGAAAACTCACAGAAGGAGTTGCAGAAGCGTATCAGTATACTGCAGAGGACGAACGTGGAAATGCAAGTGATTACTTAAGCCGTGCAATCCGAAGCCTTCAGGAAGCAGCATCTTTTGATGAAAAGGGAAGCCAGCTTTATGATCAGATCGTGGAGATCGATAGTCTGCTGAATGATTTCAACCGGGATCTGGCAGAATATGCAAAGAGTTTTGAATATTCGGAAGAAGAGTTTTCAGAAGTTGAGTCCCGCCTGAATGAAGTGAATCATTTAAAGGCAAAATATGGAAACACTGTCAGTGATATCCTTGCATATTGTGAGGAAAAAAGACAGAGACTATCAGAACTGGAAGATTACGATTCTTTTATGCAGGAACTTTTGGAGAAACAGAAAAAAGCAGAAAAGCAGATGGAAAAGGCTGCGATGGAACTGCATGAAGTGCGTGAACAAAACGCAGTTAAATTTGCCGAGGAAATTGTTCATCAGATGTCGGAACTGAATTTCCTGGATGCACGTTTTGAAATTCGTTTGACAGAAGCAAAAAGTTATTCTGCACAAGGAAAAGATGATGCAGAGTTTTATCTGTCGGTTAATCCGGGAGAACCTGTGCGTCCACTGGGGGATGTCGCATCCGGAGGAGAGCTATCCCGTATTATGCTTGCAATCAAGACCGTACTTGCAGATGAAGAAGATACACCGACTTTGATATTTGATGAGATTGATAGTGGAATATCAGGAATCACAGCAGGTCGTGTCGGTGAGAGACTGCAGTTGATCGGAAAGAGCCGTCAGGTGATTTGTATTACACATCTTTCACAGATCGCAGCGGCAGCAGATGTTCATTTTTGTATTCATAAAGAAGCAGAAGATAATTCTGTGAGAACACAGATCGAGAGACTTGATCAGGAAGATTCTGTTGCAGAGCTTGCAAGGCTTCTTGGTGGAGCAAATGTAACAGATGGAATTATAGACAGTGCCAGAGAAATGAAAGAACTGGCAAAAAGAGAAAAATAATACCAGTGTGAAAAGAAGAAGATCCACACATACTAAGAGCAGATGTAAACAGCATCTGCTCTTAATATTTGCAAGAGAGGAGTGTGGATCATGAAAGAACGCAGGAAAAGGAATATGAGCAGGACAGGTCTGTTGTTTCTGTTCTGTCTGTTGATGCTATGTGGCTGTACACAGATTACAGAATTTATGGAAAATACAGAAGTCAGTGGCCGGGAGGTGGAAAGTCTGGCTGCAGAAAAGGAAGAAGATACGGTTCTGCTTGGAGGAATGCCGGTTGGAATTTATATGGAAACGGATGGTGTACTGGTTTTAGACACGGAGAAAATGACAGGTATGGATGGAAAGGAATATACACCTGCGCAGGGTGTGGTAAGTTCCGGTGATTATATTACGGAAGTGAATCACCAGAAGATTGAAGGGAAAAAACAGTTGATGGATCTGGTGGAACATCTGGATGGAGAGAAGGTCCTTCTGACAGTCAGACGCGAAAATACGATATTAGAAAAGAAATTGACTCCTGTGCAGATTTCAAAAGGAAATTATCGCCTGGGAATCTGGGTAAGAGATAATGTACAGGGACTTGGGACGATCACATTTTTGACAAAAAATAACAGGTTCGCAGCACTGGGACATGGCATTCATGATGTTGATACAAGTACACTTCTTACGATCAAAAGAGGAACGCTTTATAGAACCAGTATTCAGAAAGTGCAAAAGGGAAGCAAAGGGAATCCAGGAACAATGGAAGGGATTATTGTTTATAATCGGTTTCATCAGCTTGGAGTGATTGAGAAAAATACGGATGAGGGTATTTATGGAGAATTAAATTCAGACAGAAGCTGGATAGGAGAAGAGGTTCCTATACAGGTAGCGGAAAAAGAGGAAATAAAGACGGGGGAGGCAAGGATTCGCTGCTACATTGACGGGGAGGTGAAAGAATATTCAATCCGTGTAACGCAAATTGATAAAGAATCCGACCAGGTGAACAAAGGAATGGTAATTCAGGTGACAGATACGGAATTGCTGGAAAAGACAGGGGGCATTATTCAGGGGATGAGTGGGAGTCCCATCATTCAGAATGGAAAACTGATCGGAGCTGTAACTCATGTGTTTGTACAAGATTCGACAAAAGGATACGGTATTTTTATTGAAAACATGTTGAAAGAGGAAGAATCGTGAAAAGGGTCGAAAAGGATGTCGAAATACTACTGCAAGATTTTCTTGAATCCGACAAAAAAGCTGGAATATAATACACAAGTGGTGTAACAAGACAAACGTTCTCAGAAAAAGGAGAGAAGAAGATGGAACATTTGAAAATAGCCATTGCTGATGATAACCAGAAAATTTTGGACCTTTTGGATCGTGTGATCGGGATGGAAAAAGACATGAATCTGGTCGGAAAGGCGAAAAATGGTGAAGAGATGTGTCAGATCATCAAAGATAAACAGCCGGATGTTGTTCTTCTCGACTTGATTATGCCGAAAATGGATGGATTGACGGTTATGGACCGGATCAATCATGACAAAACTGTCAGCAAGCATCCGTATTTTATCGTAATCACAGCAGTTGGGCAAGAAAAGATTACAGAAGATGCTTTTAATAAAGGCGCAAATTACTATATGATGAAACCGTTTCAAAATGAGATGCTGTTAGAACGAATCCGAAGTGCGGGACGGATGCCACACGGTATGGAAACAAGAAACTCTGAGGCGGCATCTGAAAACAGAGGAGAAAGTCTGGAGACACGAGTGACAAATATGCTGCATGAAATCGGAATACCGGCTCATATTAAGGGGTATCATTATCTGAGGGATGCGATTATGATGGCGGTAGATGATATGGATGTGCTCAATGCAATCACAAAGATCCTGTATCCAACCGTCGCAAAGAAGTACCAGACAACATCAAGCAGAGTAGAACGTGCGATCCGACATGCGATTGAAGTGGCATGGAGCAGAGGAAAGCTGGACACTCTGGATGAACTTTTTGGGTACACAGTAAGCAATGGAAAAGGGAAACCGACAAATTCTGAATTTATTGCTCTGATCGCAGATACAATACAATTGGAATACAGGCATGGGAAATAAGAAGTAAATTACAATGAGAAATCCTTTGCATTATGATAAAAATGCGGTATAATATTTTATAAGTAATTGCCGAAAGAGGGCAAGTGAAAGTGGAGGATCTAAGTATGAAAAACATTTTGTTCGCTTCATCAGAATGTGTACCATTTATAAAGACCGGAGGCCTTGCTGACGTTGTAGGTTCACTTCCAAAAGATTTTGATAAAGAGAAATATGACTGCCGTGTAGTTTTACCTAAGTACATGTGTATGAAACAGGAGTGGGTAGACCGCCTTGAGTATATCACAAACTTCTACATGGATTTTGCAGGAGAGGATCGCTATGTCGGAATCTTTAAGACAGAATTAAACGGAGTTACATTTTATTTTATTGATAACGAATTTTATTTTTCAGGATTTGCTCCATATGATGGAGATCCGAAGTGGAATATTGAAAAATTCTCTTTCTTCTGTAAGGCAGTTTTAAGTATTCTTCCGGTTATTGGGTTCCGTCCGGATCTGATTCACTGTCATGACTGGCAGACAGGTCTGATTCCGGTATATCTGGATAATTTCCGTTTCTTCGGAGAATATTACAGAGGAATCAAGACAGTTATGACAATACATAACCTGAAGTTCCAGGGGGTATGGGATACAAAGACTGTACAAGGAATCACAGGACTTCCGGATTATTATTTCGTTCCGGATAAGCTTGAGGCATACAAAGATGCTAATATGCTCAAAGGCGGTATTGTTTATGCAGATAAGGTGACAACAGTAAGCCACAGCTATGCAGAAGAGATCAAGACACCGTTCTATGGAGAAGGTCTTGACGGACTGATGGCAGCAAGATCAAATGATCTTTGCGGTATTGTGAATGGTCTGGATTACAATGACTGGAATCCGGATACAGATCATAGAATCGCAAAGACATTTAACGTTGAGAATTTCCGGAAAAACAAACCGGTGAATAAGGCTGCTCTTCAGGAAGAACTTGGACTGGATAAAGACAATCATGTAATGTTGATCGGAATCGTTTCCCGTTTGACAGATCAGAAAGGATTTGATCTGATCGATTATATGATGGATGAGATGTGCCAGGATGCAGTGCAGATTGCAGTACTTGGAACAGGAGATCCGAAATATGAGAATATGTTCCGTCACTTTGCATGGAAGTATGCAGGAAAGGTTTCAGCGAATATTTTCTATTCCGATGATCTTTCTCACAGACTTTATGCCGGATGTGATGCATTCCTTATGCCATCCTTATTCGAGCCATGCGGACTCAGCCAGCTGATGAGTCTGAGATACGGAACACTTCCGATCGTTCGTGAGACAGGAGGATTGAAAGATACTGTAGAACCGTACAATGAGTTTGAGAAGACAGGTACAGGATTCAGTTTCTCTAATTATAATGCGCATGAGATGTTGAACACTGTACGTTATGCAGAAAGAATCTATTATGACAAGAAACGTGACTGGAACAAGATGATCGAACGCGCGATGGCTCAGGATTTTTCATGGATGAATTCCGCAAGACAGTATGAAGATCTGTACAGAAGTCTGATCGGAGAATAAGAATTATAAGAAGTAACAAAGAAGTAATACAAGAGTAACACAAGAGCAAGGAGTAACAGACCCGATGAAAATTATTGACAAACTGAACCAGAAAGGCATCCACATTTCTTTTGAGGTGTTTCCGCCGAAGACAGATGCAGGATTTGACAAAGTATTATCAGCAACAGATGAGATTGCCAAACTGAACCCATCTTATATCAGCGTAACCTATGGAGCCGGTGGCGGAACAAGCAAGAACACAGCGAAGATCGCATCCCATATTAAGGATGATCTCGGAGTGATGAGTCTTGCACATCTGACATGTGCTTCATCCACAAAAGAAGAAGTTGGAGAGGTAATTGAAAACCTGAAGGCTCATGGAATCGAGAATATTCTCGCTTTACGAGGAGATATTCCGGAAGGCATGACATTCCCTGATGGAGATCGATTCCATTATGCTTATGAACTGGTACAGGAAATCAAGAAACATGGGGATTTCTGTATTGGTGCAGCATGTTATCCGGAAGGACATGTGGAGCAGGAACATAAAGAGGATGATATCCGTTATCTGAAACAGAAGGTAGACAGTGGAGTTGATTTCCTTACAACACAGATGTTCTTTGATAATGATATCCATTATAATTTCCTGTACAGAATCAGAGAAGCAGGGATCACAGTTCCGGTTCTGCCGGGAATCATGCCGATTACCAGTGCTGCTCAGATGAAGCGAAGCCAGGAACTTTCCGGAACAGTATTTCCGAGAAGATTTCTTGCAATATTAGATCGCTTCGGAAGTTCTCCGGATGCGATGAAGCAGGCAGGAATTGTCTATGCAACAGATCAGATTATTGATCTTCTTGCGAACGGTGTGAACAATATTCATATTTATTCTATGAATAAGCCGGAAATTGCAGTAGCAATTATGAATAATCTTTCCGAGATTATCAAGTGTTAAGAAAGTGGATGACCAGATGATAGAGACAGAGAAGAGAGTACGTGAAGCAGTTCGTTATCTGGGATTTGGAAGAAATGAGGCAGATGAGCGAACCTTGGAACTGATCCAACAGTCTTTCAAAGACCTGGAACAGGAAGCAGGGCCTAAGTCCATCTGCCAAATTTTTGACCTGAATCATACAGAAGACGGAAGACTGGTTATTGGACAGATGGAGATTCAAAGTAAGAGCCTGAGTAGAAATCTGAAAGGATGCCGTCGGGTTGTTCTTTTTGGAGCAACACTTGGCGCCGGAGTTGACCGGCTGATGCGCAGGATCTCTTTGACAGACATGGCAAGAGCAGTTGTTTTGCAGTCCTGTGCAGCAGCAATGTTAGAAGAATATTGCGATGAATGTCAGAAGAAGATTGCGGCAGAGCTTGAAGAAGAACATTTGTATTTAAGACCGAGATTCAGTCCCGGATATGGAGATTTTGACATCTGTTATCAAGAACCGATCGTACGAATGTTGAATTGTGCAAAGACAATCGGGCTGACTTTGACAGACAGCTTTATGATGACACCAACAAAGTCGGTAACAGCAGTAATTGGAATCAGTACACAGAAGGACAGATGTCCAATCTCAGGATGTGAGGTCTGTACAAAAAAAGATTGTGAATACCGACGATAAGCAAGAGATAAGAGAGGAAGGATTGATACAAGAAGATGATACGAGAACGCCTGGGAAAAGAGTTATTATATTTTGACGGCGGAATGGGAACCTTGCTTCAGGCAAAGGGACTTCAGCCGGGAGAGTTACCGGAGACATGGAATGTTACACATGCGGATGAAATCAAAAACATTCACAAACAATATATTTCAGCAGGAAGTGATATTGTACTTGCGAATACATTTGGAGCGAATGCATTGAAATTCCATTGCGATGATTTTCCATTGGAAGAAATTATCCGTCTTGCGATCGGGCATGTGAAGGATGCGGCTGAAGAGGCAGGTGGTGGAAGAAGAATCTACACAGCACTGGATATCGGACCGACAGGAAAGCTTTTAAAACCGATGGGTGATCTGGATTTCGAGACAGCGTATGAGACATTCAAAGAAGTTATGATCCTCGGAGAGAAAGCCGGTGCGGATCTGATCCATATTGAGACCATGAGTGACACTTATGAACTGAAGGCAGCAGTGCTTGCAGCGAAAGAGAATACATCTCTTCCGGTTTTCGCTACGACGATTTTTGATGAGCGTGGAAAGCTTCTGACCGGAGCAGATGTTCCGTCTGTTGTGGCAATGCTTGAAGGATTAAGGATTGATGCCCTTGGAATCAACTGTGGAATGGGACCGGAGCAGATGCTGCCGATCCTGGAGCAGATCATGAAGTATTCCTCTGTGCCTGTGATCGTCAAACCGAATGCAGGTCTTCCGAAGCAGAAAGACGGAGAAACTTATTACGATGTTTCTCCGGAAGAATTTGCTTCTGTTATGTGTCATGTTGTTGATCTTGGGGCAGTTGTGATCGGGGGATGCTGCGGAACAACTCCTGCACATATTGCAGAGATGGTGAAGCAGTGTAAAGACATTCCGGTGAAGCCGATTGAGAAGAAAAGTTATACTGTAGTATCTTCTTATGGACAGAGTGTGTTCCTTGGAACCGGATCAAAGATTATTGGTGAGCGTATTAATCCAACCGGAAAGAAACGCTTTAAACAGGCGCTTAAGGAACATGATCTTGATTATATTTTAAAAGAAGGAATTGCACAGCAGGATAACGGTGCACATATTCTAGATGTTAACGTAGGACTTCCGGATATTGACGAGCCGACATTGATGAAGGAAGTTGTTCAGGAACTTCAGAGTGTGACGAATCTTCCGCTTCAGATTGATACGGTTGATACGGTTGCGATGGAGAATGCACTTCGCATTTACAATGGTAAGGCGATGGTCAATTCAGTCAGTGGAAAGCAGGAGTCAATGGATGCAGTGTTTCCACTGATCCGGAAGTATGGCGGTGTTGTGATCGGCCTGGCACTTGATGAAGACGGAATCCCGGCAACAGCCGAGGGACGTGTACAGATTGCGAAGAAGATTATCGCAGAGGCAGCAAAATACGGTATCGAGAAGAAAGATATTGTAATTGATGCTCTGGCAATGACGATCAGTTCAGAACCGGAAGGAGCAAAGGTGACACTTGAGACACTTCGCAGACTTCGTGACGAAGTTGGTGTGTGTACTGTGCTTGGTGTATCAAATATTTCTTTCGGTCTCCCAAGCAGACCGATTGTAAACTCCATCTTTTATACGATGGCAATGCAGAATGGTTTGAGCGTTGGAATTATCAATCCGAACTCGGAGGATATGATGAAGGCATGGTATGCATACCATGCGTTAATGAATCTGGACAGCAACTGTGAGAATTATATTAATAAATATGCACAGCAGCCGGGAACAGCTCCGGTTTCCGCAACAGGTTCAGCTCACAAGATGACACTGAAAAGTGCAATTGAAAGAGGGCTTCGTGAAGAGGCGAACAGCATTACATCTGAGATGATTCAGGAGAAAGATGGTCTGGAGATCATTAACGAAGAGCTGATCCCGGCACTGAATACGGTAGGTGAAGGATTTGAGAAGGGAACAGTCTTTTTGCCTCAGCTACTGATGAGTGCTGAAGCGGCCAAGACAGCATTTGCGGTGCTTAAAGAGAAAATGGATAGCAGCGGAGAAGTTCAGGAGAAGAAAGGAAAGATCATTCTTGCTACAGTAAAAGGGGATATCCATGATATCGGTAAAAATATCGTGAAGGTTCTGCTTGAAAACTATAGCTTTGATGTGATCGATCTTGGAAAGGATGTTCCGCCGGAGACAATTGTTGACACAGTACTTGAACAAGATATTCATCTGGTAGGATTAAGTGCTTTGATGACAACAACTGTCGTAAGTATGGAAGAGACGATCAGACAGCTTAGAGAGAAAGCTCCGCATTGTCTTGTGATGGTAGGAGGCGCTGTACTGAATCAGGACTACGCAGATATGATAGGAGCTGATTTCTATGGCAAAGATGCCATGCAGTCGGTTCATTATGCACAGAGAGTTTTTGGAACTGAAGAATAGGAGGAGATCAAAAATGAGAGGATTACAGACACCGGTTCGTGCAATTCGAAGACAGGTATTTACAGAAGTTGCCAAGCTTGGATTTAAAGCAAATGCAGAGACATTGGTAGCAGATATGGAAGCAATTCCATATGAAATCGTAGGAGAAGATTCAGAAGTAAAATACCGTGAGAGCATTTATCGTGCAAGAGCAGTCGTAAGAGAAAGACTCCGTCTTGCGATGGGACTTTCCCTTCGTCCGGAGAATAAGCCGGTCCATTTGACAGCGGGAGTTGAGGCCAGTAATATTTCTGAAAAATATTATGAGCCGCCGCTGATGCAGGTGATTCCGTCAGGCTGCGAGAGCTGTGAGGAGAATAAATACGAGGTCAGCAATGTATGTAAGGGCTGCCTTGCACATCCTTGTCAGGAAGTCTGTCCGAGGGGCGCTATTTCCATGGTGAATGGAAAATCCTTTATCGATCAGGATAAATGTATCAAGTGTGGAAAGTGCAAGTCTGTCTGTCCATACGATGCGATTGCCAAGAAGGAGCGTCCTTGCAAGAAAGCTTGTGGAGTGAATGCAATTACATCGGATAAATTAGGACGTGCTTATATTGATGCTGACAAATGTGTTTCCTGCGGAATGTGTATGGTAAGCTGCCCGTTTGGTGCGATCTCTGACAAGTCTCAGATCTTCCAGCTGGCTCGTGCACTTTCAGAAGGAGAAGAGATTGTGGCTGAGGTAGCACCGGCATTTGTTGGTCAGTTTGGACCGAATATTAATGTAAGAAACTTCAAAGCAGCTCTTGAAGAACTCGGATTTTCAGAGACATATGAGGTTGCTCTTGGAGCGGATATCGGAGCAATTGCGGAAGCACATCATTATGTGAATAAAGTGACAACCGGAGAACTTCCATTTCTTCTGACATCCTGTTGTCCATCTTGGGCAATGCTTGCGAAGAAGTTCTTCCCGGATCTGATCGATCAGATCTCACAGGAACTGACTCCGATGGTTGCAACAGCACGAACAATCAAACAGGAACATCCGAATGCAAAGGTTGTATTTATCGGACCTTGTGCAGCAAAGAAGCTGGAAGCTTCCAGACGTACTGTGAGAAGTGATGTGGATTTCGTTGTTACATTTGAAGAATTGCAGGCAATGTTTGATGCGAAGGGAATTGATCTGACAGCTTATGAGGCAGAGTCTTCTTTCCATGATGCGACAGGAGCCGGACGTGGATACGCTTGTGCAGGAGGAGTTGCAAAGGCAATCGAAGAATGTATTAACGAGTATTACCCTGGAACGCAGGTTAATATTGAGCATGCGGAAGGTCTGGCAGAATGTAAGAAGATCCTGACACTTGCCAAAGCCGGAAGAATGAACGGATGTCTGATCGAGGGTATGGGATGTCCTGGCGGATGTGTTGCAGGAGCTGGAACGAATATTCCAATCCCGATTGCGAAGAAGGATGTCGCAGCTTATGTCAAAAACTCAAGTAGGGCACTTCCACCGAAAGAACTGGAAGAAATTGAACTGAAATAAGTAAATATAAGGATAATAACCGGCCTCCGCTTTACAAACGGAGGCTGTTGTGGTATATTACAAAATAGGCTTTTTATGAGCGAAAGAGGAGGATGGATGTATGCAGCCATACGGAGTAAACCAATTAAGAAAAATGTTTTTGGAGTTCTTTGAGAGCAAGGGACATCTTGCAATGAAGAGCTTTTCTTTAGTACCACATAATGATAAGAGTCTTCTCCTGATTAATTCAGGAATGGCTCCGCTGAAACCATATTTCACAGGACAGGAGATCCCGCCGAGAAGAAGAGTGACAACATGTCAGAAATGTATTCGTACAGGAGATATCGAGAATGTCGGTAAGACAGCACGTCACGGTACATTCTTTGAGATGCTTGGAAACTTCTCTTTTGGAGATTATTTCAAGAATGAAGCAATCGAGTGGTCCTGGGAGTTCCTTACAGAAGTTGTGGGACTTGATCCGAACAGATTATATCCTTCAGTATATGAAGATGATGATGAAGCGTTCGAAATCTGGAATAAGAAGATGGGAATTCCGGCAGAGCGTATCTTCCGTTTTGGCAAGGAAGATAACTTCTGGGAGCACGGTTCAGGTCCATGTGGTCCGTGTTCTGAGATTTACTATGACCGTGGAGAAAAATACGGATGTGGAAAACCGGGATGTACAGTAGGATGTGAGTGTGACCGTTACATGGAGATCTGGAATAACGTATTCAGCCAGTTCAACAATGACGGACACGGCAACTATACAGACTTGATTCAGAAGAACATTGATACAGGTATGGGACTTGAGCGTCTTGCCTGTATCGTACAGGATGTAGATTCCATGTTTGATATTGATACAATGAAAGCACTGAGAGATCATGTATGTAACCTCTCCGGCAAGCAGTACGGAATAGATCATGAGACAGATGTTTCTCTGCGTGTTGTTACAGACCATATTCGTTCCGTAACATTTATGGTTTCTGATGGTATCTTACCTTCTAACAGCGGTCGTGGATATGTTCTCCGCCGTCTGTTAAGACGTGCATGCCGTCACGGAAAGCTGCTCGGAATTGACGGAGCATTCCTTGTAAAGCTTGCAACAACTGTAATTGAAGGTTCCAAGGATGGATATCCGGAGCTGGAAGAGAAGAAAGAGTTTATCTTTAATGTAATTGCGAAAGAAGAAGCGAACTTCAATAAGACAATCGATCAGGGACTTGCAATCCTTGCAGATATGGAAGCTGAGATGGAGAAGAATGGAGAGAAAGTTCTTTCCGGAGAGAATGCATTTAAGCTTTATGATACTTATGGATTCCCAATCGACCTGACAAGTGAGATCCTGGAAGAAAAGGGGCTGACTTATGACGAGGAAGGATTCAAGAAAGCACAGGAAGAACAGCGTGCGAAATCAGAAGGAACATTCGGAACTCATTCTTATACAGGAAAAGAAGTTTCTGTATACGATCAGCTGGATGCAGCACTTGAGACAGAATTTGTCGGATATGACAATCTGACATTTGATTCTAAGGTTACAGCTCTTACAACAGAGACAGAAGTTGTTGATGCACTTTCTGATGGAGAAAAGGGAACAATCATCGTTGAGCAGACGCCATTCTATGCAACAATGGGTGGACAGGAAGCTGATAAAGGTGTGATTCGTACAGCCGATGGAGAGTTTGTTGTAGAAGATTGTATTCACCTTGCAGGAACAAAGGTTGGACATGTAGGACATGTTGTAAAAGGAATGATCAAGATTGGTGATGCGGTAACTCTTGAAGTTGACGCAAAGAACCGTGCACTTACAGAAAGAAACCACAGTGCAACACATCTGCTTCAGAAAGCACTTCGTACAGTACTTGGAAGCCATGTAGAGCAGGCAGGATCTTTTGTAAATGCAGACAGACTTCGTTTCGACTTTACACATTTCTCAGCAGTAACACCTGAGGAACTGAAGAAGGTTGAAAAAATTGTGAATGAGCAGATCACAAATGCCCTCGCAGTTGTGACAAAGAACCTTCCAATCGAGGAAGCAAGAAAGACAGGAGCACAGGCTCTGTTTGGTGAGAAATACGGTGATGTTGTACGTGTCGTAGATATGAGCGGATTCTCCGTTGAATTCTGTGGTGGTACACATGTTAAGAATACATCAGAGATCACAGCACTGAAGATTATTTCTGAGAGTGGTGTAGCAGCAGGTGTTCGTCGTATTGAAGCCCTGACATCTGAAGGACTTATGAACTACTATGCTGAGATGGAGCGTCTTCTCAAAGAAGCAGCACAGCTTGTAAAAGCAACTCCGGAGAATCTTGCAGAGAAGATCACACATCTTCAGGCAGAGAACAAGTCTCTGAAGGGAGAAGTTGAGAGTCTTAAGAGCAAGATGGCTCAGAGCGCAGCAGGAGACATCCTTGACCAGGTGAAAGAAGTAAAAGGTGTGAAGCTTCTTGCAGCACAGCTTGACGGTGTTGATATGAATGGACTTCGTGACCTTGGAGACCAGCTCAAAGAGAAGCTTGGCGAAGGTGTGGTTGTACTTGCATCAGGAAATGACGGAAAAGTAAGCCTGATGGCTACAGCAACAGACGGAGCAATGAAGCAGGGAGCACATGCCGGAAATCTTGTGAAAGCAATCGCAGGTCTTGTTGGCGGAGGCGGCGGTGGTCGTCCGAACATGGCTCAGGCAGGTGGAAAGAACCCAGCAGGAATCCCGGATGCACTTGCAAAAGCAGAAGAAGCACTGGCTGATCAGATTAAATAAAGTCATTGTAAAGAGAATCTGTCTGTGGCAGATTCTCTTTTGGGTAGAAGCAAGAAAAAAGTATAAAAAAATCGGTAAAAATCATAAAAAGCAGTTGACGTTTTGAAAAAATATGTTATAATAATATCCAGTGCAATAAATATACCCGAACAGTCGTATGATGCACAATACAAGGCTGGAGGGGAGGTTAGGTGTGAGACTATGTCAAATGTAATCGTTAAAGAAAACGAAACGTTAGATAGTGCTTTACGCAGATTCAAAAGAAACTGTGCCAAAGCAGGAATTCAGCAGGAGATTCGCAAAAGAGAACATTACGAAAAACCAAGCGTTAGACGTAAAAAGAAATCTGAAGCTGCTAGAAAACGTAAATATAACTAATATGTGCAGAACAATAATGGAGGGTTTATGATTCATAAACCCTCCATTTTTACAGGAAAATTTTATGTGGTGGAATAGGATAATATTTGGAATAGATGGATATGAGGTTGTGATGTGGTTTCTGACTTACAGCATGATGGGATGGCTGGTGGAATCCATCTATATGTCATTTTGTAATCATAAGATTACGAACAGGGGATTTGCAAAAGGTCCGTTTTGCCCGATCTACGGGTTTGGTGCTCTTACGGTGTTTTTTATATTACGTCCGTATAGCGACAATAGTATACTGCTGTTTTTCCTGGGATCGTTTCTTGCAACGACGTTGGAATTTCTGACGGCACTTGTGATGAAGCGCATTTTCGGTGAGATCTGGTGGGATTACCATGAGAAGCCATTTAACTACAGGGGGATCATCTGTCTGGAGAGTTCGATCGCATGGGGATTCTATACGTTGTTCCTTTTTATGTTCCTGCAGAACATAGTTGCAGCGTTTGTTGCCATGATACCGGTTCGTGCAGGGCGTGCAATTGGCAATCTGATCCTGATTGGATACATTATGGATTTTTCCGCGACAATTTATCGCCAGAAGAAAGAAAATCTTCAGGAAAGCATGGATGAGGAACAAATACAGCAGATTGAACAAGCAAAAGACAAAATGAAAGATAATTTTTTGACATAATTGTTGTTGACAAAACCATAGACTGTGGTCTATACTGTGTTTTGTAAACGACAAGGACGTCATGTACAGTTAGTACATGGCGTCTTTTTGTTTGGCAGAAAATTCCGAAGAAACTTCCTGCTAAACAAAAGGCACATTCTTTTACACATTTTTATTCGAAGTCCGGAACGAATAGCATGAAGTAGTATATGATCAAAAGAAGGAAAGCGAGGAGATTCTTATGAAACTCAAAGACACAGGACTCACAGCAGAAGAATTAAAGGACATTGTAAAAAAATATATGGTAGAAACCTATGCAAGATATGATTTTATCGCAGAACGTGCAGAAGGTATGTATCTCTACGATGAAAAAGGAGTAGCTTACCTCGACTTTTATGGTGGAGTTGCCGTAAATACACCAGGTAACAGAAATCCGAAGGTTGTCGCAGCAGTAAAAGACCAGCTCGATGACATCATGCATACATTCAATTACCCATACACAATTCCACAGGCACTTCTCGCAAAGAAGATCTGTGACACGATCGGAATGGATAAGATTTTCTTCCAGAACTCAGGAACAGAAGCCAACGAATGTATGATCAAGATGGCAAGAAAATACGGCGTTGAAAAATACGGTCCGGAACATTACCATATCGTAACAGCAATCAATGGTTTCCACGGAAGAACATACGGAGCACTTTCCGCAACAGGACAGCCGGATAACGCATGCCAGCTTGGATTCAAACCGATGCTTCCGGGATTCTCCTACGCAGAATATAACAACCTCGAAGATTTCAAGTCAAAAGTAACAGATAACACGATCGCGATCATGATCGAGCCGGTACAGGGCGAAGGTGGTGTACATCCGGCAACACAGGAATTTATCGAAGGACTTCGTAAACTCTGTGATGAAAGAGGTATGCTTCTCCTTTTCGATGAAGTACAGACCGGATGGGGACGTACAGGATCTCCAATGGCATTCATGGGATATGGTGTAAAACCTGACTGTGTAACGATGGCAAAAGCTATGGGAGGCGGAATGCCGATCGGTGCATGTTGCGCAAGCGAAGAAGTAGCTGCAGTATTTACATCAGGAACACATGGCTCTACATACGGTGGACATCCACTTGCATGTGCCGCATCTCTTGCTTCCATTTCTGAAATCCTCGACAGAGATTTAAGTGGAAATGCAAAAGTAATGGGTGAATACATGAAAGAAAAACTTGCAGAGCTTCCACATGTAAAAGAAGCAAGAGGAAAAGGACTTCTGGTAGGATGCGAATACGATATTCCGATCGCTCTTGAAGTAAAATGGGCATGCTTCAGAAGAAGACTTCTGATCACAGCGATCGGCGACAGCGTAAACCGTATGATCCCGCCACTGATCCTTGCAAAAGAACACGTAGATCAGGCAATCGAGATCATGAGAGATGCAATCAACGAAGCTGCTGCAAAATATGAGGCAGATCAGAAGACTGCATAGTATAGACATTCCTCCGACTTATTGATATAATTGTATAAAAAATAGAGTACCGGCACAGAAATCCTCCAGTTTCTGTGCCGGTTTTTGAGGTGAAAAATATGTTAGAAAGAATGCAGCTTTTTCCGCTGAATTTTTATAAAAAAGCGAAATTTAACGGAAGTATGGGAAAAATGAACTATCGCCTGGCGAAAGAAGAAAAAAAGACCGATGAGGAAAATTCAGAAACGATTCTTGTCGGAAGTATCTGGGAAGGACCGTTTATTTATGATAAGATTCCACAGGAAAAGATCACAAAGAGAGAATTCCCATTTGCAGAAGAAGGAATCTGTCAGGCAATGGACTGGTTCAATGAGGAAGGCGAAAAAATGAACCGGGAAGTGTAAAGAAAGGTTCTATTTTCCTGTCAGAAGGCTTATTTATATAGTATCGATGGATAGAAAAAAGGAGTCTTATGATGCGCAAATTTCTGGCAGGTCTGCTTGGCATGGTTCTGTGCGTGCAGACCGTATATGGGATCCCGGTCCGGGCGGCGGATGTTTTTGAGCCGGGAGAAAGACCGAAAGCTATGCAGGATGTGATCCGGCAGGAGGATCCGGAGCAGACGAACAGAGACAATTCGGGCAATCTGACCGGTCTGAAACTATCTGCTGAGTCCGCAGTTATTATGGAAGCTTCCGGAGGTCAGGTTCTCTTAGAAAAAAATGCGGATGAGAAAAAGCCCCCGGCGAGTGTGACAAAGGTTATGACGCTGCTTTTGATCTTTGATGCACTGGCAGACGGAACGATCACGCCGGATACCGAAGTCACAACTTCTGAGTACGCTGCATCGATGGGCGGATCCCAGGTATTTCTGGAAGCTGGTGAGAAGCAGACTGTGGATACAATGATCAAGTGCATTGCTGTGGCAAGTGCCAATGATGCCTGCGTGGCGATGGCAGAAAAGATTGCCGGGAGTGAACCGGCTTTTGTGGAAAAGATGAATCAGAGATCGGCAGGACTTGGAATGACGAATACCCATTTTGTCAACTGTAATGGACTGGACACGGAAGGGCATCTGACGACAGCGAGAGACATTGCACTGATGTCACGGGAACTGATCACGAAGTATCCACAGATCGAGAACTACTCAACGATCTGGATGGAAAATATTACCCACACTACGGCAAAGGGCAGCAGTGAATTCGGACTGAGTAATACCAACAAACTGATCCGGCAGTATGAATACGCAACCGGACTGAAGACCGGATCCACAAGCGGTGCGAAGTTCTGCCTGTCTGCAACGGCAAGAAAAGACGGGGTCAATATGATTGCGGTTGTGATGGCAGAGCCGGATTCTAAGACACGGATAAAGGATGCCATTGCCATGTTAAACTATGGCTTTGGGAAATGCAGTATTTACCAGGATGAAAAGGCACTGGAAAAAATTGTGTATGCCGAAGTGAAACATGGAATGCAGGAGAAGGCAAAGGGAGAGACGCTGGAGGGCTTCCGGTATGTGGATACCAATGGATCAGATCTGTCTGCCGTGGAAAAAGAGGTACAGATACAGAAACAGACTGCCCCGGTAAAGAAAGGCGACCAGATCGGAGAAGTCATTTACCGGCTGAATGAGAAAACCATCGGAAGCGTTCCGGTTTATGCGACAGAAGGTGTCGGGGAGTTGACATTTGGGGGCGCATTTCTTAAAATTCTGGAAGAAATGATGGTATAACGAAAGAGGGAAGAGATGAAGACAACAGGGATTATCATATTGATACTGGTGATTTTTGCAGCAGCAGTTCTTGCAGAAGTATGGCGGGAGCTGCACTGCTTCAAGATTACAAGATACCGGATCAGAACCAGTAAAATAAAGGGAGATGCCGGAAAAGTACGGATTGCTTTCTTAAGTGATCTGCATAATCATGTCTATGGAAAAGAGAATGAGGAGCTGCTCTTGGCGATCAGGGAAGCAAAGCCGGATCTGATCCTGGCAGGCGGCGATATGCTGGTCGGGAAAGCCGGAAGAGACTGGACACCGGCAGCGGATTTGATGAAAAAACTTCCACAGATCGCACCGGTCTGGTGCTGTAATGGCAATCATGAGCAGAGAATGCATGAGCAGCAGGAAATTTATGGCAAAGAATATGGATATTATGAGAATGAACTGAAAAAGGCAGGGATTCATGTCCTGGTGAATGGATCAGAAGAGATCCCGGTAAACGGGATGAAGCTGCGCTTATATGGGATGGAGCTTCCATTTGGATGCTATAAAAAAGGATGGAAGGTGTGTCCGCTTACGACTGGCGAGATGGAAGAACGGATTGGCAGTGCAGAGACGGACGCATACTGCATTTTAATGGCACATCATCCGCTTTACGCAGAAACCTACTGGAAGTGGGGAGCAGACCTGGTGTTGTCCGGACATTTACATGGCGGGATTGCCAGACTTCCACTGCTTGGCGGTGTGATCAGTCCGCAGTTCCGTCTGTTTCCACGCTATAGCGGGGACTGTTATGAAAAAGACGGGAAATATATTGTGGTCAGCAAAGGGCTCGGAACCCACACGATCAATTTCCGCTTCTGGAATCCGGCAGAGTTAGTCGTACTTGATATCATCCCGGCTTTCCTGTATAATAAATAAGGTTATCGACAATTTGACTGGAAAGGATATCTATGGGAAAAGGAATACCGGTAAAGCTGCAGGTTTTTGAGGGACCTCTGGATCTGCTCTTACATTTGATCGATAAAAATAAAATAGACATCTACGATATTCCGATCGTAGAGATCACCAACCAGTATATGGAATATATCCAGGCGATGGACAGAGCAGACCTGAATGTCATGAGTGAATTTCTGGTCATGGCGGCGACACTTCTGGACATCAAATGCAAGATGCTTCTTCCAAAGGAAGTCAATGAAGAGGGCGAGGAAGAAGATCCGCGTCAGGAACTGGTAGAGCAGCTTTTGCAGTACAAGATGTACAAATACATGTCTTATGAACTGCGTGACCGCCAGGTGGACGGAGAAAAGCTGTTCTATAAGGGAGCGACCATTCCGGATGAAGTAAAGGAATACGAAGAACCGGTAGATCTGGATACGCTTCTTGACGGGCTGACACTGACGAAGCTGAATGATATTTTTCAGGATATCCTGAAAAGACAGGCAGATAAGACGGATCCGATCCGAAGTAAGTTCGGCAAGATCGAGAAAGAAGAGGTTACGCTTCCGGAGAAACTGGAATATGTTTATGAGTATGCAAAGGTACATCACAGATTCAGTTTCCGGGATCTCCTGAAAAAGCAGGCATCCAAGGTACAGATCATTGTCACCTTCCTGGCGGTGCTGGAGCTGATGAAGACAGGAGAGATACAGGTATATCAGGAACATACGTTTGATGATATCATCATTACATCGGACGAGGGACTGCGGCAAGGAGTATAGAAGAAAATGAGAACAAAACAGTTGGAGAGTATCATAGAGGCAATCCTGTTCACTATGGGAGATTCGGTCGAGGTGAGTAAGATCGCATCCGCGATTGAGCAGGATGTCCCGACGACGGAGAAACTTATCCATAATATGATGGACAAGTATCAGAAAGAGGAGCGTGGCATCCGGATCATCGAACTGGATCATGCATATCAGCTCTGTAGCAAACCGGAGATGTATGAGTATCTGATCCGGATTGCAAAGCAGCCGAAAAAGTATGTCCTGACAGATGTCATGCTGGAGACGCTTTCAATCATTGCTTACCGTCAGCCGATCACCAAGCTGGAGATTGAGAAGATTCGCGGAGTCAAATCGGATCATGCGGTAAACAAGCTGATCGAGTACAATCTGGTCTGCGAACTTGGGCGCCTTGATGCACCGGGACGTCCGCTGCTTTTTGGAACAACCGAAGAATTTCTGCGCAGATTCAGTGTGCAGTCTTTAGATGATCTCCCGGGCATTGAACCGGAGAAGCTGGAGACATTCAAAGAAGAAGCGGAAGATGAGGCACAGATCCGGCTGAATATTTAAAATGGAATCCATAGTATAAACGCCCGTCCCTGTTCATAAAATGGAACAGAAAAGAGCAGGAGGGAGACCGGGGCGCATGAAAAAGAAAGAAAAGAAGAGGAATGGAATACCGGCACGGACCAGAAGAGGGATTCTGGCAGCGTGCATGGTATTCTTTTTTAGTTTGCAGATTTTTCAAGGAAAGATGCTATGGAGAGAATCTACAGGAGAAAGTCCGGGTAAGGTCTTATCTGGGAAAGTGCCTGCGGAAGAAAATGAACGGACACAGATAATGGAGGCTACGCAGCAAAAGGAACCGGTCTCGGATGCGCAGACTGCACAGGAAAAAGAAACCCGTGAGCAGGAAAGGGAGCAGCTTCTTACCCGGCTCTATGCCCGTTCCGCTGCGCTGGTGGATGCGGACAGCGGCAGGGTTCTGCTCGGAAAAGAAGAGCATGTAATGCGCCCGATGGCAAGTACAACGAAGATCATGACCTGCATTCTTGCGCTGGAAAAGGGAAATCCGAAGGACCTGGTGACAGCCTCTGCAAATGCGGTCGCACAGCCGAAGGTTCATCTGGGAATGCACGAAGGGGAAGCGTTTTATCTGGGGGATCTTCTATATTCCCTGATGCTGGAATCCCATAATGATTCTGCAGTGGCGATCGCGGAACACCTTGCGGGATCCGTTCCGCAATTTGCCGGGTGGATGAATGAAAAGGCAGAAGAGATCGGATGCACTGAGGCACATTTTGTTACGCCAAACGGATTGGATGGAGAGGACGTGGGCGGTGTGCACAGCATTTCAGCTGCAGATCTGGCAAAAATCATGAGCTACTGTGTCCTGCGTTCTCCCAAAGCTGCAGAATTTCTTGCGATCACGCAAATGCCGGCATACAGCTTTTCTGATGCTGAGGGAAAGGGGAATTTTAGCTGCAGCAACCACAATGCATTTCTTCAGATGATGGATGGCGCGATTTCCGGGAAAACAGGGTTTACCGGGGATGCCGGATATTGCTATGTAGGGGCTTTACAGAGTGAGGATCGTACATTTGTAGTGGCACTGCTTGCCTGTGGCTGGCCAAACAACAAGAATTATAAATGGACAGATACCAGAAAACTGATGGAGTACGGAATGGCACATTATCGTTATGATGAGGTGTGGAAAATACCGGAGCTTTCGAAAATACCCGTGGAAAACGGTGTTTCCCAAAATGGTTTGTTTGGAAAAGCAGCAGTGGAAGTGGAAATCAAAGGAAAAGAAAGTCCGGGTAAGATTCTGGTCGGAGATGATGATGTGGCAGAAGAAAAGACAGAAGTACCGGAAAAACTGGATGCGCCGGTGAAAAGCGGAACACCGGTCGGACAGATCACGTATCTCTTAAATGGGGAGAAATGGGGGAGCTGCCAGGCTGTTGTAAAAGAAACAGTCAGACGGAGAACATTTACCTGGATAGCCATGAAAATGTGTGAAATGTTTTACCAATTTAATTTTTAAAACACGAGAAGAATAAAATAGATCAAGAAAATTGCTTAAATTCATCAATGGACTTTCGCGATAAGATATGTTAGCATTAGCTAGACAACAAAATAAGACAAGAAAGTTGACGGATATTTGTGAAAAGTCAGGAATTAGGCAAATTGTGTGATTTTTATGAAAAATTTCTTGTATTTTCATATGAACAGAAGAAAAAGCAGATGCCGCCCTTTCCAATTAAATAAAAGGAGAGAAACAAAATGGAAAATTGTAAAAAATACGAGAGACAATATTTTATGCCTCCGAAATTTGAATATGATTGGGTGAAAAAAGATTATGTAGACGCACCGCCGATCTGGTGCAGCGTTGACCTGCGTGATGGAAACCAGGCACTGATCGAGCCGATGAGTCTGGATGAAAAGCTGGAATTCTTCCAGTTATTAGTCGATGTGGGATTCAAAGAGATCGAAGTCGGATTTCCGGCAGCATCTGAGACAGAATACCAGTTTATGCGTACCCTGATCGAGAAAGACATGATCCCTGATGATGTGACTGTACAGGTACTGACACAGGCGAGAGAACACATCATCAAACGTACCTTCGAAGCCGTACAGGGAGCACCCCATGCTGTGATCCACGTGTACAACTCAACCTCTGTTGCACAGAGAGAACAGGTTTTCAAAAAAGACAAAGAACAGGTAAAACAAATCGCCATCGACGGAGCAAAGCTGTTGAAACAGCTTGCTGATCAGACAGAAGGAAACTTTACTTTCGAGTACAGTCCGGAAAGCTTTTCAGGAACAGAGGTGGACTATGCAGTGGATGTCTGCAATGCAGTACTGGATGTATGGCAGCCGACAAAAGATAAAAAAGTCATCATCAACATTCCGACAACCGTAGAAAACGCAATGCCGCATGTATTTGCAGGACAGGTAGAATATGTAGATAAGAATCTGAAATACCGTGATGGCGTGGTACTCAGCCTTCACCCACACAACGACCGTGGATGCGGCGTGGCAACTGCTGAAATGGGTATTCTTGCAGGTGCAGACCGTATCGAAGGAACCTTATTTGGAAATGGAGAACGTACCGGTAACGTGGATATCGTGACACTGGCACTCAATATGTTCTCGCAGGGTGTAGATCCGGGACTGGGGTTCACTGACATTCCAAAAATCCGTGAGATCTACGAACGTCTGACCAGAATGCATGTCTATGAAAGACAGCCATATGCAGGAGATCTAGTATTTACCGCATTCTCCGGTTCTCATCAGGATGCCATCGCAAAAGGTATGGCATGGCGTGAAGCGGAAGAAAGAGATCACTGGACCGTGCCGTATCTGCCGATCGATCCGAAGGACATCGGAAGAACCTACGATAAAGATGTCATCCGTATCAACAGCCAGTCAGGAAAAGGCGGTGTAAGCTACATTCTGAAACAGAACTTTGGTATCAGCGTTCCGAAAGAAATGCGTGAAGAAGTCGGCTACATGGTGAAAGATGTATCCGATAAAGCACACAAGGAGCTGACTCCGGACTGGGTATACCACATTTTTGAAGATCATTATGTAAATTATAAAGGAATCTTCTCTATCGATGAATGCCACTTCAAACAGGAAGATGGTATTATGGCAGACGCAACCATTTCCCATGCAAATGGAAAACGTGTGGTAACAGCAGGTGGTAACGGACGTCTTGATGCAGTCAGCAATGCGATCAAACAGTACTTTGGTATCAGCTATGAACTGAGCTTCTACGAAGAACATTCCCTGACACGTGGTTCTTCTTCCAAGGCATGCGCTTATGTAGGTGTCATCTGCAATGGAAAGACCTACTGGGGAGTCGGAATTGATGCCGATATCATCAAAGCTTCTATTGAAGCATTGACAGTTGCTGTCAACAAGATCGATGAACTGAAGAACGTGAATGAATGTAAAGATGAAAGAATGGTAGAGATCATGAACTATATCCAGGCAAATTATCTGGATGTATCTCTGGATGACCTTGCAGAGAAATTCTTCCTGTCCAAACCATACCTTTCCAAATATATCAAAGAAAAATCCGGAATGACTTTCGGGGATATTGTCAAAAAAGTCAGAATGAAAAAGGCACGTGCCCTGTTAAAGAGCAGCAGCATGACCGTTGAAAATATTGCACTGACCGTTGGATATCAGAATGTAGAGCATTTCAACAGACTTTTCAAGAAGGCGTACAATATCACACCGGTACAGTTCCGCAACCAGAAATAAATAATATATAAAAATGACGAAAAAAAGGCGCAAAAAACGGAAAAAATACGTTTTTTGCGTTCTTTTTTTGTCAATGTTTATGAATGTGAACAAAAATTCATATTTACAGACAAAAATATTGACAAAGTGAACAAAAAAAAGTAAGATACTTGTATGTTCAAAATAAAAAAACAAAAGTTAAAAATTATGAAAAAGGAGGAGTGAAGACATCTGAGGATGGGGAAATAATTAACGATTGTTTTTTGTTGGATGAATAGAATACAAAAGGTTATCTTGGAGGGAAAAATAATGAACGAACATGATGAGGCGTTAAGAAAACAAACCGCCTTTTTAGGACAGCCAAAGGGTGTGGGAACCCTGAGTTTTATGCAGCTTTGTAACTCTTTCGCAAACTATGCGATGAGTGCGGTACTGATTTACTACTTATACGCAAATGCACCGGAAGGACTTGGATTCAGCAAGGCAAATGCAGCACAGCTGATCTCTTTATATTCAACGGTTGTTGTACTGACAGGTATTGTCGGAAGCTTTGTCTGCGACCGTATCTTAGGATGCCGGAAGTCTTTATTTATAGCAAGATCACTTTCATTTATTGGATATGTATGCCTTGCATTACCACTTGGCGTTCCTGGCTATGGAATCGCTATGGGATGTCTGGCAATCGGACCGATGTTCGGTGGAAGATGTCTGGATGCTCTTCTTGGAAAATTCTATGATGAATCCGATGGAAGACGTGACAGCGCTTACACGATTTCTTACGTAATTTCCAACATTGGTGCAGCAGCTCCGGTACTTTCCGGTGCAATCGCAGCAGCACTCGGATACCATGTAGCATTCGCGGCATGTGCAGTCCTTGCATTCCTGGGTATCGTTGTATATGCAGTTACATACAAACCGTTCTTCGGTAACATCGGTATTGAACCGGATGATCCGCTTCCGGATGATAAGAAACGTTCTTTCATCACAAAGATGATCGTTGTACTTGTTATCTGCGCAGTTGTTCTTGCAACACTTTTTGCAACAGGAACATTAACAATTTCTGTATTCTCAAATGTAATCAGTACTGTATCGATCATTATCCCGATCGTATACCTGGTAGTTATTTACAAAAGTAAAAAGACAGAGCCACATGAGAAGAAGAAAATCCTCTGCCTGGTTCCGCCGTTCATCTGTAACGCAGTTACCCTGCTGATCTGGACACAGACAATTTCAATCCTTGCAATCTTCTATGAAGAAAAGGTTAACCGTGTACTGTTCGGAATTGAAGTGCCTGCAGCATCTATGCAGACAATCCCAGCAGTATTTGCAGTTATCATCGGAAGTATCCTGACAGCAGTATGGACAAAACTTGGAAAGAAACAGCCATACGGAACCACAAAGATGGGTATCGGAACAATCTTCTGGGGATTTGGAGCTTTAATCATTGCACTCCTCTATGTAATCTATCCTGGAGATGCAAAAGTCAGTGCATGGTGGATCGTATTATTCTATGCAATCCTGATGCTTGGTGAAGGATTTACCTGCCCGATCGGTTACTCAATCACGGCTGTTGCAGCACCGAAGGCATTCATGACACAGATGATGACAATCTGGTCAATGTCACAGTCTACAGGAGCTGCTCTTAACACGCTGCTCACTAATTTCTATAAAGAAGGAAGCGAAATTCCGTTCTTCGTAGCAATCGGTGTAGGTGTATGTGCAGTCGGTGCGGTTGTAGCAATCTTCAGTAAAAAGCTTGCAGTCGGAATGGGACTGGACAAGAACGCAGAAGCATAAAAGATTAGGAAATAAGTTTATGTTTCAGGAGGATGAAAAATAAATGTCAGAGAATTGTAATTATGCACCGGTCGAAAAAGTCATTCTGATCGATGACAGAAGAATTGAGATTTATTGGGGCGAACAGATGCGCCGTGCTGATAATGAAAACGATTATCTGGTAAAATACAAAGGGGAAGTACAGGAACTGGTACACTGGACCAGTGATATGACATGGGATTATGGTACGGTATACCAGAAAGAATCCATGCGTACCACACTTTCCCTGGTTCATCCGGTTGATCCGGAATGTGCAGGAGAGGTTACCGTACAGGTTGTCGGAAAGCTGACTGATGTAAAAGACAGACCGGCAGACAATGAAAAGGTCTACCAGACCGTGTATCAGCCATATTATGTAGTCCGCAAAAAAGGAACCTCCGGCATTGTAGTAAAAGCCGGAGAAAAAACAACACCGGCCGTAGTGGATAAAGCACTTGCAATTATTGATATGATGCTTGAAAAGATCCCGGAAGTAGCAGAAGAGCTCGTCCGCAGAGGCGCAGAGGTATCTGTGTTCGGACTGCTTGAGAATGCATATGATGTCCCGGAACACAGAATGGGATATCTGCTTGCAACCCGCCATGTGGCAGGTTACGGCGGCGAGATGACGAATCCGGCATCCTCTATTTCAGAGGCAAATGTAATCCGTCTCAGAACCGGAAGATATGCAACCAGTTATCCAAATGAGATGATCCTTGTGCATGAATTCGGACATGCGATCCATCTGGTTGGAATGAATGGTCTGAAAGACCAGACGCTTGCAGACATGATCCGGAAAGCATATCAGCATGCCAGCGACAATGGTTTGTGGCCGGACACTTATGCGATCAGCAATTACGAAGAGTATTTTGCAACCTTAAGTACTGTCTGGTTCAATGTCATGCAGGAAGGTGTTGACGGACGATGGGATGGTATCCGCGGACCGGTCAACACAAGAGAGGAATTGAAGGCCTATGATCCGGAAGGGTATGAGCTGATGAAGCACATTTATCCGGAGAAGACACTTCCGGAACCTTGGCATTATAATGTAAACATCTATGATATTGATGGAAAACCATACAAATCATATGATGAAAATATGAAATTCAACTGGGATTTCATTCAGTAGGAGATGGAACAATGAATACACGCATACAGAAAATTGTAGATGCTGTAAAGAAAAATGGTCATGATGGAATTGTGATCAGCAAAGGCAGCGACATTAAGTATCTGACCGGCTTTACCGGAGAATATGGAGTTGCGGTTCTGCTTTTGACAGAAAAGAAAAACTATTTTGTAACCGACGGACGGTTTGAATTCCAGGCCGCACAGGAAACAGAAGGATTTGAAGTTGTTGTCTACGGTGAAGGACTGAATTACTTCAGCCAGACCGGTAAATTGGCAGCAGAAGCAGGGGTAAAACAGTGTGCAATCTGTGGAGCAGATCTTACGTTTGATGATTATCAGGATCTGGTAAGTCAGGCGCCTGATACCAAATTCGTTTCCGAAGGGTCTTATGTAGAACCTTTACGTGCGATCAAGACACCGGAAGAAATCGAGACGATCGAACAGGCATGCCGGATTTCGGAGAGATCTTTCTATGCACTGCTTGATGTGATCAAACCGGGCGTTACAGAGATCGATATTGCAAATGAACTGGAATATCAGTTCAGAAGCCGTGGCGGTTCCGGATTCTGCTTCGAGACGATCGTAGCATCTGGTCCGGATAACGGAGCAAACTGTCATGCGACAGCATCCGATAGAAAAATCCAGCTTGGTGATTTTGTGACGATTGATTTCGGGACTTATTATCACGGATACTGCTCGGATATTACCCGTACTGTTGCAGTAGGGAAAGCCAAAAATCCGGAGCTTTACAAGATGTTTGACGTAGTCAGAAAAGCAAAGGATGCTGGTCAGAACAGCCTGAAACCGGGAATGGTTATGGGCGAGCTCAGAGATATCATCGTGAAGGTAGTAGAAGATGCAGGCTATCATATTCCACATGGTCCGGGACACAACTTCGGACTGGATATTCATGAACAGCCGTATATCTGTACCGGCAGTAAAGTGACCCTTCAGCCGGGAATGGTTCATACGATCGAACCTGGAATTTACATTCCGGGAATCGGCGGCGTCCGTCAGGAAGATGATTTCCTGATCACAGAAGATGGATACCGCAGAATTACAAATATTACAGATGCTCTGATCACACTGTAATAAAAATGTTGTCATCCTAAAAAAGTATAAAGAATTGAGGAAATCCTTATCTGGTGATTTGCCGGATAAGGGTTTTCTTTTTTTGCGGGGACGGTCTGCGAGGGGGAGGTAGTGGGGCAGATTTAGAAAAATATGGGGGTGAAGTCCATTGTGCAAAACATTCCGATGAGCCTCTGAAAGCGAAAATTGTGTCAGCAGAGGCTTCCACAATTTTTGAGTCTCATCTCCATTGCACAATAAGTGCCTTCACCCCTATATTTTTTTAAATCTGCCGCTGTAATCTTTGGACGCAGACCTGGGAATCACAAAATTTTAATATTGATTGTTAAACGATGTTGTGAGTAAAATGAAAAGTGCAAGTGTATCCGTATAAAGTTTTGGACGTAAAACGGATTAAAAAATGCAAAATATTTAACAGATTCTGTGGAAAACGGTTGCGTCGGTTTGAAAAAACAAGTATAATACACTTCAAAATGGTTGCACTTTAAAATATTAAAGAATGAATGCGACGAGAGAGAGGCAGCATGAAAGGGCTGCGTGTATTTGAAAAATAAAGGAATAAAAGAGGGACCAAGGGATGATTATCAGTACGAAATATCTGATTACAGGAGATGGAAAGACCGTTCTTACGGATAAGGCAGTCTATATTGGAGAGGACGGCAAGATCGGAAAAATCGCACCAAAAGAAGAGCTGCTGAAAGAATTTCCGCAGGAGGAAGTTAAGGAATATGGTGATGCGACACTTCTTCCGGGACTTATGGATATGCATGCGCATCTTGCATACGGCTATTCCCAGCCGGACAGCTTTAATTTTGGGGCACAGCTGATCATGTTATATGCGTTGCAGCATGCGCAGGCTGCATTTGAAAGAGGGATCACCACGGTGCGGGATATGTCTTCAGCACATGGTGTATGCAAGAATCTGAAACTGGCAGAAAAGAAGGGATTTATCGTGATTCCGAGAATCGTGCATACGGATACCGGAATCTGCATGACGGGCGGACATGCCTGGGATGAAGTCGAGGAAGCGGACGGTCCGTGGGCAATCCGTAAAGAAATCCGTAAGCAGGTTCGCGATGGTGCGGAATGGGTGAAGATCCTGACCACCAACCGCGAACCGTATCCGGAGCTTACCCAGGAAGAACTGGATGCGGCGGTGGATGAATGCCACAGAAGAGGAATCAAGTGTGGCGTGCATGCCGGAACCAATCCGGGGATCCAGATGTGCATTGATGCCGGATTTGACACGATCGAACATGGAACCTTTATGACGCTGGATCATGCAAAGCAGATGGCAGAAAAAGGTATTGCCTGGACACCGACTATCATGGCATATACTTATCTCTATGAACTGTGCAAGGAAAATATCGAGAAGAATGGCGATGCACCGGTCAGTGATCCGGTCATGCAAAAAGAAATGGCAAATTATGAATTCTTTGAACCGGCATACAAAGCGTACCGGGATCATTTTAAAGAATTTTATGATACGGGTGTGACGGTTCTTGCCGGCACCGATATGGTGATGTATCATTCTCCGCTCTTACCGCTTCCGAGAGAACTGCAATATATGGTGGAATACGGAATTACACCGGTGCAGGCAGTACAGGTGGCAACTTCCAATCCGGCAAAGGTTCTGGGTGTGGAAAAAGAACGCGGACTTGTTGCCGAAGGACTGGATGCAGATCTTCTGGTAGTTGGCGGTGACTTAAGCAGGAATATCACCAGATTAAAAGATGTAAAATTTGTTACACTTGGCGGAAAAAGAGTCTTTGAAGACGGCATCCGTTATGTCGGAACAGGGAATATGTTTATGTAAAAAAAGGCTTCTGCGTTGCAGAGGCTTTTTTACACGTGAAAATTACTTGTCGAAAATTTAACAAAATAAGAGAAAACTTATCAAAAACAGTTGCGTATTGCATAGAAAGCAAGTATAATATACACGGCAGAAAATTTGATTTAATTATTAAATTTATAAAAATGGAGGGCTAGATTTATGAGCAACACAACATCATCAAACCCGGCGAGCTTAAGAATTGCCAATTTGCTCGATGAGGGAAGCTTTGTTGAAATCGGTGGACAGGTAACTGCAAGAACAACAGATTTCAACATGCAGGAGAAAAAAGCTCCGACAGATGGCGTCATCACAGGTTACGGTGTGATCGATGGAAACCTGGTATATGTATACAGCCAGGACGCATCTGTACTGAACGGAACCATCGGTGAGATGCACGCAAAGAAGATTGCGAACATTTATGATATGGCAATGAAGATGGGCGCACCGGTGATCGGTCTGATTGACTGCGCAGGACTTCGTCTTCAGGAAGCAACTGACGCACTGAACGCATTCGGAAGCTTCTATTACAAACAGGCTATGGCTTCTGGTGTAATTCCACAGATCACAGCAGTATTCGGCAATTGCGGTGGTGGACTGGCAGCGGCAGCAGCACTTTCTGATTTTACATTCATGGCAGAGAACGGAAAATTATTCGTAAACTCTCCGAACACCATTCCGGGCAACACCGCGGACAAATGCGATACAGCAAGCGCAAAATTCCAGAGTGAAGAATCCGGAATCGTTGACGGCGTAGGAAGCGAAGAAGAAATTCTTGGCGAGATCCGCTCACTCGTAGCAATTCTTCCGGCTAACAACGAAGACAACGATGCATATGATGAATGCACAGATGATCTGAACAGAGTATGTGCAGATCTTGAGAATGCAGCAGAAGATGCAGCACTTGCTCTTTCTATGATCTCTGACAATGGTGTATTCATTGAGACAAAGAAAGCTTATGCAAAAGATATGGTAACAGGATTCATCCGCCTGAACGGAATGACAGTAGGTGCTGTTGCCAACCGCTCAAAAGTATACGATGAAGAAGGCAACACAGCAGAAGAATTCGACGGCACACTCTCAGCAATGGGATGCAAGAAAGCAGCAGCTTTCGTTAAATTCTGTGATGCATTCGGAATTCCGGTACTCACACTTACAAATGTAAAGGGACTCAAGGCAACTGCATGCTCAGAAAAGAACCTTGCAAGAGAGATGGCAGCTCTCACTTATGCATTTGCAGATGCAACTGTACCAAAAGTCAATGTGATCACAGGTAAAGCATTCGGAAGCGCATATGTGACAATGAACAGCAAAGCAATCGGAGCAGACATGGTATACGCATGGCCGGAAGCTGAGATCGGAATGATGGCAGCAGACATGGCAGCGAAGATCATGTACACAGATGCAGATGCAGATACATTAAAAGCAAAGACAGAAGAATACAAAGCACTTCAGTCAAGCCCGCTTTCCGCAGCTGGAAGAGGATATGTAGATACCATCATCGAACCGGCAGATACCAGAAAATATGTGATCGGTGCATTTGAGATGTTATTTACAAAAAGGGAAGAAAGACCATCCAAAAAACACGGAACAATTTAGCGAGGTGAAGCAAAGTGAAGAAAAAGATTAGTTTAGTAGTCGCAGTTCTGGTACTTGTGCTCGGCCTTGCAGGCTGCGGGAATGCCAAGACCGTCAGCTATGACAAAGATACACTGATCCAGTCTTGTGATGCTGTTTTTGATATCATTGAGAGCGGATCCATCACAAGCGACCAGATCACAGAGATGTCAGACTGGAATCAGGGATATCTGATGGCACAGTTTGAAAACCAGACCGGTGTGCAGATGGAAGCAGACACTTTCGCAACTGCACTGGAAGGATGGAAAGCATCCCTGGAAGAATGCGGCGATTATGAAAGCCATAAAGACTATGAATTCGAGGCATCTTCTACAGGTGTTACGGTAACTGCACCGGCAACATTTTCTGACAGAAGTGCAGACCTGGAATTCGTATTCGATGAGAATATGACTCTGGAATCATTTACAGTCAATGCTCATTACGGCATGAGCGAAATCCTTGAAAAAGCGGGACTTAACACATTACTTGGTATGGGAACTGTATTCGTAATGCTTATTTTCATGAGCTTTATCATTTCCCTGATCAAATACGTTCCTGCATTACTTAACGGTACATCCAAGAAGAAAAAAGAAGAAGCTCCGAAGGCAGCACCGGCTCCGGCAGTGGCAGCAGCTGTAGAAGAAGCAGAAGAAATGGATGATACCGAACTTGTTGCAGTTATCGCAGCAGCGATCGCAGCAGCAGAAGGAACTACTACAGACGGATTTGTAGTACGTTCTATCAAGAGAAGAAAATCAAACAAATGGAATGCATAGTGCGAATAGAATCAGGAGGATTTAAAGATGAAAAACTATACAATCACAGTTAACGGCAACGTATATGATGTTACAGTAGAAGAAAACGGAAACGGAGCAGCTGCAGCACCAGTAGCAGCACCAAAGGCAGCTCCGAAAGCAGCACCGAAGGCAGCTCCAAAAGCAGCAGCCGGAGCTGGAAGCATCAAGGTAGAAGCAGGTGCAGCCGGAAAAGTATTTAAGATCGAAGCAAGCGTAGGACAGAAAGTATCCCGCGGTGATGCAGTTCTTATCGTAGAAGCAATGAAGATGGAAATTCCTGTTGTAGCTCCGGAAGACGGAACAGTTGCAAGTATCGATGTAGCAGTAGGTGATGCAGTAGAAGCAGGACAGACACTGGCTACATTGAACTAAGGAGCAACATCCTTTTGAAAAACAGGAGGTTATAACATGGAATATATCACTAACACACTGGGAAACCTCGTGCAGCAGACTGCGTTCCTCAACCTGACTTGGGGTAACTACATTATGATCGCAGTTGCATGTTTTTTCCTTTATCTTGCAATCAAGCATGGGTTTGAACCGCTTCTGCTTGTACCGATTGCATTTGGTATGCTTCTGGTAAATATTTACCCGGATATCATGCTTCATGCAGAAGATTCGGCTAACGGAACGGGCGGACTTTTGTATTACTTCTTCCAGCTGGATGAGTGGTCTATTCTCCCGTCACTTATTTTCATGGGTGTCGGTGCGATGACAGACTTCGGACCGCTCATTGCCAACCCGGCGAGCTTCCTCCTCGGTGCGGCAGCACAGTTTGGTATTTTCGCAGCTTATCTTGGCGCGATGGCTCTTGGGTTCTCTGATAAGGCAGCAGCTGCTATCTCCATCATCGGTGGAGCAGACGGACCGACATCCATCTTCCTTGCAGGTAAGCTCCAGCAGACGGCTCTGATGGGACCGATCGCCGTGGCGGCGTACTCGTACATGTCACTGGTTCCGATCATCCAGCCGCCGATCATGAAGCTTCTCACAACAGAGAAGGAAAGAAAGATTAAAATGGGACAGCTTCGTCCGGTTACACAGCTTGAGAAAATCCTGTTCCCGATCATCGTAACCATCGTTGTATGTATGATTCTTCCGACAACAGCTCCTCTGGTAGGTATGCTGATGCTTGGTAACCTGTTCAAAGAATCCGGTGTTGTAAGACAGCTGACAGAGACCGCATCCAACGCAATGATGTACATCGTAGTTATCCTGCTTGGTACATCTGTAGGTGCTACTACAAGTGCAGAGGCATTCTTAAATGTCAGCACATTGAAGATCGTAGTACTTGGTCTGATCGCATTCGCATTCGGTACCGCAGCAGGTGTCCTGTTTGGAAAACTGATGTGCGTAGCCACACATGGCAAGGTAAATCCGCTGATTGGTTCAGCCGGAGTATCTGCCGTACCTATGGCAGCCCGTGTATCTCAGAAAGTAGGAGCGGAAGCAGATCCGACCAACTTCCTTCTGATGCATGCAATGGGACCGAACGTAGCCGGAGTTATCGGAACAGCCGTAGCAGCCGGAACATTTATGGCTATTTTCGGAGTAATGTAGCAACAGGAAGCGATTTGCTTGCTTGCAAGGGCAAATCGCGGTTGCTATCGAAATGTCAGACTGTGCCATCAGGCACAGAAGGAAACCGTCAGGTTTCCTTAGCGCTGCGAGCAGCGCGTATCTGACAGTGAGATAACAATCCTGGAGCTTAATAAACCTTATAATAATTGGAGGAAGATATAATGGCAGCAATTGAAAAGAAACCGATTAAGATTACGGAAACAGTTCTGCGTGATGCGCATCAGTCCCTGATCGCAACAAGACTTACCACAGAACAGATGCTTCCGATCGTAGATAAAATGGACAAAGTCGGATATCATTCCGTAGAGTGCTGGGGCGGAGCTACATTTGATGCATCCCTTCGTTTCCTGCATGAAGATCCATGGTCAAGACTTCGTAAATTCCGTGACGGATTCAAGAATACCAAACTTCAGATGCTCTTCCGTGGACAGAACATCCTTGGATACCGTCCATACGCAGATGATGTAGTAGAATACTTCGTTAAAAAATCTGTTGCAAACGGAATCGATATCATTCGTATTTTTGACTGTCTGAATGACCTTAGAAACCTTCAGACAGCAGTAAAAGCAGCTAACGCTGAGAAAGCAGAAGCACAGATCGCGCTTTCTTACACACTTGGAGATGCTTACACATTGGATTACTGGGTAGACATCGCAAAGAGAATCGAAGATATGGGTGCAAACTCTATCTGTATCAAAGATATGGCAGGTCTTCTTCTTCCGTACAAGGCAACAGAACTTGTCGGAGCATTAAAAGAAGCTGTTGATATCCCGATCCAGCTGCATACACATTACACATCAGGTGTTGCTTCAATGACATACTTAAAAGCAGTTGAAGCTGGTGTAGACGTGATCGATACCGCTATTTCACCGTTCGCACTTGGAACTTCTCAGCCGGCAACAGAAGTTATGGTTGAGACATTCAAGGGAACACCTTATGATACAGGATTTGACCAGAGTCTTCTGGCTGAGATCGCTGATTACTTCCGTCCGATCCGTGACGAAGCACTTGACAGCGGACTTCTCAATCCGAAGAACCTTGGTGTTAACATCAAGACTCTTCTGTACCAGGTACCGGGTGGAATGCTTTCCAACCTTACTTCCCAGCTCAAAGAGCAGGGAGCAGAAGACAAGTTCTACGACGTACTTGAAGAAGTACCGAGAGTTCGTAAAGACCTTGGTGAACCACCGCTGGTTACTCCGTCATCACAGATCGTTGGTACACAGGCAGTATTCAATGTCCTGATGGGCGAACGCTACAAGATGGCAACAAAAGAGACGAAAGACATCCTGAGCGGAAAATACGGTGCAACTGTCAAACCGTTCAACCCGGATGTTGTTAAGAAAGTACTCGGAGACAATCCGGAAGTTATCACATGCCGTCCGGCAGATCTGATTCCGGATGAACTCGGAACTCTTGAAAAAGAGATGGAACAGTACAAAGAGCAGGATGAAGACGTACTCAGCTACGCACTCTTCCCGCAGGTAGCTACAGACTTCTTCAAATACCGCGAGGCACAGGAGAAGAAAGTAGATGCTACAATTGCAAAAGACGGAAGTTATCCGGTATAATAATGACGAACTGACGAAAGCTGTTACAGACAGTATTTTGTGAGCAAAACGTAACCTCAGGAGCCATAAAATTCGAGTTGAATTTTATGGCTCTTTTGCTTATAATAAAAAGGGTTGTGACCTTATTTATAATAGAAGTAAATGATTTTATAAAAAGGCACGTTTCTTATTTGGAGGCAAATTGTGAGCACAAAAAATGAGTTACTGATTAGAATTGATGAGAGATATCCGAAGTTCAGCAAAGGACAGAAGCGGCTTGCGGATTACATCAAAGAAAATTATGATAAAGCAGCCTTCCTGACGGCTGCAAAGATGGGAGAGGCAGTCGGTGTCAGCGAATCAACGGTTGTCCGTTTCGCAACACAGCTTGGATATAAAGGCTATCCCGAATTCCAGAAAGCACTGGGAGAACTGGTGCGTACCAAGCTGAATTCTATCCAGCGTATGGAAGTGACCTACGGACGGATCGACCGGAGCGAGATCCTGGCGACGGTTCTGCAGTCTGATATCGAGAAGATCAAGCAGACATTGGAATCCGTGGACAATCATGCATTTGAGCTGGCGGTGGATACGATCCTTGCGGCAAAAAAGGTTTATGTGATCGGAATCCGAAGCTGTGCACCGCTGGCAAAATTCCTGACTTTCTATCTGAATCTGATCTGTGAGGATGTGGTAGAGGTCGATACCAACAGTTCCAGCGAGATTTTTGAGCAGCTGATCCGGATCGGGGAAGAAGATGTGATCATCGGGATCAGTTTTCCGCGATATTCCATGCGTACTTTAAAAGCACTGGAATTTGCCAGCAACCGGAAAGCAAAGGTAATAACCTTGACCGACAGTGTGAATTCACCGATGAATCTCTATTCCTCCTGCAATCTGATCGCCAAGAGTGATATGGCATCTATCGTAGATTCCCTGGTTGCACCGCTCAGTGTGATCAATGCACTGGTGGTTGCACTCTGTATGAAGAAGCAGGATGATGTCATCGAGACGTTGGAGACACTGGAGGACATCTGGGACGAATATCAGGTTTATTCCAGAGATGAGCTGGAGCCTGTAGAAGATGAGGTAAGGATCAAATGAGTAAAGTACTGATCGTAGGGGGCGGAGCTGCCGGTATGTTCGCATCGATCTTTGCGGCGAAAACTGGCAATGAAGTCCACGTATTTGAGAAAAATGAAAAACTTGGAAAGAAGCTTTTCATCACGGGAAAAGGCAGATGCAACGTCACCAATGCCTGTGATGTAGAGGAGCTTTTCCGGAATATGGTATCCAATGAGAAATTCATGTACAGCAGTTTTTACGGATTTACCAACCAGGATGTGATGGATTTCTTTGAAAATGCAGGATTGCGTCTGAAGACAGAGCGTGGCAACCGTGTATTTCCGCAGTCGGATCATTCTTCGGATGTTATCCGCACACTGGAGCTGGAAATGAAGCGAAATGGAGTACACATCCATCTTTATTCCAATGTAGAAAAAGTTGTGGCAGAGGATGGAAGATTTTCCTATCTTGTCATGGCAGATGGAAGCAAAGAAGAAGGGGATGCCTGCATTATCGCAACCGGTGGTGTCAGCTATCAGACAACAGGTTCCACCGGAGATGGCTATCGCTTTGCAGAAGCGATGGGACACAAGATCACCGAACCTGCACCTTCCCTGGTTCCGATGAATGTCAGAGAAGAGTACATTCCGGCACTGATGGGACTTTCCCTCCGGAATGTCCAGGCAACGGTCTATGACGGAAAGAAAGAGCTGTACAGTGATTTCGGAGAAATGTTATTCACCCACTTTGGAGTAAGCGGACCACTGATCATCAGTGCGAGTGCCTATGTAGGTAAAATCCTGCAGAAAAAGCATGAGTTAAAGCTTGTGATCGATCTGAAACCGGCACTTTCCGAAGAGCAGCTGGATGCGAGAGTACTGCGGGAATTTGATGCAAACCATAATAAACAGTTTAAAAATGCAGTTACCGGACTGTTTCCGGCAAAATTACTTCCGGTCATGATCCACTTAAGCGGCATTGATCCGGAGAAGAAGGTCAATGTGATCACAAAAGAAGAGCGGATGAATTTTGTCCATCTGATCAAGCATTTTACTGTGACACTTACCGGGCTTCGAGATTTCAAAGAGGCAATTATTACACGGGGCGGCGTAAAAGTCAAAGAAGTCAATCCGTCTACGATGGAGTCAAAGCTGGTACAGGGACTGTATTTTGCAGGGGAAGTGCTGGATCTGGATGCACTGACCGGTGGATTCAATCTGCAGATCGCATGGTCGACTGCATATGCGGCAGGAAGTAATATCTGGTAGTTCAAGGGATACAGTAATCGCACAACAATCCAGAGATGGCGTAAACAGGAAAATGTGAGTGAAACAGGGAGGATATAAAATGGGATATAATATCGCAATTGACGGACCGGCAGGTGCCGGAAAGAGCACGATCGCAAAACTGGTTGCAAAGGAACTGGGATTCATCTATGTAGATACCGGGGCAATGTACCGCGGACTTGCCGTACATTTCCTGAAAAAAGGGATTGTACCGGGAGAAGTAGAGAAAATCGAGGCAGCATGCGAGGATGCAAAGGTAGAGCTTGGTTATGAAAATGGTGTGCAGCAAGTCTATTTGAATGGAGAAAACATCACTTCACAGCTTCGTGAGGAAGCGGTTGGAAATATGGCATCCGTAAGCTCGGCAGTGCCGGCAGTCCGTGCAAAGCTTCTGGATCTGCAGAGAAATCTTGCAAAAGAAAAAGATGTCGTTATGGATGGAAGAGATATCGGAACCAATGTACTTCCGAATGCGGACGTTAAAGTGTATCTGACTGCAAGTGTAGAATGCCGCGCAATGCGCCGGTTCAAAGAACTGGAAGAAAAAGGAGAAGCCTGTGATTTTGAACAGATCAGGCAGGATATCCAGGAAAGAGACGAGCGCGATATGACAAGAGAGATCGCACCGCTTAAGCAGGCTGAAGATGCAACGCTGATCGACAGCTCTGAGATGGGAATTGACGATGTGGTGAAGGCAATTATTGCACTGAAAAAGTAGAAAATCTGTCAGAAATCAGATTGCAGCAGAAAAAAAGGTGATTATTGTATGGGAAGGGTAAAAAGCTATAATTGACAATGCAATAATCGATAAATAATTAAAAAGTCATTAGTTTTAAGGAAAAAAAGTATACAAAACTAATGACTTTTTTGCGTGAAAAGTTGAAAAAATGTCGAAAAAGAGAATTATACAGGGGGATTGCTTTACCTTTTATACGAAATATGTTATAAATGTTAGGGAAGACAAATTACGAAAGTAATGTTTAAGAGGGTTGGGTTTAATTATGTACAGAAAGAAAACTTCCAGTTGGTTAATGGTATGCTACCCTCATATAGGACAATGAAATATAAAAGTCCTATATGGGGGTATTTTCATGTTCAGAAAGAGTAAGATAGAACCAGTAGAAAAAGTAAAAATAGTCGAACGCTACCTTGCAGGAGAAATTGGCATACAGCAAGCAGGAAAAGAATTGGGAGTTGATCATCATAGTATTCGAAATTGGATTTCTATTTATCAGTATGATGGACCAACTGGATTACTCAATCAACCGAAAAACAAATCTTATTCAAAAGATTTAAAAATATCTGCTATAAATGATTATCTTAACGGAGAAGGATCTCTTCAGGATATTTGCACAAAATACGGAATTCGTTCACACAGACAGCTTTCCGATTGGATTAAGGTGTATAATTCTGGTGGAATATTAAAAACATCCACTGGAGGTGCTTACATGAAAAAAGCAAAGAACACTACACTTGATGAGAGATTAAAAATAGTAACAGATTGTCTTGCAAATGATAAGAATTATGGTGCAATGGCACTCAAATATGATTGTTCCTATCAACAAGTACGCAATTGGGTAATACGATACGAAAAGATGGGTCAAGCGGGTCTGGAAGACAGACGTGGACGTCGTATAGCTTCTCTTCCAAGCAGAACACCTGAAGAAGAGCTACGTGACAAGATAGCTGAACTGGAAAGAAGAAATCTAGACTTACAAATGGAGAATGATCTGTTAAAAAAAGTCAGAGAACTGGAAAGGAGGGGTCGCTATCTTTAATCCATCGGTTAGCCGAATATGAAGCCATCCAAAAACTATCGTCTACTAAGCATTATCCCATAGATAGACTTTGTAAATATCTTAATGTTACACGTTCTGCGTATTACCGCTGGGTAAAATATCCGAAAAGTAATAATGAACTTCGAAACGAAAGACTATCCACTGAAATCCAAAGGATTCATAACCAGCATCCAGATATGGGATACCGAAGGATTCGTGATGAATTAGATGGACATAAAGGAATTCATGTGAATGATAAACGAGTACTTCGTATTTGTAGGAAATACGATATAAAATCAAATATTAAATGGAAACCTAAGAGTTGTACCAGAAGAGACAGAAATCCTGATCACATAGCAAAAAACTATTTACACCGTGAATTTCACGCCGAAAAACCGAATGAAAAGTGGCTTACAGATGTTTCTGAATTTAAATACTACAACGGAATAGAAGTTCATAAAGTTTATCTGAGTGCTATTTTAGATTTATATGATAGAAGGATTGTTTCCTTTAAAATCAGCGATCATAATGATAATCCATTAGTTATGGACACGTTTGATGAGGCTGTTCGTCAGGAGCCAGATGCACACCCATTAGTTCATTCTGATCGAGGCTTTCAATATACAAGCGCACAGTTTTATACTAGATTAAAAAAACATCATATGAAGCAGAGTATGTCTAGAGTTGCCCACTGTATTGACAATGGACCAATGGAAGGGTTTTGGGGAATTCTAAAACGAGAAATGTATTATAAACAGCGTTTTAATGACAGAAGCTCTTTGATTACTGCGATAGCTAATTACATAGATTACTACAACAACCAACGACTTCAAAGGAAACTGCATGTAATGACACCAATGAAATATCATGAGCAATATACAAAAGCAGCATAAAATATCGCCAGCCATAGCATGGCTGACGATACAAAAATTTATTATTTTTTATTGTCCTCTTGACGGGGAGCATACCATAAAACACTGGGATTTTATTTTGTTAGATTTAATATTGTTGGAGGTATCTTATTTACTTGCTCAGTGGTTTCGCCATGGATCTGTATATTACAGAGAAGCACCGCTTTACCGGAATGTGTTTTTTGCGATAGCGGCGATCAATCTGGTTGTGGGACTGATGATGGGAAGTTACAGGGGCATCTTAAGAAGAGGGTACTGGTTGGAGGCTAAGGCAGTCGCAAAGCACGCGATCATCGTGACCGTGTGTGTGATTGTCTATTTGTTTGCAATGAAAGAGTCAAGCAATTACTCGCGTGTTGTCACATTTGCATTCCCGATCATATCGATCTGCGTATTATATATAGGAAGGATTTTGTTGAAAAAATGGCTTTCCAAGCACAGAGGTCCGGCATCAGGGAAAAGAGCGATCCTTCTGATCGGTGGAAAAAAGAATTATAAAGAAATTGTGGAGGCATTTACCGATAATCCCTACAGTGAGTTTCATGTAATGGGGATCGGAATTATTGATGCAAAAGAAAATGAAGTTCCAAATTATCATGGATTCCCGGTGTTTTGTGGAGAGAGTGCGATTGAAGATTTTGCACAGCTGAACTGGGTGGATGAAGCACTTTTCAGTATTCCGACAGAGCTTGCGCTCCCGGATAAACTGATTGAAAATTTCGGTATCATGGGAATTACCGTACATATCAAGCTGGCAAGAGTTGCAGATGATTCGTCCAACCAGATTGTGGAAAAGCTGGAAGGATATACGGTGCTTTCGACCAGCATCAATATGGTAAGCACCGGTCAGCTGATCTTTAAAAGGACGATGGATATCTGCGGAGGACTGGTTGGAATGCTACTGACAGGTATCATTTTTATCTTTGTAGCACCAATTATTTATATTAAGTCACCGGGACCGATCTTCTTCAAACAGGTGCGAATCGGAAAAAATGGCAAAAAATTCAACATTTACAAATTCCGAAGCATGTATATGGATGCAGAAGAGCGGAAGAAAGAGCTGATGGCACAGAACGATATCAAAGATGGTATGATGTTCAAGATGGATAATGATCCACGTATCATCAAGGGAATCGGTAATTTTATCCGTGATTACTCTCTGGATGAATTTCCACAGTTCTGGAATGTACTCATAGGTGACATGAGCCTTGTGGGAACCAGACCGCCAACAGTGGACGAGTGGGAGAAATACGAGATGCATCACCGCTCCAGACTGGCATTCAAGCCGGGACTTACCGGTATGTGGCAAGTCAGCGGAAGAAGTAATATCACAGACTTTGAAGAAGTCGTAAGACTGGATACTGAGTATATTAAAAAATGGAGTCCGGGGTTGGATATTAAGATTCTGTTTAAGACCGTGGCTGTTGTGCTGGGGAAGGTTGGATCGAAGTAGGATTGTTGTAAAAGGTCAATAAAAAGCATACGAAATGCTGAAAAGGCTACTTCTTTTAAGTATGTAGAGTGCAGAAATGTCTACTCAACAAAATCAGTTGAGGTCTGATGGTCTATGGTGGAGAGTGTGGCGTATGAATATGCGCCGGAGAAATGCGGAAGAAGATGCAACTGATTTTGTTGAGTGAACCTGTCTGGATAAAGATATGTAGGAAAATAGACGAAATATCGAGAAAAGTATTGATTGCTGGGGTAATTGGATACGACAGCATAAGAAAACATTTAGCCATGTGAGCGGTAAGAGGAAAAAGAAATACTATCTGTGATGAGCGGATGTGTGCATAGATAAAAATTTGAGGGACCAGTGGAGGAAGAAACCTATGGCGGAGAAAAAGAAAATACTGTACATAGTCGAAGCTATGGGCGGAGGCGTTTTTACTTACATAGTTGATTTGGCAAATGAGCTGGTCAATTCCTATGATATGTACATTGCTTACGCGGTGCGAAAGCAAACGCCGGAAAATAATAAGGATTACTTTGACAAGCGAATTCATTTGATTGAAGTCAAAAACTTTGGACGGGCAATTGATCCGGCGAAAGATATCGCCGCATTTTTTGAAGTTAAAAAAATAGCGGCAAAAATCAAGCCTGATGTAATCCATCTACATAGTAGTAAAGCTGGTGCAATTGGTCGGGTTGCGTTCAATGGAAAAATCCCAATGTTCTATACCCCGCACGGTTATAGTTTTCTGATGGAAAATTATAAGCCGATGAAGCGTAGAATGTTTAAGGTGATTGAATCGGTGTGTGCAAAGCGAAATTGTACGACCATCAGTTGCAGCGTGGGTGAGCATCAAGAATCTTTGAAACTTACTAGGCGTGCTACTTATGTGAACAATGGCATCAACATGGCAGAACTTCAGGAGATTATTGATAAGACGGAAAAAGTAGAGCACTCATTCACAGTTTACACACTGGGAAGAATCTGCTATCAGAAAAATCCCACACTGTTTAATGAGATAGCTGAATCACTTCCAGATGTGAAATTTGTCTGGATTGGTGATGGTGAACTTCGAGACCAACTTACAAGCGAGAATATCGAAATCACAGGATGGGCTGACCGAAGCACTGCAATTAGATATGCAGTTAATGCAGATGTTTTTCTTTTGCCAAGTAGATGGGAAGGACTTCCAATTTCTCTACTTGAATCCATGTATATGAAGAAAGCATGTGTGGTAAGTAATGTAATTGGTAATCGGGATGTTATCCATAATGGTGAGAATGGCTTTGTGTGTACGAAAGTGGAAGACTTCGTAAAGGCTATCGAAGAATGTCAGGGTGAAGTTGAAAAACTAACAGAACACGCATATCAGGATATTCTAAAGATGTATAACACAAAAGTAATGGCGCAAATGTACAGCAAAAAGTACGAAAATGCGCTGAATGAACGGGGGGTGGTACAGCATGACTTAATTCGTTTTATTGCGGTTGTCAGGTCGTACACCCTTGCATACTCTGTTAGCATTGAGCTAGATAATTATGTCACTGCAAAGGCGGCGGCATGATGAAAAAGATAAGGATTTTACATGTAGCGCAAGCTGCTGGCGGCGTGGATCGCTACATCCGAATGCTTCTCAAGTATTTGGATAAGGAAAAATTTGAGAATATACTGGTTTGCTCACAGGATTTCCTTGAGGAAGATTATAGAGGATTGGTTGATTCTTTTGAACGAATCGAAATGACCAGAGCCATTGGTGGCAACGACTTAAAAGCAATTAAAGAAGTTAGAAATCTGATAAAGAAATATAACCCTGACATTGTTTATGCTCACTCCAGTAAGGCTGGAGCCATTGCTCGTGTTGCCGATATCGGTTTGAAAAATTACTGTGTATATAACCCACACGGGTGGGCATTTAACATGCGTTGTTCTGCAAAGAAAAAAGCAATATACACGGCTATTGAAAAGATTGCTGCTCCATTCTGTGAAAAGATTATCTGCATTTCGGATGCGGAGAGGCAGTCAGCATTGGATAAAAAAATATGCAAAGAAGATAAGTTACAGGTTATTTTTAACGGTGTGGATATCGAGGCCTACGAAAATGGAGTACATGGCGCTGTTAAGAGAGAAGACCTGAACATACCGGATGATGCATTTGTTGTCGGCATGGTTGGACGAATGAGCCCACAGAAAGCACCAGATGTTTTTGTTAAGATGGCAAAGCAAGTAAAGGAGAAAGTTTCGAATGCACACTTCATTATTGTTGGCAACGGAAATCAAGAAGCCGAAATTAGAAAGTATGTGGAGGACAATGGTTTCTCGAACAGCCTGCATATTACAGGCTGGGTTGATAACCCGATGAGCTATGTTGAACTATTTGATGTGGCGTGCCTATTGAGCCGTTGGGAAGGCTTCGGATTAGCTTTGCCTGAGTATATGATGGCAAGTAAGCCTATTGTGGCAAGCCGGGTGGATGCCATTCCTAATATAATCCGAGATGGAGAAAATGGTCTGCTTGTTGGAGTGGATGACGCTACTGGAGCAAGTAAAGCTGTGTTGCGAATCTATCGGGATGATGAATTGAAGAATAGATTGGTGACGCAGGGCATGGAAGATGTACATAACAGATTTAATGCTCGGAGAGTTTCAGAGGAACATGGGAAACTGTTTGAGAGATTATAAATGACGGAGGAATAGATGTTATGAAAGGTATTATTTTAGCAGGAGGATCGGGTACTCGTCTGTATCCGCTCACAAAGGTAACTAGCAAGCAGCTCTTACCTATTTTTGATAAACCGATGATTTATTATCCGATGTCCGTTCTGATGAACGCTGGCATCCGCGACATTTTGATCATTTCCACACCGCAGGATACCCCTCGCTTTGAGAACCTGCTGGGTGATGGTCACCAGTTTGGTGTGAATTTGACCTATGCTGTTCAGCCTTCTCCGGATGGATTGGCACAGGCCTTTATCGTTGGTGCTGATTTTATTGGAAATGATTCTGTGGCAATGGTGCTGGGTGACAACATCTTTGCGGGCCACGGATTAAAGAAAAGATTGACTGCCGCAGTAGAAAACGCTGAGAGCGGCAGGGGTGCAACAGTGTTTGGCTACTACGTGGACGATCCAGAGCGTTTCGGCATCGTTGAGTTCGATAAGAACGGTAAGGCTATTTCTATTGAGGAAAAACCAGAACATCCGAAGAGCAACTACTGCGTAACTGGCCTGTACTTCTATGATAACCGTGTGGTCGAATTTGCTAAAAACCTGAAACCTTCTGCACGTGGCGAATTGGAAATCACTGATCTGAACCGCATCTATCTGGAGGACGGCTCCTTGAACGTGGAACTGCTGGGGCAGGGCTTCACTTGGCTGGATACTGGAACACACGAGAGTCTGGTGGATGCCACTAATTTCGTAAAGACTGTGGAGCAGCATCAGCATCGTAAGATCGCCTGCCTTGAGGAAATCGCATATCTGAACGGCTGGATCAGCAAGGACGAGTTGATGGAAGTCTATGAGGTCATGAAGAAGAACCAGTATGGTCAATATCTGAAAGATGTCATGGACGGCAAGTATCAGGAGCATCTGTATTAATTAGAAAACGAGAACAAGATACATAGATAAGTGTAGAGGAGAATAAATCATGAATATTATTGTTACCGGCGGCGCTGGTTTTATTGGTAGTAACTTTGTATTCCATATGCTGAAGAAGTATCCGGATTACCGGATCATCTGTCTGGACAAGCTGACCTATGCAGGCAATCTGTCCACACTGGCACCTGTTATGGACAACCCGAATTTCCGCTTTGTGAGGGCAGACATCTGTGACCGCGAAGCTGTTGATAAGCTGTTTGAAGAAGAACATCCGGATATCGTGGTTAACTTTGCAGCAGAATCTCATGTTGACCGTTCCATCGAAGATCCGGGCATCTTCCTCCAGACGAATATCATTGGTACCAGTGTTTTGATGGATGCTTGCCGTAAGTATGGCATTCAGCGTTATCATCAGGTTTCTACCGATGAGGTTTATGGTGATCTGCCGCTGGATCGTCCTGACCTGTTCTTCACTGAGGAGACTCCGATCCATACTAGCTCTCCGTACAGCAGCTCTAAGGCAGCCGCTGACCTGCTGGTATTGGCTTACCACCGTACCTACGGCTTGCCTGTGACCATCTCCCGTTGCTCCAACAACTATGGCCCGTATCACTTCCCGGAGAAGCTGATTCCGCTGATGATCGCCAATGCACTGGCAGACAAGCCACTGCCTGTTTACGGTGAAGGCCTGAATGTCCGTGACTGGCTGTATGTGGAAGACCACTGCAAGGCCATTGATCTGATTATCCACAAGGGGCGTGTTGGCGAAGTCTACAATGTCGGCGGCCATAACGAGAAGCAGAATATCGAGATCGTGAAGATTATCTGCAAGGAGCTAGGTAAGCCGGAGAGTCTGATTACCCATGTTGGTGACCGTAAGGGTCATGATATGCGCTATGCAATTGACCCGACCAAGATCCACAATGAGCTGGGCTGGTTGCCGGAGACCAAGTTTGAGGATGGCATTAAAAAGACCATCCAGTGGTATCTTGATAATCGTGAGTGGTGGGAGACCATCATCAGCGGTGAGTATCAGAACTACTACGAGAAAATGTACAGCAACCGCTAAAAGCCAGAGGAGGAAAGAACATGAAGTTTTTTGTAACAGGCGTTGGCGGTCAGCTGGGTCATGACGTGATGAATGAACTGCTGAAGCGTGGTCATGAAGGTGTAGGATCTGATATTCAGGAAAACTACAGTGGCGTGGCTGACGGTTCTGCAGTGACGAAAGCTCCGTATATATCACTGGATATTACTGATAAGGACGCTGTTGAAAAAGTAATTACAGAAGTAAATCCGGATGCCGTGATCCATTGTGCAGCATGGACTGCTGTGGACATGGCAGAGGATGACGATAAAGTAGCGAAGGTTCGTACAATCAATGCTGGTGGCACCCAGAACATTGCAGATGTCTGTAAGAAGCTGGACTGCAAAATGACCTACATTAGCACAGATTATGTGTTTGACGGTCAGGGCACTGAGCCTTGGCAGCCGGACTGCAAGGATTACAAGCCTTTGAATGTATACGGTCAGACAAAGCTGGAAGGTGAGTTGTCAGTCTGCCAGACACTGGAGAAGTATTTCATCGTCCGCATTGCCTGGGTGTTTGGGCTGAATGGTAAGAACTTTATCAAGACTATGCTGAATGTCGGCAAGACACATGACACTGTCCGTGTGGTCAACGATCAGATTGGTACACCGACCTATACATATGATTTGGCTCGACTGCTCGTTGATATGAATGAAACTGAGAAGTACGGCTATTATCACGCCACCAATGAGGGTGGCTATATCAGCTGGTACGATTTCACGAAAGAAATCTATCGTCAGGCTGGATATAAGACAGAAGTCCTGCCGGTGACCACGGCAGAGTATGGTCTGAGTAAGGCAGCTCGTCCGTTCAACAGTCGCTTAGATAAGAGAAAGCTGGTGGAAGCAGGATTTACTCCGCTTCCGACTTGGCAGGATGCACTGAGCCGTTACCTGAAAGAAATCGAGCAGTAAGAGGAGATAGAGAAGATGGGACAGATTAAAGTTGAGAAAAATGTAGGCGGTATCGAGGGACTTTGTGTGATTGAGCCTGCTGTTCACGGTGATGCTCGTGGCTATTTCATGGAAACCTACAACGAAAAAGATATGAAAGAGGCTGGCATCGACGTCCACTTCGTACAGGATAACCAGTCTATGTCTACAAAGGGCGTTCTGCGCGGTTTGCATTTCCAGAAGCAGTATCCGCAGTGCAAGCTGGTACGCGCCGTGCGAGGTACTGTGTTTGATGTTGCGGTTGACCTGAGAAGTGATTCTAAGAGTTACAGCAAGTGGTATGGTGTTACGCTGTCCGCTGAGAACAAGAAGCAGTTCCTCATTCCAGAGGGATTTGCGCACGGTTTCCTGGTTCTGAGCGATGAGGCAGAGTTCTGCTATAAGGTCAACGACTTCTGGCATCCGAATGACGAGGGTGGTATGGCTTGGAACGACCCGGAAATCGGCATTGAGTGGCCGGAACTGAAGGGCGAGTATAAGGGCAGCGCAAGTGCTGAAGGCTACACGCTGAAAGATGGTACTGCATTGAACTTGAGCGATAAGGACCAGAAGTGGCTGGGACTGAAAGATACTTTTAAATTTTAAGGATAAGGAATAATCGATGAAGACATGTTCAATAGTGGTTCTATATGAGCCTAATGACAAAGAAATAGAAAATATTCTGGATTATTATGACAGCGTTGATAAAGCATATATTTTAGACAACTCAGTTGAAAGCAGAGAAGCAATTGTAAATGATGTTTTATCAAAGCGTAGTGGGCATGTCAAAGAAAAAGCGGAGTACATCCATTTCCATAAAAACATTGGTTTATGCAAAGCATTAAACCATGGAATGAAACTGGCGGCAGATGAAGGTTTTGAATGGGCTCTTATTATGGATGCCGATAGTACCTTCAATACTAATGTTGTGAAAGTATATAAAGATTATATCCAAAAGAATAACTGCAGTAAAATAGGTGTCCTTGCGCCAGTACATCTTCATGATAGAAACCTTGAGAGTAAATTTGAAGGACAAAGAGATGTGTCTTGGGCGATGACATCTGGATGCTTTTATAATATCAGCGTGTTTGAAACTGCTAATGGGTTTAAAGAGGAACTTTTTGTAGACGGTTTGGATATAGATTATTGCTATAAAATGCATAGATATGAGTATCGCGTAGTAGAACTTGCGGATGCCCGAATTAATCATTTGCCAGGTGAAACTCGCATGTTTAATCTTGGTGTATTTAAAGTAAAATATGGTGTGGCTTCACCGTGGCGGTATTACATGCAAGCTAGAGCAATAGTTTGGTTGGCGCTGGAGTATAAGTCGCTAAGGGAGGTAGCTCGATACTGCGTGAAATGGGGAAAGGTACTTCTCTTGTTTGATAATAAGACGGATTACATAAAACAACTTATGCATGGAACTAAAGATGGGATAAAACTGTGGAGAAGTATTCACTGATTGGAATAGTTTTATGACGTTTTATTATGATTTAGACATAGTTATTATCAGAAATAGATAAAATACGGTATCAATTCAATGGAGGATATATTACACATGGACATATCAGCGGGCATTGTCCTTTTCAACCCAGACATAAAAAGATTAAAAGAGAACATAGATGCTGTTATTGTTCAGTGTACTCATGTGTATCTGGTGGATAATGGGTCAAAGAATATTAGTGAAGTGCTTGAAATGTTGAATGGATTTAATTCTTCGCAGTTTTCTGTAATTCTTAATTTAGAGAATCAAGGAATTGCAAAAGCACTTAATCAGCTTACAATTGCTGCGCAGAAGGATGGATATGAGTGGATTCTCACATTAGATCAAGATTCAGTTTCTCCATCAAATATCATAGATGAGTTTGAAAATTATACGGCATATCAGAATGTTGGAATGCTATGTCCGGTTATTTACGATAGAAATAAAGGCGAAGAAATAAAAGCCAAGGAAGGCTGTACAGAGATTGATGAATGTATTACGTCTGGATCACTTTTAAATATTGAAGCATGGAATAACATCGGTGGCTTTGATGAGAATATGTTTATTGATGGTGTCGATTTTGATATTTGTTATCGATTAAGACAAAGTGGATATAAAATTTTGTGCATTCAGAGCGTTATACTTCTGCACGAATTAGGACGAATCGAATATCATCGTTTTCTCTTTTGGAGAGTTCTTGTGAAAAATCACTCAGCGTTTCGCAAATATTATATAGCTAGAAATATTATTTATACTGCCAAGAAAAGAAGAAGTACGCTGCTGGTTGTAAAAGGACTATTGCAAGAAATTAAAATGATTGGCATTGTAATTTTTTATGAAGAAGACAAGTTAAATAAAAGCAGGTGCATCTGTAGAGGAATATATGACGGCTTTAAGGGAAAGGTTGGTGAATGATTATGGTTGCATTAGAAGGCTTTATTGTAGCATATTCGTTCATTAATCTCATATTAATGATTAAAAAGTACAAAAGATTTCATAGTATATATCCGGTTATAGCTGTTTTTGACTTAGTTATGGTAGTTCCACTTTTTCTAGAGATGTATCTTGGCATCCCAGATATACCAAGGGATGTATATATGAATTTTGTTCGAGCTATGGAGGATCAAACTACATTACTAATATACTGCTTATTTGTTCTTATGGCTCAGTTGATGTTTACATATGAATTAAGAAGAATCAAGAGATTAGATCGAAACGTAACAAGAACTAGCGATATACAAGAGTTTCTGCTGTTTATTCAAAATTTCAAATATCGTAAGATAGTTGTAGGAATATGTTACATTATTGTTGCGGCAAGTGTGTTTTCTGTTATAGTTGCACCTAATCCAATGTACTATTTGACATTCCGAAATGTTCATATTCAGGTATCAGATTCAATTGCTAGATACTCGGAGCATGTTATTCGGCCATTATTTGAGTTACTTGTTGGTACAATAATTGCTTTGAAGTTATTTGATTCTAAAAATAAAATTGGTGGAGTTGTTTTTAGGATAATCTTAATAGTTTTTTTTACAGTGGTAAATGGAAAACGAACATATCTGATGATAATGATTGGGGTGTTCTTTTTGATTGATCTTCTTAAGGAAGGTTCACTAAAAAAGATTGCTCCCAAATATGTGGTTTTATTTGGTA